>OEIU01000746.1_pt1 | contig 26662 bp, 23 predicted proteins | sample 1539221 | NCBI WGS metagenome assembly OEIU01 (sample SAMN03792071, study PRJEB22550) | activated sludge metagenome | feature: wastewater treatment plant; material: activated sludge; isolation source: Wastewater treatment plant of a petroleum refinery complex | place: Argentina: Zarate | collected...
CGACCGCGATGGTGTTGAACTCCTTGGCGACGCCGCCGGCCTGCTCGATCTCGCGTGCGACGAGCTGGCCGAGATCCTTCAGGTGGACGTGGCCCGGCACGAATTGCGTGAAGGAATTGACGACGGCGATGATGGGCTTGCCGAAATCGCCGTCCTTCATGCCGGTCGCGCGCCAGAGGCCGCGAGCCCCGGCCATGTTGCGGCCATGGGTGGTCGTGCGGGAGCGATAGGCGGGCATGGCTGCGATCCGGCTTGGCGTGGTTCTAAGCTGCCGGTTCTCTCACACGAAAAAGCCCTGAAGTTCAACGAATGGCCGGGCTGCGCCGCAGGCAGGCCGGCTCACGCCACGTTCAGGCGCCGCCCCCGGTTCCACAGGAGGAACGGCACGCCCGACAGGAGCGCGCGCATCGCGGCCTCGGTCTGGAAGAGGCCGTTCCCCGACACGCGCGGCAGGGCGGCGAGATGCGCCGCGTGCTCCGGGAAGAGATGGCCCGGCCGCGTGGTGACGGCAGTGGCGTAGCCGGCCTCCCGCGCCAGCGCGAATTCGCGCGGCCCCGCCGAGGCCGGGTCGCCGACCGGATAGGCGAGATGGCGCACGGGGCGGCCGAGCCGCTCCGCGATCTCGGTGCGCGAGGCCGCGATCTCGCGGCACGCTGCGGCCTCCTCCCCCTTGGCCAGCATCGGATGGCTGAGGGTATGGGCGCCGATCGTCAGGGCCGGGTCCGCGGCGGACAGGGTGCGCAATTCGCCCTAGTACACGCAAAGGCGCTCCGCCAATCCCGCGCGATCGAATCCGGCCCGGTCGCAGAGAGAAGCCGTCGCGGCCCGAAGCTCCGGCTCGGGCCCCGCCCGCAGCCTGGCATAGAGAGCACGGAAGGCCGCCTCCTTCTCGGCCGGCGTCCCGGCCGCGTAATCGCGCCCCTGCAGCGAGACGCGCCCCGAGGCGCGGATCGCCTCCTCCAGCTCCAGCCACCACAGGCTGCCCCGGCCCGAAGCGTAATCCGTTGTCACGAACATCGTCCACGGCACCCCATGCCGGCGCAGGACGGGCAGGGCGTGATCGCGGTTGTCGCGATAGCCGTCATCGAAGGTCAGGGCCAGGAAACGCCCCTTCCTGCGCGCCAGCCGTTCCGGCACCTCGTCGAGCGGGACGATCTCCCAGCCCAGTTCGCGGGCGAGGCGGAGGGTCAGATCCAGGTGCTCCGGCGTGATCTCGAGAAGGCGGTTCGGCTGGAACGGATCGGCGCGCGCGGGCCGCACATGGTGGAACATCAGGATCGCCCCGATGCCACGCGCGAGGGGCGCCAGCCAGCTTTCCGCCCGGCTCGCGGCGATGGCCCGGAACCCGGCCGCAATGACGCCATGTTTGGAGAAAGACATCAGAGCCGTTCCGTCCTGGACGAAATCGACTGGTTGCTTGTGGCTGATTGCATTCTCGCCGACACGGATCTCTGGTTCTTCACGTGAGCCGGGCGCAACTCACCCGAGAATGCTCGGGAGAATCAGCTTAGCGAGCATTTAACAAAGCTCCATTACCCCTGCCTGATCGGTCCTCGACAGGCTCCCCATGATCACGACGGTGACGGAAGCGCCCTGACTCAGCATGATCCCCCGAAACAAGGCCGGACTCGCCGGCTCCACGGTCGAGATCGTCGGCGGCTTCGACGAGGCCGCGCCTCTCTGGCGCGCCTTCGAGAGCCAGGCGGTCATGACGCCCTACGGGCGCTACGACTGGATCGCCGCCTGCCGGCACAACCTCTCCCGCGAAGCCTCGGACCTTCGGGTCGCCGTCCTGCGCGGGGTGGGTGGAGATCCCCTGTTCCTGCTTCCCTTCCAGACGAAGCGGCGGGGCGGGTTCACGATCGCGACCTCGGTCGGCGGGACGCATGCGAACTACAACCTGCCCCTGCTGAGGCCGGATTTCGCCGCGGGCCTCACGGCCGAAGCGGCGCGCGCTCTTCTCGCCGAGACCGGCCGTGCCGTCCGGGCCGACCTGCTCCTCATGCACCGTGTCCCGGTGACCTGGAACGGCTGGCGTAATCCCTTCGCCGCCGGCGGACAGCCCTGCGCGAGCCGGGCCTGGGCGCTGCGGCTCGAGAGCGACGGCGAGGCCACCCTCGCCCGGAGCATGAGCGCGGAGGCGCGCAAGAAGATCCGCAAGAAGGCCCGCGGCCTCGCGAAAGCCGGCCCGGTGAGGGTCCTGCGAGCGCAGACGCCGGAGGAGGCCGAGCTGCTGCTCGCTGCCTTCCACAGGCAGAAGGCGCACCGACTCGGGGAGCGCGGTATCCCCGATCCCTATGCCGATCCCGGCGCCCGCGCCTTTCTGCGCGAGGCCGCGACGGAACATCTGGGCGAGGGCTGGCCGGCTCTCGAATTCCACGGACTCCTGGTCGGAGACGAGGTGATTGCCGTTCTCGGCGGCGCCGTGGACGGGCGGCGCTTCAGCGGCATGGTCGTGTCGTTCCAGGCGGGCGAGTTCGAGAAGTTCAGCCCGGGCGAGCTGCTGATCTGCGAGGTGATCGGCGATCTGTGCCGGCGGGGATTCGAGGTCTTCGATCTCGGCGCAGGGGATGCCCGCTACAAGCGCAGCATCTGCGACGAGGCCGAGGCTCTCGTCGACGTCATGATTCCGCTGACCCTGCCCGGGCGCTCCGCCGCCCTGGTGGCGAACGCCCTCCTGGACGCCAAGCGCCGCATCAAGGGCGATCCGCGCGCCATGGCCGTCGTCACGAAGCTGCGCAAGCTGAGGGCCGGCTTGCGCAGCTGACGGGACTGCCTCCGCACCGGCGCGCCCCGCCCGGAACGCCACGGCCATCCCTCAGGCCGCCTCGGCCAGGGGATCGGAATGGCCCGAGGCGACGATCACCTCCTTGCCTCCCGCCGACCGGAGGGCCTCGTAGGCGCTGACGAGCCGGGTGCTGGAGGGATCGAGATCCGAGGCGAGGACGACCGTGTCGACGCGGGGGGCGAGCAGCCGCATCAGTTCGGCGGCCTCCTCGCCGACCAGCGTGCAGACGACCCAGCCATAGGTGCTGTCCAGGGCCTGGAGCGCGATATCGACATTCTCCGGGGCTGCGGTCAGGGCGTCGTTCATCAGCGTGCCGGGGGCGATGCGATACAGGCGCGAGGACGGATCGCGCGAGATGACGTCGGCGAAGGACGCCTCGCCCGCCACGAGATCGGTCAGACCCGGCACCGCGTCGACCGGAGTGTCCTCGTCGGCATCGACGTCGAGGAGAATGGTGCGCGTGCCGCGCGCCAGGATGAGGCCGAGGCCGCGCGACACGCGCAGGACGTCCTCCCGGTCGGCGAGGCCGAGGACGAGCAGCCGCCGCCCCCGCCCGGCGATCGGCGTGCGGGAGATGCGATCGACGAGAGAGGAGAAGTCGAAGCGTGGATCGGAGGAGGCAGCCGGGGCGGACGCGCCGGCCGGCCGGATGTCGAGGAGCGGGGCATGCCCAGCCGCGGGGGGGGCGACGTCGAAATCGACGACTTCCCGGGCGTCTTCCGCCCGCCGGCCGGCAGGACGCGACGCACGGGGCTGGTAGGCCAGTCCCATCGCCTCCCCGGAAGCGTCTTCCGAGCCGCCGCGGGACGAGAGAAGCTGGCCGGAGACGATCGCCCCTACCGACAGGAGCAGCGTCGCCAGGGTTGCGAGGCTCACGATCGGAACCTTCTTCGGGAAGGAGGGGATCTGCGGCACCACCGCCCGCGAGACCACCCGCGCATCCGGCGGCACGCCGTAATCGGTGTCCCGGGCGGCGGCGTCGCGATAGCGGCTGAGATAGGTCTCGAGCTGCTCGCGCTGGATCCGGGCCTCCCGCTCCATCGCCCGCAGCTGCACCTCGCTGCCATTGGCCTCGGCCACCACCTTCTTCTGCTGCTCGACGGCGGCTTCGAGCGCCTCGACGCGGGCGCCGGCGATCTTGGCGTCGTTCTCCAGCGTGCGCACCGTCCGCTCGGCCGCGGCGCGGATCTGCTGCTCCAGGTCGGCGAGCTGCGCGTTCAGCTCCTTGATGCGCGGATGCTGGGGCAGGAGCGTGCGCTGCTCCAGCGCGAGCTGGGCCTTGAGGTTGACGCGCTGCTCGAGCAGCCGGCGGATCAGCTCGTTATTGGCGACGTCGGGAATGTCGAAGGCCCGCCCCTCCCGCAGGGTGTCGCGGATCAGCTTCGCCTTGGCCTGGGAATCGCTGCGAGCGGCGCGGGCCTGGGCGAGCTGGGAGGACAGGTCGCTCAGCTGCTGGGCCGCGAGGGTCGCGGTGCCGGCGCCGGTGATGAGGCCGGTCCTGGCGCGGAACGCCTCGACCTTGGCCTCCGCCTCCGCGACGCGCTTGCGCAGCACGTCGATATTCGACCCGAGCCAGGTGCTGGCGGAGCGGGCCTGGTCCTTCTTGGTGTCCTCCTGAAGGCCCAGGTAAAGCTCGGCGATGGTGTTGGCCGCCCGCGCGGCAAGCTCGGGGTCCCGCGAGCGGAACTCGATCGCCACGATGCGCGACTTGCCCACCGGGTAGACGAGAAGGTTGTCGTAGAACTTCTCGAGGACCCGCTCCTCGGGAGAGAGATCTGCCCTGCGGCCGAGGCCGAGCATGCCCTTGATCGTCCGCAGCAGGCTGGTGCCCTGCGCATCGGGATCGAATTCCGCATTGCCGACGAGCCCGAGGCGCCGGATCGCTTCCTTGGCGAGATCGCGCGAGAGGATCACCTGCACCTGGCTGGCGACGGCCTGCTCGTCGATCTGGGGCTGCTGCTCGACGTTGCGGTCGTTCGATCCGGGACGGGTGAAGGAGGCATCCCCCGCCTGGAGCAGGATCTTCGCCTCGCCCGTATAGCGGGGAGTCACGAGGAGAACGAAGAGCGTCGAGGCGACGAGGGCCAGGAAGGTCGGAACGACCACCCAGCGCCATTTCCGGCGCAGCGTCCGGCCGATATCGGCGACCGATGCCTCGGAATAGGTCTGCTCGTAGCCCGACGCGGACGCAGCATAGGACTGGGACATGACTCTCCCCGCAAGACGCGACGCGAGATGCGATCACGCGACAACACACCATTAAGGTTGAGGCACGGTTAAGCTCGCATCGTCTCGCCGAAATCCACGGTCACGCAGGATCAAGGATCCTTTAATGCATTCCGCACCCCGGCTAGTTCCTTCCGGCGGCGGGGCGATCGGGGGCGTGGTTAACAAAAACTGTTCGTTAACCACGGCCCGGCTAATCCAGGGAGCGAATTCACCCGTCTCTCTCTCGGATCACCTTGATGAACAGGCGCCGGGCTCTTGGCCTTCTCGTCGCCGCGCTGCCCCTGGGGGCCTGCGCGCGCCGCTACTCGGTGGCACCGGACCTGCGCCTGTCCGAGCCCTATGTCCTGGCTGCGGGCGACAAGCTTCGGATCATCGTCTTCGGGCAGGATTCGCTCTCCAACATCTACCAGATCGACGGATCCGGCCGCATCGCGATGCCTCTCATAGGCCCGGTCCCGGTCGGCGGCCTCACGACGGCCGGCGCCGCCGGCGCGATCGAGGCGAAGCTGCGGGCCGGCTTCGTCCGCGAGCCGAAGGTGACGGTCGAGGTCGATACCTACCGTCCCTTCTTCATCCTCGGGGAGGTGACGAATTCCGGCCAGTTCCCCTTCGTCAACGGCGCGACCGTGCAGACCGCCGTCGCCATCGCCGGCGGCTTCACGCCGCGGGCGGCGCGCGACTTCGCGGAGCTGACGCGGCGCACCCCGCGCGGCATCGTCGTCGGCGACGTTCCCATCACCTATCCGATCCGGCCGGGGGACACGATCGTGATCAAGGAGCGCTGGTTCTGACCATGCCGGCTCCGGGCGGAGCGCAGCGGCCCCTGCGCATTCTGCACGTCTTCCGCGCTCCCCTGGGCGGGCTGTTCCGGCACGTGCTCGACGTCACGCGCGGGCAGATCGCGCGCGGCCACGAGGTCGGCATCTTCTGCGATTCGACGACGGGCGGCCCACGGGCCGACGAGGTCCTGGCCGAACTCGCGCCGGGGCTCCGGCTGGGGCTTCACCGCGTTCCGATGCGGCGGCTGCCGCACGGGACCGACATCACGGCGCTGGCCTCCCTGACCCGGGTCTACCGGAGCGCGAAGCCCGACGTGATCCACGCCCACGGCTCCAAGGGCGGGCTCCACGGGCGGCTGGTCACGGTGCCGGGCCAGGACCGGAAGACCGTCCGCGCCTATACGCCCCACGGCGGCAGCTTCAACTACAATCCCGGCTCCCCGATGCACCGGGTCTATATGAAGGTCGAGTCCCTGCTCGCCGCGCGCACGGACGTCTTCCTGTTCGAGAGCCAGTATATCAGGAGTCGCTTCGACGCCTATGTCGGAGGCACGAAACGGCTCGTGCGCGTCATCCGCAACGGCATCTCGGAGAGCGAGTTCGAGCCGCTGGAGCGCGCGGCGGACCCCTTCGACCTCATCTATCTGGGGGAGCTGCGCGAGGCCAAGGGGGTCGACACGCTGATCGACGCGCTCTCCGTGATCCGCCGAAAGCACGGCCTGCGCCTGACGCTTCTCGCCGTGGGCTCGGGGCCGAGCGAGGAGGTCCTCCACAAGCGGGCCCGGGAGGCGGGGATCTGGGACAGCACCACCTTCGAGCCGCCGCAGCCGATCCGCCCGGCCCTTGCGCGCGGCCGCATCATGGTGATCCCCTCCAAGGCCGAATCCCTGCCTTACGTCATTCTCGAGGCGGCCGCGGCGGCGCAGCCCCTCGTCTCCACCAATGTCGGCGGCATCCCCGAGATCTTCGGCGAATGGAGCGGGCAACTCGTCCCGCCCTCCGACGTCGAGGCCCTCGCGGCGGCCATCCTGGCCAAGGTGGCGGAGCCCGAAGGCATCCGCGCCGGCGAAGCCGAGGCGCTCAGCCGGGCGGTCCGCGCGGGCTTCGACATGGAAGCCATGATCGACCTCGGGATCGCAGGCTATCGCGAGGCCCTGGCCGCACGGGGCATTAACTAAGCCCGGATGTTTCGCTGCCTGCGTTGAGCCTTCCGTAAGCCCGCCCTCGTTATTGCCATGCCTGTCGCCCCGGCGGCCGTCGAGCGACGGCCTCCCCCCGCGCATAGGGATGGACCATGAGCGGAATCGGTTTTCGCCACATGCTGGGCTCCGTCTCGGGCCTGGATGCCGCGCCAGGCGCCGACCCCTCCCCCCGGATCGAGCATCTTCTCTCCCCGGCGCAGGCCCGCCTTTCGACAGTCGTGGTGACGGGAATCGTCCGGGCCATCGACGCCGCCGTGATGATCGGGACCGGCGCCGTTGTGCATGTCGTCTATCTCTCGCCGGTCCTGCCCTTCGACTGGATCTATCCTTTCGTCATCGTCGTCCTTTCGATGAGCGCCCTGATCGGGTTTCAGGCGTCGGGCTGCTACACGATCGGAGCGCTGCGCTCCTTCTTCCGAACCGGCGCCAAGATCACCCTGACCTGGACGCTCGTCTTCCTCGCCGCGACCGCCCTCGCCTTCTTCCTGAAGACCGGAGGAAACTTCTCGCGGGTCTGGCTCGGCAGCTGGTTCGTCGGCGGCCTCGCGGCGCTCCTGATCGAGCGCTTCGCCGTCAGCCGTTATGTCGAGGCCGCGACGCGTGCCGGCCGCTTCGACCGCCGCACGGCGATCATCGGAGGCGGCGAGCCCGCCAACGAGATCATCCGCCTTCTCCAGGCCCAGCCGGAAAGCGGCATCCGCATCGTCGGAATCTACGACGACCGGGGCGACGACCGCTCCCCCGGCATCGTGGCCGGCCACGTGAAGCGCGGCAAGGTCGCCGACCTCGTCGAGCATGCGCGCCGCAATCCGATCGACCTCGTCATCTTCACCGTCCCGATCTCGGCCGAGGAGCGGCTGCTGCAGATGCTCGGCAAGCTCTGGGTGCTGCCGATCGACATCCGCCTCTCCGCCCATGCCTCGAAGCTGAAGCTCCGCCCGCGCAGCTATTCCTATATCGGCTCGATCCCGGTCCTCGACGTCTTCGACCGGCCGATCGCGGATTGGGACCATGTCGTGAAGTGGCTTTTCGACAAGGCCGTCGGCTCCGCCCTCCTGCTCCTGGCCCTTCCTATCCTGCTCCTGGCGGCGATCGCGGTGAAGCTCGACAGCCGGGGTCCGATCCTCTTCCGCCAGCGCCGCTACGGCTTCAACAACGAACTCGTCGAGGTGCTGAAGTTCCGCTCGATGCATGTCGACCAGAGCGATGCGACCGCCTCGAAGCTCGTCACCCGGAACGATCCGCGCGTCACGCGCGTCGGCCGCTTCCTGCGCAAAAGCTCGATCGACGAGCTGCCGCAGCTCATCAACGTCGTCTTCAAGGGCAACCTGTCGCTCGTCGGCCCTCGCCCCCACGCCGTCCAGGCCAAGGCGCAGAACCGCCTCTACGACCAGGTCGTCGACAGCTATTTCGCGCGCCACCGTGTCAAGCCCGGCATCACCGGCTGGGCGCAGATCAACGGCTGGCGGGGCGAGACCGATACCGAGGAGAAGCTCCAGCGCCGCGTCGAGCACGACCTCTACTATATCGAGAACTGGTCGGTCTTCCTGGACATCTACATCCTCCTGGCCACGCCCTTCGCGCTGCTGAAGCACGAAAACGCCTATTGAGCGGGCATGAGCGCCACCTCCGCCTCGCTTTCCCCGCCCGGGCGGGCCGTCCCGCACCAGGCCGGCGGCTTCGGCGCACTGCCCGGCCGCCTCGTGGGCAAGCGCATCGGCTATGTCCTCTTCGCGCTCTTCATCTTCTTCACCTGCTTCACCTTCCTGCGTCCCTCGCCCTACGACTTCACGGCGATTCCGACGCTTCTCCTGTGGTCGGTTCTGGGCCTGCGGCTGCACCGGGGCGCCATTCCCTTCCTCGCCCTGCTCCTCGCCTACCACCTTGCCCTGACCCTGGCGCTGGTTCCCTATTTCTTCGAGCCGGATCCGACCATCTGGACGCTCCAGTCCATCTATCTCCTGGTGACCGGCATCTTCTTCGTGATGTTCTTCTCCGAGGAGACCGGCAAGCGCGTGACGCTGGCGCTCGACGCCTATATCGCGAGCTGCGTCTTCGCCGCGATCTGCGGTATATATTCCTATTTCGCCCCCGGTGACATCTTCTTCACGATGGACGGACGCGCGGCAGGCGTGTTCGAGGATCCGAACCTCCTGGGCTCGTTCCTGACGGTGGGGGCCATCGCCCTGCTCCGGCGCCTGCTCGCCGGGGAGACGCGCCGTCCGCTGCTCTCGGGGGCGATCCTGCTCCTGATCCTGACGGCCCTGTTCCTCGCCTTCTCGCGGGGAGCCTGGGGCGCGACCGTCGTCGGCTCGATCCTGTCGATCGCCCTGACCTATCGCTCGAGTTCCCGGCGGGTGCGGCGCCGCATCGCGATCCTCGCCGGCGCGGGGGTCTTCGTGATCGCCGGCGGCCTCTCGGTCCTCACGCTCGATTCGGATATCGCCGGCACGCTCACGGACCGCTTCACGCTGAGCAAGGATTACGACGAAGGCGAAACCGGGCGCTTCGGGAACCAGAAGCGCTCCATCCCGATGCTGATGGAGAATCCGAACGGCTTCGGGCCGCTGCGCTTCCGCCTCCGCTTCGGCCTCGACCCGCACAATTCCTATATCGGCGGCTTCGCCAATGGCGGGTGGCTCGGGGGCTTCTCGTTCCTGGGCCTCGTGATCCTCACCACATTCGTCGGGTTGCGGCTGTGCCTCGCCGAATCTCCCTATCGCCCGCTGGCGCAGGCGGCCGTGCCGCCGACGCTGATGTTCTTCATGCAGGCCTTCCAGATCGACGTCGAGCACTGGCGCCACATCTACATCATGCTAGGCATCGTCTGGGGCCTCGAATGCGCGCGGCTACGCTGGCTCGCCGACCGATCCCGGAGCCGAACCGGTTCCCCTCCCGGTTCCCCTCCCCTTGCCCTCCGGTTGAAGAATCCGCAGCCGATCGCGTGAAAACCGCTCGTTAAGGGTTGACGTGTTGCCTCTGTAACGCGATGATGCGACGTCGCTCTCGATCCGTGTCGTGTCCCGGCCGTTTTTAATGCTCTGTACCGAACTGATCAGGCGCAGCCTCACCCGGAGCCGCATTCCCTCTTATCTAGGGCCCCGCATGATCGCGGGCGTGTCCGGTCGAAACCCAAACCATTGCGCCGAGCAGGCCTTTTAGACGAGTCACGAGATGAGCAGAGGACGAGATTTCCGGGGTCCGGGCAAGAGGAGCTTCGGGGACGATTTTGGAATGGACCGGGGCCCCAGCCCCTATGATTCGCCTCCTCCGGCACGCCCGATGGGCGGCCGGCCGGCGCCGGCGCCCTCCGGCCCCGAGCAGGAAGCCACAGTGAAGTGGTTCAACCCCGAGAAGGGCTTCGGCTTTGCCGAATTGTCGGACGGCTCGGGCGACGCCTTCCTGCATATCCGCGCCGTCGAGGCGGCGGGCTATAGCGAGCTGGATCCCGGCACGAAGCTGTCCGTCCGCGTGGCCCCCGGCCAGCGCGGCCCGCAGGTGACCGAGGTGCTGAGCGTCGACACCTCCTCCGCGCAGCCCCGCGCCCCCCGTGCTCCGCGCGAGCGCTTCGGCGGCGGCGGTGGTGGTGGTGATCGCGGCGGATATGGCGACCGCGGTGGCTTCGGCGGCGGCGACCGCGGCGGCTTCGGCGGCGGCGCTCCCCGGCGTCCGTCCTTCCAGAACGCCGCTCCGACCGGCCCGGTCGAGGACCTGACCGGCACCGTGAAGTGGTACAACCCCGCCAAGGGCTTCGGCTTCATCGCTCCCGATGACGGCGGCCGGGACGTCTTCGTCCACCGCAGCGCCCTCGAGCGCGCCCGCCTGCCCGATCTCCACGAGGGGCAGAAGGTGCAGATCGGCGTCACGCAGGGCATGAAGGGCCGCGAGGTCGCCACGATCGACGTCGTCGATTGAGGAGCGCCCGCCCGGGAGCGGCATGGGACGGCGACAGCCTGGACCATGCCGTGCCCGCACGCGGCCGGCACGACCTTCCGATCCGAGTGAAAGCCCGCGCGAGCGGGCTTTTTCACGTTCTGCCCGGAGCGGGCGGGACATGACCAAGCACAGCGCCGGCCTCCTCCTTTTCCGGCGCCGTGACGGCGAGATCGAGGTTCTGCTCGCCCATCCGGGCGGGCCTTTCTGGAGGGCCAAGGATGCCGGCGCCTGGTCGATCCCGAAAGGCGAATACGGGCAGGACGAGGCGGCGCTCTCCGCCGCCCGCCGCGAATTCGCGGAAGAGACCGGGGCCGCTCCGCCCGAGGGGCGGATGGTCGCGCTCGGCGAGTTCGCCCAGTCCAAGCGCAAGATCGTCACGGCTTTCGCCGTCGAGGCGGATTTCGATCCAGCGCGGCTGGCCGGCGCCACCGTCGAGATCGAGTGGCCGCCCCGCTCGGGGCACCGGGAGGCTTATCCCGAAATCGACCGCCTCGCCTGGTTTCCGATCGCGGAGGCGCGGGCGCGGATTCTCGCGGGCCAGCGCGGCTTCCTGGACCGCCTCGCCGAGAAGGTCAGCCGCGAACCCGAATCGCCTCGGCGGCGGGAGGCGTGATCACCTGCTCGCAATAGCCGATCCGAGCCGGGAAGATGAGGGTGTCGAGCCCCTGCCCCGTGCTGCAAACCACGCGATAATCCGGCGCGGGCGTCGGGTTCACCGGGTTGCCGGAGACCGGATAGGGCCGGGAGACCGTCGCCGGGCTCACGGCGCAGCCTGCCGTTCCTGCGGCCAGCAGGGTTGCGATGGTCAATCGAGCCAGCATCGGGTCCGTCGTTCCGCGCTCCGTCGAGAACCACCCTGCGTCGCGCAGGCGCTCCGATCAAGGCGGCCGGGGCGCCGCGCGCCCGATCTGCGCCGAGCGTGGCCCGCGCGCATCGCTTGCCTCTCCGCCCGGAAGCCTCCAAGGACAGCCCGAGCGGGCGAGGAGGGAGCCGCGGGCCGATGCTGATCGCGACCTGGAACGTCAATTCCATCAAGCAGCGCCTCGACCACTGCCTGCGCTTCCTGAAGGAGGCGAAGCCGGACGTCCTGTGCCTCCAGGAGCTGAAATGCCCCGACGAGGCCTTTCCCGCAGGCCCCATCGAGGATCTCGGCTACAACGTCGCCGTCCACGGCCAGAAGGCTTTCAACGGCGTCGCCATCCTCTCCCGCCACCCGCTCTCGGATGTCCGAATGGGGCTCCCCGAGGCGAACGGCGACGACCATTCGCGCTACATCGAGGCCGTGATCTCACGCCCCGGCGGCGGCGTGGCGCGTGTCGCCTCGATCTACCTGCCGAATGGCAATCCCCTGGGGACGCCCAAATTCGGCTACAAGCTCGCCTGGATGGAGAGGCTCCGGGTTCATGCCGAAAACCTGCTCGCGCTGGAGGAGCCGCTGGTCCTTGCGGGCGATTACAACGTCATTCCCGAGCCCCGCGACGTCTACGATCCGGCCGACTGGCTCGGCGACGCGCTCTTCCAGCCCGAATCGCGCGGTGCGTTCCGCCGCCTGATCGCGCTGGGCCTGACGGAGGCCGTGAGAGCCTGCGACGACCGGGCCGGCCTCTACACCTTCTGGGATTATCAGGCGGGCGCGTGGCAGCGGAACCGGGGCATCCGCATCGACCACCTGCTGCTCTCCCCGCAGGCCTCCGATCGCCTCGTCGAGACGAGAATCCACAAGGAGACGCGGGGCTGGGAAAAGCCCTCCGACCATGTGCCGGTCTCGGCGCGGCTGGCTTTCTGAGAAAGAGGCCAAGCGTCGCGGAATCGTCGCCATGACCGGCTAGGGAAGCATCCGTCGCCTGGAACCTGTCCCATGCCGAATCCCGCCACCCCCGAGGACGAAGGATCGAACCGGAGCGCGAATCCCTCGCTCGCCGACGTGATGCTGATCCGCTTCGGGCGCCGGGACCTTCTTCTCGGCGCGCTCGCGGGAGCCGTGGGAGCGTCGCTTTCCCGCTCCGCCCTGGCCGGGGAAACGGCCGCCGGGACGGTCTTCTCCTTCGGCGAGATCGAGGCGGCTGTCAGCGCCTCCCATGCCGTCTCCCCGGGCTACGACGTGCAGGTGCTGCTGCGCTGGGGCGATCCGCTTTTTCCCGGCATGACGCCCTTCGACCCACTGGCCCAGAGCGCCGAGGACCAGGCGCGGCGCTTCGGCTACAACAACGATTTCGTCGGCTATCTGCCCATCGGCGGATCGAGCCGGCACGGGCTCCTCGTCGTCAATCACGAATATACGAACGAGGAGCTGATGTTCCCGGCACTCCCGGAGCAAGCTTCCGCAGGCGACCTCGCCGAGGCGACGCGCCGGATCGCGGCCATCGAAATGGCCGCCCATGGCGGCTCGGTCGTCGAGATCCGCCGCGGCGCGGCGGGCTGGGAGCCCGTGCCGGAGTCCCGCTACACCCGCCGGATCACAGCGGAGACGCCGATGGAGCTGACCGGTCCCGCCGCCGGCTCCCCCCGCCTCGCCACCGGCGAGGACGGCACGGGCCGCCGGGTGCGGGGCATGATCAACAACTGCTCGGGCGGCATCACTCCCTGGGGCACCTGGCTCAGCGGCGAGGAGAACTTCCCCTATTATTTCGACGGCCGCCTGCCGCCCGACCACCCGGAAGCCGCCGCCCATCGCCGCTACGGCCTCGGCCGGGCAATCTTCGGCTGGCATCGCCATCACGAGCGCTTCGTCGTGCCGCGCGAGCCGAACGAGGCCAACCGCTTCGGCTGGGTGGTCGAGATCGACCCCTTCGACCCCGCCTCGGTGCCGAAGAAGCGCACCGCCCTCGGCCGCGTGAAGCACGAGGGGGCGGCCGGAGCCATGACCGCGGATGGCCGCTACACGGTCTATCTCGGCGACGACGAGCGCTTCGAATACGTCTACCGCTTCGTCACCCAGGCCAAGGTGGACCTCGCCGATCCGGCCGCCAATCGCGACATCCTGGACCGGGGCATCCTCTCGGTGGCGCGCTACGATGTGGACGGCACGGGCCGCTGGCTGCCGCTCGTCCACGGCACGGGGCCGCTGACGGAAGCCCGAGGCTTCCACTCCCAGGCCGACGTGCTGATCGAGACGCGCCGCGCCGCCGACCTCCTCGGCGCCACGAAGATGGACCGGCCCGAGGATATCGAGGCGAGCCCGAAGACGGGGCGCGTCTACGTCATGCTCACCAACAACAGCCGGCGCTCGGCCGACAACGTCGATGCCGCCAATCCGCGGCCGAACAACGCCTTCGGCCACGTCGTCGAGATGACCCCGGACGGCGGCGACCATGCCGCCGAGACCTTCCGCTGGGACATCCTGCTGCGCTGCGGCGATCCGGCCATCGTCGAGATCGGGGCAACCTTCTCGCCGCAGACGACCCGGAACGGCTGGTTCGGCATGCCCGACAACTGCGTCTTCGACAGCCGCGGCCGCCTCTGGATCGCGACGGACGGCAACGACGCGCGGCGCACGGGGCGCAACGACGGCCTCTGGGCGGTCGAGACCGAGGGAGCCGGACGGGGAACCTCCCGCCACTTCTTCCGCGCCCCCGTGGGGGCGGAAATGTGCGGGCCGTTCTTCACTCCCGACGACGAGACGCTGTTCCTCGCCATCCAGCATCCCGGCGAATCCGAGGACCGCAAAAGCGCGACCTTCGCAAATCCGACGACGCGCTGGCCCGATTTCCAGGAGGGAATGCCGCCGCGCCCCGCCGTCGTCGCGATCACGAAACGGGGCGGCGGACCGATCGGCTGACCGGCCAGGTGCCGGCCGTCGCCGGCACGCCCGAGAGAAACGAGGTCAGCGGACGAGCTGGTCGCAGTTCAGGCGCCGCTGCATGAGGCATTCCTCGATCTTGCCTTGCAGGCGGATGCTCGTCATCACCCAATAGCCGATGCCGATCAGGATCAGGACGACGAGCGCCACCGCGAGGTTCTGACGGTCCCGGGAATCCACGCCGCGACCTCAGCGCCTCCGGGCCTGATATTGCTCGGACAGGGCGGAGGCGGTGCGCCGGTCGGTTTCGCTGGCGCCGCCGAACGCCTCTTCGTGCAGCGACTTCACCCAGGCTTGCGAGCGCGCATCGGCCGATTGCAGCGCGAGGTCGAGCCACATCAGGCCGCGTGCCCGCTGCATCGGCACCCCCTCCCCGTTGACCAGCAATTGCCCGAGGAGCGCCTGGGCTCGGCTGTGGCCCTTTTCCGCCGCAAGGTTCAGCCAGCGGGCCGCCTGCCGCGGATCGCGCGCGAGCCCGTGCCCGTCGAGATAGAGCCGCGCCAGATTGAACTGGGCGCTGGGATCCCCGAAATAGGACGCGGCATAGGAGAACATCTCCACCGCCCGCGGCGGGTTCGGCTTGATGCTCGTGCCCTTGATGCCCTCCCGATGATAGAGCCCCAGCGAGGGGAACGCGGTGGCCACGCACCCCGCCCCCGGCGGGTTCGGCTTGATGCTCGTGCCCTTGATGCCGTCGAGATAATAGATCCCGAGCGAGGTGAAGGCGTTGGCCACGAGTCCCGCCCGCGGCGAATCGGGCGATTCGTCCGCGCAATCATCCGCGAGCCGGGAGAAATACTGGAACGCCTTGACCTCGTTGCGCCCGACGCCGTCGCCATCGGCATACATCCGGGCCGCCTTCCACAGGGCGAGCGGCGCGCCCTGGCCGGCGGCATAGTCGAAGGCGCGCACGGCGCTGACCTTGTCGCCGGAATTGTAGTCGCGCATGCCGGCGCGCAGAGCCTCCTTCACCGAGGCGTAGGTGGTCTGCGGCGGCTGCACGAGCTGCTGCGGCAGCATGGAGCCGCCGAGGGGAGTGGCCCTCGCCGCGATATCCGCCGCCTGCGCGGACGAGGCCGCGCAGAAGGCGAAAAGCAGGCTGGCCGCGAGGCCGATGCCGTCAGAGATCCGCATAGCTCTTGAGTTCGTGTGCCCCGCCGGGATGCGTAACGGCGCCGCTCACCGCGGGGCCGACGCCTTGCGCATATTTCCAGAGATAGCCGGAGGTCGCGGAAGACGGGCGCGGCTGCCAGGCCGCGCGCCGCGCCGCCAGCTCCTCGTCCGAAAGCGCGACGTCGAGCGTCCCCTTGATCGCATCCATCGTGATCACGTCGCCGTCGCGCAGGAGGCCGATGGGTCCGCCCACCGCCGCCTCCGGCCCGACATGGCCGATGCAGAAGCCGCGCGTCGCGCCCGAGAAGCGGCCGTCGGTGATGAGGGCGACCTTGTCCCCCATGCCCTGGCCATAGAGCGCGGCCGTGGTGGAGAGCATCTCGCGCATGCCGGGGCCGCCTTTCGGCCCCTCGTAGCGGATCACCAGGACCTCGCCTTCCCTGTAGGTGCGCTTCGTGACGGCCTCGAAACAATCCTCCTCGCAATCGAAGACACGGGCGGGGCCGCTGAAGACCTGCCTGTCGGCCGCCATGCCGGCCACCTTCACGATGGCACCGTCCGGCGCGAGATTGCCCCGGAGGCCGACAACGCCACCCGTGGGCGTGATCGGGCTCGACGTGAGGCGGACCACGTCCTGGTCCGGGTTCCATTCGACCTTGGCGAGGTTCTCCGCCATGGTGCGGCCGGTCACCGTCAGGCAGTCCCCGTGCATGAAGCCGCCGTCGAGGAGCGCCTTCATCAGCAGCGGGATGCCGCCGGCCTCGAACATGTCCTTGGCGACGTAGCGCCCGCCGGGCTTCAGGTCCGCGATATAGGGCGTGCGCCGGAAGATCTCCGCGACGTCGAAGAGATCGAACTTGATCCCCGCCTCGTGCGCGATGGCCGGCAGGTGCAGCGCCGCATTGGTGGAGCCGCCCGAGGCCGCCACCACCGTCGCCGCATTCTCCAGCGCACGGCGCGTGACGATGTCGCGGGGGCGGATATTCTTCGCGAGCAGGTCCATCACCATCTCGCCCGCCGCCGCGCAGAACCTGTCGCGGATCTCGTAAGGAGCGGGCGCCCCGGCCGAATAGGGCAGCGCGAGGCCGATCGCCTCCGAGACCGTCGCCATCGTGTTGGCGGTGAACTGCGCGCCGCAGGCGCCGGCCGAGGGGCAGGCGACCTGCTCCAGCTCGTCGAGATCGTCGTCCGACATCTCGCCGACCGAATGCTTGCCGACCGCCTCGAACATGTCCTGCACCGTGACGGGCCTGCCGCGGAAGGAGCCCGGCAGGATCGATCCGCCATAGATGAAGATCGAGGGCACATTGAGGCGCACCATCGCCATCATCATGCCCGGCAGGGACTTGTCGCAGCCGGCCATGCCGACGAGCGCGTCGTAGGCGTGGCCGCGCATCGTCAGCTCGACGGAATCGGCGATGACCTCCCGCGAGGGCAGCGAGGAGCGCATGCCGTTATGGCCCATCGCGATGCCGTCGGTGACGGTGATGGTGCAGAATTCGCGCGGGGTCCCGGCGGCGGCGGCGACGCCCTTCTTCACCGCCTGGGCCTGGCGCATCAGCGAGATGTTGCAGGGAGCGGCCTCGTTCCAGCAGGTCGCGACGCCGACCAGCGGCTGGTGGATCTGCTCCTTCGTCAGCCCCATCGCATAGAGATAGGAGCGGTGCGGCGCGCGGGCCGCGCCCTCCGTCACGTACCGGCTGGGAAGCCTCGACTTGTCGATTCGACGCGCATCCATCCCGTCACCATTCTCCTCAAGCCGCACGGCCGGCGAGCCGTCCGAGCGAGACCACGCCCGGGCCTTGGTTCGACGAGGGCCGGAGGACCGGGTTCGGGGTGGGCTCAAAGCCACCTTCGAGCAACAGTCAGAGGCGCCGTAAACTCTTGCAGGGCAACAACTTATCGTGTGCCTGGAACTGATCTCGGTTTATGGCGGGAACGGGGCGAAGCTCGGCCCGGACCGGGGCGCTCTCGGGATGTTTTTCGGCTGTGGCACCGCCGCCACAGCAAGGCTCCCGGGCAGCGCCCCGCATGCAAGCTCCCGGCCCGGAACGCCTTCCCGGAAGCGGGAAGAGCCGGCCGGCGGAGGCGAGCCTGCGGCTACGCCACCTCCGCGGAGGAGCACCACAGGTCGTCATAGACCGCGAGGGCCGTATCGTCGGGCTCGCGATCGGCACGAAGCCAGATCGACCGCGTCCGCGCGAGATCCGCCGCGGGGAGCCGGGAGACCGCCCCGGCCGGAAGCCCCGCGCAGGGGATGAAGCTGACGCCGAACGCGGCCCGCGCCGAAAAGCCGCTTCCGGTCCGCTCCACGCGCAAGGTCACGCCGTGCCGCCCCGAGGGCTGCCACGGAAAGATCAGCCGGCCGCCGGGCGCAAGAGCCTCGAGCCATGCGGCGGGCGGGGCCGCAGCCGCAGCCGAGGCATAGACCACATCCGCCGGCGGGATTCCGTCCAAAGCGCTGCGGGCATGCACCTGCACTTGCGGCCAGGGACGGAGATTGCGGCGGGCCCGCTCCGCAAGATGCCGCTCGATCTCGTAAGCCTCGACCCTCCCCGTTCCTTCCACGAGTTCGGCGAGGATCGCGGTGTAGTATCCGCTGCCGGCGCCGATATGGACGGCGGTCTCGCCGGCTTGCGGAGAGATCGCCATCATCCAGGCGGCGTGAAGCGAGGGCTGGCCGTTATTGATACCGCGCGCGCCGTCGAGGACGACCAGCACGTCCTCATAGAGCTTCGCCGGATCGGATGTCGTCTCCTCGAAGAGGCCGCCCGGCGCGAAGACGCGCCAGGGCGGCGGGGTCAGGCAGGCTTCGCGCGGCACGGCCGCGAAGGCCGCCTCGACGCGAGGATCGTCGAAGCCGAAGCCGCGGCCCCAGGCCGCGATCTGCGCCGCGTAGCGGCGGCGGCGCGCCGCGAGGGCCTCATCGCCCACCATGCCGGATCACACCCGACCGCCCCTTCACTCCACGGTGACGGATTTCGCCAGGTTGCGCGGCTGGTCGACGTCTTTCCCCATGAAGACGGCCGTGTGGTAGGCGAGGAGCTGGATGGGGACCGAATAGACGAGCGGAGCCACGAGCGGATCGCAATCGGGCACGATGATGGTTCCCATCGTGTCCATCGCCGCCGCCTCGGCCCCCTTCCGGTCGGTGATCAGGAGGATATGCCCGCCGCGCGCGGCGACCTCCTGCATGTTCGACACCGTCTTCTCGAAGACCGCGTCATGGGGCGCGATCACGATGACGGGCATCGCCTCGTCGATGAGCGCGATCGGGCCGTGCTTCAGCTCGCCCGCGGCATAGCCCTCGGCGTGGATGTAGGAGATCTCCTTGAGCTTGAGCGCGCCTTCCAGGGCCAGGGGATAGGAGGTTCCGCGGCCGAGATAGAGCACGTCCTTGGCCTTTGCGACCTCCCGGGCGAGGCCCTCGACGGCGGGCTCGGCATGCAGGGCCTCGGTCATCAGCCCCGGCACGGCGATGAGCGCGTCGACGGCGCGCCGCTCCTCCTCCTCGGAGAGATGGCCCCGCGCCCGGCCGGCGGAGATGGCGAGCGAGAGCAGGACCGCGAGCTGGCAGGTGAACGCCTTGGTCGAGGCGACGCCGATTTCCGGCCCCGCCAGGGTCGGCGCGACGACGTCGCTGTCGCGCGCGATGGTCGAGGTCGGCACGTTCACCACGGAGAGGATGTGCTGCCCCCCCTCCTTCGCATAGCGCAGCGAGGCGAGCGTGTCGGCCGTCTCGCCCGACTGGGAGACGACGATGGCAAGCTCGCCCGGATCGAGCGGCGCCTCGCGGTAGCGGAACTCGGAGGCGACATCGATCTCGACCGGCAGCCGCGCCAGCCTCTCGAACCAGTATTTCGCGACGAGGCCCGCATAATAGGCCGTGCCGCAGGCCGTGATGGACAGCCGGCGCAACGCCTTGAAATCGAAAGGCAGGTCCGGCAGCGCCACCCGGCCCGAGGCGAAATCGATGTAATGGGCGATGGTCCGGCCGACGACCTCCGGCTGCTCGTAGATCTCCTTGGCCATGAAGTGGCGGTAATTGCCCTTCGAGGCGACGAAGGACCCGGGCGGGATCGTCTGGCGGAGACGCTCGACGGGATGGCCGTGCTTGTCGCGGATCACCGCGCCCTCGCGGCTCAGCACCACCCAGTCGCCGTCCTCGAGATAGGAGACCTGGTCGGTGAACGGGGCGAGGGCGAGGGCGTCCGAGCCCAGATACATCTCTCCCTCGCCCCAGCCGATGGCGAGCGGCGCGCCCTGGCGGGCGCCGACGAGCTGGTCCTCCTCGCCCTCGAACAGGAAGGCGAGCGCGAAGGCGCCGCGCAGCCTGGGCAGGGTCGCGGCCACGGCCTCCAGGGGCGACTTGCCCTGCCCGATCTCGTCCGTGACCAGCTGGGCGACGACCTCGGTATCCGTCTCGGTCCTGAAGACCACGCCCTTGGCCTGAAGCTCTTCTTTCAGCTCGCGGAAATTCTCGATGATGCCGTTATGGACGACGGCCAGCTTGTCGGTCGCGTGAGGATGGGCGTTGGTCTCGGTGGGGCGGCCGTGGGTGGCCCACCGGGTATGGCCGATGCCGATGGCGCCCGTGAGGGGCGCCTGGGACAGCTTCAGCTCCAGGTTGCGCAATTTGCCCTCGGCGCGCCGGCGCGTGAGGTGCCCGTGCTCGAGCGTCGCGATGCCCGCCGAGTCGTAGCCCCGGTATTCGAGGCGCCTCAGCGCATCGACGACCTGCATCGCAACCGGCTGCCGGCCGAGTATCCCGACAATGCCGCACATAAGCTGACCTCCGCCTTCGCAAATCGAAATTTCGGCGTTCCTAGCCCACGCCCCCCGGACAGGACCAATCACGGTAGATGTAAAATCATTGCATGCGAGAAGCCTGCCAGGGGAACCTGCGTCAATTGGAGCCAGGCTCGCGCCGCCGATCTGGGGAGGGCATCTCAACTCGCCTTCGTCTTGCCGCGCGCCCATCCTTCCTTGACCGTCTGGCGCCCGCGCCCGACGGCGAGCGCCTCGGCCGGGACGTCGTCGGTGATGACCGAGCCCGAGCCGATATAGGCGCGGTCCCCGATCCGCAGGGGCGCGACCAGCGAGGAATTGGTGCCGACGAACACGTCCTCCCCCAGGACCGTCCTGTGCTTGCGCAGGCCGTCGTAATTGCAGGTGATCGTGCCCGCGCCGACATTGGTCCGCGCACCGATCTCGGCATCGCCGAGATAGGCGAGATGGTTCGCCTTCACCTCCTCGCCGAGAACCGAGTTCTTCACCTCGACGAAATTGCCGATATGCGCCCTGGCGCCGAGCCGCGTGCCCGGACGCAGCCGCGCGAAGGGCCCGACCACCGCGCCCTCGCCGATCTCGGCACCCTCCAGATGGGAGAAGGCGCGGATGACGACGTTGTCGGCGACGCTCACGCCGGGCCCGAACACGACGTGCGGCTCGATCACGACATCGCGGCCGAGCCGCGTATCGGCGCAGAGACGGATGCTGCCGGGATCGACCAGCGTCACGCCCGCCGCCATCGCGGCGAGCCGCAGCCGCCCTTGCGCCAGCCGCTCGGCCTCCGCGAGCTGCGCCCGGTCGTTGACGCCGGCGACCTCCTCTTCCGGGGCCGTGACGACGACCGCCCTCTCGCCCGCCGCAACCGCCACCTCGACCGCGTCGGTCAGGTAATATTCGCCCTTGGCATTGGCATTGCCGATCCTCTCCAGAAGCGACAGCGCGACATCCCCCCGCAGCGCCATCAGGCCGGCATTGCAGAGCGTGACCCGAAGCTCCTCCCCGGAGGCGTCGCGCTGCTCGCGAATGGCGAGGAGCCGCCCGTCCTCGACGAGAAGCCGCCCGTAGCCGGCCGGATCGGCCGCCTCGAAGCCGAGCACCGCCACGGCGGCACCCTCCGCCAGCGGGCGGCGCAGCTTCGCGAAGGTATCGCGCGTCACGAGCGGGGTGTCGGCATAGGCGATGACGACGTCGTCGCAGCCTTCCAGGAGAGCCTGCCGGGCCTGGAGGACCGCATGGGCCGTACCGAGCCTCTCGCGCTGCTCGACCGTTCCCGCTCCGGGCGAGAAGGCCCGGGCCTCCCTTACCACGTCCTCGCGTCCGGGGCCGACGACGACCTCGATCCGGGAGGCTCCCGCGCCGCCGACGGCATCGAGGACATGGGCGAGCATCGAGCGGCCGGCGATCTCGTGGAGCACCTTCGGGAGGGCCGAGCGCATCCGCGTGCCCTCGCCTGCCGCGAGGATGATCGCAAGGCACGTCCTGTGTTCCGCACCGGGTCTCGAAGGCTCCGCTGGCATCGTCTCGTCTCGGCAGGCCGATCTCGGCTCCCCCGGCACCTAGCGCAGGATGGTTTCATCTGGCAAACGCCGAGCCCCGCCCTCGGCTTCGCACCGATGCCCGCCCCTATGGCTTAAGACGGGGTTGGAGAGCCCTCGCCCCCCCGCTATGAGACTGCTTCCAGGCGCCCCAAATCCGGGCGCCCGTGCCGACAAATGGCGTCTCGCCGCTCCGCGGGACGACCCGCCCAAATTCCGTCGAGGAATCGCCCGCTCTTTTGGAGGACTCATGAAACGCAGAGACTTCATCGCCGCCGGGGCCGCCGGCCTCGCCGCCACGCCGGCGCTCGCCCAGCAGGGTCCCCTCTCCGCGCCGGCGGCACCCGCGACCCCCGCAGCACCTGCCATGCCCGCGGCGCCTGCCATGCCCGCGGCGCCCGCCACGCCCGCGGCACCGGCAGTGGTCTCCGACTCCCCGGAGATCAGGTGGCGCCTGACCTCGGGCTTCCCGAAATCCCTCGACACGCTCTACGGCGCCGCCGAAATGTTCGCGAAATCCGTCTCCGAGGCGACGGACGGCCGCTTCCAGATCCAGACCTTCGCGGCCGGCGAGATCGTCGGCACGCCGCAGGCGCTCGACGCGGTCGCCAACAACACCGTCGAGATGGCGCATACGGCCTCCTATTACTATGTCGGCAAGGATCCGACCTACGGCATCCTGACGGCCGCCCCGTTCGGGCTGAATACCCGCATGCAGAATTCCTGGTTCTACCAGAACGGCGGCATCGACATCGCCAACGAGTTCTACGGCAAGGCCGGCCTCTACGCCCTTCCGGGCGGCAATACCGGCACGCAGATGGGCGGCTGGTTCCGCAAGGAGATCAAGACCGTCCAGGACCTGAACGGCCTCAAGATGAGGATCGCGGGCATCGCCGGCAACGTGATGCAGAAGCTCGGCGTCGTGCCGCAGCAGATCCCCGGCGGCGACATCTATCCGGCGCTCGAGCGCGGCACGATCGACGCGGCGGAATGGGTCGGGCCCTATGACGACGAGAAGCTCGGCTTCTACAAGGTCGCGCCCTATTACTACTATCCCGGCTGGTGGGAAGGCGGGGCGATGATCAAGTTCTTCTTCAACAAGGAGAAGCTCGCCTCTCTGCCCAAGAGCTACCGGGCGGTGATCGAGGCGGCGGCGGCCTATGCCAATATCGACATGACCGCGAAATACGACGCCCGCAATCCGGGCGCGCTGCGGCGGCTCGTGGGCGGCGGCGCCCAGCTCAAGCCCTTCAGCCAGGAGATCATGGAAGCCTGCCTCAAGGCCGCCAACGAGTTCTACGAGGAGACCTCGGCCAAGAACGCGGAGTTCAAGAAGGTCTGGGACAATATGAAGGCGTTCCGCAACGAGGGCTATCTGTGGTTCCAGGTCGCCGAATACACCTATGACAACTTCATGATCCGCGCCCGCGCCCGCGGCCTGTAGCCGGCTTCGAGGGCGGCGCCCGTGAAGGCCGGTCCGATCGGGCCGGCCTTTTTCGTTCGGCGACCGGCCATTTCCGGACATGCCCGACCAACCGGGCCGGCATGTCCGAAAAGTCTCTTATCCGCGCAGCCCGCCCGTGCCAGAAGCCGGTCTCGGAGCGGACGGTCCCAACGTCCCGGGAGGGAGATTGCCGCCATGCGGTTGCACGCCTGCGAGGAGGCCGACATGGCGGCCGTCGGTCCGGGCGGCTCCCCACCCGCGCCATGATCACCCGCCGGCTCGTCTGGGCGCTCGGCGTCTCCCAGCTTACCCTGTGGGGCATCTCCTACTACATGATCGCGGTCTTCGGAGAGCCGATCGCGCGCGAGACGGGTTGGTCGAGGACGGCCGTCTACGGGGGCTTCTCCGCGGCCCTGGTCGCGATGGGTCTTCTCTCCTCGCGCATCGGGCGGATGATCGATGTCGATGGCGGGCGGCGGGTGATGACGCTCGGCTCGCTCCTCGCGGCGGCCGGCTGCCTGCTCATCGCCGCCTCGAGCCATCTCTCCGTCTATTACCTCGGCTGGCTCGTGCTCGGCGTCGCGATGCGGATGTCGCTCTACGACGCCGCCTTCGCCTCGCTCGCGCGCATCGGCGGCCCCGAGGCGCGCCGTCCCATCTCGCAGATCACACTCCTCGGTGGCCTCGCCTCGACCGTCTTGTGGCCGGTCGGGCAGATTCTGATCGAGCATTGCGGCTGGCGCTGGGCGCTCGTCGCCTATGCGGGCCTCGCCCTTGCCACCGTCCCCTTGCACCTCATGATTTCGCGCGGGCGCTACGCGCATGGGGGCGGGCGGCGGGGAAGCATCGCCGCGCCGCGGGCCGACACGCCGAGGCGGATCGCCCTTGCCGGCTTCCTCTATTCCGCCATGGTGACACTGACCTCGGCCCTCAACTCGGCGATGTCGGCGCATATGATCGCGATCCTGACCTCGCTCGGCCTCGCCGCCGGCGTCGCGGTCGGCATCGGCACCCTGCGCGGGATCGGGCAATCGGCCTCGCGCGGGGCCGAGATCCTGTTCGGGCGCCGGCTCGATCCGATCGCGCTCGGCCTCCTTGCGACCGCGATCGTCCCGGTCGGCTTCGTGATCGGGCTCTGGAGCGGGGTCTCGGCCTGGGCGGGCGTCGTCTTCGCCCTCCTCTACGGGGCGGGAAACGGCCTCGTGACGATCATCCGCGGCACGCAGCCGCTCGTGCTCTTCGACCCCGCCTCCTACGGGCAGGTGGTCGGACGCCTGATCGGGCCGAGCTTCCTCGTCTCAGCCCTCGCGCCCGCGCTCCTCGCCTTCCTCATCGAACGCCACGGCGCGGCCTCCGCGCTCTACATCTCCACTGCTGTCGCCGTGCTCGTCCTGGGGAGTTCGGTCTGGCTCTGGCTGGCCTTCAGGCGCTGATCGGGGTCAGTCGTGCAAGAGCATGTCCCGCAACCGCTCCTCGGTGAGACGGGGGGCTCCTTTCGCCTGAGATTGCACGTCGACGGCAGGAGGGGGTGGATGAAGGCCGGCTCCGTGATCCCTCTCCATGTGGATCGCGACGATGACCCAGCCCGCCAGGGTGATGGCCGCCAGCCGGATCGCAACGACGGGCAGGATGAAATCGAGCCCCTTGATGGGCGGTGTGGTTTTCATGCGGCCATGATCGCCTTCCCGCAGGCTGCCGCAATGCGGGATTCGTCATGGCTGCCTTCACGCCGGGCGAAGGCGGCCCGCTCCGGCCGCCTCCTGAGGAGGCTCAGAACAGCCGCTGGACCCAGCCGTGCGGATCGGGGGCCTTGGCGCGCTGGATATCGACCAGCCTCCGGCGCAGCGACTCCGCGACCGGCCCGGCCGCGCCGCCCGAGATCTGGAACTCGCCCGAGCGCCGCTTGACCGTGCCGATCGGCGTGATCACCGCGGCGGTGCCGCAGGCGAAGCATTCCTTCAGCCGGCCCGAAGCGGCATCGGCGGCCCATTGGTCGATGGCGTAGTTCTCTTCCCGCACGTTCATGCCGGCATCGCGCGCCAGCGTGATCAGGGAATCTCGGGTGACGCCCGGCAGGATGCTGCCGCCGAGGGGCGGGGTGAGGAGCGAGCCGTCCTCGAAGACGAAGAAGACGTTCATGCCGCCGAGCTCGTCCACCCAGCGCTTCTCGACCGCATCCAGGAACACGACCTGGTCGCAGCCGCGCTCGATCGCCTCCTGCTGCGCGCGCAGGCTCGCGGCGTAGTTGCCGCCGAACTTGGCCGCCCCGGTGCCGCCCGGCGCCGCCCGGACATATTCCTCAGAGACCCAGATCGAGACCGCGCTAGCCCCGCCCTTGAAATAGGCGCCGACCGGCGAGGCGATTACGAGGAAGAGATATTCGGAAGACGGCTTGACGCCGAGGAATACCTCGCTCGCGAACATGAAGGGGCGCATATAGAGGCTGCCGTCCGGCGAATTGGGAATCCAGGCCCGGTCGATCGTCGCGACCTGGCGCACCGCCTCGATGAACAGCGCCTCGGGGAGCGGCGCCATCGCCAGCCGCTCGGCCGATTGCCGGAACCGCCGCGCATTGGCGTCCGGCCGGAACAGCACCGCGCCCCCGTCCGCCGCGCGATAGGCCTTGAGGCCCTCGAAGATCTCCTGCGCGTAATGAAGCACCGCGGCGGCGGGGTCGAGCGAGAGGGGGCCGCGCGCCGTGATGCGGGCATCGTGCCAGCCCCTGTCCTGGCTGTAGCGGATCACAGCCATGTGGTCTGTGAAGACTTTGCCGAAGCCGGGATTCTCGAGCAGCGCGGCGCGCTTTTCGGGGGGCACCCGGCCCGGATGTGTCTCGACGGTGAATTCCTGGCTCGGCTGGTCCATGCGCGCCTCCTTTTGGCGGCGTCCGATACGTCGCGGCTCGATTGCGTTGCGACCTTCTACCCGCGCCGGAGCGAAATTCCAGAGGCCACAGCCCTCCCCCTCCTGGGCTATCGCATTTGGCGGTTTCGCCGCACCAACCCTCCCCCCGCTTGCGGCGGGGAGGGCCGAGTCGCGCCGAAGG
>OEIU01000747.1_pt1 | contig 26654 bp, 18 predicted proteins | sample 1539221 | NCBI WGS metagenome assembly OEIU01 (sample SAMN03792071, study PRJEB22550) | activated sludge metagenome | feature: wastewater treatment plant; material: activated sludge; isolation source: Wastewater treatment plant of a petroleum refinery complex | place: Argentina: Zarate | collected...
CAGATGATCTACGTCGATGACAACGACGTGGCGCACATGGCCTATGTCGTCAATTTCTTCGCCGACTACGCGCCGTCCGGCCTCATGCTGCGCGCCGCCAGCGATCCACGACGTCCGTTCGTGATCGTCGATGCGCAGACCGGCCTGGTGCTCAAGCAGTGGGACGGACTGACCACCGCGGCGATCGGCACGGGTCCGGGCGGCAACGCCAAGACCGGCCAGTACACCTGGGGTTCGGGCGGCCGCTACGGCTACCTCGACGTGGCGCAGAGCGGCAGCACCTGCACGATGAACAACACCGACGTGAAGTCGGTCAACCTCAACGGCAGCACGGGCACCAGCACGACGGCCTATGCCTACACCTGTCCGAACAACACCTACAAGACCATCAACGGCGCGTACTCGCCGATCAACGACGCCCACTACTTCGGTGGCGTGATCCAGAACATGTACTCGGCCTACACCGGCTCCAAGGCGCTGACCTTCCAGCTGATCATGCGCGTGCACTACGGTTCGAGCTACGAGAATGCATTCTGGAACGGCACGAACATGAGCTTCGGCGACGGTGCGACGACCTTCTACCCGCTGGTCAGCGTCGACGTGGCCGGCCATGAGGTCTCCCACGGCTATACCGAGCAGCACTCGAACCTGACCTATTCCGGCCAGTCCGGCGGCATGAACGAGGCCTACTCGGACATGGGTGGCGAAGCGACCGAGTACTACTGGAAGGGCAGCAATGACTTCCTGGTCGGGCCCGAGATTTTCAAGGGTTCCGGCGCATTGCGCTACATGGCCAATCCGCCGCAGGACGGCAGCTCGATCGACAACGCGTCGCAGTACACGAGTTCGATGGACGTGCACTACACCTCGGGCGTCTACAACAAGGCGTTCTACCTGCTGGCGACGACCTCGGGCTGGAACACGCCGAACGCGTTCAAGGTATTCGCCCGCGCCAACGCGCTGTACTGGACGCCGAGCAGCACCTTCAACAGTGGCGCCTGCGGCGTGGAAACGGCGGCTACCGATCTTGGCCTGACCAAGGCATCGGTAACCGCGGCGTTCACCTCGGTTGGAGTGAGCTGCTCGAGTGGCGGTGGTGGCAGCACGGGTGGTCCGCTGACCAAGGGCGTGGCGGTGACCAACCAGTCGGCAGCGACCGGCGCATCGGTCAACTACACGCTGGTCGTTCCGGCCGGTGCGACCAACCTGACCTTCACGACCTCCGGCGGCACGGGTGATTCCGACATGTACGTGAAGTTCGGCAGCGCGCCGACCGACACCGTCTATGACTGCCGCCCGTACAAGTCCGGCAATGCCGAAACCTGCACATTCGCCGCACCATCCGCGGGCACCTACTATGTGCGCCTGAAGGCCTACTCGGCGTTCTCCGGCCTCAGCCTCATCGGTGACTACACGACGGGTGGCGGCGGCGGAACGGCGCAGACCTATACCAACACGACGGACTATCCGATCAACGACAATGCCACGGTGGACAGCCCGATCACGGTTTCCGGCCGCACTGGCAATGCGCCGACCAACGCATCGGTCACGGTCGCCATCGTGCATACCTACCAGGGAGACCTCAAGGTCGATCTGGTCGCGCCGGACGGTTCGCTCTACAACATCCACAACCGCACCGGCGCCGGCACGGACAACATCAACAAGACGGTCACCTTCAACCTGTCCAGCGAAGCGCTGAACGGCACCTGGAAGCTGCGCGTCAACGACAACGCCGCCGGCGACACCGGCTACATCAACAGCTGGAGCGTCACGTTCTGATCCACTCCGGGATATTCTTTCCGGAAGCGAAAACCCCGGCTTCGGCCGGGGTTTTTTTTTGCTGTTTCTACCCCGCAAGATGAACGATCCGTTTGTGCGCGCTGCGCCGGGGTGCCGCGACGTCTGTTGCCCTGTATGCCGCTCTTCCGTGCAATGCGATGCGTCTTGAGCTGCACAGAAGGGTCGTTGTCGCCATCGCCGGCGAGCCTGCGGCGATTCGACGCAAGCTGGCCGATATGCTAGACTGTGTGTCGCTGATCAGGAAAATATCCAAGCAAGATCAGTATCTTACTGCGATGCCGCGATCGTTCGCGGCGGGATCCAAAGGGTCGAATCTACCTCCCTTCCGATCCCCAATTGGCCGTTTCTCGCCGCAGTTCCTGCTCGCCTGGTGTAGCGTCGCACCGGTCCGGCATCCGGGAGCAATGCCCGTTTCCTGTTCAGCCCACATGCGCAAGGGACGTCGGGGTACTCACCGCAGAGCCTTGCAGTGCCGTTCCCGCCTCCATCCGAATGGAACGTATGCCCGACACGTCGAATAAAAAAGCTGTTCGCCGGAATCCCTCTTGCAGCAGGCTCGACGGGCCCATGGCGGCCGTGACTGGCTGTACGACCATCACGCATGCGCCGATGCCCGCAGGCTCCGGCGGCACGTTCGCGGGCTGCCTGGTCGGGCGCAGTGCCGCGCTTGCCGTGCCAGGCATCCTCGGGCACGGCGTTCCGCCGCGGGATTGCACGCAAGCCCGCTTGTCCATGGTGCCCGGCAACCTGTGCGGTGACGAATTCGGTTCGATCGGCGCGCCGACCCTTTGCAACCTGTCTGTCGACGTCGGCGCGACCGCCGCGGGCCAGTCCCGGCGTGCGTTCGTGCCTTGCAGTCCATGACATCCTGGCCCGCGGCTGCGGGCGAACGCGCGGCAATCGTGCCTCGCGACAACCATCCGGAAGCTTTCCAGACATGACCATTCCCTTTGCGATCGCCGGCGTGCAGATGCATGTCCCCGCCATGACCAGCAATCTGGTCGCCATGTTGCATCGTATCGACGTCGTCATGGCGCGCTTCCCGTGGACGCAGATGATCGTGTTCAGCGAGCTGGCCCAGTGCGGTCCGGTGCCCAATGCGCCGATCAATCTGCCAGGACCGGAAGAGGCCACGCTGCAGGCGGTGGCTGCTCGCTATGGCATCTGGCTGATTCCCGGCTCGGTGTTCGAGCGCGGTCCGGATGGCAAGCTCTACAACACGGCATCGGTGATCGATCCGGCCGGCGCGGTGGTCACCCGCTACCGCAAGATGTTCCCGTTCCGACCCTATGAGCGGGATGTCACGGCAGGCGACCGCTTCTGCGTTTTCGACATTCCCGATGTCGGCCGTTTCGGTCTTTCCATCTGTTACGACATCTGGCTGCCCGAGACCACGCGGACCCTGACCTCGATGGGGGCTGAAGTCCTCCTGCATCCCGTGCTTACCGGAACGATCGATCGCGACGTGGAACTGGCCATCGCGCGTGCCACCGCTGCGCAATTCCAGTGCTATGTGTTCGACATCAATGGCCTCGACGCCGGCGGCATCGGACGCTCGTGCGTGGTGGATCCCAGCGGCACGGTCCTGGCCCAGGCTGGCGGTTCCAGCGAAACCCTGCCGCTCGAGGTCGATCTGGCCCGGGTCCGACGCCAGCGCGAGGCCGGTGTCAACGGTCTTGGCCAACCGCTCAAGAGCTTCCGCGATCGCGAGATCGATTTTTCCGTTTACCGGCGCGATGCCGGCGTGGATGCCTACCTGCACACGCTGGGTCCGCTGGCCATTCCCGGCAAGGGTGGCAAAGTGGGTATCGGCATTGCCGCGCCCTCCAGCTCCTTGCCTGAAAGTGGAATCGCGCGATAGGCGGCTGCGCCCCGCCTTGCTGGCCATACAGCGCCATCACATGCCAAGAATCCGAGGAGTGACCCGTGAGTACAACCGACGCCAAGCTGCCGATGACCGGTGCCAACCAGGATGCATCACGACCTGCTTCCGCAACCAGGGCCGAAACTTCCGTGTCACGGGGCAAGCCCGCAAAAACGGGCGCCGGTGGTTCCTCGCTCAGTGACTATTATTCTGCGTCCCAACTGCGCAACGATCGCTGGACCGCACTGAAGAGCATCGCCGGCCAGCTCGGGGCATCGCCGCGCCCCGAAAAACGGGCGCAACTGATCGACAAGGCGCATGCCCTGATCCGCTCGCTCGGCGCGATCGAGGCCTACTGGGCGTTCCCCGGCCGCAGGGGCCTCGAACAGCTTCTCAGGATGCTCGCCCGCGACGACCATGCGGATTTTGCCCGCGCGGTCACGCGAATGGTGCGCGCGCTGCAGAGCGGCACCTACCGGCGCCGGCTGGGCGAGTATTTCGGCGAAAACGAACGTGACATCAACGACGAAGAGGACAGCGTGGAAACGCAGGAGCAGCGCACCCGTTCGCGTCCGTTCTTCGAGATCCTCATCGTCGATGACCTCAATCCAGACCAGCAGGAAGCGCAGTGCATCGCCTTGCGCGATCAGCGTCGCGACGACGATCGCTTCGTCTACGAACCAGTCGTCGTGCGCACCTTCGAGGATGCCCTGATCGGCGTCCTCTTCAATACCAACATCCAGTCGGTGGTCGTGCGCCACGACTTCGGATTTGCTTCGGAAAATCGCCTGGAAATCCTGCAAAGATACTTGCGCCGGGTTGGTGACGAGGAACTGGCCACCATTGACCCGGATGACTATGGTCCCGAGCTTTGCCGGGTCATGCGCAAGATCCGGCCCGAGCTCGATGTGTTCCTGGTGACCGATCGCTCGGTCGAGGAAATCGCCGGACGCGATCTCGGCGGCTGCGCGCGCGTCTTCTACAGCCAGGAGGATTTCACCGAGCTGCACCTGAACATCCTGCGCGGCGTCAATGCGCGCTACAACACGCCTTTCTTCAACGCCCTCAAGGAATATTCGCGGCAGCCAACCGGCGTCTTCCATGCCATGCCGATCAGTCGAGGCAAGTCGCTGATCCGCTCGAACTGGATTCGCGACATGAGCGAGTTCTACGGAATGAACATCTTCCTCGCCGAGACTTCGGCCACGTCGGGCGGCCTCGATTCGCTGCTCGAGCCTGTCGGGCCGATCAAGCACGCCCAGGAGCTGGCCGCACGGGCGTTCGGGGCACGCCAGACGTTCTTCGCCACCAACGGCACCTCGACCTGCAACAAGATCGTGGTCCAGGCCATCGTGCGGCCGGGCGACATCGTCCTGGTCGACCGCGATTGCCACAAATCCCACCACTACGGCATGGTCCTCGCCGGCGCCAACGTGGTCTACCTGGACAGCTATCCGCTCAGCGAATATTCGATGTACGGCGCGGTGCCGCTGCGCGAGATCAAGCACGCGCTGCTCAAGCTCAGGAAGGCAGGCAAGTTGCATCGCGTCCGCATGCTGCTGCTGACCAACTGCACGTTCGACGGCATCGTCTACAACGTCGAGCGGGTCATGGAAGAGTGCCTGGCGATCAAGCCCGACCTGGTCTTTCTCTGGGACGAGGCGTGGTTCGCTTTCGCGCGATTCTCGCCGACCTATCGCCAGCGAACTGCGATGAGCACGGCCCAGGTGCTGCGCGCACGCTTCCGCGATCCTGCCTATGCGGAGCGCCACGAAGCCCACTGCAAGGAAATCGAGGGATTCAGCGACGAACAGTTGCTCGACGTGCGCCTGATGCCCGATCCGAAGAAGGCGAGGGTGCGCGCCTATGCTACCCAGTCGACGCACAAGACGCTGACCGCGCTGCGCCAGGGTTCGATGATCCATGTGCACGACCAGGATTTCAAAGGCGAAGTCGAGCAAGCCTTCCACGAGGCCTACATGACGCATACCTCGACCTCGCCGAACTACCAGATCATTGCTTCGCTCGATGTCGGCCGCCGGCAGGTCGAACTGGAGGGCTTCGAACTCGTGCAAAAGCAGATCGAGGCGGCCATGGCGATGCGCAAGGCCATCGACTCGCACCCGTTGCTCAAGCGCTACTTCCAGGTGTTGTCCGTCAAGGAGCTGATTCCGTCAGCGCACCGCGAGTCGGGCATCGAGGCCTACTGGGACCAGGAGAAGGGATGGAACGACACGTGGAATGCGTTCGCCAATGACGAATTCGCGCTCGATGCGTCACGCGTCACCCTGGCCGTGGGACACGCCGGCTACGACGGCGACACGTTCAAGAACGAAGTGCTGATGAACAAGCACGGCATCCAGATCAACAAGACCTCGCGCAATACGGTCCTGTTCATGACCAACATCGGCACCACGCGTTCGTCGGTTGCCTATCTGATCGAGGTCCTGGTGCGCGTGGCGCGGGATTTGGACTCCCAGCTCGAGGACGCGAGCAAGATGGAGCTACGTTCATTCGAACGCCGGGTAACCTCGTTGACCAGGGACTATCCGCCGCTTCCGGATTTTTCGCGTTTCCATGACAGCTTCCGCCGCGGCCGCGCCGAGAATACCCCGGAAGGCGACATCCGCACGGCCTATTTCATGGCCTATGACGAGGACAACTGCGACTACTTCCCGATAGAAGACGGTTCGATGGAAGCGGCCATGGATGCCGGTCGCGAGCTTGTATCGACAGCCTTCATCATCCCGTATCCCCCCGGGTTTCCCATCCTGGTCCCGGGCCAGGTCATCTCGAAGGAAATCCTGCACTTCATGCGCGCGCTCGACGTCAAGGAGATCCACGGCTACCGGCCGGATCTTGGCCTGCGCGTGTTCACCGACGACGCGCTCAAGCGCGCCGACACCGAATCTTCCAGACAACAGGAGAAGTGACGCATGGCTGCTCGCCGCAAGCTCAAGAACATTTCCGAGATCCGACGCTTCTTCCACCGCTTCGAGGAACCGATCTATTTCGTCAGCGCCACCAACTTCAACCTGCTCGGGCTCGACGAGTGGGTGAAGAACTTCAAGTACGTCAGCTACATCGATTGCTACGACGGGCAGCATCCCAACGTGTTCTGTCCTTCGGAACAGCCGCATGCCGAATTCCAGTCGATCGAGGACATCAACAACTACCTGTTGCAGCACAAGGAGGTCGTCGATCACATCGAAGGCCGCGGCGGCAAGCCGAAGTTCATCTTCCTGATGTTCGACGAAAAGACCGAATCCCTGGCCAAGGAACTGGGCGCCAAGGTCTGGTTCCCCAAGGCCAAACTGCGCAGTCGCATCGACAACAAGATCGAGACCGTGCGCATCGGCAACAAGGCCAAGGTGCCGAGCGTGCCCAACGCGCTTTCGGTCATCGAGGACTATGCCCAGCTGACGAAGGTGGCCGAGAAGGCCAAGCTCGGCAAGGACCTGGTCCTGCAATCCGCCTACGGCGACTCCGGCCACACCACGTTCTTCATAAAGTCCGAAGCCGACTTCCGCAAGCACCAGCACGATATCGTCGGACACGGCGAGATCAAGGTCATGAAGCGGATCGATTGCCGCGGCGCGGCCATCGAAGCCTGCGCAACGAAGCAGGGCACGATCGTCGGCCCGTTGATGACCGAGCTGGTCGGCTTTGGCGAACTGACGCCGTATCGTGGCGGCTGGTGCGGCAACGAGATTTTCGCCAATGCGTTTTCGACCAGGGTGCGCGACAAGGCGCGCGATTACACGTTCGCCTTTGGTGAACAGCTGCGCAAGGAGGGCTATCGCGGCTACTTCGAACTGGACTTCCTGGTCGACACAAAGACGCGGGACATCTATCTCGGAGAACTCAATCCACGCATCACCGGGGCCAGCTCGATGACCAACCATGCCGCGTTTGCGCATGCCGATGCGCCGCTGGCGCTGTTCCACCTGCTCGAATTTTCCGACGTGCCCTTCGAGATCGACATCGCCGAGCTGAATGCGCGCTGGGCGGATCCGGAGAACATCGATTCCTGGTGCCAGATGGTGGTCAAGCACACCGACGATTCGATCGACCTCATCACGCAAGCGCCAGAGACCGGCATCTGGCGCATGCGTGAAGATGGCAGCATCGAGTTCGACCGCTTCGACTATCATCGCAGGGCCGTGAGCAGCGACCGCGAGGCGTTCTTCCTGCGCATCCTCAAGAAAGGCGACTATCGCTATGAAGGCGCCGACCTTGGCATTCTCGTCACCCGTGGACGGGCTATGACGGATCGTTTTTCGCTGACCGAACGATCGCGCAAGTGGATTGACGGAATCCGTGCCCATTATTCGGCCGAGCCACTGGCCGGGCCGGTGCCAGCCGGAGTTTCGGATCACCACTTCAAGCTGCTCTGAGCGGGAATCGCGGCGGATGCACTCAAGGATCGTGCCGTGCACCTGACCTTCCATGCCTTGGCGGACGATCCCGGCTCCACGGTGTGGCAGGGCCTTTTCCACGGGCTGTGGCCCGCCTACCGGCGCTGGTACCTGCGCGATGGCCAACTGGCCAGGCCAACCTACCTGGCCTGTCGTCGTGCGCTCGAAGCGCACATGCCGGAATTCGTGCCGCGCTGGAAGCAACTGGTCGAGCTGGCCGGTGGCGGCGACCTCGCGGCCCGATTCCTGAGCCTGTGGTGCCCACCGGCTTACGACAGTGCCTGTTCGCAGGCAGTCTGGCCGGGTGAAGAGCCGCTGCTCGTGCGCAACTACGACTATTCGTCGAAATATTTCGACGCGATCGCCTTGCATACCCGGTGGGGAACGCAGCGTGTGCTCGGCACCAGCGATTGCCTGGTTGGCCTGGTCGATGGCATCAACGAATCCGGGCTCGCGGTGTCGTTGACGTTCGGCGGTCGCAGCGTGGTCGGCGAGGGATTCGGGGTGCCGATCATCCTGCGCTATGTGCTGGAAACCTGCTCCAGCGCGGGGCAGGCGGCCGAGGTCCTGGCGCGAATCCCCGTGCACATGGCCTACAACGTGACTGCCCTGGATAGCCAGGGGCGCAGGGCTACCGTATTCCTGTCGCCGGATCGCCCGGCCCAGGTGACCAACAGCCCGGTCGCCACCAACCATCAACCCGGCCAATTGCTCGCCAGCGATGCCTACCAGACCGCGACCATCGAGCGCGAGCGCTTCCTGCTCGGTCGACTCATGCTGCATGAGGATCCGCCGGAACGCTTCATCGGCGCGTTCCTGCGCCCGCCGCTGTTCTCGCTGGCTTATGAACGGCAACGTGGCACCCTGTATACGGCGGCGCTCTGGCCGCGGCAGGGCAAGCTCAGCTATCGCTGGCCCCACGCGCAATGGACGCTGTGCGTGAATGCGTTCGAGCCCGGCAGTCGTGAAATCGTCCATCGTGCCGGCGGGCAGATGCCGATTTGAGGCGGACTTGGTCGATCGGCCAGAGAGGGGTGCACATGAAAAGCATTGGCACGGCCAGCCGGACTGCGGAAGCCCCGGCTCCATCGCGCCCACGACCGGTCCTGCGCAAGGTGCTCGGGCGATTCGGGTTCTTCGCCCTCGCGTTCGGCTCGATGATTGGAGTCGGCTGGGTGACCGCAATCGGCAGCTGGCTGGAACAGGCAGGTCCTGGCGGTGCCGTGCTGGCTTTCCTGATCGGAGGCGCCGTCATGCTTTGCATCGGCCTTTGTTACGCCGAGCTGACCCCGATGCTGCCGGTTGCCGGCGGCGAGGTGGCCTATGCCTATAAGGCCTTCGGCACGTTCAAGGCGTTCGTGGTCGGTTGGGCACTGGCCTTTGGCTATGTCAGCATTTCCGGATTCGAGGCGATCTCGATCGGGCTCGTGCTGAGCTATCTGGTGCCATCCATCGACCAATGGCCGTTGTACACGCTGGCCGGATCGACGGTGTACGCCAGCCACCTGCTGCTCGGCGTGGCCTGCACGGCCGCGATCACCTGGGTGAACTGGGTGGGCGCGCGTTCCGCTGCCCGCTTGCAGGTATGGCTGACCGCGGCCTTCGTGAGTGTCACGGCGATCTTCATCGTGGCCGGATTCACGGGCGGCGAGAGCGCCCACCTGGCCCCGTTGTTCGCGCATCCGGTCGATGGCGGAGTGCTGCCCGGGCTCTTGGCCGTGCTGGTCACGATTCCGTTCTGGTTCGTCGGTTTCGACACGATTCCCCAAGGTGCGGAAGAAGCCGCCGGGTCGGTCAGGCCGCACACGCTGGCGCTGCTGATCGTCGGTTCCATCGTCGCCGCGATCGCGTTCTATGTGCTGGTGATCCTCAGCGTATCGATGCTCGGTCCGTGGCAGGCCCTGGTCGCGGCCGACCTGCCGGCGGCGCACGCCTTCGAAACCGCGTTCCGCTCGCCATGGTTGCGCGACCTGGTCCTGATCGCCGCCCTGCTTGGCCTGTTCACGAGCTGGAACGGATTCTTCCTGGCCGGATCGCGGGTCGTATTCTCGCTCGGACGTGGCCGCATCATTCCGGCCGCTTTCGGCGAAACGCACAGCCGGCATGGCACCCCGCATCGAGCGGTCCTGCTGGTCGGCGGCTTGACCCTGCTTGCGCCAATGCTCGGGCGCGATGCGCTGCTGGCACTGGTCAATGCGGGCTCGTTCTGCATTGCGCTGGCCTTTCTCGGTGTTTCGCTGTCCCTGCTGCGGCTGCGCCGCGATTTTCCCTTGCAACCTCGACCGTTTCGCCTGAAGGCCGTCCGTGTGGTCGCGGGCCTGGCCGCGCTGGGGTCGTTTTCGATGCTGGCCGCGATGATCGTGCCTGGCAGTCCGGCTGCCCTGAGCTGGCCACGCGAATTCATTGTTCTCGCGGTCATGTCCGGCGTTGGCGGCCTGCTCTGGCTCAGTGCATCGGCGGGCCGCAACGGCATATCGGAACGCGAGCGTGAAGCGCTGGTCCTCGACGAGGAGCCGGGGGGGTATTGCGCTTGCCCGGATCGCCGCTGCGACCCGGGCACCCGAGCGGTCAGGAAGGGCGCGAAGCGGCCGGTTTTCCGCGCCAGGTGCGACGCTTCTTGTTACCGGCGGAATGATCGCCATTGCTGCGTGGCTGCTGCGCATGCGGGCGACGAGCATGTTGTTGCTGTCTTCCCGATTGCGGTCGTGCACCGCCGCCCGGCCCGTCGAGGCGCAGCGGCTGCGATGGCTCGAAGCCTTCCACGTCGACGATAGCGATATCCTGCTTGAGTAGCTTGCGGATGTCGCGCAGCAGGCCTTCTTCGGCCCGGCTGACCAGCGAAATGGCCAGGCCTTCTGCGCCGGCGCGACCGGTGCGGCCGATGCGGTGCACGTAGTCCTCGGCAACCATGGGCAGGTCGAAGTTGATCACCATCGGCAGCTGGTCGATATCCAGGCCGCGCGCGGCGATGTCGGTCGCGACCAGCACATTGACGCGACCGCTCTTGAAATCGGCCAGTGCCCGCGTGCGCTGGTTCTGGCTCTTGTTGCCGTGGATGGCCGCGGCACGCAAGCCGGACTTCTCGAGTTGCTTGGTCAGCTTGTCCGAGCCGTGCTTGGTGCGGCAGAAGATCAGGGTCTGGCTGCCGTCGAGGCTGAGCAGGTGCAGGAGCAGGTCGCGCTTGGCTTCCATGTTCACCGGATGCACCCGGTGGGTGACGGTCGAAGCCACGCTGTTCGGCTTGGCGATCTGGATTTCCTGCGGGGAGTGCATGAACTGGTTGGCCAGTGCCTTGATCTCGGTCGAGAACGTCGCCGAGAAGAGCAGGGTCTGGCGTGCACTGGGCAACGCGGAAAGAACGCGCTTCATGGCCGGAAGGAAGCCCATGTCGAGCATGCGGTCTGCTTCGTCGAGGATCAGGACTTCAATGCCAGACAAGTCGACCGTGCGGCGCTGCATGTGGTCGAGCAGGCGGCCCGGCGTGGCGACGACGATGTCCACGCCGCGGCGCAGTGCATCGATCTGCGGACCCATGCCGACGCCGCCGAAAATCGTCGCCGACTTGACGCCGATATGCTTGCTGTAGGTGCGCACGCTTTCCTGCACCTGCGCCGCCAGTTCGCGGGTCGGAGTGAGGATCAGCGCGCGCGGCTTGCGTGCCAAGGGCATGCGCTTGCCTTCCGGGTAGAGGCGCTCGAGCAGGGGCAGGGCAAAGGCCGCTGTCTTGCCGGTGCCGGTCTGTGCGCCGGCCATAAGGTCATGGCCGGCCAGGACGACCGGAATGGCCGCAAGCTGGACGGGCGTGGGGGTGGTGTAGCCTTCATCGGCGAGCGCGCGCAGCAGTGCTGGCGACAGCCCGAGGTTGTCGAAACTCATGGGTAAAACTCCTGATATGTAACCCGGAGCGTCCCTGATGAACCGCGCTGCAGGCTTGAATTTTGCGGACGCCGGCCAACGTGGCGGGCATTCCGGTTCTGGGCGTCGGGACCGCGAGCGGTGAGGTTCGGTGCAAGCCGGTATACGGGATTGCAATCGAATGACCGGAAGGGAAATCGGGGGTCAACGCGACTAAACCAGCGAAGCCTACAGGAAATCGTCGAATTCGGCCATAGGCTTGCGCGTTGCCCCCGGAAAAAAGAATGATGTTCAGCTTGTACTCATCCACGCCCCGTCATCCGGGTTGCAGCCCATGCGAATCACGTTTGAACTCGAGTCGGCCGACATCGAACACTTCCAGGGTGCATTCGACCGCGCCCGTCGCCTGGCTCTGGAAACCGATGAAATCGACATCGTCGAAGCCGCCAAGCAGGCGCTGGATTCGCTTTGCATCGAAACGATCCCGAGTTACGTGCGCAAGCGCCTCGTCCATGTGCAGCGCCTGATACTGCTGCTCGAAGACAACGACTGGAACCTGCCGGTCCCTGAGCGCACCGATGCGCTGGCGGCACTGGCCTACTTCGGCGACCCCGACGACCTGATCCCGGACCATATCGAGGTCATCGGGCTGATCGACGATGCCATCATGCTCGAGTTGCTGGCCCGGCGCATGCGCCATGTCCTGCAGGCCTACCGGAAGTTCTGCACGTATCGCAACTCGCTCGGCAGTGCCGCGCAGGGCAAGGAGCAACGCAGCGCACGCGCCCGCGCCCTGGCCGGACAACGCCAGTTGCTGATGGAGGAACTCCAATCCCGCCGCGATCGCGTTGATGCGAGGGCCGACCAGTCGGCCTGAACCAGCGGGGCCTCGTTGCCTTAAACTTGCCGGCCACGCCCTTCCGTATGGGCGAAGAACGGCTGGAGCATGCGATGCAGGTAGCGAAGAACACGGTGGTGTCGATGCATTACACCCTCAATGGGGAGGATGGCGCGAAGATCGAGAGTTCGCGCGATTCCGCCCAGCCGGTGGTCGCGTTGATCGGCCACAAGGGCATCATTCCCGGGCTGGAGAAAGCCCTGGTCGGGCATTCGGCCGGCGATTCACTGGAAGTGGAGGTTGCGCCCGAGGATGCCTGCGGGCCTCGACAGGAAGGCAATCTCCAGCGCGTACCGAAAAAATACTTTCGCGATGCGGCGCGGCTGCGGCCCGGCATGACCACCATGCTGTCGATGAAGGACGGCGGGCAGCGCATGGTGACGGTCGGCAAGGTCGGATCCAGCGTGATCGATGTCGACCTCAACCATCCGCTGGCCGGTCGCAAGCTGAAATTCGCCATCGAGATCATTGGCGTGCGCGACGCGACCGCCGAGGAAGTCGCCCATGGCCACGTGCACGGGCCCGAAGGCGTCGACCACGGCGACGGGCACTGAACGGGCTGCCGGCAACATTGCCGGTAGCGCGGTGCGGCAACGGCCATCTGCTCAGTTGATCACGCGTTTGCCCATGCTGAAGGTTTCGCGCCAGCCCGGTGCATCCAGGCGATCCAGCCTGACCGTGCCGCCGCTGTTGGGCGCGTGCACGAAGCGCCCCTCGCCGACGTAGATGCCGACGTGGCCGATGCGTTTGCCGGCCGCAAACAGAACCAGGTCGCCGCTCTGCAAATTGCGCCTGGCGATCTGCGGTCGGTCCATCGCGCCGAGTTCGGCCGAGGTGCGCGGCAGCTTGATGCGGGCCGCATCGCTGAAGACGTAACCGACCAGGCCGCTGCAATCGAATCCTGTTTCGGGAGTATTTCCGCCGTACCGGTAGGGCGTTCCGACCAGCGCAAGCGCGCGGAACAGGACCGCATTGGCGACCGATCGGGCGCTCTCGGAGCGTGGCGTCGAAACTGCGGCAGAATCGGAAATGCGGACTTCGTTCCTGGAACAGGCACCCAGAAAGACGAGAAGCAGGAGAGCCAGGACGGGGCGCAGAAAGCACATCGCCCGACCTTGGTCGAGGCCGGGCGATGTGTCAACCATGGAGAAAAAAAGCGCCGTCCGCGGATTCGGTAACGGACGGCGCCCCTGGAAAGTCAGGCGGCGGAGGCGCAGAGGCTCAAGCGTGGACGTGCGACGGTAACCTCGGCGGGGGATTCGTCGTCGCCAATCAGTGCTTCGTGGAGCGTCTGTACCGCTTCCTCGAAGCGGACCAGCCGCTCCTGCGCGCCCGCGGCAACCGTGTCCAGGACCCGGCCCGCCATGAGCAGGCTCTGCAGCATTTCGCGGTGCTGGTCGTTGAAATCGGGATCGAGCAATGCCTCGTCGAGGGCGCAGATCACGGCAGCCAGCCAACCGGAGGTCGGTGCGCGCAGGGCCAGCAGCAATTCGTTGGTCGAAACGTTCATCAGGTTCACCACTCGATTTGAGTCTCGATCAGGATGATGCATGGACTGTGCCACGGGCCGGCCCCGCGCCCCCCGGGTCGCCCCGGCGATGGCGAAAAGCCACGGATCGGGTCGACAGCCATGCCATAGGCCGGCAAAGCCGGGCATCAGGCGGGCCGTTCATCAACGCGCTGTGGCCGTGAACGCGCGCGGGTGGCGAGGTCTGGCGCCGGAGGGGCGGCGCGAAGAAGGCGTCTCGTGCGGCATCCAGGACCCCGGCATGGCGCTTGCGGCGGGCATCCGCTCCGGGTTTCGTCACTTGCTGACACACAGCGACGGTGTCCGCCCGCTCGCGCCGTGCGGTCGCATCCTGCGAAAATCGGTGTCGGGCAGCCGTCGGGCAGCCGGAGCTTGCAGGGTTATTCATCGACTCCCGTAGAATCCGGTCCCATGAACACGACGGAATCGGACGTACTCATACTCGGCGGTGGCGTGATCGGCCTCTGTTGCGCGCACTACCTGCTGGCCACCGGCAGACATGTCACCGTGCTCGACCAGGGCCGGGTCGGAAGCGGCAGCTCGCATGGCAATTGCGGAACCCTGACGCCGAGCCATGCCATGCCGCTGGCCATGCCGGGCGTGATCGGCACCGCCCTCAAGTGGCTGATGCGCAGCGACGCACCGCTGCGCATCAAACCGCGCCTGGATCCGGCGCTGATGCGCTGGATGGCCAACTTTGCCCGGCGCTGCAACTGGAAGGATTTTTCCGCCACCAGCGCGATCAAGGCGCCATTCCTCGTGCGTTCCTGCGCATTGATCGCCGAACTGGTCGAGCGCGAAGGGCTTGACTGCGAGTACCAGCAAAGCGGCACCCTCTACGTCTATCGTGATTCACGCGAGCTCGCCGCTTCGGATTGGTACGTGAAGGCATTGGCCGCTGTGGGGATCGTTGCCGAACAGCTCGAAGGTGGCCAGATCGAAGCGCTCGAACCGGCGCTGAAAACCGGGGTTGCCGGCGGATACCTGAATCCCGGCGACGCCCGCTTGCGACCCGACCGCTATGTCGCCGAACTGGCGCGCATCGTCAGGGATCGCGGAGGCTCGATCCACGAAGGGACGCGCATTGAATCCATCGAGCGCACCGGCGCGCGCGTCAGCCGCGTGCGAACGAACCAGGGAGACTTCACCGCGCGCGATGTGGTTTTCGCGCTCGGAGCCTGGTCGCCGGCAATGGGACGGCAACTCGGCTTGCGCTTGCCAATCCAGCCCGGCAAGGGCTATTCCATCACTTACACGCGTCCTGGAATCTGCCCGCGCATACCGGTTGTCCTCAAGGAAGCCAGTGTTTGCGTGACCTCCTGGGAATCGGGCTACCGGCTCGGCAGCACGATGGAATTCGCCGGCTACGACACGTCGCTGAACCGCACGCGCCTCGATGCGTTGCGCCGTGCCGCGGCGAATTACCTGCGAGAGCCCGAGGGCAGCGAGACGCTGGAAGAATGGTACGGATGGCGGCCGATGACCCCGGACGACCTGCCGATCATCGGCGGCGTGCCCGGCCTGGAAAACCTCTGCATGGCCACCGGCCACGGCATGCTCGGCGTCAGCATGTCGGCCCTGACCGGTTTGCTGGTCAGCGAATATCTCGGAGGTGGGCCGACTTCGCTCGACCTCGCGCCGTTCAGCGTGGCGAGATTCCGTTGAGGCGGGTTTCGCGCGTCCTTGCGCGCCGGCGCTGCGACGGGCCTGCCGTCATTCGTGGTCGCGAATGACCAGCAGGCGCAGTTCGGTCATGTCCTCGATCGCATAGCGGATGCCCTCGCGACCGAGGCCGGAGTCCTTGACGCCGCCATACGGCATGTTGTCCACGCGAAAGCTCGGCACGTCGCCGACCACGACGCCGCCGACGTCGAGGCGGTCCCAGGCGCGCATGGCCTTGTTGATGTCGTTGCTGAACAGGCCGGCCTGCAGGCCGAACACGCTGTCGTCGACGATGCGCAGGGCTTCGTCGAATTCCCGATAGGGTTGCAGCGTGGCGACGGGCCCGAACGCTTCCATGCAATTGACCTTCTGGTCCGCGGAGACACCCTCGAGCACGGTTGCTTCGAGCATCGCCCCGCTGCGCTTGCCGCCACAGAGCAGTCGGGCGCCGGACTTGACAGCCTCCTGGATCCAGTCGTCGAGGCGCCTGGCTTCCTTCTCGTCGATCATCGGGCCGACGAAGGTCTTTTCGTCCTTGGGATCGCCGGCGACCAGCTTGCGCGCCGCGGCGACGAAGCGATCGCGGAACTCATCGTAGAGGTCGGCATGCACGAGGATGCGCTGGACGCCGATGCAGCTCTGGCCGGACTGGTAGAAGGCACCGAAGATCACGCGCTCGACGACCTGATCGAGGCGCTCGCGCTGGTCGGCCTCGACGATGCACGCCGCGTTGCCCCCCAGTTCGAGCACGACCTTCTTCTTGCCGGCCCTGGCCTTCAGGTCCCAGCCGACGGCCGGCGAACCGGTGAACGACAGCAGCTTGAGGCGCTCGTCCGTGGTGAACAGGTCTGCTCCGTCGCGATGCGCGGGCAGGATCGAGAATGCGCCCCTGGGCAGGTCGGTCTCGGCCAGGATCTCGCCGATGATCAGGGCACCAATCGGCGTGCGGCTGGCCGGCTTGAGGACGAACGGGCAACCGGCGGCGATGCCGGGCGCGACCTTGTGCGCGGCCAGGTTCAGAGGGAAGTTGAACGGCGAAATGAACGAGCAGGGACCGATCGGCACGCGTCGCGTGAATCCGCGATAGCCCCTCGCGCGGGCCGAGATTTCGAGGTTGAGTACTTCTCCGTTGATGCGTACCGCTTCCTCCGCGGCGACCTTGAAGGTATCGATCAGGCGCGTGACTTCGCCGCGCGCATCCCTGATCGGCTTGCCGGCTTCGATGCACAGGGCCATGGCAAGTTCGTCGTAGCGTTCGCGGAAACGCTTGACGCAATGTTCGAGTACGGCCTGACGCTGGTAGGGCGCGAATTCGCGCATTGGTTCGGCCGCCGCGACTGCGGCGGCGATGCCGGCATCGATCGCCCTGGCATCTGCCAGCGCGACCCGCGTGGCGACCTTTCCGGTGTACTTGTCGGTGACTTCCAGGTCGGTGTTGGGCTGCTCGGCAACATTGGCCAGATAGTAGGGATAACTGGACTTGAGCATGGAATCGCTCCCGTATTGGGTATCGTCTGGTAGCGGGCCGTATCCGCTTGCGCTGGCCGGCGGTTGTTCAGAGTTCCGCGCTGAGCTCCCGGATCTCGCGGTTGAGTACGCGGTCGTTGTCAGAGTAGTCGATCGGCAGGGCGATCAGATGAAAGCCGGGCGTCCCGAGGCAATGCGAAAGCATCGTGCCGAACTCCCTGGCGGACTTTGGCCGGTGGCCGTGCGCACCGTAGCTCTCGGCGTAGAGGACGAAATCCGGGTTGCCCATGTCCATGCCGAAATTCGGGAAATCCATGTTCGCCTGCTTCCACTTGATCATGCCGTAGGCATCGTCGTGGATGAGCAGGATGACCAGGTCGAGCTTGAGGCGGACCGCGGTCTCTATTTCCTGCGAGTTCATCATGAAGCCACCGTCGCCGGCGACTGCGACCACCTTGCGATTTGGATAGACGATCTTCGCCGCAATCGCGGAGGGCAGGCCGGCGCCCATCGTGGCCAGGGCATTGTCGAGCAACATCGTGTTCGGCTGCGTACAGCGGTAGTAGCGCGCGAACCAGAGTTTGTACATGCCATTGTCCAGACAAAGGATGCCGTCGTCGGGCATGGCTTGCCGCACCTCGGCGACCATGCGCACCGGATAGATCGGGAAGCGGTCGTCGTCGGCGCCCTTTGCCAGGTGTGAATCCAGGTGCCTGCGCACGTTGTCGTCGTAGGAAAAATCCCAGTGCGCCTGTTTCTCCAGCATCTGGTTGAAGCGCCAGATTGCATTGGCGATGTCGCCGACCACTTCAATCTGCGGGAAGTAGACCGTATCGACCTCGGCCGTCAGGTAGTTGACGTGGATGACGGTGCGCTTGCCGCGGCGCATGAAGAATGGCGGCTTTTCGATGACGTCATGGCCGACATTGATGATGCAGTCCGCATGCTCGATCGCGCGATGGACGAAATCGCCGTCCGACAGGGCGGCATTGCCGAGCCATAGCGGATGGGTTTCGTCGAGGACACCCTTGCCCATCTGCGTGGTGAAGAACGGAATGCCGAACTTCTCGACGAACTCGCGCAGCATCTTGCTGCTGAGCTTGCGGTTCGCGCCCGCGCCAACCATGAGGATCGGGCGCTTGGAATCAGCGATCGCCTCGACTGCGCGCAGGATGGCCTTGTCGTCGGCGATCGGTCGGCGATGAAAGCTTGCGGTCAGCACGAGCGCATCGGTTTCGTCCTTGGCGATGTCCTCGGGCAACTCCAGATGGGTCGCGCCGGGGCGCTCCTCTTCCGCCCGGCGGAACGACTCGCGCACGCGGGCCGGGATGTTGTCGGCCGAAACGATCTGCCGCGTGTACTTGGTCAGCGGTTTCATCATGTCGACGACGTCGACGATCTGGAAATGCCCCTGCTTGGAGGCCTTGACGGGTTTTTGCCCGGTGATCATGAACATCGGCATGCCGCCCAGCTGCGCATACGCCGCTGAAGTCACGAAGTTGGTCGCGCCGGGCCCCAGCGTCGCCAGGCAGACGCCGGCTTTCCCGGTCAGGCGGCCGTAGGTCGCAGCCATGAATCCTGCCGCCTGTTCGTGGCGGGTCAGGATCAGCTTGATGCTCGACGTCCGCAACGATTCGAGGAGGTCGAGGTTCTCCTCGCCCGGGATGCCGAAGACATACTCGACGCCTTCGTGCTCGAGTGCCTTGATGAACAGGTCCGAAGCTTTCATGCGCATCGCTCCATTCTCGTGGTTGAGTACCGGATATGAAGTCCGCAATCCCCCGATTCCGGCTCCGGGCCCCTGGAGTCCTGTTGCGAACTCCGTGTCCCGGGGGCAATCCCGCGCTGGGACATGTCGATGTTGCGGCAGGCAGGGGAATCCCGAATCCGTGTTGCAACAGCCCGATTGTGGGCGTGGCCGTTGTCGCGGGTCAATCGTTGTCTTCGACGCGCAGGGACAAATTGCCGTCGGCGAGGATTCCCCGCAGCGTCTGACCGGGGGCAACCTGCCCGACGCGTCGAACTATGCGTCCCGACTCTTGCTCGAGCAGGATCGAGTAGCCGCGCGCCAGCGTCGCCAGGGGACTCACCGCATGCAGCGCGCGCCCGAGCTCCGTGATACGCGATCGGCGGCGCTCGATCGATCTCAATGTCGCTCCCTGCAGGTGTGCGGCAAGCAAGCGCGTGCCCTCGATCAAGGCCGGCAACTTCTTTCGCGGATGATGCGAGGCCAGCCGGGCGCCGGCCTGGGCGGCTCTTGCACGGCGGCGCTCCATGTCGCGCCGCGCGACCTGCTGCATGCGCGCGCGCACCTGGTTGAGCCGGTCGCGCCCACGCAGCAGGCGCGTGAGCGGTCGCTGCTGGTTCAAGCGCGCCAGCAGGTGGTCGGCGCGCTGGCTTGCCGCTTCGAGGCGGCGCTGCATGCGCAGGCGCAATCGACCGTGGCACTGGTCCAGTGCCCGACCCAGCTCATTCCGGTCGGGCACCAGCAGTTCGGCGGCGACAGACGGCGTCGGTGCGCGCAGGTCGGCGACAAAGTCGGCGATGGAAAAATCGATCTCATGGCCTACCGCGGAAACCACGGGGATCGGGCTGCGGGCAATGGCCCTCGCCAGGGCTTCGTCGTTGAACGCCCACAGATCCTCCAGCGAGCCGCCGCCACGCGTGAGCAGGATCACGTCGTGCCTTGCGCCACGCGCGGCCGCCTCGAGCATGGCGACGATGGCGGCCGGCGATTCCTTGCCCTGTACCGGCACCGGCAATACGTCGACCTCAACCAGCGGAAACCTTCGGGCGAGCACGTTCAGTACATCGAGAATGGCGGCACCGGTGGGCGAGGTGATGATGGCGATGCGGCGCGGCATTGCCGGCAGCGCGCGCTTGCGCCCGCTGTCGAACAGGCCCTCGGCGGCCAGTCGCTCCTTCAGCTGCTCGAACTCGCGCCGCAGCGCTCCTTCTCCGGACAGTTCGAGATGCTCGACGATCAGCTGGAATTCGCCGCGCGCCTCGTAAAGGCTGACTCGCGCGCGGGCGATGACCTGCGCGCCGTCCGCCGGCTTGAACGGCAACCATCCGCTGCGCGGCTTGAACATCGCGCAGCGCACCTGGGCCCGGGAGTCCTTCAGGGTGAAATAGAGATGCCCGGACGCTGGGCGCGACACGTTCGACAGTTCGCCCTCGATCCATACCGACGGCAGCGAATCCTCGAGCATGTCGCGAACCATCTGGTTCAGCGCAGACGGCGAAAGGATCGAGCGGGCGGATGGAGATTCGGGAGTCAAGCAAAGGTCCAGGATGACCCTGGCGGCAGCCACGCCGCCCCGGGCCGTGCGGCGAGGTTCGCCGCAGGGTACCACCCCGAGCCAATGCTGGCATCCCTGACAGCCTGGCCAACCCCACTGACTCCAGCGTGGAGCACGTGAATTGAACTTTTGTCACATACCGATTGCACACGACTTTGATAACATCGTGTACCTTGCGCAAATAGGCGATTCTTGCCGGTCGTGGCATGCTGCTGGCGGCATGGGATTCCTCATGGATCGGGAGTGGACGGAGTGAATTTGAACGGCGCCAGTGCGAGGCCACTGGAAATCCTGCTGGTCGAGGACAACCCCGGTGACGTGCGCCTCGTTGTCGAGGCGTTGCGCCAGGGGAAACTGCTGCATCGCCTGAGCGTGGCTGAAAACGGGACAAAGGCGCTGGCGATGCTGCGTCGCGAGAGTGGCCATGCGCACCGCACCTACCCTGATCTCATCCTCCTCGATCTGAACCTGCCCGGTCTTTCCGGCCACGAACTGCTCGCCGAGTTTAAGTCGGATCCGCGCATGGCACGCATTCCGGTCGTGGTCATGACCAGCTCCGAAGCCCATGAAGACGTGGCGCGCGCCTATGCCCTGCATGCAAACTGCTATGTGCGCAAGCCCGTCGACATCGACCGCCTGCTCGCCATCGTGAACGGAGTCGGGCATTTCTGGCTTTCGGTGGTCAGCCTGCCCGAACACACGGAGTCCGACGATTCCGGGACCTGGCGCCTGTTGCTGGTGGAAGACAATCCCGGCGATGACCGGCTGGTCAAGGAGCTCCTGGCCGGGTTCGGCGCCGAGATCGTGCATGTGGAGCGCCTTGCCGACGCCGCTACCGAAATAGCGCGCGGTTCCTTCACGCTGGCCCTCGTCGACCCGGGTCTGCCGGATTCGGAGGGGATCGATACCATCAGCGCCCTGCTGCGGGCGGCTCCGCTGATGCCCCTGGTCGTACTCAGCGGGCACGATGACGAACCGCTGGCCCTGCAGGCGATCAAGCTCGGGGCGCAGGACTACGTGGTCAAGGGCAGTCCCGATGCGTCCGCGCTGGCGCGCAGTCTCCGCTATGCGGTGGAGCGCAAGCTCGTGCAGGAACGCCTCGATTACCTGGCGACCCACGACGGAGTCACCGGACTGCCCAACCGGCAGATGTTTTCCGAAGAGCTGTCGACCGCGATCCACCAATGCCACCGACGCGGAAGCGATGCGGCCTTGATGATGGTGTCGTTGACCGGCCTTGATCGCATCAATCAACTGCATGGCCACGATTTCGGCGACCTGGCCCTGGATTCCTTTGTGTCGAGATTGCGTGAGGTCCTTCCCGCGGACGCAAGAATGGCGAGCACCGGTAGCGCCGAACTTACGGTCATGCTTACCGATGTCCAGTCGATCATGGACACACCGCAACGGGCCGAGAAAATGATCGAAACGGCGAGTCAGGCGGGCCGGATCGGCGACCAGGCCTTCTACTTCGGCGCGAATGTCGGCATGAGCCTGTTTTCGATCGATTCGGAAGAGCCGTCCGCCTTGCTCAAGTGTGCTGAAACAGCGCTCTACCAGGCCAAGTCGGCAGGACCCAACACGTTCCGCTTCTACTCCGCGCAATTGAACGCGGCGGCCATGGAACGGCTTGCCGTCGAACACGACCTCCAGCATGCGCTGGAGCGCGGGGAATTCAGGCTCTACTACCAGGCGGTGTTCAACGTGGCCACGAATACCCTGTGCGGTGCGGAAGCGCTGCTGCGCTGGCAGCATCCCGAGCGCGGCCTGCTCACGCCCGACCGTTTCCTGGAGGTCGCCGAGCAACGCGACCTGATGCCGGCCATTGGCGCCTGGGCGTTTGTCGAGGCATGCCGGATGGGCAAGGCCTGGTCGAGCGCGAGCGGAAGGTTCCTGAAGATCGCCGTCAATGTATCCGCGCAGCAACTCGTCGGCGACGAGTTTGTCGGCGTGGTCGACCGCGCGATTCGCGACAGCGGGATTGACCCGGCGTCACTGGTCGTCGAGCTTACCGAAAGCATGATGCAGAGCGCGCAGGCTCGCGACAATCTCGTGGCCTTGCGTTCGCGCGGCGTCAAGATCGCCATCGACGATTTCGGTACCGGCTTCTCGTCGCTCGGTTATTTGCGCAGGTTCCCTGTCGACGTGCTCAAGATCGACCGCAGCTTCCTGTCCGGAGTCCCCGAAGACGAGCGGGATTGCTCCATCGTGCGCACCATCATCGCCATGGCGCAGAATCTCGGCCTGACTGTCGTCGCTGAAGGCGTCGAGACGCATGCGCATCTCGATTTCTTGCGCGGCCTGTCCTGCGACGAAGCGCAAGGCTACCTGCTGGCCAGGCCGGTGCATCCGGACGAGTTTGCCGCCGCCTTCTGCCTCGCTGACCCGCCGGAATTGCCGGCTGCGACTTGATGGGCCACGAGCAGAAAAGGGATCTGTTCTACCTGACGCTGGTCGCCGTGGTGGCCGCCGCGGCGCTGGGATCTTTCGTGCTCGGTCATTTCATCGAGTCCGACTGGGTACGCATCCGGCCGGCATCGGTCGTGCTGTCCATACTGGTGGCCTTTGGCCTGCTCATGCGAGGTCGCGAACATGGTCGGGGGTGGGTACTGTCCACGGGAGCCATCGTCGTCGCTGCCTGCGGCATCCAGCTTGCGATCTTTGTCATTCGCGGGCATCCGATGGGAGCCGCGGATTTTCCCCCGGCGGCGGCCTCGGCCTCGGCCCAGAGCCTGGCCGCCGGCCTGTTCTGCATAGGCAGCGCATTGGTCCTCGATGCCCTCCTGCCGATACATTGGGGACGCCACCTGCTGTTCGGCCTGCTCGGGGCCGTTTCGGCAACGATCGGCGCTGCCGGCGTGTTTGCCGTATTCGCCAACCTCTCCACCGAACTCGACGCAAGCCTGCTGGGTGGAATGCGCCTGCCGGGCTCCGCGATTCTGCTGTTTTCCGGCCTGACCTTGCTGATCGGCGCGCGCTTGCGCAGTCCTTCGACGCTGGACAGCTGGGATCTGCCCTTCGACACGGAAGAGTTGAGTGACCGCTCCGGTCTTGCCGCGGCATTGACGGTCCTTTTCGTCACCCTGGGTGCCACCCTGTTGATCTGGCGCCAGGTCCAGGACCAGTTCGAACGGCAACTGGAGGCGAATCGAATGGAAGCCCTGCAACGGTTCGCAGCCGGGTTGTCGAACAGTGCTTCGAATGCCGTGACCCTGTTGAACGGAATTCGTGGGCTGTTTGCCGCTTCCAGGCAAGTGGATGAAGCCGAGTGGCTCGAATACTTCAACCAGTTGCCGCTTGCCGAGCAGTACCCGGGTGTGTTCGTCGTCGCCTACTCGGCCGATGTCGTCAATCCGGCGACCGGTGAATCGGGCAGCCGCGTGGTCAGGGTGGACGGCGCGGACGTGAAGATCTGGCCTGCCTCCGCGAATGCGGTTACCTACCCGACGGTCTATATCCTGCCAAAGGAGGAGGCGACCCAACCGGTGCTCGGCCTCGACCTCGGTGCGATTCCGGTGTTCGCCTCGACCATTGATGCCGCTGCGCGCTCCGACCGCGCGGCGTTCTCGGGCCGTGTGGAGTTCGGCAAGTTCCATGATCCCGAATCGCGAACCGGCTATATCGTCGTTCTGCCGCTGGCGAAGCACGCCAGGTCCGGAGGGCCAGGACAGGCGGGCGCGGTGGGGGCGTCCGGCTTCGTGTTCTGCCTCCTCGATGCCAGCAAGGTCGTGGCCAGGGCGATTCTCGAAGCCCATACCGAGGACATCGCGGTAAGGATCACCGACGATGCGCCGACCACACGTGGCGTGCCTGTCCTGCAGTCGGTCGCGTTCGATGCGACGAAGCCGTCGGTCTCCACGACCGTGGATCTTGGCGGGCGCAAGTGGTCCATTTTGGCACAGCTGGATTCGAAACCACTGCGGTCGCTGAAGACCAGGAACTCCCTTGCCGTGCTGGCCGGTGGGCTGATCGCGGCGCTGGCCATGTTCGTCGTCGCCTGGATCCTGACCGGCAACCGGGCGCGGGCGCTGCACCTGGCAGCACAGATCAATCGCGAACTCGGCAAGGCGCAAAGGGCGCAACAGGCGGTCACGGACACGGCCCTGGCGGGGATCATCACGGCGGACTCGAACGGGGACATCCTCTACATGAATCCGTCGGCGGCAAGGGGATTCGGCGTCGAGGCCGATGCCATGGTGGGATCGTCGCTGACCGTGTTGATGCCGGAGCGGTTTCGTGAGGCACACAGCAAGGGCCTCGCTCGCGTGGCTTCGGACGGCGACCTGCGCCTGGTCAACAAGGCCATGGAGCTGGCCGGACTGCGGGCTGACGGCAGCGAGTTTCCGATCGAGCTCCTGCGTGCGGCGTGGAGAAGTGAAGGCAAGGTGTATTTCACGGCATTCGTGAACGACATCACCGACCGCAAGCTGGCGGAGCAGGAGTTGAAGAAGCGCGCCCAGGAACTCGAACGATCCAACGCGGACCTCGAACAGTTCGCCTATGTGGCATCGCATGACCTGCAGGAACCCCTGCGCATGGTGGCAAGCTATGTCCAGCTGCTTGCGCGGCGCTATCGAGGCAGGCTCGACAGCGATGCCGACGAATTCATCGGATACGCCGTGGACGGTGCAACGCGCATGCAGAACCTGATCGAGGACCTGCTTGCCTATGCGCGCGTCGGACGTTCGGGGATGGTACCTGTTGCGACGAATGTCGGCGCCAGTGCGCAGGCGGCGGTAGCCCAACTACAGGAGTCGATCGCGACCAGCGGCGCTACGATTAGAATCGCTGCCGATTGCAACGTGCTTTCCGTGCCGGCCCACCTGACCCAGGTTTTCCAGAACCTGATCGGCAACGCCCTCAAGTTCCGCGGCTCCGCCGCTCCGGAGATCTCGGTGGACGCGCAGCGCGAGGGGGCAAACTGGCACATCACGGTCGCCGATAATGGCATTGGCATCGAGCCCAGGCATTGGGATCGGGTGTTCGCGATCTTCCAGCGCCTGCATACCCGTAACGAATACTCGGGAACCGGCATCGGCCTGGCCATCTGCCGCAGGATCATCGAGAGCTACGAGGGCCGGATCTGGGTCGAATCAAAATTCGGAGCCGGCAGCGTTTTCCACTTCACTCTTCCAAAATCCGGAGAAGCGGCATGAGCATCGTGACTTCGTACGACGGTCAACTGGTCGAGATCCTGCTGGTCGAGCACAACGAGGGCGATGTCCGCCTGACCCGCGAAGCGCTCAAGGAGGGCAGGATCCGCAATCGCCTCCATGTGGTCAGCAATGGAGAACATGCCCTCCAGTTCCTTCGCAAAGAGGACGAGTACGCCGGGGCGCCGCGGCCCGACCTCGTCCTGCTCGATCTCAACCTGCCGAGGCTGGATGGCCGCGAGGTATTGGCGGAGATCAAGACCGATCCCGCGCTCAAGCAGATCCCGGTGGTCGTATTGACCAGTTCAAGGGCGGAAAAGGACCTGCTCAGTGCCTACGACCAGCATGCCAATTGCTTCATCACCAAGCCCGTGGGGTTCGAGGAGTTCATGGATGTCATCCGCAGCATCGAGAACTTCTGGCTGACCATCGTCGTGCTGCCGCCGCGCGACTAGCGCCCGGCAGGATCCGTCTGGAGCAGGCCTCGTTCAGGCGATCTCGATGCAGGGCACGGCGGTCCAGCAGAATGCCGCAGACGAGGCCGAAGGCGAAACTTGATCGGGCCGGGCATTTCGGTGTCCCTGCCCGGTGGTCGCCGGCGCTTGAAGTCAGTCGCGACCCTTGCCGGACTGGGCCTTGCGCGCCGCAAGGTAGCGGCGGAACAGGATCACCGAAAACCAGACGGCCAGCATTCCTGCGGGCCATGC
>OEIU01000748.1_pt1 | contig 26636 bp, 26 predicted proteins | sample 1539221 | NCBI WGS metagenome assembly OEIU01 (sample SAMN03792071, study PRJEB22550) | activated sludge metagenome | feature: wastewater treatment plant; material: activated sludge; isolation source: Wastewater treatment plant of a petroleum refinery complex | place: Argentina: Zarate | collected...
CCCCGCGCCCGGATGACGTCGCGTGCGGCAGCAAGAAGCCGGGTTCGGGCTTCGCCGCGTTCGGGGTCTTGTTTGGTAGGTCGTGCCATGATGTGTTTATACCAACCAGTCGGTATTGTTGTCAAGGCTCTTGATCCGCGGAGGCATACTGCTGCACGTAGAGGATCCCGGTAACCAGGCTGGCGCTTCCGTCCGATCCCCTGCGAAAGAGTTACAGATACATGCAATGTGCAGCTTGTCGGACCAATCGAGGCTTTCCGATGGATCTTGCGAAACCCCACCTGGATGTCGGCCTTTTCACGAGCAGGCGCGATGAGCAGCTTTCGTTCTGGAAGCACGAGGCCGGTCTGCAGTACGACCACATGGCCAGGCTCGGAGGCGGCCTCCAGCAGCACCGCTTCCATGCGAACGGCTCGATCATCAAGGTGAACCACGCGCGGGATCCGCTGGGCGATGCGCCCGCCAGCGGCATCGCGGGCGTCCGCATCGCTTCGGCCGGCATCGACAGCCGTCGCGATCTGGTCGATCCCGACGGCAATCCGGTTGCACTGGTGCCGAACGGAGAAGACGGCGTCGTCGGAATCTGGATCGGGCTGCGGGTGAACAACCGCGAGGCTCACGACCGGTTCTGGCGCGAGGTGATGCAGTTCGAGTCGCCGGCGCCCTGGACGTACACCTGCGGCGACACGATCCTCGGCATCGTCGCCGAAGGCCGGCTCGACCGCGCAACCACCTATCGCGCAGGTGGCTGGCGCTACCTCACGGTGCAGATACGCGACTGCGCGGTGGAGCACGCGGGCGTGCTGGCCAGGGGCGGTGAGGAAGGCGCGCCGCCGCGCTGGATCGGAGACGAGGTGCACATGTCGTTCGTCCGCGATCCGGATGGCAACTTCATCGAGTTGTCGCAGCGCGCGTCGCTCGTGGGCGGCGTCGCGGCCGTGCGGCGATGAGTCGGCTCGTGCGCGAAGGCCGAACGCGTCCAGGGCGCGAGGATTCGCGCAGCGCCGGTCGGCGCGAAACGTTTAAAATCCGGCGTTCCGGAGGGCTGGCAGAGCGGTTTAATGCGGCGGTCTTGAAAACCGTTGTGGGTTTGCGCCCACCGGGGGTTCGAATCCCTCGCCCTCCGCCAGTACTGGGTTTGTGCAGCCCGGAGACATAGGTAACAGGCTTGTACCCAAGACATGGGTAACAACCTCGTGTCAGATCCTGCCGCTGCGGCAGAACTCGATCAAGGTGTCCCGGAGCCATCGATGCGCCGGATCATCGTCAGCAGCGACATGCCAGGTCAAGTAGATCGGGAAGTTCGGCATCCTCAAGGGAACCCTGTGCGCGCGCAAATTGAAATGATTGGCGTATAGAAGTGCCATCCTGCCCGGGAGGGTACCCAGCAAATCGCCTGACTGGATGAGTAGAGGCATCGAAGCAAAGTGGGGCACTTCTGCTGCGATCCGTCGCTTGAACCCGCGTTTGGCCAGCGCGAGATCGATCATCGGCCAGTTGCCGCTCCGCGGGGCCAGGACGACATGACGCGCTGCAGCATAGGCGCGGATGTCCAGCCACTCTTCATTCGCGTCCGAAGGCCTGGCAGCGGCCAGCGTAATCAGATCGTCCGTCAGGACGCATTCGTTCTGGAAGCCGGGCTCCGACAACGCAAAATAGCTCAGGGAGAAGTCGAGCTCCCCCTCGCGCAGTTCGTTCGGCTTGGAGACGCGCGGCTCGGATCGAAAACAGAAGCTGACCTTGGGTGCTATCGCGTTCAGATGCTCCATGAAGCGCGGAAAGATGACGGCCTCACCGTAGTCCTCGACAGACATGACGAAGCGCCGCGCCGTGCTTGCATGATCGAATTTATCGGTATCCCGTACGCCCCTTTCCAGCAGGTCGAGCGCCTCGCGCACCGGCTGCGCCAACGAGATCGCGCGTGCGGTAGGCACCATGCGGCTGCCTACGCGTGTGAACAGAGGATCGTCGAACCGATCACGCAGACGAGCCAGGGCATTGCTCACGGTAGGTTGCGCCAGGCTCAGTCTTTCGGCCGCTTTCGAGATGCTCCGCTCTCGAAATACGGTGTCGAAGACCAGGAACAGATTCAAGTCGACAGAGCGAAGGTTCATGCTGAGGGAGTTCCGTTACTTTCCGGCAATCGGCTGCGCGCCGGCCCCGCGAAGGGCCGGTGATCGGCCGCGGGGTCTTCCGGGCGAATCGAGGATGCCAATCGTCGATTCTCAGGGACTTCCCACCTGACCGCTCTTTCTCAGCGTACCAAACGCAAGCCGTCGCACACGGCGCGCAGCTCTCGCAAAGCTGTCAAGGAGTATTCCGAAGATGAATACTCTGAATTCAGCAATGAAAACCCACGACAAGCGGATCTCCCTATGATTGCCGGCAACCGTTCTCTGATGGGTTTCAGAGCGCTCACGTCGCCGGCGGCTGGCACCTGACCGGAGGCTCGACGCGAATGGAGCTGAAGCTGTCACCGCGTTCGGTTACCTAACAAGAGATGCCCCAGCATCGGCTCTTGCAAAAGAAAGAGGGGAGTTCAGGATGAGACGCCGCGATTTTCTAGCCAGTTCGCTGACGGCAGCATCGACCGTGGGATTCGGCAGCGCGTTCGCGCAGGGTTCGGGTACGCCGCTCAAGATCATCGTGCCTTTCCCTCCCGGCGGCCATCCTGATCTGCTTGCCCGCTTGCTGAGCGTTCCGCTGGGACAGTTGCTGGATCAGCCGGTCGTCGTGGAGAACCGGGCGGGTGCAGGGGGCCTCATCGGCGCTCAGGCGGTGCTGCAGTCGAAGCCGGATGGCAACACGATGATCATGAACACCGCTTCCACCGCGGTTTTTGTCACCCTGACCCGTGATCCGATGCCTTACGATCCGCTGACGGCCTTCATGCCCGTGGCAATGCTCGGAGCGCAACCGTTGGCGCTCGCCGTGAACTCCGGATCGCCCGCGAAAACGCTGACGGAGATCATCGGTCAGGCCAGAAAGGCGAATGGCGCCTTCTCGTATGGAAGCTCGGGCGTCGGCAGCCTGACCCACGTCATCTTCGAGTACTTCAAACAGAAGGCGGGCGGGCTGGATGTACAGCACGTTCCCTACAAGGGCAGTCTTGCGGCTGTCACCGACCTGGCGGGTGGACGCGTTGAGATGGTCATCGATACGCTGTCGACGATGCAGCCGTTCGTAAGGGACGGGAGGATCCGGCAGCTCGCTCTGTTCAGCGACAAGCCGCATGAAGCGGCGCCCGGTATTCCGACGGCTCGCAGCCAGGGTGTCGACCTGGTCGCGCAGGCGTTCAACATTCTTGCCTTTCCCGCCGGAACTCCCCCGGCGAGATTCGAGAAGGTGTCGACTGCCGTACAGTCCGCGATCAGACGCCCGGAGTTCCAGAGCGCACTGAGCAAGGCGTTCATGTCGTTCGATCCGGATTTCGGTCCCAAGGAATGCGCGGACTTTCTCGCCAATGAGGTTGCCGTGTATACCAAGGTGATTCGATCCGCCGGAATATCGGCCAACTAGAGACTCCATCCGTCCCGCTCGCTCCTACACAAGGTCGTCAGATGAAAGTCATCTCTGAACAAGCCTCCCACCCCGTCTCCGATTCGAGTGCGCATTCGGTCCCTGCTTCATCTGCAGCGACGGATCAGGTCCTCAGAAGCGATGACGGCCCCGTGGCCACCTTGACGATCAATCGACCGGGCCGAGGCAACAGCATCACGCCGGAGGCGCATCAGGCGATGATGAGGCACCTTGCCGCGATACGTGACGACAAGACCATATCGGTCGTCATCCTGACCGGTGCGGGAGAGCGCTTTTTCTGCGCCGGGCACGACCTCGGAGATGTATTCCGGAGTCTCGAACCCCAGGCCGCGGTTGATGAACTGATGGAGGGAGCGGAACTGGCGCGTACGTTGAGAGCGCTTCCTCAGATCGTCATTGCGAGAGTCAACGGCATAGCCTCTGGCGCCGGCCTGCAGATCGTGGCGGCGGCCGATCTCGCCATTGCAGCCGGAGAAGCACGCTTTGCCACACCCGGTGTGAACATCGGTCTATGGTGTTACGGCCCGATGGTCGATCTCGGCAGAAACGTTTCATCGAAGCATGCCATGCAGATGCTGGCAACTGGTCGATTGTTCGATGCAGAGTTCGCGCGGTCAATCGGTCTGGTCAACGAAGTGGTGGCGCGAGTCGATCTGGACGCGGCCGTACGGACGATGGCGATGGAGATTGCGCAGAAATCCGGCAAGACCTTCGAGATGGGTAAGCCCGCGTTCTATGCGCAGCTCGAGCTGTCCCGTGAGGACGCCTACACCTATTCGGCCGAGGTGAAGGCTCGTCACGTGACACACCCGGATGCGCGTGAGGGAATCCAGGCGTTCCTCGACAAGCGAAAGCCCGTCTGGACCGGGCGGTAGTGCGAACCGGGTCGAACCGTGGAGATGAACGAAGCATTCGATCGAAAGAGGCGAGTCGTTTCGGGTGAAAGCGGCCTCGGTCCGTATGGGCAGGTAGTCGTTTCCAGGCGACACGTCTTCACCGCCGACGAACCTACGGGTTTGGGAGGCAGCGACACCGGTCCGGATCCGGTCGAGATACTGCTTTCCAGTCTGGCCACATGCACGGCGATGACGGTGCGGATGTATGCGCAGCAGCGTCGCCTGGACGTTGGAAAGATCACCGTAGTGGTAGAGCACCAGTGGCTGAAGGACGAGGTCGGCAGGACTCTCGATCGTATAGAAAAGCTCATACATATCGAACCTCAGCCCCCCGACGACGTGCTGCATCGGCTTCTCGATATTGCCGATCGCTGTCCGGTGCACAGGGCCATGAGCGGAAGCGCCGAGATCGTGACGCGTTACGATCCTTGAGCTTGCGATCATCGTCCTGATCGATCGCCATGCATGGCGGCAAGCAGAATCGTTGGACCAGCCTGAGCAACTCATGGAAAACGCGTACCTTCTTCCGCATCTCGTCAAAGCGAAAGCTCTCGACTCGGCCTACGCGACGAAGGCGCTTCTGACTTTCGTCAAGCAACAGGCTGATGGCACTTTGCGCACTCAGCATCGTTCGTATTCGATGCTCTGGCGAGAGGCCCAGAAGATCGCGAAGGCTTTCATCGCCGTGGGCCTCAGAAAAGGAGATCGAGTCGCCGTGATGATGGAGAACCATCCGGAGTTCGTCGATCTGATCATCGGCGCTTCCATCGTCGGCGTCGTTCTGGTTCCGATCGACCCGCGGACTCGCGGCGAGAAGCTCGAGTTTCTTCTGACGTTCACGGCATGCAAGGGCGTGGTAGCGGCGGACTACTGCCTGTCCCAGCTTCGCCCCATGCTGGCGGAAAGAAAGGTGGAGTGGCTTTGGTACGTTGCCGACGGCGAAGACGGGCAGCCCGATGACGTCGCGCAGCGTCTCGATGTCGTTCTCGGAGCCCACAACAATGAAGCCGATCTCCAACCGTCCATCCGGTGGGATGACGATATGGAACTCATGTTCACCTCCGGCACGACCGGAAACCCGAAAGCGATCCAATGCAACTATCGTAGATACGCATTGAAGGGCCTGGACAATTGCCGATGGTTCGGCATCCGGCCAGACGACGTCATGTATACCGGGTTGTCGTTGACGCACGGCAATGCGCAGAACATGTCGCTTGCCGTCTCTCTGTACAACGAGGTGCCGCTGGTTCTGAGTCAGAAGTTCAGCAAGACCAGGCTCTGGAGCATCGTCAAGGAGTTCGGATGCACGACGATGACCATGCTCGGCGGCATGTACGCCGCGATCTTCGCTGAACCACCGGGTGCGGATGACGGCGCTACCGGAATGCGGCTCATCGTGGGGGCCGGCATGCCGAAGGCGCTCTGGGAGCCGTTTGCCAGGCGCTTCAACGTGGAGATACTGGAGTTCTACAGCGCATCCGAAGGTGGAATGGCCGTCAATCGGCCCGGTGAGGGGCCTGTCGGAAGCATAGGCAGAGTCGTCGAAGGACTGAAGGTGGAGATTCGAGGCGACGATGATCGGGTTTGCCCGCCCGGTGAGCTCGGCGAGATGGTGTTCCAGAATGCCGACGGAAGTCCCATCGTGGTCCGATACTTCCAGAATCCCGAAGCCTCGAAGATGAAGACGCGGAATGGATGGCTGCGATCCGGCGATCTTGCGTGGATCGATGGTGACGGCTGGCTCTATTTCGGAAGTCGGAAGGAGCATGAGATCCGGCGGAACGGTGAGTTCATATCATCCGGATTCATCGAGAAGGAGATCGCCTCGCACCCGCACGTGAAGGATGTGTATGTGTATGGAGTGGCCTCGGAGAAGCTGGGTACCGGTGAGAAGGAGATCGTTGCCGCCGTTGTTCCTGCAGGCGAGGATCTCGTCCCTGCGGAGCTGTTCCGCTACTGCGAGTCACGAATGGAGAAGAACTCGGTTCCGAGCTTCATTCAGCTTGTGAACGAGATTCCGAAGACCGCTTCGGAGAAGCCGATTCAAGGCGTGCTGCAGCAGATGTTTGTCTCAGCACCCGAGGCCGTGTTCGCCCGGGGAAGATAGAACCGGCTCGCCATCTGCAGCAGCACTTGGAATCGGCCTTCGGGGCTGTCGGCCTGGCGCGTTACCGCGCTCGGCAGATGATCTCCGTCGGCGCGATCAGACCGCTTTCGAGACTGACGACCACGTTGGCGAGCTTCTGCGCCGCATTGTCATTCATCAGGATGTGCGTGCCGAGCGGCGGCGGCCCGCCGGCCGCGGCCGTGCGCGCCATGACCTCGGCGAAGAACCGACCGGCAAAGCCGCTGCGGTCGCGCTGCCTGACGATCTCGAAGCCGGCCGCTTCGAGGCCGCGACGATACTCGATCGGGCTGGCGACGAAGCTCGTCTCGCGGCTCGCCGCCCAAGGCACGGGATAGTTCAACTCGCCGTCCCCGGCGCGCATGATGTCGAAGAGGGCGAACGTGCCGCCAGGCTTCAGCACCCGACGCACGCCGGCAAAGAGCGCGGGTTTGTCCTCGATGTTCATGCCGACATGGATCATGTAGGCACCGTCGAATGCCGCGTCCGCGAACGGCAGGGAGACCGCGCTCGCCTGCCGGTAGGAGACCTTGCCGTCGAGCCCGACCCGACGGGACAGCGCTTCGGCCACGCGGACGTAGTCCTCCGTCAGGTCGATGCCGGTCACGCGGCAGCCGCGCTCTGTGACGAAATAGCGCGATGAGCCGCCGATGCCGCAGCCGATGTCGAGGAGGTGCTGGCCCGCCTTGAAGCCGGCCTGCTCGGCAAACGCGGCCGTCGCCTCGCGTCCGCCTGTGTGAAACTCCTCTACCGGAGCGAGATCGTCGGGCGTCAGCCTATCCACATCCTTGCCCGAAGAGACGAGGGCGTCGAGAATCCTCCGTTCGAGGTCGCTCTGGGCGTAGTGCCTGGCCACGCGGTTTTCGGTTTCCTGTGTCATTTCCATTCTCCGGTTCCACGGCTTTCAGCCGTTGTCGGCAGATCATCCCTCTTTGGCCGGCCCGAAAATAGTCCACGAAATGCACTATTCGCGGAGCGGCCGACCCGTCTATCCTGCCGGGAAGATGGCCAGATGTGGATCGAGACCGCAGGAGGTGGACCATGAAGAGCTACGGCCAGTTCTGCCCGATCGCCAAGGCTGCGGAAGTGTTCTGCGAACGCTGGACCGCGCTCATTCTTCGCGATCTCGTGGCGGGCGCGACGCGCTTCTCGCAGCTCAGACGCGGCATACCGCTCGCTTCTCCGACCCTCCTGTCGCGTCGACTGAAGGAACTCGAAGCCGAAGGGATCGTCGAGCGACGCCGGTCGGAAAGCGGACGGAGCTGGACCTACCACCTGACGCCAGCCGGCCGAGAGTTCGCGCCGATCGTCGAAGGATTGGGGGTCTGGGGCCAGCGATGGTCGCGGCGCGAGTTGGAGAAGCACGAGATCGACCTCGGACTGCTCGTGTGGGGCCTCGAGTCGAGCGTGAGGCCCGATGCTTTTGGAGAACGGCGCTGCGTCGTGAAACTGACCTTCGACGATCAGCCGGAGGGCGCGCGGCACTGGTGGTTCGTCAACGACGGCGGGCGGGCGGATCTGTGCATCGAGGAGCCGGGATACGAGGTGGACCTCTATCTGGCGGCCACATTGCCGGACATGATCTACGTCTATCGAGGCGATCTATCCCTCGCCGACGCATGCGCGCAAGGACGCATCAAGGTGCATGGCACCGCCTGGGCGCGACGCGCGCTGCCGCGCTGGCTGGTGCCGTTTCCCCTCGCGCATGTGAAGTCGCAGCGGGCCGAGGCGCAAGCCGCATAGGAACCCCGAGACGTCGCCGCCAGGGCGGCGATGTTCTGCAATGGGTAGGTGCACGGCGCCATGGGATTCGGGCGATCATCGCGTCGCCCGGGATGGCAGCGTCAGGCGATCTCGAGTTGCACGTCGATGTTGCCGCGCGTCGCGTTGGAGTACGGGCAAACCTGGTGGGCGGCATCGACCAGCTTCTTCTTCTGATCGCCGTCCAGTCCCGGCAGCGAGATCTTCAGCTTCACCGCGATGCCGAATGCGGCGCCGCCCTCGGTCGGGCCGAGCGACACGCTGGAATCGATCGCCACGTCCTTGGGCACGGCCACGCCGATCTTGGGGCCCACCGCGCCCATGGCGCCTATGAAGCAGGCGGCGTAGCCCACTGCGAATAGCTGTTCGGGGTTCGTGCCGGGCTTGCCGGAACCCGGGCGGCTCAGCGTCACGTCGAGCGCCCCGTCCGACGTCTTGCCGGCGCCTTCACGGCCGCCGGTCACGTGGGCATCGGCGGTATACAGAACCTTGTCGAGCTGGCGCATCGCGTAATCCTCCTCGGTGTGGGCTGGGACTGAAAGGCTGGGTACGAAGGGTGACCATGGTAGTCGGTTTCGCCGCCGGACTCGGGCGGTCACCCGCCTGACGTTGCGGTCAGCGCTGACTTTCGCTGGTCATAGAGAGAGCTGGCCTGCATATGTAGTAATATACTCCCCTATACTATATTGTCTCGATCCATCTCGACCGCATGGCTCACACCGCCCGCCAGAAAGACAGGCTGATCGCCCGCGTGCGCCGCATCAGGGGGCAGCTCGACGGCATCGAGCGCGCCCTCGAGGCGCAGGTGCCTTGCGCCGAAGTGCTGCGGCAGCTCGCCTCGGTGCGGGGCGCGGTCGGCGGCCTGACGGCGGAGGTGATGGAGGATCACCTGCGCGGGCATGTACTGGCTGCAGGTTCCGACGCCGCGCGGCGTGAGGGGGGCGAGGAGATGATCGAGGTCATCCGGACATACATCCGGTGACCGGTGCACCGGCAAAGGAACGGCCGATGACGGCGAACGATTCTGCCGCCCACGATCACGTGTTTCTCGGCGACGATCACCGGCGCAACGAGCGCAAGGTGTGGCTGGTCATCGCGGTGACGGCGGTGATGATGGTCGTCGAGATCACGGCCGGTTCGGTCTATGGCTCGATGGCGCTGGTGGCGGACGGCTGGCACATGTCGACGCACGCCGGCGCGATGCTGATCACCGCGTTCGCCTATGGCTATGCGCGTCGCCACCTGCGCGATCCGCGGTTCACGTTCGGTACGGGCAAGCTGGGTGATCTGGCGGGTTTCACCAGCGCGGTGGTGCTGGCGCTGATCGCGCTGCTGATCGGCTGGGAGAGCTTCCTGCGGTTCGTCCGTCCGGTTCCGATCGGCTTCGAGCAGGCGATCGCGGTGGCCGTCGTCGGCCTGGCGGTCAATCTGGTGTGCGCGTGGCTGCTCAAGGATGAGCATGCCGGCCATCATCACGGTGATGCGGGTCATCGGCATCAGGGCCACGGTCGCGATCGCGACCACGGCGACGATCACGATCACGACCACGATCACGATCACGATCACGGCGACGATCACGATCACGGCTCGTCGCATCACGGTGATGACGGCCATGGCTACTCCGTCTGCGATGAGAGCAGCGGCAGTCGCGGGCTTGAACATGACGGCGGGCTACATCGTCACCCCCTGCATGCGCCCCCTCGCGCCCGCAGTTCCGCGCCGGACAACAATCTGCGGGCCGCCTATCTGCACGTGCTGGCCGACGCGCTGACGTCGATCCTGGCGATCGTTGCGCTGCTGCTGGGCCGGACCTACGGCTGGCTATGGGCCGATCCGTTGATGGGCGTGGCCGGCGCGCTGGTCATCGCGCGGTGGTCATGGGGGCTGATCCGTGAGGCAGGCTGGGTGCTGCTGGATGCCGTGCCTCGGGGTGAGGCGTTGCGCGGCGAGATCCGGGAGGCGATCGAGCAGCATGACGTGCGGATCACCGACCTGCATGTATGGCAGGTCGGCCCCGGTCACCATGGCGCGATCGTCGCGCTGGTTTCAGCGGAGCCGAGGGAGCCGGCGCATTACAAGGCGCGGCTCGCCCACATCGGCGAGCTTTCGCATGTGACGATCGAGGTGGAGCGGGCCGCGGCGGCCTGACGGTCTCCGGATCGATCGATCGCGGCGGCCGCACACCGTCGGAACCCGCCCGGCGCTGCCCGCCCGCAGACCGTCAGCGCCGCAGCCCGGCGCAGGCCACCGAAATCGCCTCGCTCAACACCGCCCGGTCGCCGACGTGGTTGGCCAGCACGAACACCAGCTTGGCCAGCATCGTCTGGGCTTCCTGATCGCTCAGGTCGCGCTGTGCATCGACCAGCTCGGCGAAGAACGCGTCGGGGTCGGTGATACGGGGAGTACGCAGCAATGCCATGGGGAGGTCTCCTCGTTCAGCGGGACAGGCAGCGCGCTAGCGCCGCGCGGATCGATGCTTCGTCGAAGCGACGCCAGCGGCCAGCCACGTGCTGGTCGGGCCGCAGCAGGTAGACGGTGCCGGGGCGGCCGTCATAGCGCTCGGCGAGCAGGCCGCGGCTGTCCTGCAGGTCGCGGCCGACGGTCAGCACACGGGCCTTGACGCCGTCCAGACTCACCACGGCGACCGGGGCGGGGCCGAAGCTCAGCAGCACGAAGTCCTGGCCCAGTTCGTTCATCAGCCAGCTCTTGCGGCCCTGCGCATCCTGCACCGGCGCATCGGCGGCGTTGGTGCCGGGCTTCATCAGTCCGTCGAACGCATCGGCATCGGCGGTGTTGAGGCTCGACTGCAGATAGGGCGTCGGCCGGGACAGGCGGCCGCTGTTGACGAGCTGGCGGGCGAACGGTTCGTCGTGGGCAAGCTCGAGCACCGCGTCGCGCAGCAGCCGGCCGGTGGCCGTCTTCGGCGTGATGAAGTCGGTCGAACGGGTCGAGTTCAGCAGGTTGTCGTCGGCGGCGAACGCGCGCTCTTCGTGATAGCTGTCGATCAGCGCGACCGGCGCCTTGCCGTCGAGCACCAGCGAGAGCTTCCAGATCAGGTTGTCGATGTCCTGCACGCCGGTGTTGGCGCCGCGCGCGCCGAACGGCGACACCTGATGGGCCGCGTCGCCGGCGAACAGCACCCGCCCGTAGCGAAACTTGTCGAGGCGCCGGCAGGCGAACTGGTAGACCGACACCCACTCGAGCTCGAAGTCGGCGTCCGGCCCCAGCATCGCGCGGATGCGCGGAATGACGTTCTCGGGTTTCTTCGCCTCGTTCGGATCGGTCTCCCAGCCGAGCTGGAAGTCGATCCGCCACACGTCGTCGGCCTGCTTGTGCAGCAGCACGCTGGATGGCGCGCTGCGGCCGGACGGGCCGCTCGCCCCGCGATGGAACGGCGGTTCGAACCAGAACCACCGTTCGGTCGGAAAGTCGGCCTTCATCACCACGTCGGCGATCAGGAAGCGATCCTGGAAGAAGTGGCCGCTGAACTCGCCGCCGACCATCCGCCGCGTGTCGCTGTTCGCGCCGTCGCAGGCGATGATCCAGTCGGCTTCCATCCGGAACAGACCGTCAGGGGTCTCGACGGTCAGCATCGCATGATCGGGCTCCTGCTGCAGGCTGATCAGCTTGTGCTTCCAGCGCAGATCGACCCGCTCGCTGTCGTCGCAGGCCTCGACCAGATACTCCTCGAGGTAGTACTGCTGCAGGTTGATCATCGCCGGCATCTTGTGGCCGTCCTCGGGCAGCAGGTCGAACGAGTAGACCAGGTCGTCCTTGAAGAAGACCTTGCCCACCTTCCAGTTGACCCCTTTCTCGACCATCCGCCCGCCGACGCCCAGCCGGTCCCAGATCTCCAGCGGTCGCTTGGCGTAGCACACGGCACGCGAGCCGATGCTGACGGTGCTGTTGTCGTCGAGCACCACCGCCGGAATGCCGCGCGCCGCGCACTCCAGCGCCGCCGTCAGGCCGATCGGCCCGGCCCCGACGATGACGACCGGATGGCGCCGGACCGCGCCGTCGCGCTGCTCGGCGCTCTGGCGGTAGGTGAATTCCGGATATGTGTAGGTCTTCAGCATCTTCGCCTCGATGACCTGGCTCTAGGACGCGGCGGTGCCGGCGAACTCTGCCTCGTGCATCCAGGCGGCATGGCGGGGCGCCTTCTTCGTGCGCGACCATTCGGTCAGCATGTCCCACTTGACGTCGTCCAGCCGCTTCATCTGCTCCGGGGTCGCGGTGTCGGCGGCCAGCTCGACGCGGTGGCCGTTGGGGTCGAAGAAGTAGATCGACTGGAAGATCGCGTGATTGGTCGGGCCGAGTACGTCGATGCCGGCCGCCTCCAGTCGGGCCTTGGCCTGATGCAGCTCTTCGAGGCTGCCGACCTTCAGCGCGATGTGCTGGACCCACGGGGGCGTGTTCTCGTCGCGGCCCATCTGCGGCGAGTTCGGCAGCTCGAAGAACGCCAGGATGTTGCCGCCGCCCGCATCGATGAACACGTGCATGTACGGGTTCGGCTCATGGGTGCTGGGCACCTGGTCTTCGGCGATCGCGAGCACGAAGTTCATGTTCAGGTTGTCCGCGTACCAGCGGACGGTCTGCTCGGCATCGTTGCAGCGGTATGCGACGTGATGCATGCGCTGGATCTTCATGGCGGGGTCTCCTCGGGTGGAAAGTCAAATGGTAACACTGGTTACGAACAGGGCGAAGACAATCGATCGGACGCTTGATCCAGATCAATAAAATTCGATCAGACTCTTTTTTCCCAGGCGAACGGGGGGCGCCCCGGGGCCGGTCGGCGATCGGCCCGCCGGTTCCTGCAATTGAGTAACGTGCGTTACCATATCGATCGGGCGCAATCTGGACGACAGCCGATGGATCTGCAACGTTTCCTGCCGTACCGCCTCGCCGCGCTGAGCGAGTCGATCAGTCAATGCATCGCGCAGGTGTACCGCGAACGGTTCGGCCTGACCCGCGACGAGTGGCGGGTGCTGGCGGCGCTGGCCGCTGCCGGCACCGTGAAGACCGGCGACGTGATCCAGTCGACGACCTTGGAGAAGATGCAGGTCAGCCGGGCGGTCAGCCGGCTGCAGGCCGAGGGGCTGCTCGAGCGCGTGCCCGATCCGGAGGACGGCCGCGGCTGGCTGCTGCGCCTGAAGCCGGCCGGCCGGGCGCTGTTTCAGAAGATCGCGCCGATGGTGCAGGCGCGTGAGGCGTTCCTGCTCGAGGCGCTGGATTCGGCCGAACGGGCGGTGCTCGACCGGGCGATCGACCGGCTCGGCCAACAGGCTCGCCGGCTGTCGCGGCAGGGCTGAGCCGGGCCGCGCCTCGCCGTACAGACGCACGAGCAACCCGCTCGGTTGGTATCTGCCGGGCACAGGGAGGGGCTGGCGCACAGAGGCCGGGCGGTCAGCCTTCCAGGGCTTCCCACATCTGCCGGTCGCGGTCGGCGGTCCAGACGCGGGGATCCGCGTAGCGGGTCGCTTCGTCATAGCAGCGCGACACGTCGAACGGCATGCAGTGATCGAAGATGACCCAGTGACCGTACTTGGGTTTGAGCGCCGCGCAGGTGTCGCGATAGACGGTCTTCAGATCCTGGCCGGCATCGGCGCCGGCCTTCACGCGAGTCCATACGTCCTCGATGAAGGCACGGGTGCTCTGCAGTCCGCGGCTCACCTGCTCCGCGCCTTTGAGCGCCGGGCCGCGTCCGGGCACCAGCGCCTCGGGCCGGAGCGCCGCGATGTTGTCCAGCGTGCGGGGCCAGTCCTGGAAGTAGGCGTCGCCGGCATAGGGGGTCGCATCGAACTCGACCAGATCGCCGGACAGCAGGGTCTTGTCGCCGGGCAGCCAGACGACGGTGTCGCCCTTGGTGTGGCCGCGGCCGAGCTGCAGCAACTGCACCTCCAGCTTGCCCAGCCAGACGGTCATCTTTCCGTTGAAGGTCATCGTCGGCCAGGTCAGGCCGGCCGGCACCGTCTCGGCGTTGCGGAACAGTCTCGGGAAGCGGCCGATCTCGCTCGCCTTGTCGGCTTCGCCGCGCTCGACGATCAGCTCATAGGTGTCCTGGCTCGCCAGGATCTCCTGCGGCTGGTAGGCCGACGCGCCGAGCACGCGCACCGCGTGGTAGTGCGTCAGCACGACGTAACGGATCGGCTTGTCGGTGACCTCGCGGATGCGGCGGATCACGTCGGCTGCCATGGCCGGCGTGGCCTGGGTATCGGCGACCAGCACCGCATCGTCACCGATCACGATGCCGGTGTTCGGGTCGCCCTCGGCGGTGTAGGCCCAGGCGTGCTCGGAGAGCTGTTCGAAGGTGACCTGCTTGTCGTCCAGGTCGGCCTGGCTGGCGAACTTCTTGACGTTCATGTGAAGGATCTGCCGCTTGATTTGCGGACTGCAAATTAATTTGTAGTGAACGGATTCTAGGCTCTGATTCTCCATAGTGCAATCGATTTGTTCAATGCAAATCATGCCGACATGCCCCTACAATCGTCGCGGAGGAGCCCGCGATGGCATTCGATTCCCTGCCTGATGAAGATCCGCAAGCCGACCGCGAGCAGCGCGCGGTGCAGTCCGTCGAAGTCGGCGGACGTCTGCTGCTGGCGCTGGCCGAAGCGCCCGGCGCGCTGTCGCTGAAGGATCTGGCCGCCCGGGCCGCTCTCACGCCGTCACGGGCGCATCCCTATCTGGTCAGCTTCGGCCGGCTGCGGCTGATCGAGCAGGACGGTGCCAGCGGGCACTACCGGCTCGGCATGGCCGCCTTGCGCATCGGCCTCGCCTGCCTGGGCCAGTTGGAGCCGTTGCGGCTGGCCACGCCGGTGGCCGAGGCGCTGGCTCATGAAACGGGGCAGGCGGTGGCGCTGGCGGGCTGGGGCAATTTTGGGCCCGCGATCGTGCGGGTGTTCGAGGGGGGCGAGCCGCTGCACCTCGCGATGCGGGTCGGAACGGTGATGTCGGTGCTGGGCACCGCGACCGGACGGGCGTTCGCGGCGGTGCTGTCCGAGGACGTCGTCGCGGCGGCACGCGCCGGCGCGCTGGGTGACGAGGCGCGGCGCCCGCGACCGGCGCAGCCGACCCAGGCGGAGCTGCTGCGGCAGGCTCGCGACGAATGGTCGCGGCACGGCGTCACGCGGGCGCAGGGGCATCCGATCCCGGGGGTCAATGCGTTCAGCTCGCCGGTCTTCGATCACGAGGGCAATGCCGCGCTGGCGATCACCGCGCTGGGGCATCGCAACGCATTCCCGGCGGCCTGGAACTCGGCGATGGCCGCGCGGGTGCGCGCAGCGGCTGCCGAGATCAGCGCACGGCTCGGGGGTCGGATGCCGCCGTTCGCGAGTGGCCTCGGCGCCGGCCGGCGGACCTGACGCGGTCAGCCGCCGCGCAGCAGCTTGACGATGATCGCCAGCACGAGGCCCAGCAGGCCGAGCGCGGTCAGGAACTGGACGATCGTCAGCGCCTTGAAGCGTTTCCACAATCCCATGGGGCGGGGATTCTACCTGCGCGGGCGGTGACCGCCGGCATGCGAGGTCGGACGCAGGCTTCGGCGTAGAATCGTCCGGCCGATCGTCGGTCGTCCGGAGTGCAGATGTCTCGCGGGAAGTCGTTGCTGTCGAGCAGCCTGTGTGCGCTGCTGGTGTTCGCCGCCACCGCGGCGTCGGCGCAGGATCGCGCCAAGATCGGCTTCGTCGATACCGGCCGGCTGATGCTCGAAGGCGCGCCGGCGGCGGCCGCGCTGAAGAAGCTGGACGGCGAATTCAGCGAGCGCAACAAGGAGCTGCAGGCGCAGGCGGCGCGGCTGCAGTCGCTGACCGAACGGTTCAACCGCGATTCGGCGCTGCTCAGGGACAGCGAGCTGGCGGCCCGGCAGCGCGAGATCGTCTCGCTGGAGAACACCGTGCGCAGGCGTCAGGAAGAGCTCAAGGAGGACTCCGCGCGCCGCCGCAGCGAGGAGCTGGCCCAGGTTTCCGAGGTCACCCGGCGAGTGGTCCGCCAGGTTGCCGAAGCCGGCAATTACGATCTGGTGCTGGAGTCCGACGGCGTCTACGTTGGCAAGCAGGTCGACATCACCGACAAGGTCATCCAGGCGCTGGCCAACGTCCGCTGATCGCTGCCCGGGCAGTCGGGCGGCCGTGTCGCCCGTCCTCGGGCGTGATCGCGCCGGCGCAGCGGCTGGCGCGAGGCCGCGGCTCAGCGTTGCACGCCCATCGCCACCGAACGGGCGCCCTGCCAGGTGGCCGAATCGAAGAACTTGTCGCCGCGCAGCCAGGCCACCGCCATCGGCGTCGACTCGAAGCCCCAGAAGCGCTGCTCGCCGACCACCAGGGTCGGCACGCCGAACACGCCGCGTTCGATCGCCTCGCGGGTGTTGTGGCGCAACTGCTGCTTGACCTCGCTGGTCTGCACCTGCGCCTCGTCGACGCCGTGGCGGGTCAGAAAGGTCTGCCAGGCATCGTCGTCGGTCGGAAACCGGCCGCGCCGCCGGACGAACCCTAACAAGGCATGGTCCACCCCCCGCGTGGTTCCCTGCGCGATCGACAACCGCAGCAGCCGCAGCGGCACGAAGGGATGGCTGGGCGGCCATTTGAGCGCGATGTGGTACTGGTGGGCGAGCCAGGCGACGTTCTCGTAGGTCCACTCCCGCTTGGGCAGCACCTCGGCCGGCCCCTTCTGCTCGAAGTGTTCGAGCAGACCCGCGAACAGCACCGGTTTGAGCCGCAGCTTCGCATGCGCTTCGAACTGCGCGAGCCGCGTGCTCTGCAGATAGGCGTAAGGGGAGATGAAGTCGAAGTACCAGTCGATGGTGTCCATGGGGGCTTTCTGCTTCTGCTGGTGCGACCGCCGGAATCGTAACAGGCACGGCGGGGGCGGTTGCGACGCCGCCGGCGCCGCTCGCCGGCACGGGCGCGGCGTGAACAAGCTCTAAACTACCGCCGGCGGGTTCCGGTGAAGGGGCAAGGCATGCAGGATCTTTCGATGTCGTGGCGGCTCACGCGGCGCGACTGGTCGGCCGGCGAGTTGCGGCTGCTGCTGCTGGCGCTGGTGGTCGCGGTGGCGGCCATCGCCAGCGTGGGCTTCTTCGTCGACCGGATGGCGCAGGCGCTGTCGCAGCAGGCCCGGCAGCTTCTGGGGGCCGACCTGGTCATCGCGTCCGATCGTCCGCTCGACGAGCGGCTGGCCGCGCAGGCGCGCGAGCGCGGCCTCACCACGGCGCTGACGGTGAACTTCCCGAGCATGGTGCTGGCCGGCGAGCGTGCGCAGCTCGCGTCGATCAAGGCGGTGTCGCCCGGCTATCCGCTGCGCGGCGGCCTGCGGGTCGCCGATGCTCCGAACCAGGCCGATCAGCCGGCGCAGGGTGTCCCGGCGGCCCGCCGCGCCTGGGCCGATGCGCAGCTCGCGCAGTCGCTGGGGCTCACGCTGCCGGCGCGCGTGAAACTCGGCGACAGCGAGGTGACGATAGACCGGGTGCTGACGCTGGAGCCCGACCGCGGCACGAACTTCGTCAACTTCGCGCCGCGGCTGATGATTCCGCTGGACGATCTGGCCGCCACCGGACTGATCCAGCCGGCCAGCCGCGTCACCTACCGGCTGCAGATCGCCGGCCCTCAGTCGGCGGTGTCGGCCTATACCCGCTGGGTCACCGACCGGCTCGAGCGTGGCCAGCGGCTGGAATCGCTCGACAACGGCCGGCCCGAGCTGCGCGCGACGCTCGATCGCGCCGAGAAGTTCCTCGCGCTGGTGGCGATGCTGACCGCGCTGATCGCGGCGGTGGCGATCGCGCTGGCGACGCGCCGCTTCGCCGAACGGCATCTCGACGGCTGCGCGGTGATGCGCGCGATCGGGCTCACGCAGCAGCGGCTGGTGCGGCTGCTGATGCTGGAGCTGCTGTGGGTGGGGGTGGCCGGCGCGCTGCTGGGCGGGCTGGCCGGCTGGGCACTGCACTTCGCGCTGGTGTCGGCGGTGGCGCCGCTGCTGCAGATGCCGTTGCCGGCGCCGACCCTGTGGCCGTTCGCGCGTGCCACGCTGGCCGGCCTGGTGCTGTTGCTGGGCTTCGGCGCCTTTCCGTTCCTGCGGCTGTCCGGTGTGTCGCCGCTGCGGGTGCTGCGCCGCGACCTGGGCGCCGCGGGGGCGGGCGCCTGGGTGGCGACCGCGGCGGCGGTGGCCAGCTTCGCGGTGCTGCTGTACTGGTTCGCCGGCGACCGGCAGCTCGCGACGATCGCGCTCGGCGGCTTCCTGGGCGGCGCGCTGGTGTTCTCGCTGGTCGCCTACGGGCTGGTGCTGCTGCTCGGCCCGCTGCGCCGCTGGGCGGCGCGCAGCGCGGTCAGCCCGGCGCTGCGGATGGCGCTGGCCTCCTGGTCGCGGCGGCGCGGCGCGGCGGTCGCGCAGACGGTGGCGCTGGCCGCCGGCCTGATGGCGCTGATCCTGCTGACGGTGACCCGCACCGATCTGCTCGATGGCTGGCGGCGCGCGTCGCCGCCCGATGCGCCGAACCGCTACGTGATCAACATCCAGCCCGATCAGCGCGAGGCGGTGGCCGCGGAGCTGGCGGCGGCCGGCGTCACGCGGCCGGAGCTCTATCCGATGGTGCGCGGGCGACTGGTGACGGTCAACGGTGCCCCGGTGTCCAGCGAACAGTTCACCGAGGAGCGGGCGCAGCGGCTCGTCGATCGCGAGTTCAACCTGTCGTACACCGACACCCAGCCCGGCCACAACCAGACCGTCGAAGGGCGCTGGCTCGATCCGCGTGCCGCCGAGGTGTCGGCCGAGCTGGGCATCATGAAGACGCTGGGCCTGAAGGTCGGCGACAAGCTGGGCTTCGACATCGCCGGCGAAACCGTCGAGGTCGCGATCGTCGGCGTGCGCAAGCTCGCCTGGGATTCGATGAAGGTGAACTTCTTCATGATCCTGTCGCCGCAGGCGCTGCGCGATCGGCCGCAGACGCTGATCACCGCCTATCACCAGCCGCCCGGCCAGGCGCTGGACAGCGCGCTGGTCAAGCGCCATCCGAACCTGACCGTGTTCGACACCGGCCACATCGTCCGCCAGGTGCAATCGATGCTCGACCAGGTGATCCGTGCGGTGGAGTTCCTGTTCGTGCTGACCTTGATCGCCGGGCTGGTCGTGCTCTATGCGGCGCTGGCCAGCTCGCGCGACGAGCGGCTGCGCGAGGCCGGTCTGATGCGCGCGCTGGGCGCCTCGCGCACGCAGTTGCTGCGGGCTCAGGTGTGGGAGCTGGGCCTGGCCGGCGGTATCGCCGGCGGGCTCGCGGCGATCGGCGCGACGGTGATCGGCCTGGTGCTGGCGGCGCGGGTGTTCCAGTTCGACTACGATCCGCGCGTCAGCGGCCTGCTGCTGGGTGTAGCGGCCGGTGCGCTGGCGGCGATCGGCGCCGGCTGGGTGGGGCTGCGCGGCGTGCTGAACACGCCGCCGATGACCACGTTGCGCAACGCCTGAAAGAACCGATGCCCGGCGTACAGGAATTCCTACCGACGGTTACGCTCGTTCTCCTGGCGGTCGCCACCGTCCTGCTGCTGATACTGGTGTTGCGCCGGCCGCCCGACCTGGTCGAGGCGCTGCAATTGCTGACCCGTGAGCAGATCGACGGCAACCGGCGGCTCGAGCGCGCGCTGATCGAGCACGTGGCGGCCCGCTCGCGCGAGCAGCGCGAGGAGCTGTCCGTCTCGGTCGACCGGTTCGCCGCCGGTCAGCTCAAGCAGCTCGCCCAGCTCACCGCCGCCAACGACCAGCGGCTGGCCGAGGTGCGCGCGACGCTGGAGCAGCGGCTGCGCGAGCTGCAGAGCGACAACGCGCGGCGGCTCGAGGAGATGCGCCGCACCGTCGACGAGAAGCTGCATGCGACCTTGGAGCAGCGGCTCGGCGAATCGTTCAGGCAGGTGTCGGAGCGGCTGGAGCAGGTGCATCGCGGCTTGGGCGAGATGCGCGTGCTGGCCTCCGACGTCGGTGACCTCAAACGGGTGCTGACCAACGTGAAGACTCGCGGCACCTGGGGCGAGATCCAGCTCGCGGCGCTGCTCGAGCAGATGCTGGTGCCCGATCAGTATCAGGCCAACGTCGCGACGGTGCCGGGCGCCACGCAGCGGGTGGAGTTCGCGATCCGCCTGCCGGGTGCGAGCGCCGACGCGCCGGTATGGCTGCCGATCGACGCCAAGTTCCCGCGCGAGGACTACGAGCGCCTGATGGCCGCGCAGGAGCGGGCCGACGCGCCGGCCGCCGAGGCCGCCGGCCGGCAGCTCGCCGCCCGCATCCGCGACGAGGCGCGCGCGATCCGCGGGAAGTATCTGGCGCCGCCGGCCACCACCGACTTCGCGATCCTGTTCCTGCCGACCGAGGGCCTGTATGCGGAGATCACCCGCCGGCCGGGCCTGCTCGACGAGCTGCAGCGCGACCATCGGGTGGTGCTGGCCGGTCCGACGACATTGGCGGCGATCCTGTCGAGCCTGCAGATGGGCTTCCGGACGCTGGCGGTCGAACGGCGCTCGAGCGAGGTGTGGCAGCTTCTGGGAACGGTCAAGACCGAATTCGGCCGCTTCGGCGAGCTGCTGACGAAGGCCCGCGACCATCTCGAACGCGCCTCGTCGACCTTGGGCAGCGCCACCGACCGGACCCGTGCGATCGAGCGGCGGCTGCGCGAGGTGGAGCTGCTGCCGGAGCCTGGCGGCGGACGGCCGCCGGCCGAGTGATCGCCGGCGGCGCCCGACGCCCGCGGGGCTGAGGGCCGACCGCGGATCGCCCGCCGCTCACTCGAACGGCAGCTCCTTCCACCACGGGAAGAAGTCGGGCATGTCGCTCGACACCTTGTCCGGATACACCGGCTTGCGCTTCTCCAGGAACGAGCTGACCCCTTCCTTGGCATCGGCAGCCCGGCCACGCGCCTGGATCGCGCGGCTGTCGATCCGGTGCGCATGCATGGGGTCGCTGGCGCCGGCCATCCGCCAGATCATCTGGCGGGTCAGCGCGACCGACACCGGCGCGGTGTTGTCGGCGATCTCGCGGGCGATCGCGCGGGCCGCCGGCAGCAGCTCGTCGGGCGCATGCAGCGAGCGGACCAGGCCCCGTTCCAGCGCCTCCTGCGCGGAGAAGACGCGGCCGGTGTAACACCATTCGAGGGCCGTCTGCATGCCGACGACGCGTGACAGGAACCACGACGAGGCCGCCTCGGGGACGATGCCCCGGCGCGCGAACACGAAGCCGAAGCGGGCGTCGGTCGAGGCCAGCCGGATGTCCATCGGCAACTGCATCGTGACGCCGATGCCGACCGCCGCGCCGTTGACCGCGCAGATCACCGGCTTCAGGCTGCGGAAGATCCGCAACGTCGTCATGCCGCCGCCGTCGCGATAGACGCCGCCGACCTTGTTCTCCTCGCGGGTCGCTTCCTTGCGCGACGCATAGTCGAAGGTGGCGCCGCCCTTGGACAGATCGGCGCCCGCGCAGAATGCCCGGCCGGCGCCGGTGACGATGACCGCCCGCACCGAGTCGTCGGCATCGGTGCGGTCGAACGCCTGGATCATCTCGTCGCGCATCTGCGCCGTGAAGGCGTTCATCTTCTCCGGGCGGTTCAGCGTGATCGTCGCGATGCCGTCGTCGACGGCGTACAGCAGGGTGGTGGGATTCCACGCGGTCATCGGTCTTTCCTCTCGTTCCTCTGGCTGGTCGATTCCGGAGCCGAGCTTACCCTGGGGTCGAGGTGGACGTGGCCCGACGCCATGCCGGGAAAATCCCATGTTGCGAAATTAATTTCCCACATTACGAGATATCGTAATGCGGCGCATCAATCCCGTTTTTCATGGTGGCATGAGTTATTTCACATCGCGGTTCAAGGTCTTCAGGTTATTGTTTTATAAGAACAATTTTCTATGTGAAATCCGTCACAAACCCTGTTGCCGCGCACAACCCCGGACGGTACCTTTTCAGCACCGAATACAACTTTTCCTCTCTTCCATTTTTTCTCCGGAGATCAACGATGTCGTCACGCGAACTCGAAGCACAGAAACTGCAGAAGGACTGGTCCGAAAACGCGCGCTGGCGCGGCATCAAACGCGGGTATGGCGCCGAGGACGTGGTCAAGCTGCGCGGCTCGGTGCACGTCGAGCATACGCTGGCCCGGCGCGGCGCCGAGAAGCTCTGGCGCCTGATCAACGACGAGCCCTTCGTCAACTCGCTCGGCGCGCTGACCGGCAACCAGGCGATGCAGCAGGTCAAGGCCGGTCTGAAGGCGATCTATCTTTCGGGATGGCAGGTGGCAGGAGACGCCAATCTGGCCGGTGAAATGTATCCGGACCAGTCGCTGTACCCGATCAACTCGGTGCCGTCGGTGGTCAAGAAGATCAACAACGCGCTGACCCGTTGCGACCAGATCCAGTGGATGGAAGGCAAGAGCCCGTCGGATCCGGGCTACGTCGACTACTTCGCGCCGATCGTGGCTGACGCCGAGGCCGGTTTCGGCGGCGTGCTGAACGCGTTCGAGCTGATGAAGTCGATGATCGAGGCGGGCGCGGCGGGCGTGCACTTCGAGGACCAGCTCGCGGCGGTCAAGAAGTGCGGCCACATGGGCGGCAAGGTGCTGGTGCCGACCCGCGAAGCGGTGGCCAAGCTGGTGGCGGCGCGCCTGGCCGCCGACGTGATGGGCGTACCGACCGTGCTGCTGGCCCGCACCGACGCGGAAGCCGCCGACCTGGTGACCTCCGACGTCGACGAGAACGACAAGCCGTTCGTCACCGGCGAGCGCACCGTCGAGGGCTTCTTCAAGACCCGCAAGGGCGTCGACCAGGCGATCTCGCGCGGTCTGGCCTATGCGCCGTACGCCGACCTGATCTGGTGCGAGACAGGCACGCCCGACCTGGCGTTCGCGAAGAAGTTCGCCGAGGCGATCCAGAAGCAGTTCCCCGGCAAGATGCTGGCCTACAACTGCTCGCCGTCGTTCAACTGGAAGAAGAACCTCGACGACGCGACGATCGCCAAGTTCCAGCGCGAGCTGGGCGCGATGGGCTACAAGTTCCAGTTCATCACGCTGGCCGGTTTCCACAGCCTGAACTACTCGATGTTCAACCTGGCCTACGGCTATGCCCGCAACCAGATGAGCGCTTTCGTCGAGCTGCAGGAAGCAGAGTTCGCCGCCGCCGAGCGCGGCTTCACCGCGGTCAAGCACCAGCGCGAAGTGGGCACCGGTTACTTCGACGCGGTGACCACGACGATCGAGCGCGAGTCGTCGACCGCGGCGCTCAAGGGATCCACCGAGGACGAGCAGTTCTTCGACGCCAGCAAGCGCAAGGCTGCCTGACGCACAAGAACCAAGCACATAAGAAGAATACGCCGGCCCGTGGGCCGGCGATGGGCGACCGGTGCGAGCTGGTCGCCCTTTTTGTCGCTGCGCGCTGCCGCGCGCGGAGGCGGAGGAACGGGCGAGGTGTCGGCGACCGGTCAGTGCGTCACGCGGAATTCGCGCAGTGCCTGCTGATCCGGTCCGATGCCGAGCCCCGGTGTTTCGCCAAGCGTCACCTGGCCGTCACGGACGTCGGCGACCGGACCGCAGGCGAGGGTGCGCAGCGGATTGGGATTGGAATCGATCTCCAGCAGCCCGTCGCCGCCGGCCGCGGCGAGCAGGTGGGCGGAGGCGAGCAGCCCGATGCCGCCGCCCAGGTAGTGCGGGCAGTAGCGAAGCCCCGCTTCGACGATCCGCCGGCCTACCGGCAGGCAGTGCGACAGACCGCCCCACTTGGCGGCGTCCGGCTGCATCACGCGGAACACCCGCTTTGCGATAGCCTCGGCGAACTGCTCGTGCCCGGCGAGATTCTCGCCGGCCGCCAGCGGGATGCGCGTCGCCTTCGCGAGTTGCTGCCATTCGGCCCACGGACGGTCCGCGCGCAGCGGCTCCTCGAGCCATGCAAGATCGAATGGCTCCATCCGCGCCGCCATCTGCATGGCTGTCTCCAGCGACCATGCCTGGTTGGCGTCGGCGGCGAGCAGCGCGTCGGGCCCGAGCTCGGCACGCATCGCACGCAGATTGGCGAGGTCGCGCTGCTCGCCGAAGCCGACCTTCAGCTTGAACGCGCGGTGGCCTTCTGCGCGGCAGCGTGCCGCGGTCTCGTCGGGCTGGGCGGGGTTGATGCCGCTTGCATAGACACCGATCGCCGGACGGCTGCCGCCGAGAAGGCGCCACAGCGGTTGTCCGGCGCGGCGCGCCATCAGATCCCACAGTGCGATGTCGAGCCCGGCGATGCACTGGTGGATCGGGCCCGGCTCGCCCGACTGGATCGCCAGCACCGCGGTGCGCTCGGTCAGCTCGTCGGTGACGGTAACCGGGCTGTCGAGCGGCCGCCCGGCGAGCAGCGGCGCGAACACGCTGTCGATCAGTCGTGCCCGGTGTTCGGCGCCGCAGTCGGGGAAGTTGCACCAGACCTCGCCCCAGCCCACCGCGCCGTCCTCGTCCTCGATGCGGACGAACAGCGCCGGCCGCTCGCGCATCACGCCGAACGAGGTGTGTACCGGCGTCTGCACCGGGAAACGGTAGACCTGCGCCTGCACGCTGCGCAGGGCGGCCTTGCGCGCGTCGGAGACCGACGATGCCGACGGGACGCTCACGGTTTCATCTCCATCTCCAGCCGTACGAAATCGCCCCGGTAGGTGACTTCGGCGAGGTAGATCACCGTGCCGTCGGGCGCATTGAAGACGCGCCGCACGCGCGCGATCGGCGAGTTGACCGGCACCCGCAGATGCGCCGCCTCGTCGACGTCGGCGGTGCCGATCGTCAGGCGCTGCCTGGCCCGTTCGATCTTCACGCCGCGCATCTGCGTCAGCAGCGGGATCACCAGCTCGTTGCGGAATCGCTCCGGCGCCTTGCGGAAGATGCGTTCGTCGAGATGGATCGAGATCACGCAGTAGGGGTCGCCGTCGTGGGCGTGCACGCGGCGCATGTAGAAGTAGCGCGGCGCCGGCTTGCCCTCGTCGGCGGCCAGCGTCGGCGCGGCCGATGATTCGTTCAGGTTCAGCAGGTCGGGCCGGGAGTCGCGATACAGCTCGGCCAGTTCGCCCATCGTCGTCACGGTGCGCAGCCGCCGGTCGGCATCCTTGCGCGGTTTCACGAACGTGCCACGGCCGCGCTCCGGCGATACCAGCCCGTCGCGGGCCAGCACGTCGACCGCCTGGCGCACCGTCACCCGCGCGACATCGAACTCCTTGACCAGCTCCTCGAGCGACGGCAGCCGGTCGCCCGGCACCCACTGGCCGCGGGTGATCCGTTCGCGCAGCACGTCGGCGAGCTGCACGTAGCGGGGAACGGGGCGATTGCCGAAGATCGGATGCATGGCCTTCGTTGACCAAAGGTATGGTCTATAGTACGTTTATACCAATGATTGTTCAAGGGCGGGAGACGCCACAGGTGCCGACGATGGAACGCCGGTCGATCGCCGACACTGGCCGTGCGGGCGCACCGAAAGTGCCCGTCCGGACGGCCGCGTCCACGTCCGCGCGGCCCTGGCGCCGTGCCGCGCTGCTGCTGGCGCCGTGGCTGGCGATCGTCGCCGCCTGGTATGGCCTGGCCTACAGCGGTCTGATCAATCCCGCGCTGCTGCCCAAGCCGCATCAGGTGCTCGCGAAGTTCCGCGAGCTGGTCGGCGACCGGCTGCTGATGGACGTCTGGATGTCGACGCAGCGCGTGTTCGTAGGCGTCGCGCTCGGCATCGCGCTGGCGGTGCCGGCCGGCTTCGTGCTCGGCTGGTATCGCGGCGTGCGGGCCTTCATCGATCCGGTGATCAACTTCTTCCGGGCACTGCCGCCGATCGCGCTGATCCCGCTGGTGATCGTCTATTTCGGCATCGGCGAAGCGGCCAAGATCGTGATCCTGTTCTACGCGGCGTTCTTCGCCGGCGTCATCGTCATGTACGAGGGCATCGCCCAGATCAGCCCGATCTACGTGCGCGTCGCCCGGACGCTGGGTGCCACCGATGCGGAGATCTTCCGCAAGGTGGTCATACCGCTGGCGGTGCCGCACATGCTGACGGCGCTGCGCGTGGCGCTGGGCGTGGCCTGGGCCACATTGGTCGCCTCCGAGCTGATCGCCGCGCAGCAGGGGCTGGGCGCGCTGATCCAGAACGCGTCGTCGTTCTTCCAGCTCGACATCATCTACGTCGGCATCATCTGCATCGGCTTCATCGTGCTGGCGATGGATCTGGTGCTGCGCGCCGTCGCCCGCCGGTTCGTGTCGTGGCAGGAGCGGATTGCATCAGCGCCGCACGGCCGCCCGAAGGCGCTCGGCCTTGCAGGCCGCGGTCGCGCTGGCAGGCGCGACCCCTCGCGCCGCCGCGTCG
>OEIU01000749.1_pt1 | contig 26628 bp, 26 predicted proteins | sample 1539221 | NCBI WGS metagenome assembly OEIU01 (sample SAMN03792071, study PRJEB22550) | activated sludge metagenome | feature: wastewater treatment plant; material: activated sludge; isolation source: Wastewater treatment plant of a petroleum refinery complex | place: Argentina: Zarate | collected...
CGAGGGCAGGTCGGCCGCGAAGGCGGAGCCGGCGATCGTGGTGGCGGCGAGCGCCGCGGCGAATGTCTTGAGCTTCATAATATCCCCCTGGAATAGGAAGCTGTTGTTGATGGATACGGACGCCCCGCTTTCTGAGCGAAGCGGAAAAAGCTGCCGGCCCCAGCAGGCGCCGATGGACACGACCCTAGAGAAGCCTCTCTTGCAAGGGAATATCGGAAATCGCCGATTAGCCTTAACGGCGTCGGGTTTTGCGCGCATGTGGCCGGCGCGACACAATTATCGGGGAGAAACTTGTTGCAAAGCGGCGTTCTCTCTATTTGATCATGTTGTTTTCAAAAGAAGAACCCCTTTTGGCGAGCCGGATTTACAGTCTTGCGGGCGCGATCTGTCGGAATCGACAGTTCAAACCGGCGCGCAGGAGGCGGTCGGAAGCGCGCGGGCGCGGCGCGCGGCTTTTGCGCCCTCGCGTCGCCCGCGCTAGTTTCCTGATCCGACAAGGAGCGAACGCAATGAAGACCGCGCACGTCATTCTCGCCGCACTCGGCCTCGCCGCCGGTCTATCGGCCGCGCGCGCGGCCGATTACGCCGGCGAAGTCGCGATCGTGCACCCGCCGCAGGTCTGGCAGGGACATTTCACCGGCGGCCACAACCTCGCGCCCGGCCTGCAGCCGACGGCGCTCGACTGGATCGATACGACAGAGCGATTCGCCTCGCTGGGCGATTGCGCGCGGTGGATGCGCGATCTCGGGCGGCAATATTCGCGCTACGAAGGCTGGAAGGGCTGCCTGCGCATCCGCTAGGGCGCGTGAAAAGGCCGGCATGCCGCGTTTTCGCACAATCAGACGCGTCCGCCACAGCGCCGCGGACATGTTCGCGCTGGTCGCGGACATGGATTCCTATCCGCAATTCGTGCCGCTCTGCACGGCGCTGCGCGTGCGCAAGCGCGAGACGCGCGAGGACGGCGCGGAGATCGCGCTCGCCGAGATGGAGATCGGCTACAAGGCGATTCGCGAGCGCTTCACGACCCGCGTGGTTCTGGAGCCCGCGCGCAACGAAATCCTCGTCGAATATGTCGACGGCCCCTTCCGCCATCTGCGCAACCGCTGGCGCTTCCGGGACATTCCCGAAGCGTCGGCGAACGCGAAGCGCTCGGAGGTCGAATTCTTCATCGACTACGAGTTTCGGTCGCGCACGCTCGGCGCGCTGATGGGCGCGGTCTTCGACGACGCCTTCCGCAAATTCGCCGCCGCCTTCGAGGCGCGGGCGGACGAGGTTTACGGGCGAGGCTAGCTCCTCGCCGTCATTCCGGCCACGGCGAAGCGGCGAGCCGGGGCTCCGCACGCGCGCCGGCCCCTGCGAGATGACAATGCGTCAATGGAGCAGGGCTTTTTCCAGCAGGTCCAGCGCCTGTTCGATCGCGGCCCGCCGCACGGCCGCGCGGCCGAGGTCGCCAAATCGCCGCTCGACATGGGTCACCGGCCCGTCGCGCCGCGCGCAGGCGAAATGCACGAGGCCGACGGGCTTGTCCGCCGAGCCGCCCCCCGGGCCCGCGACGCCCGTGATCGAGACCGCGACGTCGGCGCGCGAATGCGCGAGCGCGCCAGCCGCCATTTCGCGGGCGGTCGCCGCGCTCACCGCGCCGACATCGGCCAGCGTCTCCGGAGAGACGCCGAGCATCCCGACTTTGGCCTCGTTGGAATAGGTGACGAAGCCGCGCTCCAGCACGGCCGACGAGCCCGCGATCTCGGTGATGAGGCCCGCGACCAGCCCGCCGGTGCAGGATTCGGCGGTCGCCAGCATCAGTCCGGCCGCCGTGTAGCGCTCGACCAGTCTTTTCGCGCGATCTTCGAGGGCGGGGTCGAAGGCCATCGCTATTCTCCCGACGGCAGGCGCACGGTAGCGGTCGCCATGGCGGCTATGCCTTCCTCGCGGCCCGTGAAGCCGAGCCGCTCGGACGTCGTCGCCTTCACCGCCACCCGCGCGACGGGCATGTTCATGATCTCCGCGAGCTTCGCCCGGATCGCGTCGCGATGCGGGCCGACCTTCGGGCGCTCGGCGATCACGGTGGCGTCGATATGGGCGATCATGCCGCCGCGGGCGCGGACGCGCTCCGCTGCGTAAGCCAGGAAGATGGAGGAGGCGGCGCCCTTCCATTGCGGATCAGACGGCGGGAAATGCGAGCCGATGTCGCCATCGGCCAGCGCGCCGAAGATGGCGTCGGTGACGGCGTGCATGAGCACGTCGGCGTCCGAATGGCCGAGCAGCTTCTTCGTGTGGGGAATGGCGACGCCGCCGAGCCAGACATGGTCGCCGTCCTCGAAGGCGTGAACGTCGTAGCCGGAGCCGACGCGAATATCCGACAGGTCGCCCGCAAGGCGCCGCTCCGCCGCCGTGAGGTCGCCCGCGCTGGTGATCTTCATGTTGCCGGCGTCTCCCTCGAATACATGAACCCTGTGGCCCGCCCTTTCGGCGACGGCCGCGTCGTCGGTCAGCTCCTGCCCGGCCGCCGCCCGGTGCGCGGCCAGCAGGAGGGCGTAGTCGAAGGCCTGCGGCGTCTGTACGGCGCGCAGGGTCGCGCGATCCGGCGTGCCCGTCACGACCCCCGCCGCATCCACTGACTTGATCGTGTCGGTGACCGCAAAACCCGGGACGGCGGCCCCGAATTTTCGCGCAGCGTCGCAGGCGCGGATAATTAATTCAGGACTTGCGAAAGGCCGCGCAGCATCATGAACAAGAACGATTTTTTGATCCTTGTCTGAGATAGATTCGAGCCCGTTGCGGACGCTCGCCTGGCGCGTGGCGCCGCCGGCGGCCCAGGGCAGCAGGCGCGCTCTTGCTTCCGCCGGCAGGCCGGCGATGGCCGCCTCGTAGAGCGCGGCGTCGTCGGGATGGATCGTCACGAGCAGCCGCGCTTCCGGCAACGCATCGGCAAAAGCCGCGAGCGTCCGGGTCAGGACGGGACGGCCGGCGAGCTGGCGATATTGTTTCGGGATTTCGCCGCCGAAGCGCGAGCCGCGGCCAGCGGCGACAATCAGGACGAGCGCATCGGCGCCGGCTTCATGCGAGGACATGGCGGTTCAATCCAACGTTTCCGCCCCGCCGTCAATTTGCCCGCTCGCCACATGACGGATATCAAGTCTGGCCCTTGCCGCAGCGCAGCATAATGTCTATTGTCTAGGCATGAGTGCAAATGCTCAAAGCATGGGCGCCGTCGAAACGTCGCCGATCGACTTCGGCGGACTGCGGATTGCGTCGCCGGCGTTTCTGGCGCCCATGTCCGGAGTGACGGATATCGGCATGCGGCGCGCCGCCGCCCGCTTCGGCGCCGGTCTCGTGGTTTCCGAAATGGTCGCCGCCAGCTTCTATCTCGCCGCCGACGAGGAGACGCGCCTGCGCGCCGAGGGCGAGGGGCTGCCGCTCCACGTCGTCCAGATCGCCGGCCGCGAGCCCGCGGCCATGGCGCAAGCCGCGCGGCTGGCCGAGGCGGCGGGCGCCCACGCCATCGACATCAACATGGGCTGTCCTGCCAAGCGGGTCGTCGGCGGCTACGCCGGCTCGGCCCTGATGCGCGAGCCGGACCTTGCCGTGGCGCTGGCGCGCGAGACCGTCGCGGCGGTCGGGATTCCCGTCAGCGTCAAGATGCGGCTCGGCTGGGACGAGGCGCAGATCAACGCGCCGGACCTCGCCCGCCGGCTCGAGGCGGAAGGGGTCGCGCTGATCACGGTGCACGGCCGCACCCGGCAGCAATTCTACAAGGGCGTCGCCGACTGGGGCGCGATCCGCGCCGTGCGCGACGCGATCGGCCTGCCGCTCGTCGCCAACGGCGATTGCGACGGCCCCGACGACGCCCGCGCCATGCTGGCCGCCTCCGGGGCCGACGCTGTGATGATCGGCCGCGCCGCCGTCGGCCGCCCGTGGCTGGTGGGGCAGGTCGGCGCCGCGCTCGCGGGCCGGGACTGGCGCGAGCCGTCCGACGCCGAAAAGGCCGACGCCGCCCTCGAACATTACGCCAGCCTGCTCGCGACCTTCGGCAAGGAGCAGGGCGTCCGCCATGCGCGCAAGCATCTGGCGGCCTATGCGGACGCGGCGGCGGCCGGGTGCGCCGGCCTGCCGCGCGCCCTGCGGGCCCGCCTGGTGACGACGACGGACGCCGACGAAGCCGCCGTCCTGCTTTCCCGCTGCTGGTCGGAACAGGCCGAGGAGGCCGCATGAAGCCGGAGCTCGACCATCTGCTCGCCGATCGGCGCAAGCTCGCGCGCAACGGCGCGCGCACGGCGATCGACCCCGCGCGCCTTCTGTCGGCGCTGCCCAATCCCGTGCTGGCGCTCGACGGCCAGAACAATATCGTCGACGCCAACGCCGCGGCGGAAGCGTTTTTCGAGATGGGCCTCGCCGCCCTGCGCCGCCAGCGGATCGACGATCTGCTGCCGTTCTCGTCGCCGGTGATCGGCCTGCTGGAGCAGGCGCGCGCGCGCCGCGCGGCCGTCAACGAATATCGCGTCGATCTCGGCACGCCGCGCATCGGCGCCGAAAGGGTGGCGGATATTCACGCCGCGCCGCTCGCGGATGATGCAGACAGCCTCGTTCTTATGCTGCAGGAACGGACAATTGCCGATAAAATGGACAGGCAGCTCACGCATCGGGGCGCCGCCCGCTCGGTTTCGGCGCTGGCCGCCATGCTCGCCCACGAGATCAAGAACCCGCTGGCCGGCATCCGGGGCGCGGCGCAATTGCTCGAAACGGCGGTCGAGGACGGGGACCGCGCGCTGACGCGCCTCATCTGCGACGAGACCGACCGCATCGTGAAACTGGTCGGGCGCATGGAGATGTTCTCCGACGGCCGCCCGATCGAGCGCGAGAGCGTCAACATCCACAACGTGCTGGGTCAGGTGAAATTGTCGGCGCAGTCGGGCTTTGCGCGCCACATCCGCTTCATCGAGACCTACGATCCCTCGCTGCCGCCCGTGTTCGCCAACCGCGACCAGCTCGTGCAGGTCTTCATGAACCTCGTGAAGAACGCCGCCGAGGCGATCGGGACGGACGCCATCGACGGCGAGATCGAATTGTCGACGGCCTACAGGCCGGGCGTCCGCATGCGCACGCCCGGCTCGACCTCGCTCGTCAGCCTGCCGCTCGAATTCTGCGTGCGGGACAACGGGCCGGGCGTGCCCGAGGACATCATCGCCAATCTCTACGATCCCTTTGTCACGACAAAGGCGAGCGGGACTGGCCTCGGACTTGCTTTGGTCGCCAAGATTGTCGGGGACCACGGCGGCATCGTCGAATGCGAATCCCAACCGCGGCGCACCACGTTTCGGATTCTGATGCCGATGTACCGCGCCAAGGGAGGAGTCGCGCAGGATGGACGCGCCACATGACGCCGCGACGCTGGAGATAGAATTGATGCCGGGCCGCTCGATACTGGTTGCTGACGACGATATGGCCATCCGCACGGTGCTGAGCCAGGCCCTGTCCCGGGCGGGCTACGTAGTTCGCGCGACCGGCGTCGCCTCGACCCTGTGGCGCTGGGTGGAGGCGGGCGACGGCGCCCTCATCATCACCGACGTCGTCATGCCCGACGAGAACGCCTTCGAGCTGCTGCCGCGCATCAAGAAGCTCAGGCCGGAACTGCCGATCATCGTCATGAGCGCGCAGAACACGTTCATGACCGCGATCAAGGCCTCCGAGCGCGGCGCCTACGAATACCTGCCGAAGCCGTTCGACCTGAAGGAACTCGTCGCCATCGTCGGCCGCGCGCTCAACTCGCCACGCCCCGGCGCCGATCGCGATCCGCACCATGAGATCGAGGGCATGCCGCTGGTCGGGCGCTCGCCCGCCATGCAAGAGATCTATCGCGCCCTCGCGCGGCTCATGCAGACCGACCTCACCGTGATGATCACGGGCGAGTCCGGCACCGGCAAGGAGCTCGTCGCCCGCGCCCTCCACGACTACGGCAAGCGCCGCACCGGCCCGTTCGTCGCGATCAACATGGCGGCGATCCCGCGCGACCTGATCGAGGCCGAGCTCTTCGGCCACGAGAAGGGCGCCTTCACCGGGGCGCAGGCGCGGAGCGCCGGCCGCTTCGAGCAGGCCGAGGGCGGCACGCTCTTCCTCGACGAGATCGGCGACATGCCGATGGAGGCGCAGACGCGGCTGCTGCGCGTGCTGCAGCAGGGCGAATACACCACCGTCGGCGGCCGCACGCCGATCAAGAGCAACGTCCGCATCGTGGCGGCCACCAACAAGGACCTGCGCGTCTCGATCCAGCAGGGCCTGTTCCGCGAGGACCTGTTCTTCCGCCTCAACGTCGTGCCGCTGCGCCTGCCGCCGCTGCGCGAGCGCACCGAGGACGTGCCCGATCTCGTCCGCCATTTCTTCAAGCTCGCGGCGGAGGAGGGACTGCCGCAGAAGCGCATGGAGCCCGCCGCGCTCGACCGCCTCAAGCGCTATCGCTGGCCGGGCAACATCCGCGAACTGGAAAACCTCACCCGGCGCCTCGCCGCGCTCTATCCGCAGGAGATCATTTCCGAATCGCTGGTCGAATCCGAGCTCGGCCAGGATTACGCCGCCCCCGCGCAGGTCGCGGCGGCCGAGGCGCCCAGCGTCGGACATCGCGCCAACGGCGGGCCGCGGGATCGCGACAAGGACGATTCGCTCGGCGTCTCGGTCGAGCGGCATCTTGCCGATCTCTTCAAGTCCTACGGCGACGGCCTGCCGCCGCCCGGCCTCTATCACCGCATCCTGCGGGAAATCGAATATCCGCTGCTCTCCGCCGCGCTCGCCGCGACGCGCGGCAACCAGATCAAGGCGGCGGAGCTGCTCGGCCTCAACCGCAACACCCTGCGCAAGAAAGTCCGCGATCTCGACATCAGGCTGATGCGCCTGCCGCGTTGACAACTCAGACTGATTTTCCCCGGCGCCAGAAAAACGTCGCAATCGCGCAACACCGTTGCGTCGTTGCAACTGAACCGCGCTTCCGTTAGCCCTTGAGGGCTGGACGGATCGCCGGGGGCCGATGTCCGATTCCGAAACATTGAGCGCGCCGCAACCGGCGCGACGCACGCAACGCCGTCTGCTGACGCGCTTCGGCGCGGTCGCGGTCGGTTTTGCGCTGCTCTGCGCGCTCGCCACCTTCTTCATGCTGGCCGGACTGACGCCGGTCGCGGTGGACGATCGGCTGGCCTTCGCCCTGTTCACGGCCAATGTCGTCTCGCTGCTGGTGGTGATCGCGCTCGTCGTGGTCGAGGGCTGGACGCTGATCGCCGCCTGGCGGCGCGGGGCGGCGGGCTCGGGCCTCCACTTCCGCGTGGTGCGGGCCTTCTCGGTCGCCGCCGCCGCGCCGGCCATCGTCATCGCCATCGTCGGGTCGATCACCATCAGTCAGGCGATCAGCCCGGCCTTTCTGCATGACGTGCGCGCTTTCATCTTCAACACGGCGGAGGCCGCGCGCCTGTTCCGGCAGTCGCAATGCCGCTCGCTCCTGCAGGAAGCCCAGCTCACCGCCGCCGATCTCGACCGCGCCAAGCCGATGTACGACGCCGACCGCGCGCTGTTCCATGAATTCTTCGCCTCGCGCGCCCGCTATCTCGGCTTCACCCAGGCCGCGCTGATCCGCGAGGACGGCCAGACGCTGGAGAAGGCCGACTTTCCGCCGGCCGGCAAGGAGCCCGCGGCGATCGTCAAGCCCGAGGCGACCGATTTCGCCGAGGCCCGCAAGAACGAGCCGACCTGCGTGGTGGCGGACGAAGGCAAGACCTTCATCGCGCTGCGCCCGATCGCCGCCTTCCCCAACGTCTTTCTCTACGCCGCGCGGCCTGTCGATCCCTTCACGCTGGAATTCCCGCAACAGGCCGCGAATCTGATCGCGATCTACAATTCCTTCGAGGGACAGCGCCGCAACCTCGTCATCGCCTTCGCCAGCATGTTCGGCCTGATTTCGCTGATCATGCTCCTGTCGGCGGTCTGGCTCGGCCTCGCCTTCGCCAACCGCCTGATCGCCCCGATCCGCCGGCTGATCTCGGCGACCGACGAGGTCTCGAGCGGCAACCTTTACGTGCGCGTGCCGATCGACAAGGGCGAGGGCGATCTCGCCCATCTCGGCGAGACCTTCAACAAGATGACGAGCGAATTGCGCGTCCAGCAGAACCGGCTGCTGGCGGCCAACCAGTTGATCGACGAGCGCCGCGCCTTCACCGAGGCCGTGCTGTTCGGCGTGCCTGCCGCCGTCGTCGGCGTCGACCCCAACGGCGTGGTCACCGTCGTCAATCCCTCCGCCGAAAAGCTGATGAACGTCGAGGCCGGCGCCAGCGCCATCGGCCAGCCGATATCGGACGCCTTGCCCGAAGTCGGCGCGATCCTCCAGGACGCCGCCGCCCAGCGTCGTCCGCTCCAGAGCCAGATTTCCCTGATGCGCGGCGGGCGCGAGCGCATCGTCAACGTCAGCGTCGCGTCAGGCTCGACGAGCGACGCCGGCCGCAGCTTCGTCATCACGCTCGACGACATCACCGATCTCGTCACCGCGCAGCGCACCTCCGCCTGGGCGGACGTCGCGCGCCGCATCGCGCACGAGATCAAGAATCCGCTGACCCCGATCCAGTTGTCCGCGGAACGGCTCAAACGCAAATACGGTCGCGTCATCACGGTCGACCGCGAAATCTTCGACCAGTGCACCGACACGATCGTGCGCCAGGTCGACGACATCAAGCGCATGGTCGACGAATTCTCCTCCTTCGCCCGCATGCCCAAGGCGCGGCTGGAGGAGGACGAATTGATCCAGTGCGTGAAACAGATCGTTTTCCTCATGCGCGTCGGCCATCCCGACATCGAGATCGTCGAGCATTACGCGGTGGAGAAGCTGCCGGCGAAATTCGACCGCCGCCTCATTTCGCAGGCGCTGACCAATATCGTGAAGAACGCGACCGAAGGCGTCGCCGCCGTCGAGGGCGCGAACGGGCCCGGCCGCATCGACGTCTCGGTCGCCGTCGCGGACGGGGTCGCAGCGATCGACGTCATCGACAACGGGCGCGGCTTCCCGACCGAGAACCGCCAGCGCCTGCTCGAGCCCTACGTGACGACGCGCAGCGAAGGAACCGGCCTCGGCCTGCCCATTGTCGCCAAGATCATGGAGGATCACGGCGGCGGGATCGAATTGCTCGATGCGCCCGAAGGACCGGGCGCCTACGTCCGGCTGTTCATGCGGCTGTCGGGCGGCGCCGAGGCGCACACCGCGAACGCCCCGGATCAGATTTCAATGCACCCGCACGATCAGATGAAGAGCGCAACCTGAGCCATGGCCACTGACATCCTCATCGTCGACGACGAAGCCGACATCCGCGACATCGTTTCGGGCATCCTGTCCGACGAGGGCCATTCGACGCGAACGGCCAAGAATTCCGACGAGGCGCTCGCGGCCATCGAGGCGCGCCGCCCGCACCTGATGTTCCTCGACATCTGGATGCAGGGCTCGCGGCTCGACGGGCTGCAATTGCTCAACGTCATCAAGGAGCACCATCCGGCGCTGCCCGTCGTGATGATCTCCGGCCACGGCAATATCGAGACGGCGGTCAGCGCGATCCGCGCCGGCGCCTACGACTTCATCGAAAAGCCGTTCAAGGCCGACCGCCTCGTGCTGGTCGCCGACCGGGCGCTGGAGGCGTCGCGGCTGAAACGCGAGGTCAGCGAATTGCGCTCGCGCGCGGGCGCGGCCGACCGCATCGTCGGCAAGTCGAGCGCGATGAACCAGTTGCGCCAGGTGATCGAGCGGGTGGCGCCCGCCAATTCGCGCGTGCTCATCACCGGCGCGCCGGGTTCGGGCAAGGAACTCGTCGCCCGCTCGATCCACGAGGCCTCGAGCCGCGCGGCCGGGCCCTTCGTCGTCATCAACGCCGCGACCATCACGCCGGAGAACATGGAGCTCGAGCTGTTCGGGTCCGAGGGCAGGGACGGCCGCCGCAAGGTCGGCGCGCTGGAGGAAGCTCACGGCGGCACGCTCTACATCGACGAGGTCGCCGACATGCCGCGCGAGACGCAGGCCAAGATCCTGCGCGTGCTGGTCGACCAGAATTTCCAGCGCGTCGACGGCGCGACCCGCGTCCATGTCGACGTCCGCATCATCTCCTCCAGTTCGCGCGATCTCGCCAAGGCGATCGCGGAGGGCGTCTTCCGCGAGGAATTGTTCCACCGCCTCTCGGTCGTGCCGATCGCCGTGCCCTCGCTCGCCGACCGCCGCGACGACATTCCCGAACTGATCGACTTCTTCATGGAGCAGGTGTCGCAGACGACCGGCATGCCGCGCCGGCGCATCGGCGCGGACGCGATGGCCGTGCTGCAATCTCACGACTGGCCGGGCAACATCCGCCAGCTCCGCAACAACGTCGAACGGCTGATGATCCTGACCGCGGGCGATCCCGAGGCGGAGATATCAGCCGAAATGCTGCCTTCGGAGATCGGCGCGCTGGTGCCGGCGACGCCCAACGGGGCAGGGGGCGAGAAGCTGATGAGCCTGCCGCTGCGCGAGGCGCGCGAAGTGTTCGAGCGCGAATATCTCGTCGCCCAGATCAGCCGGTTCGGCGGCAATATTTCGCGCACGGCGGAATTCATCGGCATGGAGCGCTCGGCGCTCCATCGCAAGCTGAAATCCCTGTCGATCGACTGAGCAGGCGCGAAAATTTTTCTCGCAAGCGCGAACGAAGTCGCGCGACTGGCGTTGACCTCGCGAACGCGCCGCCATCGCCCGGATGCCGGGAGGGCGGAGCTTCGCCATTCCCAACGCACAGCAGGAGGAGCGCGAACCATGACCTATGTCCAGACGTTCGATACATCGGCATTCAACCTGTCCGGCCTCATGGACCGGACGTCGGAAATGGCTTCCAAGGCGCAGGAAGTCGGCGCCGAAATGGTCAGTCTTTCTGTCAAGAATTTCGAGAGCGCCACGAAGGCGGGCCGGGACCTGGCCGGCGCACGCGACTTCGGCGAGGCCGCCCGCATTCAGGCCGATTACATGAAGAACGTGATCGCCGCCTTCGCCGATCATTCCGGCAAGATCGCCGAAATCGTGATGGCCGCCTGCAATCAGGCCGGCGCTGACGCCAGGAAGGCCGCCGAAAAGGCGGTCGATACGACGCAGAGCGTGGCGCAGAACGCCGTCTCGGAGACCGCTCGCGGCTTCGAGGCCGCGCGGAAAGTGGGCGTCTGAAAACTTGTCCGGGGTTTTGGGGCAGGGCTGTCGGCGAAAGCCGGCGGCCTTTTCGCGTTCCGCTCGCTTCCTCTCTACATCCCCCGCGCGAGCGGCCATGATTGCGGGACGATTCGAACGGCCAGGACCGACAGATGACGGATGGACAGGCGTCGCGCGTATTGAGGACGCCGAGCCTTCTCGACATGTTCCTCGGCTGGGGTTGGGTCGGGATGATGGGCTTCGGCGGCGTCACGCCCTGGGCCCACCGCATGGTGGTCGAGAAGCGCGGCTGGCTCGACGACCGCGAATATTCGGCGCTGCTCGGCATCTGCCAGATACTGCCGGGCCCCAACACGCCGAACCTCTGCGTCGTGCTCGGCCAGCGCTACGCGGGGCTGGCGGGCGCGACCGTCTCGATCCTCGGCCTCATGACCGCCCCGCTGCTCGCCATCGTCGCCATCGGCGTCGCCTATGACTATCTCTCCGGCGCGCAGCTCGTCCGCATCGCCGTGGGCGGCGCGGCCTCGGCGGTGGCGGGCCTCGTCTTCGCCGCCGGCGTGAAGATGGCGCGCGGCGCGCGCCTCGACCCCGTGCAGGTCGGCATATGCGCCGCCGTCTTCGTCGCCGTCGGCGTCTTCCGCGCGCCGCTGCTGCTGGCGGTCGTGATCTTCGGGCCCCTGTCGGTCGCCTTCTTCCATTTCAGGCGCAAGGGCGGGACGGAATCGTGAAGACCGACATTCTCCTGCGCATGGCGATAGACTTCTCGCTGCTGTCGCTGGTCGCGATCGGCGGCGCCAACGCCATCGCGCCGGAAATGCACCGCCAGCTCGTCGACGTCCTGCACTGGATGAACGATTCCGAATTCGCCAACCTGTTCGCGCTGGGGCAGGTGGCGCCGGGTCCCAACATCATGGTGCTGAGCCTCGTCGGCTGGAAGATGGCGGGCATACCCGGGCTCGTCGTCGCGACCCTGGCCGCGTTGATCCCGACCTGCGCGCTCGCCTGGATCACCGGGCGGTTCGTCTCCCGCTACGGCCGCGCCGCCTGGTTCGATTCGGTGAAGGCGGGCCTGACGCCCATCGCCATCGGTCTGGTTCTCTCCTCCAGCCTCGTCATGGCGCAGGCGGCCGATCGCGACCTGCTCGGATATGTCGCGACGGCCGCGACAGCAGCGATCGTGATCTTCACGCGGATCAACCCGCTGTGGGCGCTCGCCGCATTTGCGCTCTCGAGCGTCACGGCCGCGGTCCTGTAGAGCGTTTCACTGCGAAGTGGAATCATCCGGCCGTTATTGCGAGGAGCGTAGCGAAGCAATCCATCCCCCAACCTTCCCAGATTGACGGATGGATTGCTTCGCTTCGCTCGCAATGACGACGCCATTTCCCCCTAATGATGAACCGCTCCAGCTATCTGGCCGCGACAGCGGCCGCAGCCGGCGGGCTTCCGAGAAGTCCGGACCGGCGCAGCCGGGCCAGATAAAGATCGACGGCCGCGCGGTCCGCGCACGTATGGAACGCGCCCCCGCAATGGTCGCGCAACCCGCTCGCGGCTGCGAACGCGGCGTCCAGCGGCAGGCCGGCCTGCTCGAGCAGGGTCACGCCGAGATAGGCGAAATCGAGCGCCGGAACCTGCGGCAGCGGCGGCGGCGCAAGGCCCATCGGACGCATGAGGTAGAACGTCTCGTAGGCGGGCGAGCGCCAGTCGGCCAGCGGCTCCTGCAGGCCGGCGGCTTCGTAGCTCGCCAGCGTTGGTTCGGGATGATGATCGCCGAACGTCGCCGCAAGCGCCGGCCGCGCGCCGCGCGCCGTTTCGACGGCGGCGACGAAATCGTTGAAATCCTCCCGCGCGAAGGACTCGCGCCGCAGATATTCGTCCGAGAGATCGGAATCCCCCTTGGCCGCGAATTTCGGGCTGCGCCCGGGCGCGAGCGTCGTGGAATAGGGCGCATGCGAGCCCATCGTCTCGGCGAAGACGAAGAGCGGACGCCCGTCTTCGGCGATGTGGCGGCGATAGAAATCCAGAATCTTGCCGAAATAGAACGAATCCATCTCGTGCTTGCTGGGCGCGCCCATCGCGACCTGATCGATATGCTCGTCGACGCCGAGCGATTTCCACATGGGACCGGTGCCGACGAAATTGTAGCCGGTCGGGGAGAAAACCACCGTGCGATAGCCGCATGCCTTCAGAAAGGCCGGCAGGCCGTGTTTCAGGCGTCCGCGCAGGAAGGTCGTCGCATAAGGCCGCATCCAGCCGAAATCCGCCATGGACAGGCCGGAGAGGATCGACGTCTCGGTGATCCACGTGCCGCCGCCGTGCGTTTCCGCGCGCGTCGCGTGGATCTGTCCGTCGGCGGAGCGATATTGCGCGGTGAATTCGGGATCCGCGCGCCAGCCGGGGATGCGCGAGGGGACGACCGCGGATTCGCCGAGCACCAGGAATATGTCCGGCTTCCGCGCCGCCTCGGCGCACGCCGACGCCATCGCAAAGGGAGACGCATCCTTCACCTGCGCGATCCGCGTTTCGACCGGGTCGGGCGTCGAGGCGCGGCGCAGGTCGCCGAGCGACGCGAACGCCGCCGATACGAAATGCTTCTTCGCGACGTAATAACCCATGTCGTCCGACCCCTTGGGTGGGCCGAGCGCCAGCAGCATCGCCCCGCCGAGGCCGAAAACGACGGGAGCGCCCGCGTTCATGGGGCGGCGGGGCTCGCGACGCCAGGCGAACGCGAGAGCCGCGACCAGCGCCGCAAGCGCCGCGGCGAACAAGGCGAGCTGCATCGCGAAATCGTCGAGGAGATAATCGAGCGCGCCCGAGCGGTCGAAATAGAACGTCAGATCGAGGACGTTCGCGTTGACCGCCATGAATTTGTATTTGGTCATCGACACGCCGGCGACGAGCCCGAACAGGCCGATCACGGCGAGCGTCGACCAGCGCGGACGCATACTGATCGCGAAGAAGACGAGCCAGATCGCCGAAGCCACGCCGAGCGTGAAGGGCAGGCTGCGAAGGTCGCCTTCGGCGAGGCCAAGGACGAGCGCGGCCGCGCCCGCGGCGACGCCAAACCGCCAGCGCCGCAAGCCGGCGAGGGCGAAGCGCCACGGACGAGGCGGCTCCGTTTTTGGAAATTCTCGATGCGCCATGACGCCAGAACCGCATTGCAGGAAAACGCGCGAGTGTGTTCCCGGCGGGTTATCTTGCGGTTAACGCAGCGCTTTCGCTGGCGCCGGCGGGACAGATCGCGCGGCGGCGAAAATTTTCCTTGGCCCGGGACTGGTGACACACATTGCAGTGCACATTTATAGTGATGGCGTCGGCCACGATGGGGGAACCGGCCAGATTGGCGCCGGCTTTGCTCGTGGGTTCGATATCCGCGTCCGACAACGGGCGCCAAGAAACGCAGGTCAGAAACGATGGCGACTGAACGCACGCAAAATCTACAGGACACGTTTCTCAATTATGTCCGCAAGAACAAGGTTCCTCTTACGATATTTCTCGTCAACGGCGTGAAGTTGCAGGGCGTCGTCACCTGGTTCGACAATTTCTGCGTATTGCTGCGCCGCGACGGCCATTCGCAGCTCGTCTACAAGCACGCGATCTCCACCATCATGCCCGGACATCCCATCCAGATGTTCGAGCCGGCGGAAGAAGCGCCCGAAAAATAGGCCACGGGTTGAATTCAGACGACAAGGGACTTGATCTCGACGTCCGCGCCGCCGCGACGGCGGGCGCGCGGGCGCTCGTGATCGGCCCCTATCTGACGGCCCGCGCCGCGCCGGACGACGCCAACCTGCGCGCGCCGCAGGCGCGGCTGGAGGAGGCCGAGGGCCTCGCCCGCGCCATCGACCTCGACATCGTCGGAACGCGCCTCGTCATGCTCGCGCAGGTGCGGCCGGCGACCTATCTCGGCAAGGGCAAGGTCGAGGAGATCGCGAGCCTCGCGAAGGAGAACGAGGTCGACCTCGTCGTCATGGATTGCGCGCTCTCGCCCGTGCAGCAACGCAATCTCGAAAAGGCCTTCGCCGCCAAGGTCATCGACCGCACCGGCCTCATTCTGGAAATCTTCGGCGAGCGCGCGCGCACGCGCGAGGGCGCGCTGCAGGTCGAACTCGCCCATCTCGCCTACCAGAAATCGCGGCTCGTGCGGTCCTGGACCCATCTCGAACGCCAGCGCGGCGGCTTCGGCTTCCTCGGCGGCCCCGGCGAAACGCAGATCGAAACCGACCGCCGCCTCATCCAGGAGCGCATCGGCCGCATCGAGAAGGACCTCGAGCAGGTCAAGCGCACGCGCGGCCTGCATCGCAAGAAGCGGCAGGACGCGCCTTATCCGGTCGTCGCCCTGGTCGGCTACACCAACGCCGGCAAGTCGACGCTGTTCAACCGGCTGACGCAGTCGGAGGTCTTCGCCAAGGACCTGCTTTTCGCCACCCTCGATCCCACCTTGCGCGCGGTGAAACTGCCGCATGGCGCGCGCATCATCCTGTCCGACACGGTCGGCTTCATCTCCGACCTGCCGACCACGCTGGTTTCCGCCTTCCGGGCGACGCTGGAAGAGGTGATCGAGGCCGACGTCATCCTGCACGTGCGCGACGTCAGCCACGAGGACACGGAAGCCCAGAGCGCCGACGTCGAGCGCATCCTGAACGATCTGGGCGTCGAGCCGCACGACCACCGCCGCCTGATCGAGGTCTGGAACAAGGCCGCCCTCTTGAGCGACGAGCGCCGGGCCGGCCTGTTGCAGGCGACGCTGAGCCGGCCCGCCGAGGCGCGGCCCGTGCTCGTGTCCGCGATCACGGGCGAGGGGATCGACACGCTGCTGGCGGCGATCGAGAGCCGGATGGCCAGCGAACGAAAGCTGTTGCGTGTAAAAGTGCCGGCCGAGGACGGGGCAGGGCTCGCCTGGCTCTACGAGAATGGCGAGGTTCTCGCGCGCAAGGCGGGCAGGGACGGCTCGCTGGCCATCGACATCCGCGTCGGGCCCGAGCGCGTCGAGCGGGTGCTGCGGCGTTTTCCCGACGCGCGCCTGAACTGACGAGCGCGGGCCGCGCGGCGGGCCGGCGAGGGCGCGGCCTTATTTCAGTCAATAAAGCCCTCTCCTATCGCCGCTGGCGCGCAACGCACGCGCCGCCCCTGGTCCGTAGTTCAGTAAAAGGGGATCCCCCATATGCGAACGATTTCCCGACCGATTCTGCTGGCGCTCGCAGGCTGCGGCCTGTCGACGCTCGCAGCCGCGCCCGCCGCCGCCAGAACCTGCCCGTCCGGCCAGTTCCTGCAGGTGTCCAAGGGCAAGTGCATTTCCAAGGATTCCGCCCGCAAGCTGGGCTTGGCCAGCCATGGACACGGCGCCGCCCACGCGGCGGTCAAGCCGAAACCGGAGCAGGCCGGCGAGACCAGCGTGGCGAAAAGCGCGCCCGAGCCGGCGCCGGCGGAAAAGGCGGCGGAGAAGACAGTCGAGGCCGCCCCGGCGGAAACGACCCTCGCCTCGGCGAGCCCCGCGGTCGGCGCGTCGCAATCCTTCGGATACGCCCAGGCGGAAACGCCGACCGTCCGCCGTAATATCGCGCCCTTCGGCGCATTGCAGTTCGGCGGATTGCGTCGCGACTGAGCGTAGGGCCGTCAGACCTTATCGACACTGGAATCGGAACGTGGCGACCGGCTTGGCCCCGCGAACGTCGACTACGTCCAGAAAGTCGAGGAAACACGATTTCATGTCAGTGAAAGTGGCTCGCGTCGCCGACGTTTCCTTGAGGTTGAGGCGATTTCCCTGCGAGACTTGCTGGAATGCGCCGTTGATGGATATGAGCGCCTTCTTCCTGGCGAATAATTCGGAAGTGTTATCTGCGTGGACGGGAAAAGTCAGGAGAACCTTGCGATCCGTCAGATCGACCGACTGGCCGACCTTGAGCTCGAAAACGCCGTCGCCGGCGATCGCCGGCAGGATCGTCGCCAGCGGCGTCGGAGCTTGAAGCGCCTGCTGCGAAAGCGCCGGGCCGGAAACCGCCACGACTCCCAGAACGGCGGCAATTCTCAACAAGTTCACGCTCATTCCCCCAATCCGACGGCCGAAGGCTAGGCTGGCTCGAGTTCCGCGACAAGCCCCTGTCCGGGCTGCCGCAAGATACGAACGCGAAATCTCACGGCTGTCGGAAAGTCGAATCCGCACACGTCTTCGGTCGAGCACCAGCGGACGAACCCGCTATTGAAAGAATAACCGATCGTTTTCGCGTCGATGTTCCTGATGACGACCTCGTCGTTGCTCCGGGAGCAAATTCGCGTGCCTACGGTCACTCGAAATTTGCGATCGAGGGGGCCGTCGAGCGTCAGGCACCCGTCCGTTCGCAGGCTCGTCGAGGAGGACGCCTGGCCGATCGGCGGCACGGCTTCGCCCTGCGCCGGGACGCCGACCGGCGCGCCATCATTCGACATGGCTCCGGCGGCAGTCGCCGATTTGCCCAGGGCGTCCTTCGCGGGCTCCGTCGAAACCTCGACGCGCGGCGGCGGCGCGCCGCGACCTTCCGTCCCGTCCTTGGAAACGTCCGCGCAATTGAAAATCGGCCGGGAGGCCTCCGGGCTGAACTCGCAAAACTTGGCGAGCGCCGCGCGCGGTCCGCCGACCACGGCCGCATAGCCCACTACGCAAAGACCGAAACTGAGGAACGCGATTCCCCAAGCAGCCTTGACGAGTTCGTGGATGTCGGCCAGCCCATCTTTGATCCGTCGTAACCTGCCCGGGGGCGGCTCTTCGTTCATCGTCTCACGATCCGTCGCATGCGCCCGTCGACCCGGCGCGATAATTTGTCCGAGGCTAACATACGCGGGCAGGCGGTCGTGAATCAGTCCGCCGTTTTCGCCTCGTTCCAGAGCGCGTCCATCTCTTCGAGCGAGGCGCCTTCCGGCCTGCGGCCCTCCGCGGCGAGGGAACGTTCGATATAGCCGAAGCGTCGTTCGAATTTCGCGTTGGCGCGGCGTAGCGCCTGCTCGGGATCGACGCCGGCGTGCCGCGCCAGATTGACCGTGGCGAACAACAGGTCGCCGATTTCATCCTCGACATGGTCGGCGTCGCCCGATGCGACAGCCTCGGCAACTTCCCGCGATTCCTCGACGATCTTCTCGAGTACGGCGCGGATGTCGTTCCAGTCGAACCCGACGGCGCCGGCCGCCTTCTGCAAATCCAGCGCGCGGGCGAGAGCAGGGCGGCCCGACTTCACCTTGCCGAGAACGCCGTCCGCCGCGGCCGTCCGGGCGGAATCGCGCCCGGCCTTCAGCCGCTTTTCCTCGGCCTTGATCTTCCCCCAGAGCGCGGACACTTCATCCGGCGTCAGGTCGCGGGCGTCGCCGAAGACATGCGGATGGCGGCGGATCAGCTTGGCGGTGATCGCCTCGACCACGCCGCCGAAATCGAAAGCGCCTTCCTCCTCCGCCATGCGCGCGTGGAACACGACCTGCAGCAGGAGGTCGCCGAGCTCCTCGCGCAATTCCTCGCGGTCGCCCTGCGCGATGGCGTCGGCCACCTCGTAGGCTTCCTCGATCGTGTAGGGGGCGATGGTCGCGAAATCCTGCTCGAGATCCCACGGGCAGCCGGTCCCGGGCGTCCGCAGCGCCGCCATGATCTCGATGAGGCGGGAGATGTCGCGCGACTTTTCCATTGTGACCGGCTTTGCAAAAGAAAAGCCGGCGCTGCAAGGCGCCGGCTAAAAACTGGACTGCGAGCCTGAAAGCTCGCTCTCCCGAATGTGAGCCTGAAGGCTCGCGGCCCAGGCGGGTTACGCCTGGATCGAGATCGCCTCGCGGCCCTTGGGCGTGTCGACGACCTGCATGTTCACGGGCTGGCCTTCGACCAGGCGCTGCACGCCCGAGGAATTCAGCACGGAAATGTGGACAAAGACGTCCTTGCCGCCGTCGTTCGACTGGACGAAGCCGAAGCCCTTGGTCTCGTCGAACCACTTGACCTTGCCGGACACGGCCACCGCCGTGGACGGATCGGGCGCGGCGCGGCGCGGCGGACGCGGGCTGTCGCCGTAACCGCCGCCGCCGCCGCCAAAGCCGCCGGAGCGGGGCGGGCGCTCGGCCTGCGCAGTCGACAGGTCGGCCTCGAGGATGCGGGTGACCTGCTGGCCCTTCTGACCGGTCTGGACGTTGACCTTCAGCTTGGCGCCGGGCGGCAGGCTGTCATAGCCGGCCTGCTGGACCGCGCCGATGTGCAGGAATGCGTCGCCCGTGCCGTTGCCGAGCTCGACAAAGCCAAAACCCTTGTCGGCCTTGAACCACTTGACTGTGGCGTCGATCGGGGGACTGGACGGGGCCATGGACGGCGCTCCCATGTCGGGGAATCCGCCTCCGGGCGGGCCGCCGAAGGGCGACCGCGGCGGCCGGCTCTGGCGGGGGTTGTAATCGTAGCTCGGACCGTCGTCATCGAATCCGCGCTTGCGCGGGGGACGGAAATCTCTACCTTTGCTCATGCCTTATCGCTCGTTTCGCCACTTGCGTGCGGTTTCCCTTTTCTTCCGCACGGGTTCCCGCAAGAACCGCCACACCTGCGCACATGCCCGGCCGCCAGCGTTCGACTGACTGGACGGGGCCGGCCTCCGCCTTTCTCTGACTTCGCTTTCGAATGCTACAAGCCCGCGCAAACCATCTTTTACAGGCAAAAGAAAGAGCTGGCTACAGAACTCCGCGACTTTTCTCCGGCGCGGCCGGTGATTTTTTGAGCGCGCCGCTTGGACCAGGAGCCAAGCGGCGGCCGCCGCGCGCCAGACCAGCATATCAACGCCAGGGAGGCGGAAGAGCACATCGCTGATATGGCTGCGCCTTCTGATCGATAATTCGCATAATCAATATTATGGAACTTAGAAATGGCAAAATCGGCTTCTCGCGGCGCGGTCAATCCGCCGGCCTTGATCTGGCCGGAACAATAGATGAACAACGGAACAGATCATGATCGAGGCCCGGCCGGATCAACCGTGGCGCTCGATCTCGACGCTCAGGCCGTCGAAAGCCGGCGCGACATTGGCCGGCAATTCGCCGGCGAGTTTCGCGTAATCGAGATCGGTATGGAGATTGGTCAGGATCGCCCGTTTCGGCTTCAGCCGCTCGACCCAGCCGAGCGCCTCGGCCACCGTCAGGTGGCTCGGATGGCGGCGGTAGCGCAAGGCGTCGATGATCCAGACGTCGAGACCCTCGAGCAATTCCTGCGATTCCGGCGGTATGTCGCTGACGTCGGGCGTATAGGCGAGATCGCCGAACCGGAACCCCAGCGCATCGATATCGCCGTGGCGGAACAGGATCGGCATGGCGTCGACCGGTCCGCCGGGGCCGTCCAGCACGATCCCTTGGCCAGGCGTCGCGCGGCGCTCGCGCAGCAGCGGCGGATACTGGCTGCCTTCCGGCGTGCGGAAAATGTAGTCGAACTTGCCGCGCACGCCGCGCGAAGTCGCCTCGTCCATCCAGACCGGCAGCAGATGGCCCTGCTGCAGCACATAGGGCCTGATGTCGTCGATGCCGTGGATATGGTCGGCATGGGCGTGGGTCAGCAGAACGGCGTCGATATGCATGACGCGGGCGTCGAGCAGCTGCTCGCGGATATCCGGCCCGAGGTCGACGACGACCTCGGTCGAGCCGGCGATGCCGGCGCGCGAGACGGACAGCGCGCAACGCCGGCGGCGGTTCTTCGGGTTGGACGGATCGCAGGCGCCCCAACCCTGCGCGACGCGCGGCACGCCGGCGGACGAGCCGCAGCCGAGGATCGTCGCGGTAAAACTCATGCGGAAAGCGGCGGCATCTTCGAGAAGATCCGCAGCGCGTTCGCGGTCGTGGCCGCCGCCAGAGCCTCCATGCTCATGCCGCGCGCCTCGGCGACGACGGCGGCGGTTTTCGCGACATAGGCCGGCTCGTTGCGCTTGCCCCGGAACGGGATCGGCGCGAGGAACGGCGCGTCCGTCTCGACCAGGATGCGGTCGAGCGGCGCGGCGGCGGCGATGTCGCGCAGACCTTGCGAATTCTTGAAGGTCACGACGCCGGAGAAGGAAATATAGAGCCCGAGCGCCAGCGCGCGCTCCGCCAGTTCCCGCGAGGCGGTGAAGCAATGGAGCAGGGCCGCAAAGGTCCCCTTCCCCATCTCGTCTTCCAGGATTGCTCCGGTGTCGGCGTCCGCGTCGCGGGTATGGATGACCAGCGGCAGACCGCTTTCGCGGGCCGCCTCGATATGCGTGCGAAACACGCGCTGCGCCACGTCGCGCGGCGCGCGGTCGTAATGATAGTCGAGCCCCGCCTCGCCGATCCCCACGCATTTGGGGTGCCGCGCCAGCGCCACGATCTCGGCGGCGCTCGCCTCGGGATCGAGATGGGCCTCGTGCGGATGCGTGCCGACCGTGCAGAAGACATTGTCGTAGGCATCCGCGATGCCGGCGTAGGTCGCTAACCTGTCGAGCCGCGTCGAGATGGTGACGAGCCGCGCCACGCCCGCCTCTCGCGCGCGAGAAACGATGGCGTCGCGCTCGGGGGCGAAATCGGGGAAGTCGAGGTGGCAATGAGTGTCGATGAGCATGTCGGTCCGGCTAGTCGGAAAGCGGCCGCCGGGCGGCGTGTCGCACGGCGTGAATGGTGATCCAGTCCGTTTCCACCCGATAGAACACCACGTAGGGATATGGGAAGGCGACGAAACGCCGGAGGCCCCGCGACGTCGCCTGCCCCGCTTCAGGCCGATCGATCAGCAACAGCATGACCTCGAACAGCCGGCGCTTGACCTTCGCTGCGCCTAGCGGGGACGCTCGGTCGATGTCGGCCAGAACTTGATCGAGTTCGGTCGCGGCGCGGCGTGTGTAACGAAGCTTCAAAGCCCGTGCTTCGCCCAGATCGCGCGAATCTCGGTCTCGCTCGCAAATTCGCCTCTTTCGGCCTCGGCGAGGCTGGCCGCAACCGCCGCTTCCTCCTCGGACGTCATTACATAGACGCCCGTCCGCGCCGCTTCGATTTCGCGAGCGGCTTCGAGCAGAGCTTGCTGGTCCTGGTCCGGCCACCGCTCAATGGTCGGGAGCATGTCGCGCAGGGCTGAAATCATACCGACAATATAGCACGCGCGGTCTCGCACGCCATGGCGACGAGCATCCGGGCAATCAGCGGGCCAGATCCGTTCTTGAGAAATCGTCGCCCTTGTGAGTAGCGGCGCGCTTGCGCCTCACCCCTTCTTCTCGTCCGCCTCCACATAGCGCGGGAAGATCGGCGCGGGCGGGGGCAGGGGCGTCCCCTCCTCCAGCCTGTGCGCGGCGTCGGCGTGCGCGAAGTCCCGCGCGTCGGCCGGTTGCGCGAGAATGTCGAGCAGCTTGCCCATCGCGCCGGGCATCGCCGGCTGCGCCATGATCGCGACCACGCGCAGGACTTCCGCCGTCACGCCGAGCACGGTCGCCATGCGCGAGAAATCGGTCTTGCGCTTGGTCCAGGGCTCCTCGCCGGCGAAATAGCGGTTGGCGTCGGCCACGACCTTGAAGGTTTCCGCCAGCGTCGTGTGGATGGCGAAGCTCCGCATCGCCGCCCGGCACTTTTCGGGCAGCGCGTAGGCGGCGTCGAGAATGGCGCGGTCGGCCTCGGTCAGTTCGCCCCAGACGGGCGCCCTGCCCTCGCAATTCTTGGCGATCATCGACAGCGAGCGCTGCGCGAGATTGCCGAGATCGTTGGCGAGATCGGCGTTGGTGCGCTGAACGATCGCCTCGTGCGAATAGGAGCCGTCCTGCCCGAACGGCACCTCGCGCAGGAAGAAGTAGCGCATCTGGTCGAGCCCGTAGGCCGCCACGAGATCGGCCGGACCGATCACGTTGCCGACCGACTTCGACATTTTCTCCCCGCGATTGAACAGGAAGCCGTGCACCACGATCTGCTTCGGCAGCGCAATGCCCGCCGACATCAGGAAGGCCGGCCAGTAGATCGCGTGGAAGCGCGTGATGTCCTTGCCGATCACATGCGCGTCGCACGGCCAGAATTTCGCGCGGGTCGCGGCCGGATCGGGAAAGCCGGTGGCGGTGATGTAGTTGGTCAGCGCGTCGACCCAGACATACATCACATGCTTCGGATCGCCGGGCACCGGCACGCCCCAGTTGAAATTGGTGCGCGAGATCGACAGGTCCTCGAGCCCGCGCTTCACGAAAGCGACGATCTCGTTGCGATAGGTCTCCGGCGTGATGAAATCCGGGTTCGCCTCGTAATGGGCGAGCAATCTGTCCGCATAGGCCGAGAGCCGGAAGAGATAGTTCTCCTCCTCCATCCATTCGACGGGGCTGCCGGTCGGCGCGAATTTCCTGCCCTCGGCGTTCGTGGTCAATTCGTCCTCGTCGAAATAGGCCTCGTCGCGGACCGAATACCAGCCCTGATATTTCGACAGGTAGATATCGCCGTTCGCCTGCATCCGCTTCCAGATCTCGGTCACGGCGGCGGCGTGGCGCGGCTGCGTCGTGCGGACGAAATCGTCGGTCGGCGCGTCGAGGAGGCCGCCGAGCGTGGCGAAGTCGGCGGCGACCCTGTCGACGAATTCCTGCGGCGTCACGTTTTCGCGCGCGGCGGTTTGCTGCACCTTCAGCCCGTACTCGTCCATGCCGGTGATGAAGAAGACGTCGTGGCCGTCGAGCCGCTTGAAGCGGGCGATGGCGTCGGTGGCGATGCGCTCGTAGGCGTGGCCGATGTGCGGCGCGCCATTCGCATAGGGAATGGCGGTGGAAATCATGAAGCGGGGCCGAGTGGTCATGAGCGCCGGTTTACCCGCCTTTGCGCGCCAAGGCGAGTGCGGCGTGAACGCGAAGCCGCCCCGCGACAAGTCCGGAATCTTCCGCTATGAACGCCGCAGGCGACGCTTCGAAGAAGGCGCGCCGGGAGGGTCGAGGCATTGAATGGGGCTTGGTTTTCGCGGCGCATCGGCGTGCGCCCGCGGGACTGCGCGTCGGACGTTCCGTCGGCGCGGGACAGGGACAACGGCGGATCGTCGCGGACGCTGACCGCGCTGGCGCTCGTCGCTCTTTTCTGGGCGGCGGCCTTCGCGCAATGGCCGCTGCGCGACCTCGTCGTTCCCTGGGATTCCAAGAACCAGTTCTACACCTTCTTCCGCTTCATGGCGGAGGCGATCGCGCAAGGCGCCACGCCCTTCTGGAACCCTTATCACTACGCCGGCCATCCGAGCATCGCCGACCCGCAGTCCATGATCTTCTCGCCGGCCTTCGTGCTCTGGGCGCTGGTCGATCCGAAGCCGTCGATGCTGGCCTTCGACCTGATGGTCTTCGCGCATCTGCTCGTCGGCGGACTCGCTCTCGTGCGCTACGGCCAGCGCAGGGACTGGCCGACGCCGGCCTGCGTGCTCGCCGCCATGATCTTCATGATCGGCGGCGCGGTTTCGGGCCGCATGATGCATGTCGGCGTCATTATCGCCTATGCGCTGTTTCCCGTCGCGCTGCTGTGGATGGAGATCGCGATCGATCGCCGGTCCCGGCTCGCTGCGGTCGGCTTCGGCGCGGTATCGGCGCTGATCGTCCTCGGCCGCAGCCAGGTTCCCCTGCTGTTGTGCTTCACGCTCGGCCTGCTGCTGCTCTGGCGACTGGCGCGCGATCCCGGCGGCTGGCGTTTCGCCGCGAGCCGGCTCGGCGTTCTGGCGCTGGCCGCGCTGACGACGCTGGCGATCATCGCCATCCCCATGCTTCTGACGATCCAGTTCGCGGACTTTTCGAACCGCCCGCACGAAGAGCTCGAAGCGGCGCTGCGCTCCTCGCTCTATCCGGCCAATCTCGCCAATTTCTTCGTGCCCGACATCTACGGATCGCTGCGGCCGCTGCCGCAGGGCAATTGGGGCCCCGCCTATTTCACGCGGCCCGATGTCGATTCCACCGATCGCGCCTTCAACTATCTCTTCGCCGGCACGCTGACCGCATTGCTGCTCGTCTGGCACGGCCTCGCCGGCGGCCGCGCGCTGCGCCGCGAAGCCCGGCCCTTCCTCGCCATGCTGGCCATCGCCCTGCTCTACGCCTTCGGGCGCTACAGCCCACTCTTCCCCTTCCTGTTCGAGCACGTGCCGGGCGTCGACCTGTTCCGGCGGCCAGTCGGCGGAACCTTCGTTCTGTTGATCGGCCTCGCCTATCTCACGGGATTTCTCGCCGCCGCCTATGTGCGCGACGGCGCGCCGAAGCCGCGCGCGCATTGGCTGATCGCCGCGCTCCTCGGCGCCGGCGCGATTCTGGCCTGGGCGCTCGTCTTCTCGGCGCGCGGCCTCGACGCCGCATGGGAGATCGCCAAGGCCCTCCCCCTCTACGCCGCTCTGGCCGCCCTGCTCGCCTGGCCGCAATCGCCGCGCGCCCGCGTCATCGCCCTTTCGGTCGCCGTCGCCTTCACGGCGGGCGAGCTGATCCTGCGCAACGCCGCCACCGTCCTCAACGCCGAGCCGCGTTCGGTCTACGCCATGCTCGAGGCGCCGACGGAGGATTCCGCGCGGATCGTCGCGGCGATCCAGCAGGACATGCAGAAGGCGCCGGGCGGCGTCGCCCATCCCCGCGTCGAGATCGTCGGGCTCGGCGGCCCGTGGCAGAACGCCGCGATGCTCTACGGACTGGAAGCCACCAACGGCTACAACCCGTTGCGCATCGGCCCCTACGACCGGCTCGTCTCGCCGGGCGAGGCCCCGTATACGGCGCTGCACCGGCGCTTTCCCTCGTCCTTCCCCGGCTACAATTGCCTGCTCAGCCGGCTGCTCGGCCTCGAATATGTCGTGCTAGACCGGCCGATCGATCAGGTCCCCTCGCTCGCGCGTCGCCGCACGATCGCGGAAGCCGTGATGACCGGCCCGAAAACGTGGATCTACCGGCTCGCCAATGTCTCGCCGCGCGTGACGGTCGAGACGCGCGTGCAGGTCGCCGACGCCTCGGAAATGATCGACGCCGGCGCCTTCCCGGCGACGCTGCCGTCGTCGGAAGTGCTGGTCGACAGCGACGACACGCTGTCCCAGAAATACATGTCCGGACCGATCCGGGCCAAAGCCGCCATCGTCGCCCGGCGGGCCGACCGGATCGAGATCGATTTCGACAGTCCCGCGCCCGGCGTCGTGACGCTGCACGACCTTTGGTATCCCGGCTGGGAGGTCGAGGTCGACGGCGTGCGGCGGCCGCTGCTGCGCACCGACCTGCTGTTCCGCGGCGTCGAGGCGCCGGCGGGAAAGCATCGCATCGTCTTCGCCTACCGGCCCCTCTCGCGGGAAAACCTGCTGTCGATCATCGACGGTTTGCTGCAACGTGACGAGGGGTAGGCGGACGGAGGCAAGACGGGCTCCGGGTCAACCGCTCTTGTCGGGAAGCATCTCCGCGCCCTAACCTCTGCGTAACGTCGCATGAAATGCGACGACCCGGAGCAGGCGGCAGAATCGACTCCCCTCCCCCTTGTGGGCAGGGGAATCGCATTTGGGTCTGGCGCGGCTTTGTTGGATGGATTCTTTAGGG
>OEIU01000750.1_pt1 | contig 26607 bp, 26 predicted proteins | sample 1539221 | NCBI WGS metagenome assembly OEIU01 (sample SAMN03792071, study PRJEB22550) | activated sludge metagenome | feature: wastewater treatment plant; material: activated sludge; isolation source: Wastewater treatment plant of a petroleum refinery complex | place: Argentina: Zarate | collected...
CGCCGACGTGCGCAGGCTCTACGACTCCGTCATCGCGCTGCGGGGCGGCTGAGTCCAGGGGCGGTACGCGGGCGATGTTCGAGCCGCGCCGCGGTTGCGCTTCGGCGCGCGCGCCCTACGGCGGCGGAAACCGCACCCTCGCCCGCAGGCCGCGGCCCTGCGCCCCGTCGTGCAGCGACAGTTCGGCGCCGTGCAGCGTCGCGATCTCCTTCACGATCGCCAGTCCCAGCCCCGAACCCGGACCCGGCGAGTCGTCGAGCCGGTAGAAGCGCTCGAGCACGCGCTCGCGTTCGGCCGGCGGGATGCCGGGCCCGTCGTCCTCGACTTCGAACACCGCATGGCCCGCCTCGACGAAGGTGCGCACCGTGACGCGGGCGCCGCGGCCGCCGTAGCGCAGCGCGTTGTCGATCAGGTTGGTCGCGAGCTCGCGAAGCAGCGTCGCGTTGCCGCGCACCGGCGCAGGCTCGAGCTCGTAACCGAGGTCGACGTCGGCGGCCAGTGCGGCGTGGACGTTCGCGTCGACCAGCTCGCCGACCTCGGCCGCGAGGTCGAGCGGCGTCGTCTCGCCGGCCTGCGCACCGGGCTCGGCGCGCGCGAGCGCGAGCAGCTGGTTGGCCATCCGCGCGATCCGGTCGGTCGCCTCGCGCGCGTGGCCGACCAGGTCGGCGGCGGCCGGCGGCATCGGGTGCTCGAGCGCGAGCTCGAGCTGCATCTTCAGTCCCGCGAGCGGGGTGCGCAGCTGGTGCGCGGCGTTGGCGACGAAGCGGTTCTGCGCGGCGACAGCGGTGTCGAGCCGCCCGAACAGCGAGTTGATCTCGTCGACGATCGGGCGCAGCTCGCTCGGCGCGTCGACCGCCGCGAGCGGCCGCAGGTCGACGTGCGAGCGCGCCATCAGCTCGCCGCGCAGGTCGGCCAGCGGCCGCAAGCCCCGGCGCACGCCGAAGACGACGGCCACGCCGACCGCGCCGATCAGCAGCAGGTTCGTCAGCACCAGGCTGCGCACCAGCGCGCGTGTCATCGCCTCGCGCTTGTGGCGCGTCTCGCCGACGACGAACACCAGCTCGCCCGCCGCGGTCGGCAGCCGGACGATCGCGAGCCGGACCGGCTGGCCGCGATAGCGGGCGTCGACGTAGGCCGGCGACTCGCCCGACTCGAAGTCGTCGGGCCGAAGCGCGCGATCGCCGGCGATGAACGTGCCGTCGAGCTTGCGCACCGAGAACCACATCCGGTCGAAGCCGTCGGTGCGCAGCGCGTCCTCGACCGCCGGCGGCAAGTCCAGGTGCGGCCGCTCGCGGTCGCCGGCGACGTATGGGCTGATCGCCAGCGCGGTGCTGAGCAGCGCCTGGTCATAGGCGAGCGTCGCCGGCCGCGACGCGGTGACGTAGTCGTAGGCGCTGAATGCGGCGAGGATGACCGCGGTGGGCAGCGCGGCCCACAGGAAGATTCGCCGCCGAAGGCTCGTGATCAATGCGCCTCGCCGGGCACGGCCTGCAGCATGTAGCCGAATCCGCGCACGGTCCGGATGCGGATGCCGTGCGGCTCGAGCTTGGCGCGCAGCCGCGAGACGTAAACCTCGACCGCGTTGTCGCTCATGTCCTCGTCCCAGCGGCACATCGCGGCCACGATCTGGCGCTTGTTCACGACGCGCTCGACGTTGCGAAGCAGGTACTCGAGCATCAGCCACTCGCGCGGCGGCAGGTCGAGCGCAGCGCCGTCGACGAAGCAGCGGCGCGCCGCGCAGTCCATCACGAGCCGGCCGTGCGAGATCGTGTCGTGGCGCTGCGCGCGGCTGCGGCGCACCAGCGCGTGCGCGCGCGCGAGCAGTTCGTCCTTGTCGAACGGCTTCTGCACGTAGTCGTCGGCGCCCACGTTCAGTCCGTGCACGCGGTCGTGCACCGCGTCGCGCGCGGTGAGCATCAGGATCGGCACCGTCGAGCCGCGCTGGCGCGCGCGCCGCGCGACCTCGAAGCCGTCGATGCCGGGCAGCCCGACGTCGAGCACGACGAGGTCGAACGGGTCGCGTTCGAGCAGGATGTCGGCACTGCGCCCGTTGTCGACCGTGTCGGCAACGAAGCCGTGGCCGTTGAAGGTGCGCGTCAGGCCGTCGGCCAGCAGGGGATCGTCCTCGACGATCAGGACTCTCATCTCGCTACGGTTCCAGTGCGGGGTGCTCCTTCGCCATCCTACCGCGCCGGCCGTGCACGGCGTAGTACAGCGTCGGCAGCACCAGCAGCGTGAGCAGCGTCGCGCTGGCCAGACCCCCGATCACGACGATCGCCAGCGGCTTCTGCGTCTCCGATCCGATGCCGTGCGACAGCGCCATCGGCAGCAGGCCCAGCGACGCGAGCAGCGCGGTCATCAGCACGGTGCGCAGCCGGTCGAGCGAGCCGTGCACGACCGCCTCGCGCACGGTCATGCCGCCCTCGCGCAGCTGCCCGAAGTACGCGAGCATCACCACCCCGTTCAGCACCGCCTGGCCGAACAGCGCGATGAAGCCGATCGCCGCCGAGACCGACAGCGGCGTGCCGGTGGCAAACAGCGCGACGATGCCTCCGATCATCGCGAACGGGATGTTCGCGATGATCAGCGTCGCGTTCTTCAGCGACTTGAACGCGTCGAACAGGAACAGGAAGATGATCAGGATCGACAGCGGCACGACCCACGAGAGCCGCGCCATCGCGCGCTCCTGGTTCTCGAACTCGCCACTCCAGCTGATCGCGTAGCCCTCGTCGAGCTTCAGCGCCTGCGCGGTGCGCTGCTGCATCTCGGCCACCGCGCTGCCCATGTCGCGGTCCTTGATGAACACGCCGATCGACAGCACGCGCCGGCCGTTCTCGCGAGCGATGTTCATCGCGCCGCTGGCCACGCGGAAGGTCGCGACTTCGGACAGCGGCAGGAACACGCCCGAGGGGGTCGTGAGCTGCAGCTCGCGCAGCCGAGCGAGCTGGCGATCGTCCTCGCGCAGCCGCATGACGACCGCGAAGCGACGCTCGCCCTCCCAGATCCAGGTCGCCTCGTGGCCGGCCAGCGCCGACTCGATCACCGCGTCGATGTCGCCGGCGTTCAGGCCGTAGCGCGCGGCGCGCTGGCGATCGACCTCGATCCGGTACTGCGGCAGCTGGCCCGCGCGGTCGACGAACGCGCGCGCGACGCCGGGCACGTCGTCGATCGCGCGCAGGACGACGTCGCCGTACGCGCGCAGCTTGTCCAGGTCGTCGCCGGAGATCTTGATGACGATCTGGCCGTCGATCTGCGAGATGCTCTCGAGCACGTTGTCGCGGATCGGCTGCGAGAACGAGTACTGGATTCCCGGGATCGTCCCGAGCGCGGCGTCGAGCTCGGCCAGCACCTCGCGCTTCGAAAGGCCGCGCTTCCACTCCTCCTCGGGCGCGAGGTCGACCAGCGCCTCGATCTGGCTGGCGATCTTCGGGTCGGTGCCGTCCTCGGGGCGGCCCAGCTTCGAGATCACGCTGCGCACCTCGGGCGTGCGCCGCATCAGGTCGCGGATCCGTCGCGCCTCGGCCTGCGCGGCGGTGATCGACGTCGAGGGCTCGAGCGTGACGTTGACCCAGACGCTGCCCTCGTTCAGCTCGGGCAGGAACTCGGTGCCCAGCCGCGGCGCCAACGCCGCCGCGCCGGCCAGCGCGAGGCCGGCCGCGGCCAGCACCGTGCGGCGATGATCGAGCGCCCAGTCGAGCGCCGGCCGGTAGGCGGCCTTGCACGCGGTGAGCAACCGGTTCTCGCCGTGCGGAAGCTTGCGCCGCAGCAGCGCGAGGCACAGCAGCGGCACCAACGTCAGCGACAGCACGAGCGACGTGACCAGCGCCGAGCTGACCGACCAGGCCATCGGCGCGAAGATGCGCCCCTCGTGCCGCTGCAGCGTGAAGATCGGGATGTGCGCGGCGATGATGATCAGCATCGAGAACAGCGTCGGGCGGCCGACCTCGACCGCGGCGTCGAGCACCGTGCGGCGCCGGTCCTCGGGCGAGGCGCCGTCGCGCAGTTGCGCGAGGCGGTGGAAGATGTGCTCGACGACGATCACCGCGCCGTCGACGATGATGCCGAAGTCCATCGCGCCCAGCGACAGCAGGTTCGCCGGGATGCCGACGAAGGTCAGCCCGAGGAAGGTGCCCAGCAGCGCCAGCGGAATGATCGACGCGACGATCGCCGCCGCGCGGAAGTTCGACAGGAACAGGTACAGCACGGCGCAGACCAGCACCGCGCCCTCGACGAGGTTGGTGAACACCGTCTTCATCGTCCGCGCGATCAGCCAGCTGCGGTCGTAGAACGGCACGATCTCGACGTCGGCAGGCAGTTGCGTGCGGCGGATCTCGTCGAGCTTGCCCTTGAGCGCGGCGAGCACCTTCGACGGGTTCTCGCCCTTGCGCATCAGCACGATGCCCGAGACCACGTCGTCGTCGTCGTCCTGCCCGATCACCCCTTGCCGCGGGACGGCGCCGACGGTGACGCGCGCGAGGTCGCGCACCAGCACCGGCGTGCCGGCCTGCTCGGCGACGACCACGTCCTCGAGGTCCTGCGCCGAGCGCAGCAGGCCGATGCCGCGGATCAGGAACTGCTGGCGCCCGTGCTCGACGTAGCCGCCGCCGGCGTTGCGGTTCGATTTCTCGAGCGCGTCGATCAGCTGCTGCAGCGACACCCGGTGGCTGCGCAGCTTGCCGATGTCGGGCTGTACCTCGTAGGTCTTGATCAGGCCGCCGAAGCTCACCACGTCGGCGACGCCGGGCACCGTCTTGAGCTGGCGCTCCATCACCCAGTTCTGCAGTTCGCGCAACTGCGTCGGCGTGCGGCCCGCCGACTTCAGCCGATAGCGATAGACCTCGCTGATCGCCGAGGTCATCGCGGCGAGCTCGGGCCGCACCCCGTCGGGCAGGTCGGCGTCGCGCAGCTTCTCGAGCACCTGCTGGCGCGCGAAGTAGCCGTTGACCTCGTCGTTGAACGTGACGACCAGGTACGACAGGCCGAACTGCGTGTGCGAGAAGACGCGGATCGCGTTCGGCACGCCCGACAGCGCGACCTCGATCGGGATCGTGATCTGGCGCTCGACCTCTTCGGCGGCGCGCCCCGGATACAGCGTGATGACCGTCACCTGCGTGTCGGTGACGTCGGGAAACGCCTCGACCGGCAGGTTGCGGAAGGCGATCAGGCCCCCGCCGACGAGCATCAGCACGCCGAGCACGACGAACAGCGGCTGGCCCAGCGCGAACGCGACGACGCGACGGATCATGGCTTGCTGCCCAGCAGCTGCTGCAGCAGCAGCGCGCCGCTGACCACCACGCGCTCGCCGGGCGCGAGGCCGGCCAGCACGCGCATCGAGCCGAGCCCCGCCTCTTCGGCCTGCACCTCGCGGCGCAGGTAGCGGCCTTCGCCCTGGTCGACGAACGCGTAGTAGCGTTCGCCGAGCAGGACCAGCGCGCCGGCCGGCACGAGGACCGCCTCGCGCACCGGCACCGACAGCTCGCCGCTGACGAACATCTCGGCCTTGAGCGCGCGGTCGGCGTTGTCGACTTCGGCGCGCGCCTTCAGCGTCCGGGTGGCCGGGTCGATGAAGTCGGACACGTGCGCGATCCGCGCCTGGATCGGTCGATCGGGCAGCGCGGCCGCCTTCAGCGCGACGGTCTGGCCGGGGCGCACCGCGCCGACCAGGCTCTCGGGCACGTCGAGCCTGACCCAGAGCCGCGTCGGATCGCTGACGACGAACAGCGCCGGCTGCCCCGGCTGCGCCTGGTCGGGGCGCACCTCGAGGCCCGGCGCGGCGGTGCGTTCGACGGCGACGCCTGAGACCGGCGTGCGCAGCGCGAACACCTGGTCGATGCGGGCGCCGACACCGTAGGCGGCGTTGCGGGCGCGCGTGCGCTGGCGTTCGGCCGCCGCGCGCGCGAGCTCGGCCTCGGCGGCCTGCAGCTCGCGCGCCGGCGTGATGCCGGCCTCGTTGAGCTCGCGGATGCGCGCGAGATTCTTCGTCGCCGCCTCGTAGTCGACGTCGGCGCGGCGCGCGTCGGCCTGCGCCTGGCCGATCTCCGGCGACGCGATCTCGGCCAGCGCCTGGCCCGGCTTCACCGCGTCGCCGGGCGCCGCCAGCAGGCGGACGATCCGGCCGGCCACCGGCGAATCGATGCGGGCGGTCCGCGTCTCGTCCCAGACCAGCCGGCCCTGCAGCCGCACCGTCTCGGCCTGCTGCAGCTTCGCTTCGGCCGAGACGAGGACGGCGCCCTGCGGGCTGCCGGCCGGCAGCCGGATCTGCTCGCCGTCGATCACCGGCTCGGCCACCGGCGGCGCGGGACGCTCGTGCGCGCCGCACCCGGCCAGGGCCGCGGCGAGCAGTGCCGAAAAGGGAATCGGGAGGAATCGTCGCATGTCGGGAAGGCTCGGAGAACTCGGTGGAGGTGCCGTCGGGCGCGATCGGGGACTGGGGTCGGAAGCGGTCAGCGCAGCGACGCGTCAGGCGTCGGCGCGTCGGTCGTCGGCGCATCGGGTGTGGTCGCGTCGGGCGTCGTCGGCGGCAGGCTGGCCTCGAGCGCCGCGACGGCGATCGCCCGGGCGGCGCGCGCATCGGCCAGGTCGCGCTCGGTGGCCTTGAGGCTGCGGCGCGCGTCGAGCAGGTCGGTCAGCGGGATCGCGCCGCGCGAGTAGGCGAACTCGGTCGCGCGCGCCGCGGCGCGCGCACTGGGCAGGATGCGCGACTCCAGCCGCTCGACGCGCTCGGCGCTCGCGCGCACCGCCGACTGCGCACGGCGCAGCTCGGCGAGCGCGTCGCCGCGCGCCCGCTCGAGCTCGATGCGTGCCGCGACCCGCTCGGCGTCGGCCTGGCGGATCTCGCCGGTGTAGTCGTTGTTCAGGAGCAGCGGCACGCTCACCGACACGCCGAAGGTCGTGCCGCCATTGGCTAGGCGGTTCTGGTCGGCGAAGACGCCCACGCTGAAGTCGCGCGTGCGCAGCGCCCGCGCGCCCTCGAAGCGCGCTTCGGCGGCGGCCAGGCGCGCGGTGGCCGCCTGCACGTCGGGGCGCCGCTCGAGCAGCGCGGCGATGCGCTCGGCCGGCGGCTCGACGCTGCCCGGTTCCGGCCACGGGTCGCTGGCGACCAGCCGCCGCGCGTCGGCCTCGCGCGCGAGGATCGAGGCCAGCGCGACCTGCGCCGCTTCGCGCTCGGCACGCGCCTGGCGCAGGTCGTTGTCGGCCTGTCCCGCGTCGACTTCGATCCGCGAGACGTCGGCCTGCGCCGCGTCGCCGGCCTTCAGCCGGCGGCGCGCGACGTCCAGGGTGCGCGCGAACGCGTCGGCGTTGGCCTGCGCGTAGTCGACCGCCTCCTGCGCCGACTTCAGCCCGTAGTAGGCCTGCGCCAGCGCGAACCCGAGGCGTCGCCGCACGTCGCCGAGGTCCATCCGCGCGGCGCGCGCCGCCTGCCGGGCGGCGTCGGTGCGCAGTTGCCGCTTGTTGCCGCGTTCGATCAGCTGTTCGAGGCGCACGTTGCGGTCGAGGTCTCGGGGGCGGTACTCGCCGGCCTGCGCGCTGCCGGCGCCGATCGTCAGGACCGGGTTCGGCCTGCGCGCGGCGCTGAACAGCGCGCCTTCGGCCGCGTCGAGCGCGGCCTGCGCGGCGGCGAGATCGCGGCTGCGTTCGAGCAGGATGCGCCGGGCGTCGGACAGCGACAGCGAGAGCTCGGGCTGGCCGTCGGCGGAAGGCGCTTGCGCTTCGTCGCGCGCGCAAGCGGGCGCCGGGGCGATCGCGGCCGCCACCGCCACGGCGGCCAGCAACGCGGCGACGGCGCGGCGGCGCGCCGGAAACGGCAGGAGGTCCAGGGTCGTCTCGCGGGTGGGATTTGCGAAGGAGTGCGACTGTAGAAGCGCGACCCATCGCGAACCTTGCGGCGAGCTTGCGGCAAGCTTGCGGTGGCCGGATCGGGCGTGCGGGTCGTCCCGCAGGCCGATTGCGCCGCTGCGGTCAGGGCGCGATGATGTGTATCAGTCCTTGAATTCATACACATCATGCGGACCAACATCGTCATCGACGACGAACTGATGAAGCTGGCGCTCCGGGCCACCGGGCTGAGGACGAAGCGCGAGGCGGTCGAGCTCGGCCTGCGCACGCTGGTGCGCCTGCGACGCCAGCAGGAGATCCGGCGCTTCCGCGGCAGGCTGCACTGGGAGGGCGACCTCGACGCGATGAGGCTCGACCGTTGATCCTGGTCGACTCGAGCGTCTGGATCGACTACTTTCGCGGCGCCGCCACCCCTCAGGCCGACCTGCTCGACGCGCTGCTCGGCAGCGAGCCGCTGGCCATCGGCGGCCGCGACATCGCGATCGCCGCAGCGAAGAACTTCCGCGCGCTGCGCCGGCTGGGCGTCACCGCCCGCAAGACGATCGACACGGTGATCGCCACCCGCTGCATCGTCGACGGCTACGCGCTGCTCTACAGCGACCGCGACTTCGACCCCTTCGTGCAGCACCTCGGCCTGCGCCCGGCGCTGGCCGCGCGCTGATCAGGCGTCCTCGACCAGCCGCGCCAGCAACGCGCGCACGCGCAGCGGATCGTCGCTCGCCAGCAGCCGCGAGACGCGCGGCGCGAGCTTCGACGCGTCGGCGCGCAGGATCTCCTGCTTCACGCGCAGCAGGCTCGCCGGGTGCATCGAGAACTCGGTCAGGCCCATGCCGAGCAGCAGCCGCGTCGCGGCCCAGTCGCCGGCCATCTCGCCGCAGACGGCCACCGGCGTGCCCGCCTTGCGCGCGGTGCGGATCGTCATGCCGATCAGCCGCAGCACGGCCGGATGGAACGGCTCGTACAACGACGCGACTTCGTGGTCCGAGCGGTCGATCGCCAGCGTGTACTGGATCAGGTCGTTGGTGCCGATCGACAGGAAGTCGAGCTTGCGCACGAAGAGGCCCGCGGTGAGCGCGGCCGCCGGCACCTCGATCATGCCGCCGACCGGCAAGCGCTCGTCGAACGCCAGCCCGCGCCCGCGCAACTGCCCCTTGGCGAGGTCGACCAGCCGCAACGCCTGGTCGATCTCGTGGCTGTGCGCGAGCATCGGCAGCAGCAGCCGCGCGTTGCCGAATGCCGACGCGCGCAGGATCGCGCGCAGCTGCGCCAGGAACACCTGGGGCTCGGCCAGGCAATAGCGGATCGCGCGCTGGCCGAGCGCAGGGTTCTGCGGCGCGGTGCCGCCCAGCGCGGGCACGGCCTTGTCGGCGCCGACGTCGAGCGTGCGGATCGTCACCGGCCGTCCCTGCATCGCGGCCACCGCGGCGCGATAGGCCTCGAACTGCTCGTCCTCGTCGGGCAGGTCGCGCCGGTTCATGAACAGGAACTCGGTGCGGAACAGCCCGACGCCTTCGGCGCCGGCGGCGAGCGCGCGCTCGGCTTCCTCGGGGCGCTCGATGTTGGCGAACAAACCCACCTTCACACCGTCGACGGTGGCGGTGGGGACGTGGATCAGCCGCTTCAGGCGCTCGCGCTCGAGCTCGCCCGCCGCCTGTCGATGCCGGTACTCGGCGAGCACCGTCTCGTCGGGCGCGACGATCACGAGGCCCGCCTCGCCGTCGAGGATCAGCCAGTCGTCGTCGAGCACGAGGCGGCTCGCGTGACCCAGTCCGACCACCGCCGGCACGTTCATGCTGCGCGCCAGGATCGCGGTGTGCGACGTGGTGCCGCCCAGGTCGATGCCGAAGCCGATCGCCGAGCGCAGCGACAGCATGTCGGCGGGCGAGATGTCCTCGGCGACGAAGATCGCCGTCTCGGCACTCACCTTCGACCCGGCGGTCGAACCCGACAGCACGCGGATGACGCGCTCGGCGACCTGCTGCACGTCGCGGCCGCGCTCGCGCAGGTACTCGTCCTCGAACTCCTCGAACTGCGCCGCCAGGTGCCCGGCCTGCGCCGAGAACGCCCACTCGGCGTTCCACAGGTGCTCGCGCATCGCGTCGCGCGCGGCCTGCGCGAGCAACGGGTCGTCGAGGATCATCGCGTGCACGTCGAGCAGCGCGCGCGCCTCGGCGGGGCCGTCGGCCGGCAGGTGCTCGGCCAACGCGAAGAGCTCCGCCCGCACCACCTCGATCGCGGTCTCGAGCCGCGACAGCTCGGATTCGAGCTGCGCGGGGCCGAGCCGATAACGCGGCACGTCGCGCTGGCGCGACTCGAGCACCCGGGCACGGCCGATGACGATGCCGCCGCCGATGCCGGTGCCGTGGATGCTGAACATCCCTCCAGTGTACCGATCCGGCCGGTGCGTTTCGCGCACCGGCCGACCGATGTCACGAGAGGTCTTCTTCCCGGTACTCGTCTGCGCGGCGCGGGCGCTCGGCCGGGACGCCCTCGAGCGCGCGCAGCTCGACGCGCCGGATCTTGCCGGAGATCGTCTTCGGCAGGTCGGCGAACTCGATGCGCCGGATCTTCTGGTACGGCGCGACCCGCCCGGCCACGAAGCCGACGATCGAGCGCGCGAGCTCGAGCCCCGGCTGGAAGCCGGGACGCAGGATGACGAACGCCTTGGGCACCGCCAGCCGCCGCGCGTCGGGGCTGGGCACGACCGCCGCCTCGGCGACCGCCTCGTGCTCGATCAGCACGCTCTCGAGCTCGAACGGGCTGATCCGGTAGTCCGAACTCTTGAACACGTCGTCGGCGCGGCCCACGTACCAGAGGTAGCCGTCGTCGTCGCGGCTCGCGACGTCGGAGGTGCGGTAGTGGCTGCCGCCCAGCACCTCGCGGTTGCGCGCCTCGTCGCCCGCGTAGCCGGCCATCAGCCCGAGCGGCCGCGGGTTCAGCGCGATCGCCACTTCGCCGGTCGCCGCATCGCGGCCTTCCGGATCGAGCAGCGTCACGCGATAGCCGGGCATCGGGCGCCCCATCGACCCGGACTTCACCGGCTGGCCCGGCGAGTTCGCGACGATGCAGGTGGTCTCGGTCTGGCCGTAGCCATCGCGGATCGTCAGCCCCCAGGCGTTGCGCACCCGCTCGATCACCTCGGGGTTCAGCGGCTCGCCGGCGCTCAGCGCCTCCTCGAGCGCCACCGGCCAGGCCTTCAGGTCTTCGAGGATGAGCGCGCGCCAGACGGTGGGCGGCGCGCACAGCGTCGTCACGCCGTGGCGCACGAGCGCGTCGAGCGTGCGCCGCGCGTCGAAGCGCGCCTGGTTGTAGACGAACACCGTCGCGCCGGCAATCCACGGCGCGAACACGCAGCTCCACGCGTGCTTGGCCCAGCCGGCCGAGCTGATGTTCCAGTGCACGCCGCCCGGTTTCAGGCCGATCCAGTACATCGTCGACAGGTGGCCCACCGGATAGCTCTGCTGCGTGTGCAGCACCATCTTCGGCTTGGCGGTCGTGCCCGACGTGAAGTAGAGCAGCAGCGGGTCGTCGCGGCGCGTCGGGCCGTCCGCCGCGAAGGCGGCCGGCGCGGCGTCGGCCTGCGCGTACGGCGTCCAGCCCTCGCGCTGGCCGCTGGTGACGATGCGGATGCGGTCGCCCGCGAGCCCCTCGAACTTCGCGGCGCCGTCGGCGTCGGTGATCACGCAGCGGATGCGGCCGCGCTCGAGCCGGTCGGCGAGGTCGGCCGTGGCCAGCAGCGTCGTCGTCGGGCACAGCACGGCGCCGAGCTTGATCGCCGCGAGCGTGACCTCCCACAGCGGGACGACGTTGGGCAGCATCACCAGCAGCCGGTCGCCGCGCGCCACGCCCAGCCCGCGCAGGAAGTTCGCGACCCGGTCGGAGCGCTCGCGCATCTGCGCGTAGCTGACGCGCTGCTCGCTGCCGTCCTCGCCGGCGATCCACAGCGCCAGCCGCTCGGGCGCGGCCGCCGCCTGGACGTCGAAGAAGTCGAGCGCCCAGTTGAACTCGGGCATGTCGGGCCACCCGAACTCGCGGCACGCGCGCTCGTAGTCGCTGCGCGCGGCGAACAGCAGGTCGCGCGCGGCCAGGAACTTCTCGGTCGATGTCATGGCTCAGTCCTCTCCGAATCCACTGGCGATCAGGTCTTTCATTGCTTCGAGCGCCTCGGCCTCGTCGGGCCCGTCGGTCTCGATGACCAGCGTGCTGCCCTTGGCCGCTGCGAGCATCATCACGCCCATGATGCTCTTGGCGTTGATCCGGCGCGACCCCTTCGACAGCCACACCTCGGACCTGAACTTCGAGGCGGTGGCGGTCAATCTGGCCGAGGGCCGCGCGTGCAGCCCGAGCCGGTTGACGACGACGGCTTCAGCCTTGAGCATCGGGCTCCGCATCCGCCGGGCGGATCGCTTCGCGGGCGCTCGTGACGAGCAGCTCGCACAACTCGTCGACCGGCATGCGGCGGTTCGAGATCGCCTTGAGCAGCATCGGGAGGTTCACGCCGGCGAGCACGCGCACGCGCCCCGGCACCGCCAGCCGCATCGCGACGCGCGAAGGCGTCGCGCCGTAGACGTCGGTGAGCACCAGCGCCCCGCTGCCGTCGTTGATCCGCGCGAGCAGCTCCTGCCCGGCGGCGAACGCGATCTCGGGGTCCTCGTCGGGAATCACGTCGAGCGCGGCCAGCTGCATCGGCAGGCGGCCGTAGACGTGGCGCGTGCAGTGAATGAGCGCGGTGCCCAGCGGCTCGTGCGAGACGACCATGATCCCGATCATCGCGCGCAGGCCGCCTCGAGCGCGTCGATGAAGAGCCTGGCCACGTCGAACCCGGTCTGCTGGCGGATCTCCTGGAAGCAGGTCGGGCTGGTGACGTTGATCTCGGTGATGTAGTCGCCGATCAGGTCCAGGCCCACCAGCAGCAATCCGCGCGAAGCGAGCTGGGGCGCGAGTGCCTCGGCGACCTCGCGGTCGCGCGCCGACAGCGGCCGCGCGACGCCGCGGCCGCCGGCCGCGAGGTTGCCGCGGAACTCGCCGTCCTTCGGGATGCGCGCCAGGCAGTAAGGCACCACCTGCCCGCCGATCAGCAGCACGCGCTTGTCGCCTTCGCTGATCTCGGGAATGAAGCGCTGCGCCATCACCGAACGCGCGCCGAACTGGTTCAGTGTCTCGATGATCACCGAGATGTTCGGGTCGCCGCGCTTGGCGCGGAAGATCGACGTTCCGCCCATCCCGTCGAGCAGCTTGAACACCGCCTCGTCGTGCTCGTCGACGAACGCGCGCAGCTCGTCGGCCGACCGCGTGACCAGCGTCGGCGGCGTGAACTGCGGAAACTCGGCGATCGCGAGCTTCTCGTTGTGGCTGCGGATCGCCAGCGGGTCGTTGAACACGCGCGCGCCCTCGCGCACGGCGTGCTCGAGCAGGTACGTGGAGAACACGTACTCCATGTCGAACGGCGGGTCCTTGCGCATCAGCACCGCACCGAACGCGGCCACCGGTTCGCTGCGCGGCTCGCCCGCCTCGTACCAGGGCGCCCCGCTGCCCGTGGAGTCGGTGATCCGCAGCGGCGTCACGCGCGCCATCGTGCGGCCGCGCGCGAGCGACAGCGCGTGCTGCTCGCAGACGAACAGCTCGTGGCCGCGCGCGGCGGCCTCGACCATCATCGCGTAGGTGGAATCCTTGTAGGTCTTGATCGACGGCAGCGGATCGAGGATCACCAGCAGGCGCATCGGCGGGAACTCCCGGAACAGGTTGGGGGCGCGGCGCTCAGCCGTAGCGCGACTGGTCGGGATCGGTCTGCTCGAGCTCGATCGAGGCGGCCAGCAGCGCGAGCCGCGCGACCACGCCGTAGACGTAGAAGCGGTTGGGTGCGTGCTCGAGCGAGGCGGTGCAGTCGGGCAGGTTGCAGCTGGCGGCGAACGGCAGCGGCACGAAGTGCATGCCCGGGGCGTTCAGGTTCTCGTCCTTCGCGCGCCCGGTGTGCACGCGGTAGAAGCCGCCGACCACGTAGCGGTCGATCATGTAGACGACCGGCTCGGCGACGCCCTCTCCGACGGTCTCGAAGGTGTGCACGCCCTCCTGCAGGATCACCTCGTGCACCTCGAGGCCCTCCTTGACGACCGCCATCTTGTTGCGCTGCTTGCGGTTGAGGTCGCGCACCTCGGAGGGGTCGCGCACCGACATCACGCCCATTCCGTAGGTGCCGGCGTCGGCCTTGACGACGACGAACGGCTTCTCGTCGATCCGGTACTCGCGGTACTTGGCGCGGATCTGCCTGAGCAGCGTCTCGACGTTGGTGGCCAGGCAGTCCTCGCCCGAGCGCTCGTGGAAGTCGATCTTTCCGCAGCGCGCGAAGTACGGATTGATCAGCCACGGGTCCATGTCGAACTGCTTCGCGAAGCGCTTGGCGACGTCGGCATACGCGGCGAAGTGCTGCGACTTGCGGCGCACGGCCCAGCCCGCGTGCAGCGGCGGCAGCAGCACCTGCTCGTGCAGGTCCTTCAGCACCTCGGGAATGCCCGAGGACAGGTCGTTGTTCAGCAGGATCGAGCACGGGTCGAAGTCGGCGAGGCCCACGCGCAGCCCGCGCCGCACCAGCGGCTCGACCGTCATCGACTGGCCGTCGGGAAGCTCGATCTTCGTCGGCGCCTTGATCTCGGGGTTCAGCGTGCCGTAGCGCACGTTCAGGCCCGTCTGGCGCAGGATCGTCGAGAGCCGCTGGACGTTCTGCAGGTAGAAGGCGTTGCGCGTGTGGTTCTCGGGAACGAGCAGCAGGTTGCGCGCCTCGGGGCAGTACTTCTCGATCGCCGCCATCGCGGCCTGCACCGCCAGCGGAAGCATCTCCTCCGTCAGGTTGTTGAAGCCGCCCGGGAACAAATTGGTGTCGACCGGCGCGAGCTTGAACCCGGCGTTGCGCAGGTCGACCGACGCATAGAACGGCGGCGTGTGGTCCTGCCACTCCATGCGGAACCAGCGCTCGATCCGCGGCGTCGCGTCGAGGATGCGGCGCTCGAAGTCCTGCAGCGGGGCGGACATCGCGGTGACGAGATGGGGGGTCATGGGAGCGCGGGCGGGTCGACCGGAGAATTGTAGCGCCCGAACGAAAACGGGGCGGACCCGAAGGCCCGCCCCGTCGCGGTCCCGCCCCTGTTCGCGGCAGGGCGGGGGTGTGGAGGTCAGTGGTGGTAGGCGGTCTCGCCGTGCGAGCTGATGTCCAGCCCCTGGCGCTCTTCCTCTTCGGGCACGCGCAGCCCGATCATCAGGTCGACCAGCTTGAAGGCGAGGAACGCGACGACGCCGGACCAGACGATCGTGAGCAGCACGCCCTGCAACTGCACCCAGACCTGGCTGGCGATCGAGTAGTCGGCCGCGACCGCGTTGGCGACGTAGTCGTAGACGCCGGTGCCGCCGAGCGACGGCGCCGCGAACACGCCGGTGAGCAGCGCACCGGTGATGCCGCCCACGCCGTGCACGCCGAACACGTCGAGCGAGTCGTCGGCACCCAGCATCCGCTTCAGGCCGTTGACGCCCCACAGGCAGACGACGCCGGCGACCAGGCCGATGATCAGCGCGCCCATCGGTCCGACGAAGCCGCAGGCCGGCGTGATCGCCACCAGCCCGGCCACGGCGCCCGACGCCGCGCCCAGCATCGACGGCTTGCCCTTGCCCATCCACTCGCCGAGCGTCCACGAGACGGTGGCAGCGGCGGTGGCGATCAGCGTGTTGATGAAGGCGAGCGCGGCCACCCCGTTGGCTTCGAGGTTCGAGCCCGCGTTGAAGCCGAACCAGCCCACCCACAGCAGCGACGCGCCGATCATCGTCATCACCAGCGAGTGCGGCGCCATCGACTCACGGCCGTAGCCGATCCGCTTGCCGATCACGTAGGCGCCGACCAGGCCCGCCACGCCGGCGTTGATGTGCACCACGGTGCCGCCGGCGAAGTCCAGCGCACCCTTGGCCCACATGAAGCCCGCCGCCGCGGTGACCGCCTCGAGCGCCTTCGCGTCGGTGATCGCGTCCGGACCCGCCCAGTACCAGACCGCGTGGGCGATCGGCACGTAGCAGAACGTGAACCACAGCACCGAGAACAGCAGCACCGCCGAGAAGCGCACCCGCTCGGCGAAGGCCCCGACGATCAGCGCGCAGGTGATCGCGGCGAACGTGGCCTGGAACGCGACGAACGACAGCTCCGGGATGACCACGCCCTTGCTGAAGGTCGCGGCCGCCGAATCGGGCGTGATGCCCTTCAGGAAGATCTTCGACAGGTTGCCGAAGAACAATCCGTCGCCGCCGAACGCCAGCGAGTAGCCGTAGATCGACCACAGCACGACGATCACCGAGAACACGACCAGCACCTGCATCAGGATCGAGAGCATGTTCTTCGTGCGCACCAGCCCGCCATAGAACAGCGCGAGCCCGGGGATCGTCATCATGATGACGAGCAGCGTCGAGACGCTCATCCACGCGACGTCGCCCTTGTTCGGGACGGGCGGCGCCGCGGCGGGGGCGTCCTTCTTCTCCTCGGCCGGCGCGGCGGCGGCCGGTGCGGCGGCCGCCGCCTCGGGCTTGGCCTCGGCCGCCGGCGCGGCAGCAGGCGCTGCTGGCTGCGCGTCCGAAGCCGCCGACGCCTGGGCGAGCAGCACGGCTCCCGCGGTCAGCGCAGTGGTGGGCGCGGCAGGCTCCGGCGAAGCGGCCAGCGCCGCGAGCGGCGCCAGCGACAGCGCCAGGCACAGCGCGATGATTCGGGTCAGGGATTTCATGGAACGTTCTCCGTGGTGCGGATCCGGGCGCTCAGAGCGCCTCGTTGCCGGTTTCGCCGGTGCGGATGCGCACGACTTGTTCGAGGTCGTAGACGAAGATCTTGCCATCGCCGATCTTGCCGGTGCGCGCCGAGGCCTCGATCGCCTCGATCGCACGCTCGACCAGGTCGTCGGCGATCGCCACGTCGATCTTCACCTTCGGCAGGAAGTCGATGACGTACTCGGCGCCGCGGTACAGCTCGGTGTGGCCCTTTTGCCGGCCGAAGCCCTTCACCTCGGTGACCGTGATGCCCTGCACGCCGATCGCCGACAGCGCTTCGCGCACCTCGTCGAGCTTGAACGGCTTGATGACCGCAGTGATCAGTTTCATTCGAGCCTCCCGCTCAGAAGGTCTTGCTGACCGACAGCACGACCGTGCCCTTGCCGAGGTCACGGTTGAACGCGTTGCGGTAGCACTCGCCGGCGCCGCCCTTGGCGTCGGTGCCGACGTAGGCCAGGCCCCAGGTCAGGCCGACGTACTCCTTGGACGCGCCGAGCTTCCAGTCGGTGTACGAGCAGTCGCTGCTCGAGCGCACCTGCACGCCGCCGACCGAGCCGGCCGGAATCGACTGGTGACCGACGTGGGCGGTAACCGTCACGCCGCTGCCGACGTCGAAGTTGCCGGTGAGGTCGAGGTAGCCCGCGCCCTTGCTGTCGACGAAGCCGAACAGGTCGGTCAGGCCGTGCGAGTACTTCAGCGTCAGCATCTTCCAGGTGCCCGCGACGTACATCTCGAGCGTGTTCGGCGAGTTGAAGCCCGACGGATACGAGCCCGGGTAGTAGTAGTACAGCAGGCCGACGTCGTAGCCGAAGTCGCCGACCGTGCCCTTGTAGCCGCCGTAGAAGTCCCACTCGAGGCTGTTGCTGACGCCGCCGCCGGCGTCGGACAGCCAGCTCACGTTCGAGGCCCAGGTGCCCGCGTACAGGCCGCTCGCGTGCGCATAATCGAAGCCGCCCTGCACCGCGGGCTTGGCGTTGGTCTGCGCGATGCCGCGATAGCGGTACTCGCTCACCAGGCTCAGGTTGCCCGTGAAGGTGTGCTCGGGCGTCGCGGCGGCCGCCTGCGCGAACGCGTGGCTCGGCAGGCTTCCCGCTGCGCAGGCGAGGGAAACGGCGAGGATCGTCTTTTTCATGATCGGCTTGCTCCGCAGAAGGTTCGGGTTTTCGGGCCCCATCGGGGCCGCTGGAACCGACTACGCACAGACCGTGCCAGCGGGCCGTTCGCGGGCCCTGCGGGGCGGTTCGGGGGTAGATTGGTGCAACGTGCGGACATACGCTGCGCCATCGCGGTGCGACGGCGCGGGGCGCACCGGTCCGGTGCGGCTCATGCGTGCTGCCGCTCAGCGCGGCGCGCGCGGCGGGGCGCGGCGCGGCTAGGCGGAGCGCGGCAACCCCCGTGCTAGACTCGATTCACGATGAGCACCACGCCCCCGTCACTGCTCGCCGAGCTTCAGTCGCGGCTGGCCGAGCTGCTGCGCAACAGCCCGGCCGCCGACGTCGAGCGCAACATGAAGGCGCTGCTGGCGCAGGCCTTCCAGCGGGCCGACCTGGTCACCCGCGAAGAGTTCGATTCGCAACTCGAACGACTCGCTCGACTTCAGGAGCGGGTCGAGCAGCTCGAGAAGCGGCTGGCGGAGCGTTCGACCTAGCGGTCGCTTCGGGCCGGGCGGCAGCCCGCGTGCGGGCCGGCGCCGTCCCCTGGCAGGCCCGGGGCAAGCGCCCGGGCACTGCCCCGCACCCGGACTCCCGGGATCAATGCAGCAGCGACTTGCCGAGCCGGCGCAGCATCGCCGCGCCGTCGCCGGTCCACGCGCTGCCGTGCATGCACGCCAGCGTCTCGGGGCGCAGGCTCGCCAGCTTCTCGATCATCGCCTGCGTGTCGGGCCCGTGCGAGAAGTAGTCCATCTGGCGCCGGAAAGCGTCGCTGGGCCCGACCAGGTCGTCGCTGACCAGCGGCTTGTCGCCCGTGCCCGGCTGCGTGAACAGGTCGCCGTTGAACAGCGTCTTCGCCGTCTGGTCGAACAGGTAGCCGGCGTCCCAGCCGTGCGGCAGGTGCGGCGTGTACTGCCACTGGACGCGGTGGCGCCCGAGGTCGAGCACCTGCCCGTCGGCCATGCCGATCGGCTCCACGTCGACCAGGTCGCGCACCGAGACCATCGCCGCCACCTCGCTGCACACCGGGCGCGCGAGCGGGGCCGCCGCGAGGAACTCGGGCATCGCGCCGCATTCGTCGGCCTCGACGTGCGAGAAGGCGATGTAGCGCAGGTCGGCGAGCGGCATCACCTTCTCGATCTGCGCGCTCACCAGGCCGAACAGCTTCTTCGGGCCGGTGTGGAACAGCAGCGGGCGCTCATCGACGATCAGGTACTGGTTGAAGGAAAACCCGCCGGGGATGAAATCGGGCGGCATCGCGACGCTGATGCGCCACGTGTCGGGGGCGATCTCGTCGATGGTGGACTTCAGGTTCGGGGTCATGATTTCGTGCTCCTCGGACGCGAGTGGGATCGTGCTGCAGGCTGCGGTCCGACGACAGCCAGCAGCATCTGGACCAGTTGCCTGCGCACCGCGGGGCGCGGCAGGCCGTGTTCGTGCACCATCCGGTGCCAGGGATCGAACGACAAAAGGGTTTCCCAGGCCGCGGCGACCTCGCGATGGTCGCCGGCGCCGAGGTGGCGTTCGAGCAGTTGCGCGATCAGCGCCGTCTGCTGCGCGCGGGCGGTTTCGCTCATCCGCGCCAGGAAGGGAATCACGCGGTCCTCGCGCCAGGCCTTCCAGGGCGCGAAGTGCGCGTTGAGCGCGTCGGCCGCGTCGACCAGGCGCTCGGTGGCGACGCGCAGGTCGGGCGCGCCCAGGATCTGTTCGACCGGCACTTGCGGCGCCCGGCTCGCCACGTGCGCGGTGCAGGCGCCGAGCAGGTCGTCCTGGCTCGGGAAGTGGCTGTAGACGGTGGGCAGCGAAACGCCGGCCTGCCGCGCGATGTCGGCGTTGCTGGTGGCGACGGCGCCTTGCTGCGCGTGAAGCTCGGCCGCTGCCGCGGCGATGCGCTCGCGCAGTTCGGCCTGCTTGCGGCGGCGGGTTTCGCTGTTGTACGGCCGGGGTGGCATGGCGTGGATCCTCGGAGCGGCGGTCTATTTGCATTGAGTTTACTTTAATTCAATTTAATGTCAAGCCCCCCTGTTGCGACCAGCCCGATGCCGGGTCCGCCGGCCAGGCGTCGGCAGTTCGGCCGAGCCATTGGCTTAGCCGACGCGCGGCCGGCCGCGGAGCGCACCGCCTAGACTCGACGGGCCGCCTCAACGTCCCTCGCCGCCCCCGCGCTCTCCCGATGTCCGTCGCCGTCGTCCGCTCGCGCGCCCTCCTCGGACTCGATGCGCCGGAGGTGCGCGTCGAGGTGCACGTGGGCAACGGGCTGCCCGCGTTCCACATCGTCGGATTGCCCGAGGCCGAGGTCCGCGAGAGCCGCGACCGCGTGCGCGCGGCGCTGCTGCATGCCGGCTTCGACTTCCCGAACCGCAGGCTCACGGTCAACCTCGCGCCGGCCGACCTGCCGAAGGAGTCGGGCCGCTTCGACCTGCCGATCGCAGTGGGCATCCTCGCGGCCAGCGGCCAGCTGCCCAGCGAGCCGCTCGACGAGCTCGAACTCGTCGGCGAGCTGTCGCTCACCGGGACGATCCGCCCCATTCGCGGCGCGCTCGCCATGGCGCTGGCCGGCGTGCGCGACGCCCGCCCGCGCACGCTGCTGCTGCCCGCGGCCAACGGCGCCGAAGCGGCGCTGGTCGACGGCGCGCGACTGCTCGGCGCGCTCGACCTCGCCGGCGTCGCCGCGCACCTGCTGGGCGCGAGCCCGCTCGAGCGCATCGCGCCGGCGCCGTGCGCACCCGCCCCGGCCGGCGACGGCGACTTCGCCGACGTCAAGGGGCAGGCCGGTGCGAAGCGCGCGCTCGAAGTCGCGGCCGCCGGCGCCCACAACCTGCTGATGGTCGGGCCCCCTGGCGCCGGCAAGTCGCTGCTCGCGCAGCGGCTGCCGACGATCCAGCCGCCGCTCACCCGCGAAGAGGCGCTCGAGACCGCCGCGCTGGCCGGCCTGGCCGGTCGCTTCACGCCGGCCGACTGGGGACGCCGGCCGTTTCGCGCGCCGCATCACGGCGCGTCGGCCGCCGCGATCGTCGGCGGCGGCGCGAACCCGCGGCCGGGCGAGGCCAGCCTCGCGCACCACGGCGTACTGTTCCTCGACGAGCTTCCCGAGTTCTCGCGGGCGGTGCTCGAGGCGCTGCGCGAGCCGCTCGAGACCGGCCGCATCGGCGTCGCGCGCGCGGCGCGGCAGGTCGAGTTCCCGGCGCGCTTCCAGCTCGTGGCGGCGATGAACCCCTGCCTCTGCGGCTTCCTGGGCAGCGAGCGCTGCCGCTGCACGCCCGAGCAGGTGCGCCGCTACCAGGCGCGACTTTCGGGGCCGTTGCTCGATCGCATCGACGTGCTGATCGGCGTGCAGCCGGTCGACGAGTCGACGCTGATGCGGCGCGCCGACGGCGAACCCAGCGCGGCGATCGCCCAGCGCGTGGCCCGCGCGCGCGAACGCCAGCTCGCGCGGCAGGGCAAGCCGAACGCGCACCTGGCGCCGCCCGAGATCGACCGGCACTGCGCGCTCGATGACGACGCGGCCGCGCTGCTGCGCCGGGTCGCTCGCGATCGGCACTGGTCGTCGCGCGCGCTGCACCGCGTGCACAAGCTCGCCCGCACGATCGCCGACCTGCGCGGCGACGACGCGATCGGCGCACAGCACGCCGCCGAGGCGGTCGCGTACCGGCGCGCGCTCGACGCCGCGGAACCCCCCGGCTGATCGCCGATCGCCGCGCGAAATGCGATGATCGTGCGCTGCCGGCCGCGCATGCGTGCCGCCCGCGTACCCGCTCGTACCCTCTCGAATCCCTCTTTCCGGATGGACGCCTGCCGATGACTGCTTCGCCTCCTCTTGCCGGCCTCAAGGTCGTCGAACTCCACGCGATCGGCCCGGTGCCGTTCGCCGGCCAGCTGCTGCGCTCGCTCGGCGCCGACGTGCTGCGCGTGTCGCCGCCCGTCGACCCCGGCCTGGGCGTCGGCGTCGGCCCCGAGTACGACCTGCTCAATCTCGGCAAGCGCGCGCTGGCGGTCGACCTGAAGCAGGCCGACGGCCTCGCGGCACTGCGCCGCGAGCTCGCCGACGCCGACGTGCTGCTCGAGGGCTTTCGCCCCGGCGTGCTCGAGCGACTCGGGCTCGCACCGGCCACGCTGCTCGACGCGCACCCGCGGCTCGTCGTCGGGCGCCTGTCGGGCTGGGGCCACGCGGGGGAGTTCGCCGAGCGCGCCGGCCACGACATCAACTACCTGGCGCTGTCGGGCGTGCTCAACGCGATCGGCGCGCGCGAGGCGCCGGTGCCGCCGCTGAACCTGGTGGCCGACTTCGGTGGCGGCGCGATGCACCTGCTGGTCGGCGTGCTGGCCAAGCTCGTGCAGCGCTCGATCACGCAGCGTGGCGGCGTCGCCGAGACCAGCATCCTGGCCGGCACCGTCGGCCTCACGCCGATGGTCTACGGGCTCCTGGCAGGCGGCATCTGGAACCTGAAGCGCGCGAACAACCTGCTCGACGGCGCGATGCCGTTCTACCGCGTCTACCGCTGCGCCGACGGGCGCTTCGTCGCCGCCGGCGCGCTCGAGCCGAAGTTCTACGCGCAGCTGCTCGCGGTCACCGGCCTCGAAGGCGAGATCGACCCGCGCGACCAGTACCGCCCCGCAACCTGGCCGGCGACGACCGAGCGCTTCGCCGCGCGCTTCGCGTCACGCAGCCGCGACGACTGGGCGCAGGCCGCGCAGGCGCACGACGCCTGCCTGTCGCCGGTGCTCGACTTCGCCGAAGCCGCGCGCCACCCGCACAACCTCGCCAACCGGCTGTACCGCGACCAGCCGTTCGCGCAGCCCGCCGAGGTCATCGAATTCGACCGGCACCTGCGCGATCGTTGAGCACGAGCGTCAGTCGCCGCAGGCTCGGCTCGCCCTCTTCGGGGCCGACCGCGAAGCCGTAGGACCGGGCGAGCTCGATCATGTCGCGGTTGACGGCGTAGGTGGTGCCGACCAGCTCGCGATAGCCGGCCGCGCGGGCGGCGCGCACCAGCCGCTGGAACAGCGCGTAGCCGATGCCATGGCGCTGCCAGCGGTCGGTGACGACGATCGCGAACTCCGCGGCCCCGGGCCGGTCGGAAGCGTCGAACCGGGCGACGCCGAGGAGATCGTCCTCGTCCGACAGCGTGGCGGCGCCTCCCGCCATGGATTCCGGCGCTTCCCCGGCCATGGCGGCCGGCGGCCCGCCTTCCGCGCGGTCGGACCCCGCGCCGACACCGAACGCTGCGAGTCCGAGTCGCTGCGGCCAGCCCTGGCGGACCAGTTCGGCGACCTGCTCGTCGGTGACCTCCTTGACCGTGCCGAGCAGGCGCTGGTACAGCGACGCGGGCGACAACCCGTCGATGAACGCACGCTCGCGCGGGGCGTCGTCGCCCCGCAATGGGCGAATCAGGATCGGCACGCCGCCTCGGCTCGTGCAGCGCTCGGTGAGCCAATCGGGAATCGGCTCGCTCATGTCGCGGGCTTCGGCGGGCGCACCCGCCAGAAGACGAGCGCCAGCAGCGCGGCGAGCTGCAGCACGATCCACACCAGCATCGCGCGCCGGAAGCCCTGCTCGCTGTGCCCGCCGCCTCCGAGCAGGTCGACCGTCACGCCAAACAGCCATTGCGCGAGGAACATCCCCGTCATCGTCAGCAGGTTGTACGCGGTGAACGCGCGCCCGGTCAGCTTCGCGGGAAACGACAGGCTCACGTGTGTCTGCGACAGCGTGTTCACCGTCGCCGCCAGCGCCAGCGGCAGCCACAGCAGCCACGCCCAGGCACCGTGGGCGAACGCGATGGCCAGTTCGATCGCCAGCATCACCGAGGTGCCGCCCGCCACCAGCCGCAGCGTGGTCCACCCCTGGCGCACCATCACCGGCAGCGCCCAGCCCAGCGCCAGGTAGCCCAGCATCAGCACGAGGTTGAACACGAACAGCGCCTGCGCGGCGCTGTCGGCGTCGATGCCGAGCACGGTGCGCAGCCACGGGCCGACCCACAGGCTCTGGAACGCGATGAAGCTCGCCTGCACGGTCAGCGAGACGACGCCGAAGCGCCAGAAATACGGCTCGCCGAACACCTGCCGGTACGCCGCCCACGGCGACTCGTCGGGGTGCGCGGCGTGCGTCGGCTCGCTGGGAAGCTTCAGCGCGATCGCCGCGCTCGACGCACACAGCATCGCCGCCGCGACCCAGAACACGCCGCGCCATCCGACCAGCGGCAGCGCCCACTGCACCGGCACCGTCGTGACCAGCGCCCCGAGCGTGCCTGCCACGAGCATCCACGCCGCCAGCTGTTGCTGGCGCGCGTCGACGTACCAGAAGCGGAACGCGCGCAACGAGGCCATCAGCGCGCCCGACACGCCGATGCCGATCAGCGCGCGGCCGACCCACAGCATCGCCACGCTGTGCGCCAGCGCGAAGACGGCGCAGCCGGCCGCGGCGACCAGCAGCAGCGTGGCGTCGACGCGGCGCGAACCGAAGCGATCGAGCCAGATGCCCAGCGGCATCTGCATCGCCGCGAACGCGATGAAGTACGCCGAGGACAACGAACCCAGCTGCGCGTTCGACAGGCCGAACTCGGCGATCAGGTCCGGGGCGATCACCGCGTTGACCGAGCGCAGCGCGTACGACATGAAGTAGCCGCTCGCGAAGGCGGCGAACACGCGCATCGCCAGCGGGGCCGGCAGCACGGCGCTCATCGCGGTGCCCATGGCGTCACTCGATGAGCCTGAACGAGTCGACGAAGGTCGACGCGTGCTCGGCGTCGGGCGCCGGTCCGATGACCACGGCCTGCCAGGCGCGGTGGCCGCGCGCGACAAAGAGCGCGGACAGGTGCGCCGGGCGGTCGGCGATGCGGCCCGAAGCCTCGACGCGCACCGCCGGCTGCGTCGCGGTCGTGCGGCCGGCCAGGTCGTGAACCGGCACCGCCGTCTCTGCGACCTGCGTCTCGCGGCCGGCGATGTTGCGCACCATCGCCGCGCGCATCGCTGCGCGGGCCTTCTCGCGCGTGGCCGGTTCGGCGTCGGGCAGGACGACCATGCCGACGGTGAACGACTGGTCGTCGACCCGGGCGCCGCTCATCGCCATCGTCACCGCCAGCCCGTCGAGGTTGATCGGGCGCGACATCGACGCGGGCTTGCCCGGCAACATGACGGCGTAGCCCTCGCCCGAGGGCCGGATCTCGCGCCAGTTGTAGTCGGGCGCGCAGGCTGACAGGAAGAGCGTGCAGGCGAGTGCGCAAGCGAGCGCGACGGGGGCCGAGGCCGGCGGCGCGCGCCGCCGGCGCAGGGCGGATCGGGGATTCATCCGATAATGGTATCAACCGGGCAAGACCCGAACCGGAGGGCAGGCCATGATTTACGAGTTCAAGTCGCGCGCCACCGGCTCCGTCGTCATGACGAAGCCGGTCGCGGAGTGGATCCTGAAGATCGTCGGCAAGACGCCGGGGGCCACCGGCATCGTCACCGTCGACCAGATGCCGGCGGCGATCGCCGCGCTGCGCAAGGCGATCGACGACGAGCGCGCCGCGCTGCGCGCCGAGAGCCAGGGCGGCGTCGCGCCCGCGAAGCCTCGAGCCGCCGCCGAAGAGGACGAGGCCTACCCGGTCTCGCTCGCCCAGCGCGCGTTTCCGTTCATCGAGATGCTCGAGGCGGCCCACGCGGCAGGCAAGGACGTCACCTGGGGGGTGTAAAAGGTCCGCGCGTCATGGTCCCGGTTCTGGCAGACTTGCGCCCGGGCCCTCGGAGACCATGATGACGATCGAGGTCAACGTCCGGTTCGCACCCGGCACGGTGTTCAGCCTGAGCCCGAAGCTCAGGCTCGGCAGCGACGAGGCGCGTCGCTGGCTCGACGAGCAGTTCGTCGCGCTGGGGGCCGAGCCGATGCGCGCATCGGGCAAGGTGCTGGTCGCCGACAAGGTGCTCGCGGTCGCCGCGGCGGCCGGCGCCGGGCAGTTCCGGAGCGACGCCGCATGGGCCGACCGATACGCGGCCAGCGTGGTCGCGGCGCTCGGCCGCGACGTCGTGCGGGTCGAAACCGACACCAGCATGGTCACCTATTGAAGCGCGTCGGCGTCGACGACGCCGTCGCGCTGATCCCCAACGGCGCGACGCTGGCCTGCGCGGGTTTCGTCGGCGCAGGACACGCCGAGGCGGTCACCGCGGCGATCGAGCGCCGCTTCCTCGCGCACGGCACGCCGTCGCAACTCACGCTGGTCTACTCGGCCGGCCAGGGTGACCGCGGCGACCGCGGCGTCAACCACTTCGGCCACGAGGGACTGACCCGGCGAATCGTCGGCGGCCACTGGCGCTCGGCCCCGAAGCTGTCGCGGCTCGCGCTCGAGAACCGCTGCGAAGCATGGAACCTGCCGCAGGGCGTGATCACGCACCTGTATCGCGCGATCGCGGGCGGCAAGCCGGGCGTGATCACGAAGATCGGCCTGCACACCTTCATCGACCCGCGCCACGGCGGCGGAAGGCTCAACGCGCGCACCACGGCCGACCTGGTCGACCTCCTCGAGATCGACGGCGAGGAGTGGCTGCGCTACCGGCCGATGCGCATCGACGTCGCGCTGATCCGCGCGACGACCAGCGACGCGCGCGGCAACCTGACCACCGAGCACGAGCCGTTCCATCACGAGATGCTGGCGATCGCGCAGGCCGCGCACAACAGCGGCGGCATCGTGGTCGCGCAAGTCAAGCGCGTCGTCGACGCGCACGACGACCCGCAGCGCGTGCGCGTGCCGGGGATCCTGGTCGACTACGTCGTCGAGGTGGGCGAGGACGCCGACCACCACTCGATGACCTTCGGCGAATACCTGAACCTGGACTACATGCGCGCGGCGCCGCGTGA
>OEIU01000751.1_pt1 | contig 26572 bp, 20 predicted proteins | sample 1539221 | NCBI WGS metagenome assembly OEIU01 (sample SAMN03792071, study PRJEB22550) | activated sludge metagenome | feature: wastewater treatment plant; material: activated sludge; isolation source: Wastewater treatment plant of a petroleum refinery complex | place: Argentina: Zarate | collected...
CGCCTTGATCGCCTCCTTGTGGCGCACGCCGAAGCGGTGCTCCTCGTCGATCACCAAGAGGCCAAGGCGCTTGAACTTGACCTTGTCGGACAGCAGCGCGTGGGTGCCGACGACGATATCGACCGTGCCGTCGGCGAGCCCGTCGAGCGCCGCCTTTACCTCCTTGCCGGACCGGAAGCGCGAGATGTGCGCGACCTTCACCGGCCACTTGCCGAAGCGGTCGCCGATCGTCTGGTAGTGCTGCTCGGCGAGCAGCGTCGTCGGCGCGAGGATCGCGACCTGCTTGCCGCCCGTGACGGCGACGAACGCGGCGCGCAGCGCGACCTCGGTCTTGCCGAAGCCGACATCGCCGCAGACGAGGCGGTCCATCGGCCTCGGCGAGACCATATCCTGGATCACGGCGTGGATCGCCGCCTGCTGGTCGGGCGTCTCATCGAACTCGAAGCTCGCGGCGAACGCCTCGTAGTCGTGCGGCGTGAAGCGAAATGCGAAGCCTTCGCGCGCGGCGCGCCGCGCGTAGAGGTCGAGCAGCTCGGCGGCGGTATCGCGCACCTGCTCCGCGGCCTTCTTCCTGGCCTTGTCCCACTGGCCCGAGCCGAGCCGGTGCAGCGGCGCTTCGTCCGGGCTGACGCCGGTATAGCGCGCGATCAGGTGCAGCTGCGCGACCGGCACGTAGAGCGTCGCCTTGTCGGCATATTCGAGGTGCAGGAACTCGCTCGCCTCGGCGTCGCCGAGCGCGATATTCTTCAGGCCCACATAGCGGCCGATGCCGTGGTTGACGTGCACCACCGGATCGCCGATCTTCAGCTCCGACAAATCCTTGATCAGCGCGTTGACGTCGCTCGCCTGCTCCTGCTTGCGGCGCCGGCGCGCGGTGGGGGCGGTCGCGAAGAGTTCGGTCTCGGTGACGAATTCGATCGCGGCGCGGCTCTCGTCTTCGAGCCAGATGAAGCCTTCGGCCAGCGCTGCGACGGCGATCGCGACACGGCCATCGCCGCCCGCGAATGCGGCGAGCGACGCGACGCTCGGCGGCTCGATGCGGCTGTCGCGCAGCAGTTCGAGCAGGCTTTCGCGCCGGCCCTCGCTCTCGGCGACGATCAGCACGCGATGCCGGGTTTCGGCCAGATGCGCCTTCAGCCGCTGCAGCGGCTCGGGCGCGCCGCGATCGACGCTCAGATCGGGCAGCGGGCGCGCCCACGGTGTCGGCTCGTTGCCGCGCACCGCAAGCGTCGGGTGCCGGTTGGCGAGTGCGAAGAACTCCTCGTCGCGCAGGAAGATTTCCTCCGGCGCGAGGATCGGCCGCTCCTTGTCGTGCTGCAGAAATCGATGCCGCTCGCGGGTGTCGGCCCAGAAGCGCGCGAGAGCGTCGCCGACTTCGCCGTGCAGCGCGACCGTGGTGTCGTCGCCGAGGTAGTCGAACAGCGTTGCCGTCTGGTCGAAGAACAGCGGCAGGTAGTACTCGATGCCGCCGGTCGCAAGGCCGGCGCCGAGATCCTTGTACAGACGCACCTTGCTCGGGTCGCCTTCCATCTTCTCGCGCCAGCGGGCGCGAAACGCATTGCGTGCCGCTTCGTCGAGCGGGAATTCGCGCCCCGGCAGCAGCCGCACTTCAGGCACCGGGAACAGGCTGCGCTGGGTGTCGGGGTCGAAGGTGCGGATCGAATCGACCTCGTCGCCGAACAGGTCGACGCGAAAGGGTACCGTCGAGCCCATCGGGAAGAGGTCGATCAGCCCGCCGCGCACCGCGTACTCGCCGGGCGAGACGACCTGGCTGACGTGCGAATAGCCGGCGAGCGTGAGCTGCGCCTTGAGTCCCGCCTCGTCGAGCTTTTCCTTCTGCCTGAAATTGAAGGTGTAGGCGGCGAGGAAGCTCGGCGGCGCAAGCCTGGTAAGCGCGGTCGATGCCGGGACGAGCACAACGTCGATCTCGCGCCGCGCCTTGCGCGACTGCAGGATGCGCCACAGCGTCGCGAGCCGTTCCGAGATCAGGTCCTGATGCGGCGAGAAGCTGTCGTAGGGCAGCGTCTCCCAATCCGGAAAGACGGCGATGCGCAGGCCCGGCTCGAAGAACGCGAGCTCCTGCTCGAGCCGCTGGGTATCCGCCGGTTCGGCGCTGACGATCAGCGTCGTGCGGCCGGCGCCTGAATGCTGCGCCGCGAAGCGCGCGAGCAGCAGCGCGTCGGCCGATCCGGTCGGGCGTGGCAACGTGAAGCGCTTGCCGGGGGCGAGGGTGGGGAGCTGCATGTCGTCTTGCGACCGCGAATCTGGAGCCTGCAATGCACCGCGCCCCGGCGCGGTTGCGGCGGGGCGCAGAGCTGCAATTGTAGAGACGCCGCCCGCTGCAGGCCGCTCATGCGGGCAAAGCGGGGACACCCGCGACGCGGTGAAGGTATGCCTGCAGCGAGCCGGCCAGGACGGGCAAGGATCGGCAAGGATGGGCAGGGGCGACCGGCGGTGTCGGCTGCCGATTCGATGGCGGCCTGCGCGGCACGGCCATCGCGACGCTGCTACGCTGTCGTCCCGACTGCAACACGACGAAAGCCCCACCATGCCCGGCTTGCTTCCCGATATCGATCCCGACGGCCTGCTCGAATATTCCGTCGTCTACACCGACCGCGCGCTCAACCACATGTCGCGGCGCTTCCAGCGCGGGATGCAGGATGTGTCGATGCTGCTCAAGCGCGCCTATGCCGCGCGCTCGGCGATCGTGGTGCCGGGCAGCGGCAGCTTCGGCATGGAGGCGGTCGCGCGCCAGTTTGCGACCGGCAAAACGGTGCTCGTCGTTCGCAACGGCTGGTTCAGCTACCGCTGGAGCCAGATTTTCGATGCCGGCGCGATCCCGTCGCGAACGACGGTGCTCGCGGCACGCCGCATCGAACCGGGGCCGCAGGGCGCGTTCGCCCCGGCGCCGATCGACGAGGTCGTGGCGGCGATCGGTGCCGGCAAGCCCGACCTCGTTTTCGCACCGCATGTCGAGACCTCGGCCGGCATGATGCTGCCCGACGCGTACCTGCGCGCGGTGGCCGACGCGGTGCACGCGCACGGCGGGCTGTTCGTGCTCGACTGCGTCGCCTCCGGTGCGATGTGGGTCGACATGAAGGCAATCGGCGTCGACATCCTCGTCAGCGCTCCGCAAAAGGGCTGGAGCAGCACGCCGTGCGCCGGGCTGGTGATGCTCGGCGACGAGGCGCGCGCGCGCATCGACGCCACGACGAGCAGCAGCTTCTCGATGGATCTGAAGAAGTGGCTCGCGATCATGGAGGCGCACGAGAACGGCGAGCACGCCTACCACGCGACGCTGCCGACCGACGGCCTGATGCATCTGCGCGATGCGATGCAGGAGACGGCCGCGCTGGGGCTGGACGAGGCGCGCGCTGCACAGCTCGATATCGGCCGGCGCATCCGCGCGCTGCTCGAGGCGCGCGGCTTGCCGAGCGTCGCGGCCCGGAGTTTCGAGGCGCCGTGCGTGATCGTCTCCTATACCGAGCGCGAAGACTTCAAGAATACGCAGGCCTTCGTCCGCCAGGGTTTGCAGATCGCCGCCGGCGTGCCGCTGGCGTGCGACGAAGGGCCGGATTTCAAGACTTTCCGCATCGGCCTGTTCGGCCTCGACAAGCTGAAGAACCCGGCGCGAACCGTGCAGACCTTCGAGCGCGCGCTCGACGCGGCGCTGCGTGGCTGAAGCCGTGCAATGGCTGGCCTACACTTGCGACCCCCCATGACCGCCGCGCCCCGCTGCTTTGCCCTCGTGCCGTGCGCCGGCAGCGGCGTGCGCGCCGGCGGTGCGCTGCCCAAGCAATACCTGCCGGTCGCGGGCCGGGCGATGGTCGCGCACACGCTCGACGCACTGGCGGGCGTGAAGCGGATTGCCGGCACGCTCGTCGTGCTCGCGCCGGGCGACGAGGGCTTCGAGCGCCACGTGCCGCACTTTGCCGATGCGACGCACTGGGTCGCGCGCTGCGGCGGCGCGACGCGCGCGCGCAGCGTCGCCAATGGTCTGAGCGCGCTGCTCGTGCGCGGCGCGCAGCCGGACGACTGGGTGCTCGTCCACGACGCCGCGCGCTGCCTGGTGCGCGCCGCGTGGATCGACGCGCTGATCGACGCCTGCGAGGGCGATGCGGTCGGCGGTCTGCTCGCGCTGCCGCTTGCCGACACCTTGAAGGCCGGCCGCGACGGGCGCGCGATCTCGACCATCGATCGCGCCGACAAGTGGGCGGCGCAGACGCCGCAGATGTTTCGCCTCGCGCTGCTGCAGCGCGCGCTGGCGAATGCGGGCGACGAGGTAACCGACGAGGCGGGCGCTGTCGAAGCGCAGGGCCTTGCGCCGCGGCTCGTCGCCGGCAGCGTCGAGAATTTCAAGCTCACCGTCGCGAGCGATTTCGCGCTCGCCGCGCGCTTGCTGGAGACGCGCGCGTGAGCCGGCAGGCCAAGGGCGCGGTGTGGCGCATCGGCGAGGGTTGGGATACGCATGCGCTCGTCGCCGGCCGCCGGCTCGTGCTGGGCGGCGTCGAGATCGTGCACAGCCACGGCTTGCTCGGCCACTCGGACGCCGACGCGCTGTGCCATGCGATCACCGACGCGCTGTTCGGCGCCGCCGCGCTGGGCGACATCGGCCACCACTTCCCCGATACCGACGAGCAGTTTCGCGGTGCCGATTCGCTCGCGCTGCTCGCCGAGGCGGCGCGCCGGGTGCGCGCAGCGGGCTTCGAGATCGGCAACGTCGACGCCACCGTGATCGCCCAGGCGCCGAAGCTCGCGCCGCACATCGCGGCGATGCGTCAGCGCATCGCGCAGGCGCTCGCCGTCGCGCTCGATCAGGTCAGCGTGAAGGCGAAGACGGCCGAGAAGATGGGGCCGGTCGGCCGCGGCGAGGCGATCGAGGCGCGCTCCGTGTGCCTGCTGACGCACACCGATTGACGCCGCGCGGTGCGAGCCCGAAGGGCTCTTGGGCCCGTCATCAAGGTGCCTTCTTCAGTCGCAGCCGCACGATCAGGCCGCCGTCTTCGGCATTCGCGAGTTCGAGGCTGCCGCCCATCCGGTGCAGCGCCTTGTCGACGATCGCGAGGCCGAGTCCGGCGCCGGTCGCCGCGGTGCGTGCCGCATCGCCGCGGAAAAACGGCGTCGTCAGATGGCCGAGCTTTTCTTCCGGCACGCCGGGGCCGTGGTCGCGCACCGAAAGGATGACCCACGGCCCGCTGCGCGCGTACGTGATGACGACTTCGGCGACGCCGGTCGCGCGGCTCGCGCCGTAGCGGCGCGCATTTTCGAACAGGTTGGCAAGCACGCGGCCGAGTTCGGTCTCGTCGGCGAGCACCTTGGTATCGATCGCGACGCGCGACGTGAACCGGATCTGCGAGGTATCGCGAAACGCCGCCATCTCGCGATCGACGACGCCCGAGAGGTGCACCGGCGTGAGCTTCACGTCGCCCGGCCGCGCATAGTCCATGAATTTGTCGATGATCGCGTCGAGCTGGTCGATATCCAGCGCCATGTTGCGCCGGGCTTCCTCGTCGTCGACGCTCATCTCGGTCTCGAGGCGCAGCCGCGCGAGCGGCGTGCGCAGGTCGTGCGAGATGCCGGCGAGCATCACGGCGCGGTCTTCCTCGACCTTGGCGAGCTCGCGCGCCATGCGGTTGAAGCCCATGTTGACCTGCCGGATCTCGCTCGTCAGCGTATTTTCGTCGAGGCGCGATTCGTACTCGCCGTCGCCGATGCGGCTCGCGGCGAACGACAGTTCGCGCAGCGGCTGGTTGATCAGGCGCGCGACGGCGGCCGAGGCGAAGAGCGTGGCGATGATCGCGATGCCGATCCACAGCAGCCAGGTGCCGGTCGTCACCGGCTGCATCCGCGTCGGGTCGGCCTGCAGCCAGTAGCCGTCCTTGTCGATCGAGAAGCCGACCCACAGCCCCTCGGCGCCGTTCACCGAGCGCGCGACGATCGTGTCCGGCCCGAGGCGCGAGCGCAGTGCGTCGGCGATCGCGCGCGAGAAGCGGCTCGACTCGAAGGGCTGCCACGCATCGCCCGGTTCGCGCGGCAGCACGCGCACCGATTCTTCGCGCGACATCGACTTCACGAGCGTCACGCGGTTGATGCTGTCGGCTTCGCCGAGCGCGGTGCGGGTCAGGTTGACGAGGCTTGCGATCTGCTCGGCAGCCTGCACCGCGCGCGGTTCGAAGTCGAGGGCGCGAAAGGTCTGCTCCCAGGCGAATACCCCGCCCAGCAGCAGCGCGGCGAGCAGGAAGAAGGTGCGCCAGAACAGGCTCAGCGCAACGTGCTTTCGCGGCATCGGATTCGGCGGCGCTCACGCCGCGGTCGGGGACTTTGGCCGGCGCGCGGTGCCGACGGGTTCGTTCAGCGGCCTCGCGTCAGGCATCCATGGCAGCGAAACGCCAGCCGCGAGGTATGCACCGGATCTTCCCAAGCGACCGCCGCGGATCCGGCTTTGGCTCCGGCATCACATCGCTCGCGCGATATGAGCCTGCGCCGAAGCGCGAGCGCTTTGCCGGTGCGCTGGCGGGCCTTGCAGGCCGCGCCGGGCGAGGCCGCCCGGCCCCTCGCCAGGCACGAAACGTCCACTGGACCTTTCGTGTCCGGGCTCGGCCCCCTCGAGGGGGCGCGCGAAGCGCGTAGGGGGTGGTCCAATTCAAGCCGCGCCGTCCGGCACGAAGACGTAGCCCACGCCCCACACCGTCTGGATGTAGCGCGGCTGCGCCGGATCGGGCTCGAGCATCTTGCGCAGGCGCGAGATCTGCACGTCCAGGCTGCGGTCGAAGGGTTCGAATTCGCGGCCGCGCGCGAGCTGCGCGAGCTTGTCGCGGCTCAAAGGCTGGCGCGGATGGCGCACGAGCGCCTTGAGCATCGAGAATTCGCCGGTGGTGAGCGCGATCTGCTCGCCCCCCTTCTCGAGCCGGCGCAGCGCGAGGTCGAACTCGAAGGGGCCGAAGCTGACCGTCATCGCCTCGCGTGCCGGCGCGCCGGGTGCTTCCATCGCCGGGCGGCGGCGCAGCACGGCATTGATGCGGGCGAGCAGCTCGCGCGGATTGAAGGGCTTGGGCATGTAGTCGTCGGCGCCGACCTCGAGGCCGACGATGCGGTCCACATCCTCGACCTTGGCGGTGAGCATGATGATCGGCGTCGAATCTTTCGACGCGCGCAGGCGGCGGCAGATCGACAGCCCGTCCTCGCCCGGCAGCATCAGGTCGAGCACGATGAGGTCGATCGTCTCGCGCGTGAGCATCCGGTTGAGCGCCTTGCCGTCCTCGGCGAGCAGCACCTCGAAACCCTCTTGTGTCAGATAGCGGCGCAGCAGGTCGCGAATGCGGGCATCGTCATCGACGATCGCGATGCGGTCGGGGCGGCGGGGCATGGGTTCGTTCATCGGGCTCTCCAAAAATGTAACAACGGCAATTTTCGGCAGGTTTGAAGGTCGTTTTTGGCGTGCCTGACCGCTTGTTACAAATCTCCGGGATCGCATTGGCAGCCGCGGCGATCGCTCTGTCAACCCGATCGCGGCGCCGATCGCTGTAGGCTTGCGGGATTCGGCAGGCCGCCGCATCAGCCAACCTCGAAGCGAAGGAAATTTCATGACCAAGTCGTTTGCCGCCCTCGTCGCCACCGTGCTCGTCGTCTGCTCCGCCGGATCGCGGGCGGCCGATGCGCCTGCCGCACCGCAAGGCGTCGTCAATCTTTCGGCGAGCGCGACGACGGAAGTGCCGCGCGACATGATGACCGTCACGCTCAGCGCGACGCGCGACGGCTCCGACGCCGCGGCGGTGCAGGTCGCGCTCAAGCAGGCGCTCGACGCCGGACTCACCGAGGCGAAGAGGGCGGCCAAGCCCGGCCAGGTCGAGGTGCAGACCGGCAATTTCGCGCTCTTTCCGCGCTACAACAAGCAAAATACGATCAGCGGCTGGCAGGGCAACGCCGAGCTCATCGTCGAGGGCCGCGATATGCAGGCGATCGCCGCGCTTGCCGGGCGCATCCCGAGCATGACGATCGCGCGCGTCGAGTACGGGCTGTCGCGCGAGCTGCGCACGAAGACCGAAGCCGAGCTGACGGCGCAGGCGATCGCGAACTACCGTGCCCGCGCGGCCGACGCCGCGAAGCAGTTCGGCTACGCCGGCTACACGCTGCGCGAGGTCAGCATCGACAGCGGAGAATCTCGCCCGCCGATTCCGGCGCCGCGCATGCGCGCGATGGCCGCCGCGGCGAGCGACGAGGCACTGCCGGTCGAGGCCGGCAAGAGCACGGTGAGCGTATCGGTATCGGGCAGCGTGCAGCTGACGAAGTAGACGCCCGCCGCGGCGCGCGCGGCGGCGCGTCGCGAGGGCCTATTGCGCCGTCCAGCCGCCGTCCACCGCCCAGGCGACGCCGCGCACGTTGTCGGCCGCCGGCGAACACAGGAAGACGGCGAGCTCGCCGAGTTGCTCGGGCGTCGTGAACTGCAGCGAGGGCTGCTTCTCGCGCAGCAGATCGTTGCTCGCCTGCTGCACGGCGATGCCTTCGCGCTTGGCGCGGTCGTCGATCTGCTTTTGCACCAGCGGTGTCAGCACCCAGCCGGGGCAGATCGCGTTGACGGTGACGCCGCTCGTCGCCGTCTCGAGCGCGATCGACTTGGTGAAGCCGACGATGCCGTGCTTGGCGGCGACGTAGGCCGACTTCTGCGCCGACGCGACGAGGCCGTGCGCCGATGCGATATTGATCACGCGGCCCCAGTTCTTCTTGCGCATCGCGGGAATCGCAAGCCGTGTCGTGTGGAACGCCGAGCTGAGGTTGATGGCGATGATCGCGTCCCAGCGCTCGGGCGGGAAGTCCTCGACCGCCGCGACATGCTGGATGCCGGCGTTGTTGACGAGGATGTCGACGCCGCCGAACTCGGCCGCGGCATACGCCATCATCGCCTCGATCTCGGCCGGTTTGCTCATGTCGGCGCCGTGGTAGCCGGCGCGCACGCCGAGCGCCTTCACCGCGGCTTGCGGCGCTTCGTGGTCGCCGAAGCCGTTCAACACGATATTCGCACCCTGGCGCGCGAGGGTGAGCGCGGTGCCCAGCCCGATGCCGCTGGTGGAGCCGGTGACGAGTGCGGTCTTGCCTTTCAACATGGGTTTTCCTCGAGTCCGTGGCGATAGCATCCATTATCCCGAACCGATTGTGATGCGACCGAGGACCGAGAAATGACCGAACCCCGCCTGAACCACGTGCAATGCATGGACTCCCGCGGCCTGCACCGCATGGCCTACTGGGAATGGGGCGACGCGGCGAACCCGCGCGTGCTCGTCTGCGCGCACGGCCTGGCGCGCCAGGGGCGCGATTTCGACACGCTGGCGCGAGCGCTGTGCGGCGACTTTCGCGTCGTCTGCCCCGACTTCGCCGGCCGCGGCCAATCCGACTGGCTCGCCGACCCGATGGGCTATCAGGTCCCGGCCTATATCGCCGACGCGGTGACGCTGGTCGCGCGGCTCGATGCGCGCGAGCTGCACTGGCTCGGCACGTCGATGGGCGGGCTGATCGGCCTCGGCCTGGCGTCCCTTGCCGGTTCGCCGGTCGCGAGCCTGGTGCTCAACGACGTCGGTCCGAAGGTCGAGTACGAGTCGCTCGTTCGCATCGGCGCCTACGTCGGCGCGCCCGGCCGCTGGGCGAGCGTGCAGGAGGCGGCCGACTATCTGCTGACGATCTCCAAGAGCTTCGGCCCGCACACGCCCGAGCAGTGGCTCGCGCTCACGCGGCCCATGTTGAAGCCCGTCGCCGACGACCTCGGCACCGGCTTCGTCCTGCACTACGACCCGGCGATCGCGATCGCGTTTCGCGCGCTGACGCCGGCGATCGTCGCCGCCGGCGAAGCGGCGACCTGGGCCGCCTACGATCGCGTGCAGTGCCCGGTGCTGCTGCTGCACGGCACCGAATCCGACGTTCTCGCGCGCGAGACGGCGCTCGAGATGACGCGGCGCGGCCCGAAGGCGACGCTGCGCGAATTCGCCGGCATCGGCCACGCGCCGACGCTGATCGCGCCCGACCAGGTCGCCGCCGTGCGGGAGTTCCTGCTGCCGCCATGAAGACGACGAGCCCGGAGCAGTCGGAGTCGACTGCGATCGTGCAGGCGCTCGACCTGCACGGCGGCGACGCCGACGCCAGCCCCGAGACCGAGAGCGCCGAACTCGCCCGTGCCTGCGCCTTTGCCGAGCCGCTGCTCAGGGGGCACCCGCTCGACAGCGGCGAGGATGCGTTCGCCCATGCGCAGGGCGTTGCCGCCATCCTGCGCGCGATGGGCGCCGCGCCGTCGATGCAGGCGGCGGCCTACCTCGTCTACGCGGCCGACTTCCTGACGCGGCCCGACGAGATGGTCGCCAAGGCGTTCGGTGCGTCGTATGCGGGGCTCGTCGTCAATACCCGGCGCCTGTTCGCGATCGGGCGCGCGGCGCGCGAGGCGAGCGTGCTGCGCGATCGCGAGGCCGGGCAGACCGAGCGCGTGCGCAAGATGCTGCTCGCCTTCTCGCGCGATCTGCGCGTCGTGCTGCTGCGGCTCGCCTCGCGGCTGCAGACGCTGCGCTGGTATGCCGCCGGCAAGCGCAAATGCCCGCAGCCGATCGCGCGCGAGTCGCTGCAGGTCTTCGCGCCGCTTGCGAACCGCCTCGGCATCTGGCAGATCAAGTGGGAGATGGAGGATCTGTCGTTTCGCTTCCTGCAGCCGCAGGACTACAAGCGCGTCGCCGGCCTGCTCGAAGGCAAGCGCACCGAGCGCGAGCGCGAGGTCGAGGCCGCGCGCCGCCGGCTCGCCGTCGCACTTGCCGCGCGCGGCATCCGGGCCGAGGTGCGCGGCCGGCCCAAGCACCTCTACAGCATCTGGAAGAAGATGCAGGGCAAGAAGCTCGAGTTCGACCGCGTGCTCGACGTTCGGGCGCTGCGCGTGATCGTCGCCACGCTGCCGGACTGCTACGCCGCGCTGAGCCGCGTGCACGAGATCTATCGCGCGCTGCCGGGCGAGTTCGACGACTACATCGCGCGCCCAAAACCGAACGGCTATCAGTCGCTGCACACCGTCGTGCAGGACGGCGACGGCCGCGCGATCGAAGTCCAGATCCGCACCCGCGAGATGCACGAGCACGCCGAGCACGGCGTCGCCGCGCACTGGGCCTACAAGGAGGCCGGCGCCAAGGGCTACGCCGGCGTCAGCGCGGCGGGCGAGTTCGAGGCGCGCGTCGCCGAGGCGCGCAAGGCAGTGCTGCGCGAACTGCTCGCCTGGGAGCGCGACTTCGCCGGCCAGGCCGCCGCCGGCGGCGATGCGCCGCGGCTCGACGACCGCATCTACGTCTTCACGCCGCAGGCGACGATCGTCGAGTTGCCGGCCGGCGCGACGGCGGTCGACTTCGCCTACAGCGTGCACACCGACCTCGGCCACCGCTGCCGCGGCGCGCGCGTCGACGGCGCGATGCTGCCGCTGAACAAGCCGCTCGCCAACGGCCAGACGGTCGAGATCATCGCCGCGAAGGAGGGCGGGCCGTCGCTCGACTGGCTCAACCCCGAGCAGGGCTATCTGCACAGCCCGCGCGCCAAGGCCAAGGTGCGCGCCTGGTTCAACGCGCTCGCGCTGCAGGCGACGATCGCGCGCGGCCGAGAGGCGGTCGAGAAGCTCTTGCAGCGTGAGGGCCGGACGGCGACCAAGCTCGCCGACCTCGCTGCGCAGCTCGGCTTCAAGTCCGCCGATGCGCTCTTCGAGGTCGTCGGCAAGGACGAGTTCTCGCTGCGCGGCATCGAGGCGCTGCTGCGGCCGGCCGAACCGCCGCCGGTCGCCGACGAGGTGATCGCCAGGCGCCGGCCGCGCACGCAGGAGGCGGGCGGCGGCGTGCTCGTCGTCGGTGTCGACTCGCTGCTGACGAACCTCGCGCGCTGCTGCCGTCCTGCGCCGCCGGATGCGATCGGCGGCTACGTGACGCGCGGCAAGGGCGTCGCGATCCACCGGCTCGACTGCAGCAACTTTCGCGAGCTGCGAACGCGCTCGCCCGAGCGCGTGATCGCCGTCGCCTGGGGCACGAAGCGCAGCGCCAAGGGCGGCGCCGAGGCCGCGGTCTACCCGGTGGACGTGATCGTCGACGCGAGCGACCGCCAGGGGCTGGTGCGCGATATCTCCGAGCTGTTCGCGAAGGAGAAGATGAACGTCAGCGGCGTCCGATCCCACGTACCGACGGGCGGTCAGCGCGGCACGGCATCGATGGTCTTCACCGTCGAGCTGACCGACACCACCGGCCTCGCGCCCGCGCTTGCGCGCGTTGCCCACCTCGTCGGCGTGCGCGGCGCGCGGCGCAAGTAGGCGCCGCGATGGGCGGCGCCGGGCCGAGGCGCCGGTCCCCGCTGCTATACTGCGCCATTGACCCAGGCGCGTAGCTCAGCTGGTTAGAGCACCACCTTGACATGGTGGGGGTCGTTGGTTCGAGTCCAATCGCGCCTACCAAATTGTTCCGCAGACCCGAGGGCTTGGCGCTTGCGCCGAGCCCTTCGTGCTTCAGGGAGCAAGGCCTAACGCGGGCGACGGCCAATCGTTGCCGGCTGGGCTGTCGATCCCGATGCCGAACGCCAGCGCGCGAGTCCGCGCGTCTGAAAGGACGGCGCGATCGCCGAATCCTGCGATCGACAAGGTAGCATCTGCGCTCCCCCGAACGACCGCGCAGCGAAGGAACACGACATGCCCCGCATCCAGGCCGGAAGCCTATCCCTGAACTACGTCGAGCACGGCAGCGGCGATAACGTCGTCCTCGCGGTGCACGGCAACCTCGGCTGCGCCAACTGGCTCGACCTGGCGCTTCCGCTGCTGCCCGCCGACATCCGCATCATCGCCGCCGAGTGGCGCGGTTGCGGCGATTCCGACAAGCCCGAACCGGACGCCGACTACGCGAACTACAGCATGGCGGTGCATGCACGCGATCACCTCGCGCTGCTGGACGCGCTCGGCATCGCCAGGTGCCATCTCTACGGCCACTCGACGGGCGGCATCATCATCTCGCACATGCTGCTCGATGCGCCCGAGCGCTTCGGCAAGGTGCTGATGCTCGACCCGGTCAGTCCGCTCGGCCTGAAGCTCGAGGCCAGCCAGATCGGCGTCCTGACGGCAATGAAGACGGACCCGGATGTCTGCTTCGCGGGGCTTGCGAGCGCCGCGCCGACGCTGTTCAGGCCGGAGACGATGGTCGCCGGGCAGATGCCGCAGTTCAACGAGATGACCGCCAGCGCGCAGCGCGACCTGTTCAAGAAAATCATCGAGCGCACGCGCGTGCTGTCGGACGGCATCTGGTTCGGCACGCCGCACAACCTTGGGCACGAGTGGGACCGCGGCACGCTCGCCGCGCGCATGGACGAGATGACGCACGAGCACCTGATCCTCTACGGCAAGCTGGACTACTGGATCCCGCGCGAGCACATGGACGCGATGGTCGACAAGCTGCCCAACGCGCGGCTCGAAGTCTTCCCCTACGTCGGGCACTCGATGAACCTCGAGCAGCCGCTGCTGTTCGCCCGCGCCTTCAGCGACCACTTCCGCGGCGCAAGCGCCTGACGCGCACCGCCGCCGCGCGCTGCAAACGAAGAGGCCGCCCGAGGGCGGCCTCTGTGCCGAAGCCTCGGCCGCGGACTACTTCGACAAGCCCGCCGGCTTGTCGACCGCCGCTGCCGGGCGTCCCGCGCCGGCTGCTCCGGCGATGCCGGGAAGGCTCGTCGTGAAGCTGTCGTCGACGAAGGCCTTGATCGTGTCCTTCAGCACGTTGGGCGCCTTGAATACCGCGTAGTGCGCGGTCGGGTCGGCGAAGCTCGCGAACACCGCGCCGTCGACGGCCTTGGCGGCCCGGCGCGCGTTCTCGATCAGCAGCCACTTGTCGGTCTCGATGTGGACGACGAGCGTGCGCGCCTTGATGCGGTGGAGGTCCTTGTCGATGTTGTAGTTGAAGCCCGCGTCGTTGCGGTACCAGAAGTCGACCGGATCCTCGTTCTTGACGCGCGCGATCCACGCCGCCGACTGGTTGCCCTTGGGTTCCCAGTGGAACACCTCGCGCTCGAGCTGCGGCCACGGCGTCGCGGTGCGCACCGGGAAGCTGAACCCGGTCAGCTGCAGCCGCGACCACATGAACTGCAGGCCGCGCTTGGGGTGCTGCTCGACCGGCAGGTCGTAGTAGTTGCCGTTCGTCTTGCGCCACATCGGGTCGCTCTCGATCGCTGCCTGGGCGAGCAGGAAGGTCCACGCGCCGACCGGGTCGGCGCCGTCGGAGGCCGTCGTCCCGCCGATCGGCATGATCGCCTTGACGAAGCCGCTGGGCGAATACATCACGCCCCAGACCCAGCTCTGCGTCGCGCCCATCGAGACGCCGGTGGCGACTTCGACCTGCGCGATTCTCAGATGGTCGCGCAGCAGCCGGTAGTTGCTCTGCACCATGTCGAAGTAGCTGTACGCCGGGAACTTGCGTCCGAGGCCGTCCGAGGGCTTGGACGTGCCCCACAGGCCGAGCGCGTCGAGAAACACGACGTAGTAGCGATTCGTGTCGATGACCCGGCCGGGGCCGACGATCGCGCCGCCCGAGAAGCCGTTGCCGGGCTGCCCCTCGTACCAGAAGTTGTACATGTTGGTCGCGTCGCCCGAGTAGAAGGTGTTGACGATGACCGCGTTGACGATCTCCCCCTTCTCGTTGCGCTTGGGTGTGCCGACTGCGATGTAGGCGACGCGCAGCGGCTTGGCACCGAGCGACTCGAGCGTCGTTCCGCCTTCGCCGCCGTCGCGCCAGGTCTGCGGATCGGCGTCGAGCTTGTACTTGCCGCCGATGCGGAAGTTGGGGATCTCGACTTGCTGCTTCAGCGCGTCGAACTCCATCGAGCCCGAACGCGGCGTGAGCGGGAATTTGGCGTCGGCCGCCAGGGCGGCGCCGGGCAGCGCGAAAGCGGCCGCCAGCGCCAGGGCAACGAGGTGCTTGTTCACGTGTGCTTTCCTCAGGTTGGCTTGCATCGTGCCCCTCACTTGGCCAGGCCGGCCGGCTTGTCGCCACCGGCAGCCGGCGCGGCGGCAGCCATCGGCCTGGCACCGTTGATCAGCGAATCGACCGCCTGCGGCGTCATCGCGTCGACGCGGCCGGTCTTCATGTAGCTGACCACGTCGCGCGCGAACTCCAGCGGCACGTCGGTGTGGATGAAGTGCCCGACGCCCGGGTAGATCTTGACCACCGGCGCATTGCCGGCGGCGCTCATGCGCTCCATGAAGGGGATGATGATCTGCTTGGACTTGTCGGTCAGCCCGTTGAGCGCGGTGCTCGGGATGAACGGCTCGATCGCGCCGAAGGCTAGGAAGATCGGTGCCTTGATCTGCGGCAGCCGCTTGTACAGCGAGTTCTCGTCCTCGCGCGCGTTCTCCGAGCACATCGAGAACGTGTCGTAGTGGAACAGGAAGGTGTACTGGTCGAACTCGCGCTTGTTGCCGGTGATCATCGCGATGCGCTGGTCGGTGTGCAGCCGCGAATACGGCGTGTCGTTGACGAAGTAGCCCGACGGTGCGGGGATCTGGTTGCCCGCGGCGTCGCGCGTCTTCCAGTAGAAGAAGTCGCGCACCCATTGCGGCGAGCGCGAGCGCTCGGCCTCGACGAGGCCGAACGGGTCCCAGGCGGCGTGCCAGCGCGCGAGGTCGCGGCCGATCGAGCGGTCGCAGATCGGCAGCACCTTGTCGCCCATCTTGAAGTTCTTCGGATACTCCTCGAGCCCCGCCGGGCCTTCGAGCAGCAGACCCTGCACCGCCTGCGGATAGTTCAGCGCGTAGCCGAGCACGACCTGCCCGCCCTGCGAGTGGCCGTAGTAGTAGGCCTTCTTCACGCCGAGCTGGCCGACGATCAGCGCGTGGAACGCGTCGCGGATGTCGTCGAGCGTGCGCGCCTGCGGCTTGTCGAGGTTGCCCGGGCCGGAGACGCCGGCCAGCGGCATGTCGGGCACGATGACGCGAAAGCCGCGCTCGACCGCGTACTTGACGACGTTGCCGTAGTGGGCGCCGAACGCGCCCTTGCCGTGCACCATGACGAGCGTCGGCGGGTTGCGTTCCTTGCCGCAGTACTCGTCCATGTAGCCGATCTGCCAGTCGACGCCGTTCTTGTCCTTCGCGTTCGCGTACTTGACCGGGAACGGGTAGACGATCTCGTCCTTCCAGAACGACTTGTTCGGATCGGGGGTCATGTTGACCGTCGCCCGCCGGTAGTTCTTCGCCTCGCAGACGATGCCCTGTTCGGCCACGTTGTTCACGCCGGTCGCGCGCAGGAACGACGCGAAGGTCTGGTTGTCCTTCAACACGTTGGGCGCCTTGAAGACGGCGTAGTGCGCGATCGGGTCGGAAAAGCTCGCGTAGAGCCCGCCCGGGATCACCTCGGCGGCCTTGCGCGCCTCGCTTCCCATCAGCCACAGGTCGTTATCGACGTGCGCGACGAGCGTGCGCGGCTTCATGCCGGGCAGGAGCTTGTCGACGTTGTGCAGTTCGCCGACGGTGTCGCGATACCAGAGGTCGACGGCGTCGAACTGGGCCGCCATGCGCTTGAGGTTGGCGCCGACGTCCTTGCCCAGGCGCGGGTCGGCCTTCCACGTGAACACGTCCTTCGATACCGCGTCCCAGCCGGTAGCCTGGCGGAAGTCGAGGTCGAAGCCGGTGAGCAGCAGTTGCGACCAATGGAACTCGACGCCGGCGTTCGGGTGCTTGTCCTTGGGCAGCTCGTAGTAGTTGGCGTTCGTCTCGATCCAGACCGGGTCGGATTCGAGCGATGCCTTGGCGAGCTGGAATGTCCACGCCGCGATCGCGCCGCCCGGGCCGTCGGTCGCCGACGCGCCGCCGACGGGCATCACCGCCTTCACGAAGTCGGGGTACATCAGGCCCCAGTAGTACGACTGTGTGCCGCCCATCGAGACGCCGGTCGCGAGCACGACCTGCCCGACCTTCAAGTGGTCGCGCAGCATCCGGTAGTTGAGCTGCACCATGTCGTAGTAGGTGTAGACCGGGAACTTGCGCCCGAGACCGTCCGAAGGCTTGGACGCGCCCCACAGGCCGAGGCCGTCGAGGAAGATCACGTAGTAGCGGTTGGTGTCGAACATCCGCCCCGGGCCGACGAGCGCCCCGCCGGCGAAGCCGTTGCCGGGCTGCCCCTCGTACCAGCTGTCGTACATCGACGTCGCGTCGCCCGAGAAGAAGGTGCTGATGACGATCGCGTTGACGATCTCGCCCTTGGCGTCGCGCTTGGGCGTGCCGACCGCGATGTAGGACGTGCGCGCCGGCGCCGCGCCGAGCGACTCGAGCGTCGTGCCGCCTTCGCCGCCGTTGTCCCACGCCTTCGGGTTGGCGAGGTCGTACTTGCCGCCGATGCGGAAGTTGCGCACCTCGTAGGTCTGCTTCAGCTTGTCGAGGCGAGCGACGGCCGAGCGCTCGGTGACCGGTTGTTGGGCCTGCGCCGCGCAAACGAGCGACAGCGTCAATAGCAGCGACGCCATCGCGTTCACGAAACCGCGGCAACCCGGCGGGCGACTTCTCATGTCCTCATCCTTTGCTGTCTGGGAATATCGAAACGGTGCACGGTGCGGCCCGCGCAAAAAAGTTGCGATTGTGGCATCGAACTTCGGGCTCGCGAGTCAGGCCAGAATCCCCTCTTCGACAGCCGAGCGACTGTTCAGGGAGAGCCATGCCGACGCTGGATTACGGTCATCACCAGGTGCACTACGAACTAAGCGGCGAACGCGGCCGCCCGGTGATCACCTTCCTCAACGGATTGACGCAGAACGCGAAGCTCTGGCAGGCCTACGCCGAGCACTTCGTGCCGCGCGGCTGGCAGGTGCTCGCCTACGACATGCTCGGCCAGGGGCGCTCTTCCAAGCCGGTGATCGACATTCCGCTTGCCATGCACGCCGAGCTGCTCGACCAACTGCTGGGCAAGCTGGCCATCGAGCGCACCCATCTCGCGAGCATCTCGTTTGGCGGCATCATCGGCCTCGATTTCGCGATCCGCTTCGGCCATCGGCTCGAGAGCCTCACGGTGATGAGCACCTTCGCCGAGCTCACGCCGCAGCTCGAGATGCTCGGCGCGGTGATGCTCGAGGGGCTCGCCGAGTGCGGCATGCCCTACCTGCAGGGCATGCTCTACCCGATGAACATGAGCTCGGCCTGGATCGCCGCCAATCGCGAGCGCATCCCGGCGATGAAGCGCGCCGGCTACATCGGCAACGACGGCTACGCGATGCAGAACCTGATGGAGTCGTTCATCGAGTTCAAGCCGCTGACGCCCGACCTGCACAAGATCGCCGTGCCGACGCTCGTCATGAACGGCGAGTTCGACTTCTTCACGCCACGCGAATGCCACGAGCTGATCCGCCGCGAGGTGCGCAACTCGCGCTTGCTGATCGTCCAGCATGCCTATCATGCGTTCACGCTCGAGATGCCGGCGGTCACGATCCGCCAGCTCGAGACCTTCTTCGAGCAGGTGCGCGCCGGCCGCTGGCGCGGCGATCAGACGGTCTGGATCGCGAGCGACGACCCGGCGGCCAAGACGCAGTGGCTGCCCTGCGCCGGCGACTGGATGCGCGCCGTGCAGATCGGCGCACAGACGGCGCCGGCAACCCCGAGCCGCCGCAAGGCCCCCCGCAAGCCAACCCGCAAGACGAGCGCCCGATGATCGATCCCGCACGCTACGACCACGCCCGCGACCGCATCGCCGTTGCCGGCTTCACGCCGGCGATCCAGACCAAGATCGCACTGCTGCTGTGCGCCGCGAAGAACGGCAACCTGATGTTCCATGCCGCGCTGCAATGGGCGCCCAAGCTCGGCGTCGTGCAGCAGTTCTTGCTGTCGCAGTCGGCGCGCGAACTCGAGGCCGTCGCGGTGCTCAATGTCGCGACGACGTGGGCGCGCGATCCGGCTTTGATGCTCGAAGGCAGCCGCATCGCCGCGCCGCTCGCGCTCGCCTGGAGCCAGGTGATGCTGCCGCCCGGGCCGATGCTGAACCCGCAGGCGGCCTACCGCGGCATCTCGCTCGGCCACGCGCAACTGGCGCGCATCCGGCTGCTCGCCGTCATTCCCGACGAGGCCGACGCGCTCGACCCCTTCGTCGTCGCGCTGCGCCGCATCGAGCAGGAGAGCGCTCGCATGCTGCAGACGCAGATTCGCCTGCTGAAGACGATCGGCACCGAGATCGCGATCGACGAGCGCGAGGCCAGGGTGCAGCAGGATCAGGAACTCGTCGATCGCGTGTTCGACGCCTTCCTGCTCTGGCTCGCGGCGCCTTGAAGTCTTAGCGGAACGGGATGTTCAACTGGATGTCGAAACGCACATCGGTCGTCGGAAAGTCGACGTAGACGATCGAGTTGCTCGTCGCGCTCCAGTTCTCGCCCTTTTGAATCGCCCTCGCCCAGCGGGCGCGGGCGCGCAGGTTCTTGAAGAAGCCGTCCTGCGGGAACACGTAGATCAGGTCGGTCGCCGTCTCGTACCAGTCCGCCACCGGCAGGTTCGGGTTGCCGTTGACGTTGCGGTGGGTTCGCGAGCCGTAGCTCACGTCGAACGACAGGCCGTTCAGCCCGAGCGTCGTGAAGTCCAGCGTCGTGCCGAGGATCCAGGTGCGCTCGCCGGCGAGCGAATTCTCGCCGATGCGCTGGATCAGGTACGACGGGCCGAGCGAGAACGGCGAGTAGATCTGGTTGCGGTCCGACGTGATTCCGGCCGCGAAGTACGGAATCCACCACGGCACGGGCCGCGCCTCGAGATAGATGCCGCCGTAGTTGGTGTTGAAGCTCGGCCCGGGGGCACCGTTGGCGCCGCGCATCAGGCTGTCGCCGTTGGACTCCTGATACATCCACTGCGCAGCGGCGCGGAAGTACTGCGTGCCCTCCATCCGGAACACGTAGTCGTAGTCGATGTAGAACATGTTGAGCATGTTCTGCACGTTGTGATACGAGGTCGAGACCATGCTGTTCTCGGTCGGCTTCCAGTTCATGCCGAGGTAGGCCATGCCGTCGCTGTCGCCGCCGCGGGCCGAGGTCGGGTACAGGAAGACGTTCCAGGCGCCCTGGTACAGGTTGAGGAACTGATCCTCGTTGACCTGCTTGATCCGGTTCACGTAGCCGCCGTAGTAGCGCACCGATTCGTCGAACGCGCGGCCCTGCAGCGTGATGCCCTCGAAGGTCAGCCAGTTCATGTTGCGGATGTCGCGCGCACCGATCATGCTCTGGTCGAGCTTGTTGAAGAAGCGGTAGACGCCGTCCATGAACCACTGGTTGCGGATCGTCTGGCGCCCGATCACGATCGAGTTGCTGCCCAGGCGCAGCCGCGCGTTGAGTTCGCCGAACACGCCGTAGCCGGACTGGTCGGGGTCCTTCAGGATGAAGTTGAACTGGTTGCCCTCGGGCGACCAGAGCGGCGCGACGAAGTTGTAGGCGGCACGAAACGACAGCATCTCGCCGATCTCGCCGGTATCGGCGAACAGGAACGCGCCGAGGCCGGCACCGGCCCACTTGAACTTGGAGCCGGGCAGATTCGGGTCGCCGTCCGACCAGCGGTCGAAGCTCGCGGCGCGGAAGAAATAGCCGGCCGTCGCGTCGCGCCAGAACGGATGGACCTCATTTGTCGCCGTTGCGCCGGTTTCGGCCGCCTGTGCCGATGCGGCCGCCGCACCGAGCAGCAGCGCCGCCGCGATTGCCTTGACCCGGCCGATCGCTGCCAAAGCGCCGCCCTGGGTTTCTCCCCTTTGCATAAGTACTCCCCTGATGGTGAACGCGGCCCTGACGTGCCGCCGGCTGCGAAGGTCTTCTTGTGCGCCGTCCGCGGGCGAGGATAGCCGACGGCCGCAGCGGTCGCTTTGACGGCACTCGGCCCAACCCGGTTGAGCCGCAACCCGACACGCCATCTGATGGCCGCCGCAGCGCGCGCTCTCGTGACGATGTCGCGCGCCATCGGCGTGCCAGGCTTTCGCGACGCGGGACCTGTCGCCGGCGTCGCGCGGCGCGTGCGCGATAGGCGACAGACGCGCAAGTCGCCTGCGAAGACGCGACCGCGAAGCACCGACCGACGACGGCGGCGACAATCGCCCGGTTGTTGCCCATGCCCTGAAGGAGTGAAGCCATGACCGCCGAAGAACAACGCGCGCTGCTCGCCGTCGCCTTGCTCGCCGCGTTTGCCGATGGCGACAAGTCCGAGGTCGAGCGCGAGGAAGTCAAGCGCATCGCCGCGACGCTTGGCGGCCAGGCTTCGGAGTTGAACATTCCGGCGCTGATGCAGGACGTGCTGTTCGGGCGCCTCTCCGTTCCCAAGGCGGTCGGTGCGCTGAAGGCGAAGGAGCACCGCCAACTCGCCTACGAGCTGGCCGTGTGCGTGTGCGATGCTGACGGCGTGCAGACCCGGGCCGAGCAGAAGTTCCTGGCCGGGCTCAAGGCGGAGATCGGCGCCGGGCTGGACACGGCCGTCGAGACTCAGGCCGACGCCCTCGCGCGCGAGACCGATGCGCCTGTGGCAGCGAGCGCCGGCACGGTGGCAGCAGCCGGTATCGACCGCGCCGCGCTGGACGAGACGATCTTCAGCCGCGCCGTGCTGTGCGGCGCGCTCGAGCTGCTGCCGCAAAGCTGGGCGAGCATGGCGATCATCCCGCTGCAGGTGAAGCTGGTGCACGGCATCGCACAGGCCCACGGTATCGAGAATGTCGATGCCGGCATGATCAAGGAATTCATCGCCACCGCGGGTGTGGGCCTGACCGGGCAGTACCTCGAGCAGTTCGGTCGCAAGCTGGTCGGCGGCCTGCTCGGTTCGGTGCTGGGCGGCCTGGGCCGCGGCGTCGGCAGCGTGAGCACCGGCATGGCGATGAGCTTTGCGACGACCTACGCGCTCGGCCAGCTGGCCGTTCGCTACTACGGCGGCGGCCGGCAGATGAGCACCGCGCTGCTGAAGCAGACGTACCAGGACCTGCTCGTCAGCGCCAAGCAGATGCAGCAGCAGGTATTGCCGCAGATTCAGCAGCAGGCCAGCACGCTGGACGCCGGCAAGGTGCTCGAGATGGTGCGCCAGCCGCTGGCGTGACCCGAGGGTGCGATGCGCGCGATACGCAGCGCCACGCATCGCACAGGCGCGCCCGACCCTGAATTCTCCCGGCCACGCTGCGCCAGGGCCTTCGCTGCGGCGCTTGTTTGCGTCGGCTCATCCTCGTTGCTATAACCCGTGCTCGGCAACTTCGGGAAACCCATGAACCTCGCAACCCATCTGGAGCGCCACGCCGCGCAGACGCCGGCGCACCCGGCGATCCTGTTCGAGGGTCGCACGATCACCTACGCCGATCTCGATGCATCGGCGTCGCGGCTGGCGAATGCGCTGCGCGCCCACGGCATCGCGACGGGCGACCGCGTCGCACTCTTCCTGCCGAACGTGCCCGAGTTCGCCGTCGCCTACTACGCGGTGCAAAAGCTCGGCGCGATCACGGTCACGATCAACGCGATCTTTCGCAGCGCCGAGGTCGAATACCTGGTCAACGATTCCGGTGCGAAGGTCGTCTTTACGGTCGCCGAGCTGGCCGAGCACGTGCCGCGCGAACGCTGCCCGGCGCTCGCGCACGTGGTGGTGTGCGAAGGCGAGGCCGCCGGCCTGCCGACGCTGGCGCAATGGTGTGCTGCGTACGACGGGGTGTTCGCGGCCGTCGATTGCGCGCCCGACGCCCCTGCGGCGCTCCTCTATTCGTCGGGGACGACCGGCTTTCCGAAGGGCGTGACGCTCACGCAGTCCAATATCGCGAGCAATATCGCGCAGTCCGCGAAGTGCTCGGGCTATCGCGCCGACGACCGGCTGGCGGCGTTCCTGCCGCTGTTTCACGTCTACGGTCAGAACTACATCATGAACGCGGCGGTGCTGGCCGGCGCGACGCTGGCGTTGTTCCGCCGCTTCGTTGCGGATCAGGTGCTCGACGCGATCCAGCGCGACCGCATCACGCTCTTCTTCGGCGTGCCGACGATCTTCATCGGGCTGCTCTCGATGAACCTGTCGCGCTGGGACCTGTCGTCGATCCGCTACGAGATGTCGGCCGCCGCGACGATGCCCGAGGAGATCTCGCGCCGCTGGACCGAGCGCTTCGGGCGCCGCGTCTACGAGGGCTACGGTCTGACCGAGTGTTCGCCTTTCGCCTGCTACAACGATCTGGCCCTGCATCGCTTCGGCTCGGTCGGCCGGGCGGTGGAGGGCTTCACGCTCGCGATCTTCGACGAATCCGACCGCGAGTTGCCGCGCGGCGAGTGGGGCGAGATCGTGATCCGCGGACCGGGCGTGATGCAGGGCTACTGGAACCGTCCGCAGGATACCGCCCAGGCGCTGCGCGGCGGCTGGCTGCACTCGGGCGACATCGGCAGGATGGACGACGACGGCTACGTCTTCATCGTCGATCGCGTCAAGGACATGATCAACGTCTCGGGCTTCAAGGTCTGGCCGGCCGAGGTCGAGCAGTATCTGTACAAGCTGCCGCAGGTGCAGGAGGTGGCCGTCTACGGCGTGCCGCATCCCGACAAGGGCGAACAGGTGGTCGCCGCGGTCGTGGCGCGACCGGGCGAGGATGTGAGGGCGGAACAGATCATCGCGTATTGCCGCGCGAATATCGCGGCCTACAAGGTGCCGGCGCGGGTCGAGATCGTCACGGAGCTGCCCAAGAGCGCGACCGGAAAGATCCTCAAGCGCGTCCTGCGCGACCAGGCTGCGCACGCGTGACGGGTCGGGGCGCCCGGCGCGCGCCCCGAGACCGCGCGCTCACCGTCCGGTATAGGGCGAAGGCGCCATGAGCTTTTCGCGCCGCTCCTGGCAGGCGAGGCAGCGCTTGGCGGTCGGATAGGCGTCCAGCCGCTTGTAGCGGATCGGTTCCTCGCAGTCGATGCAGATGCCGTAGCGACCGCTCGCAAGGCGCTGCTCGGCGGCCGCGATATCGCGCACCTCGCCGACGTCGCGGATGACTTCGGACTCGGTGATCTCGCGCAGCAGCGACGTGGCCGCCGCGTCGCCGGCATCGCCCGCGCCGCCAAGGAGGTCGGCCTCGTGCTCCTGGCTCGATCGCGCCAGAACCTGGCGGATCTCTTCGAGCAGCAGCGTCTTGCGCGCCTCGATGCGCTTCGCGAAGTGCTCGATCTGTTCCTGGGTCAGTGTATCGTCGGTGGCATTCATGGCAGGGGCTCTCGCGGTGCTGGAGGATGGACGCCGGCCACGGGCCGCGATTCGGCGGCGAAGCGCGGCGACCGGTATCCGGTGCGGTCCCCGAACTGTAGCAACGAAGAGAGGGCCGTTGGACAAGCCGCGCGGGCGATACTCGGCTTCATGGTTCCATCGTCGGGCGCGAACTCGAAGCGGCATTCCCGCATCGATCCGGCGCTGATCGTCATCGCCGCCGGCGTCTGCGCCGCGCTGCACGTCGGCAAGCTGCCGCCGGCCATCACGACGCTGCGCGAGGCGCTGGGCATGACGCTGGTGCAGGCCGGCTTCCTGCTCTCGCTCGTGCAGGTGGCGGGCATGAGCTGCGGACTCGCCTTCGGCGTGCTGGTCGATGGCCTGGGGCTGCGGCGCAGCATGGTGCTCGGCCTGTGCGTGCTCGGTGCGGTGAGTGCGATCGGCGGCCTGGCGCAGGGCGTTGCGATGCTGATGGTGTTGCGGGCTTGCGAAGGCTTCGGCTTCCTGCTCGTCGTGCTGCCGGCTCCGGCGCTGATCCGCTATCTCGTCGCGCCGCAGCGGGTGAGCCGCGTCTTCGGTCTGTGGGGCGCCTATATGCCGCTGGCCACCGCGCTGGCGCTGTTGATCGGTCCGGTCTTCATCGGCGCCTTCGGCTGGCGCGCCTGGTGGTGGGCGCTGGCGCTGCTGTCGCTGCTGATGGCGGTCGTGGTCTCGCGCCGCGTGCCGGCCGAGGCGGCCGTCGCGCCGGCTCAGGGCACGCCGTGGCTGCAGCGCCTGCGCCGCACGCTGGCCGAGCCGGGCCCGTGGCTGGTGGCCTTGCTCTTCACGACCTATTCCGGCCAGTGGCTCGCGGTGGTCGGCTTCCTGCCCGCGATCTATATGCAGGCCGGCGTCTCGGGCGCCGCCACCGGCGTGCTCACCGCGCTCGCCGCCGCGGTCAATATCGCGGGCAATATCGGCGCCGGCCGCCTCTTGCACCGCGGCCGCGCGCCGGGGCGTCTGCTCGTCATCGGCTTCGTGACGATGACGCTTGCGGCGGCGGCGACGTTTGCCGGCGCCGACGGCGCCGGGCTGCCGGGATGGGCGCGCTTCATCGCGGTGCTGCTGTTCTCCGGCGTCGGCGGCCTGATCCCGGCCACGCTGTTCGCGCTCGCGGTGCGCGTCGCGCCGGGCGAAAGCATGCTCTCCACCACCATCGGCTGGATGCAGCAGTGGTCGGCATTCGGCCAGTTCTGCGGGCCGCCGATCGTGGCTTGGATCGCGAGCGTCTTCGGTGGCTGGGAATTCACCTGGCTCGCCACCGGTGCGTCTTCGCTGTGTGGACTGCTGCTGACCGGCGTGCTGGCACGGCTGCTTTCCGCGCGCGCCGGCCGTCCGGCGTGACCGCGGTTTCTCGGCCGCCGCAAAGGGGAATCATTTGCAACATCGTCGCGCACGGACTCTAATCGGCGCTTTTCCCAGCCAGCGAGAGTCGATGATCCACGCAGCAGGCGACGCGCGCGGCGCGCGATTCTGACCCGATGAAGACCAACCGCCTGGGCCGCGCCTGCGTGCGTGTGCTGGAGATCGTGATCGTGGCCTGCCTCGCGGTGATGGCGGTGCTCGTCTTCGGCAACGTCGTGCTGCGCTATGGCTTCGATTCGGGCATCGCCTTGTCCGAGGAGCTCTCGCGGCTGCTGTTCGTCTGGTTGATCTTTCTCGGCGCGATCCTCGCTTCGGTTCAGCATGTGCACATCGGCTTCGATTCGCTGGTAGACAAGCTTCCGCTCGGCCTGCGCAAGGGCCTCGTGCTGTTGACCGGCGCGCTGATGATCGCGGCCTGCGTCATGTTTCTGATCGGCGGCTGGGAGCAGACGAAGATCAACCTCGGCAACAGCTATCCGGTGCTCGAGGTGTCCTACGCCTGGCTGTACGGCGTCGCGCTCGTCTTCGGCGCCGGCATGCTCGTTGCCATCGTCAACAACATCTGGCATGCGCTGCGCGGTGCGCAGGGCCCAACGCTTACGAAGGATCTCGGCGACCGCATCCTGGACAAGATGCCCGAAGTCGCGAGCGAGCGGCGCGACGAGGGCCGGCGTTGACCGCCTTCATCTTCCTCGCGACGCTGCTCGTGCTGATCGCGATCGGCATGCCGATCGCGTTCGCGTTGCTGCTGTCGGGCGTCGCGGTGATGCTTCAGCTCGGCCAGTTCGACTCGCAGATCGTCGTGCAGAACGCGATCGGCGGCGCCGACAATTTCGTGCTGATGGCGGTGCCGTTCTTCATCCTCGCCGGCGAGTTCATGAACGCCGGCGGCCTGTCGCGCCGCATCGTCGAGATGGCCGGCGCCTTCGTCGGCCATCTGCGCGGCGGCCTGGGCTACGTCGCGATCTTCGCCGCGATCCTGCTCGCGAGCCTGTCGGGCTCGGCGGTCGCCGA
>OEIU01000752.1_pt1 | contig 26565 bp, 26 predicted proteins | sample 1539221 | NCBI WGS metagenome assembly OEIU01 (sample SAMN03792071, study PRJEB22550) | activated sludge metagenome | feature: wastewater treatment plant; material: activated sludge; isolation source: Wastewater treatment plant of a petroleum refinery complex | place: Argentina: Zarate | collected...
GCCCCAAGTTCAAATCCACCGCGCCTTGGAGACTCGGTTTTGCAGACCTTCCCTAACAAGATCCCCTTCGTGGCCGCCGTGCAGACCACCGAGTCCGGCCAGCCGGTGCTGGTGTGCTGGTCGCAGCGGCCCTTCACCAAAGATGCGGTCCAGGCCTTCGCCAACCAGTCGCTGGCGGCACCTGCCACGCTCGTCTCCGATGGCCTGGACCGCCGTGCACGGCACCGGCATCCTGCACGAGCCTCACGTCACCGGCGGCGGTGTGGCCAGCGCCAAGCATCCGCTGTCCCTCGCTGTGAACACAGTGCTGGGCAACATCAAGACTTCGCTGGCCGGCACCTACCACGCCTTCGGCTTCGAGAAGTACGCCCATCGCTATCTCGGCCAGGTGCAGTATCTCTTCAACCGCCGATTCAACCTGCGAACCATCCTGCAACCGCTGGCTCGCGCCGCAGCTCAGGCGGATCCATGTCCCATGCGTCGAGTTCGCTGGGCTGAATCATCTTGCTGATCAGGTAGACGGAAGAGCGCGCCTTCAGGCGCAGCTACTGGGCGCCGACCTTGAAAGCGCTGGGGCTGCGCTACCGGCGGCCCTACAACACCCGCCACAGCTACGCGACGATGATGCTGATGTCCGGCATGACGCCTGCGTTCTGCGCGTCACAACTGGGGCACTCCTTCGGCATGCTGTTGAGCACCTACGCCCGCTGGCTGGACGGGGAGCACAACGCGATGGAGATGGGTCGACTGGAGGCGTCGCTTCGACGCGATTCATCCCCGGATTTATCCCAGAGCCGGCACCGCCGCCGGGCTATGCAACTCTGACTGCAGAGGAAGCCCTAGGCATACCGCCTTGCTGCCACTTTCGATACGCCCTGCTGTTTATCCCAGGGACTGGGGCACTACGCGCAAGCTGTTGATTTCGCTGAAGTTTTTCGGGATGGCGGATGGGGTGGCTGAACCCATTGATTCAACTGCAGATGACCAGAGCTTGCAAGCCCTTTGTTCCCCCACCCGTTCCCCCGTCATGCGTGAGATGCCATGAGACCTTGGAAGCAAGGGTGATTGCTTTCACTTTGGCGCTCCCGGATTGTTCCGGTGTCGCCAGATCCCTCCGTCGGCTGTCGCCCCCTTTGCGCAGGCCGCGTACCATGCGGAATGCCTGCTATGCAGTGGCTGCGGCCATTTGGCGCAGCCGCTTCAATGGCAGCTCTATGGCAGTTCCCCACCAATGAGGCATCTGCCGGCTTCACCGAGACCCCAAACGTGTTCAATCGAGCGGAGCCGGCTCTGCTGCGACGACAACGCGGTGCGAATGCAAGCTCTCCCTCGGACAGCGAGGCTGCGGGTTCACGCGGCGGCTTTGCCCCCGCGCGCTGCTTCACTGGGGAAGTTTCGACGCCAGCACGTCGATCTTCTCGATAGCCGGCGCTTGCGAGAAGAGCTCGGGCGCCTTCGCGAAAAGCGCCTCGGCCACCCGGCCCGACAGATGCGCCTGTCGGCCGGAATCGTTTGGGAAGGCATCGAAGATGCCGAAGGTGCCCGATGCCAGTACGGCGGGATCACCGTTCCGGGCAACTTGACCGCACGTCGCGCAGCATGAACAGGTACAGGCTCCCGACCTTCTCGCGCGCCCACGCCGTCTTGCGCAGGAACTTCAGGCTCGACGCGATTCCGGGATCACTGCTGTAACAACGTATGGGAATGCGCTGCGCCAATTCAACCCAGCCATAACTTTCCACCAAGGCCGTGAGGATCGCCAGCAAAGTCAGGCCATGGAGGGGATTGCGGGGCTGAACCTGCGGTGCGGGTGATGTGGGCATGCTGCGGATCGAACTGGCCTCGGTCATTGTCACCGGCCTTGTCCATGCCCCTTCAAGGGTACTGTTGCAGCCGTTCCGGCTGCAACGCGGCGTTGCCTACACGGCGCCGTGGCCTGTGCCGGCGCCCGGCGTCTTCGCCGCGCGCTGCATGAGCGCGGCCTTGGTGCGCTCGATGTGCGCCTCCAGCAGCCGCAGCGCCGCGGCCGCCTGGCCTTCCGCGCACAACGCCAACAGCCTGCGGTGATCGCTCTGTGGCCCCTCGCGGCCGACGGTGGCTGAGATGTGGGTGCGCAGGAAGCGGTCGGTGCCCAGCATCACGTCCTCGATCATCTTCACCAGCCGCGGCCGGTTGCAGGGCCGGTATAGGCACATGTGAAAGGCCAGGTTGAGGTCTCGCCATTCCTGCGGCGTCGTGCTTCGGTCGTAGCGCTTCAGGATCTTCTGCGCTTCCTGCAGCGTCTTGCGGTCGAGATTGGGCAGCGCGAGCTTCAGCGCCCGCACTTCCAGGCCAATGCGGATCTCCAGCATCTCGATGACCTCGTCGATGCTGCGCGACGCGACGAAGGCGCCGCGGTTCAGCTCGGAGCGCACCAGCCCTTCGGCCTCCAACTGGCGCAGCGCCTCGCGCACCGGCACACGGCTGACGCCGAACTGTCCGGCCAGCAGTTCCTGGCGGATCTGCATGCCCGGCGGAAGCAGGCCGTCGATGATGTGCTCGCGCAGCGAATCGACGATGCGGGCCGAGGCGGGCTTGTTCATGGCCGGCGTCCGCTACAGGATGCCCTCTTCGGGATACGGGGCGGCGGCCTCAATGCGCTCGCAGCCCAGGCGCGTGAGGTCGATGCTCTCGAAGCGCCCATGCACGATCAGCTCGGCCAGGCCCCGAGCCGCGGCCGGCGCATGCATCATCCCGTGGCCCGAGAAGCCGGCCACCGTGTAGAGCTGCGGCAGGCCGCGCCAGGCGCCGATCACCGGGTTGCCGTCGAGCTCGTTCACCTCGTACAGGCCCGACCAGCTGCGGTGGCACTTCGCCGCCTGGAACGCCGGGAAGCGGTGCGCGGCGGCAGGCCAGACGACACGTTCGAAGTAGTCGTGGTCCACATCGAAGTTGAAGCCGCGCGCTTCGTTGCCATCCACCAGCCCGCCCGAAAAGCCTGGGCCTTCGGAGCGGAAGGCCATGCGCGCCGTGTCCTTCACATACGGCAGCCGCTCGATCGGCGAACCCGCCGTGAAGTAGTGTTCAAAGCGCCGCATCGACGTCACCGGCAGCGCCATGCCGAAGCGCTGCGCCACCTCGCCGGCCCAGGCGCCGGCGGCGTTGACGAAGGCCTCGGCGTGAACACGCCCGCCGTTCGACAGACCGATCAACGTGATGCGGCCGGCCGTAATCTCGGCGCTCTCGAAGCGCGCCTGCACATAGCTTGCCCCGAGTTCGATTGCCTTGCGCCGGAAGCCCCACAGCAGCCCGTGCGGATCGCACCAGCCGTCGTGCGGCGTGTGTGCGCCGGCGCCGAGGTCGCTGACGTTCATCGACGGGAACTTCTGCTTCAGCTGCGAAGGGCTCAGCAAGTCCACGACGCAGCCGTGCGCCTGCTGCCGGCGCACGTTGCGCTCCAGCCCCGCCGCCGCCTCGGGCGGCACGATGAAGAGGTAGCCGCCCTCCACCCAATCCACCGACGCGGGCTGCTTGGCCGTGGCCATCGTCGCCTCGAACGCGCGGATGAAGGCGATGCTGAACTTCGACATCTCGATGTTCTCGGGGCAGGTGAACTGCACCCTGCAGCCGCCCGACGCACGCAGCGCCGACGCGAACTCGTAGCTCGGATCGGGCTCGATCACGCACACCACAAGCCCCGGCGATTCGCGCAGCAGGAAGTAGGCGCAGGCCGATCCGATGATGCCGCCGCCGATGATGGCAACGTCGTGGCGGGCGGGTTCGGTCATGGTTGTCCTCGGGATTTCGGCGTTGACATCGTATCCATGATTGGATCCAATCTGCACAGATGGCACCACATTTCACTGAAGCGGAGCTGCTGGCCGCCGTCACCGGCCTGCTGGCGCGGCACGGCGTCGAGCCGGTCAGCGCCGGCGCCGTTGCGCAGAGCATCGTCGCCGCCGAGCGCGACGGCGCCTTCAGCCACGGCCTGGCGCGGCTGCCGGCCTATCTGTCAACGCTGAAGAGCGGCTGGCTTGCGCCGGCGACGGCGATGGTGGTGGAAGACGCCGCGCCGGCGGTGCTGCGCGTCGATGCGCGCAACGGCTTCGCGCAGGGTGCGCTGGCGCGCGCCGGGGACCACGCCATCTCCAAGGCGCGCAGCCAGGGCCTGTGCTCGATCGCCATCCATGACTCGCACCACTTTGGCTGCCTGTGGCCCGACGTGGAGCCCTTCGCCCGCGAAGGCCTGCTGTGCCTGGCCTTCGTACATTCGCGCAGCCGGCTGGTCGCACCCGGTGCGAAGCAGCGCGTGCTGGGCACGAACCCGATGGCTTTCGCCTGCCCGCGGCCGGGCGGCGAGCCGCTGGTCTGGGACCAGGCCTCCAGCGTGATGGCGCACGGCGACGTGCTGCTGGCCGCGCGCGACGGCCACCCGCTGCCCGAAGGCGTTGGGGTGGACCGCGAAGGCCGCGCGACGCACGTTGCGGCCGAGATCGTTGACGGCGGCGCGCTGCTGCCTTTCGCGGGCCACAAGGGCTTCCTGATCGCGTTGATGGTCGAGATCATGGCCGGCGCGCTGACCGGCAGCCGCTTCGGCTTCGAAGACGGCTCAGGCGCCTTCCCCGGCGCTCAGACCTCGAACGCCGGCCAGACGCTGCTGCTGATCGATCCGCAACGTTCGGCGGGCGCCGACTTCGGCGCGCGCGTCGAGACGTTGCTCGCCGTGTTGCAGGCCGCCGGCACCGAACGCCTGCCGGCCGACCGCCGCTACCGCAACCGGCGCCTGGCTGCCGAACGCGGCATTCCAGTCAACGCCGACACGATGGCGCTGCTGCAACGTGGCTGACCCTCACGGCGCGCCGCATCTGGCGCGCCTTTCAAACGGAGAACCCATGCAGCTCGATCACGTGGACGTGGCCATCATCGGTGCCGGCAATGTCGGGATCGCGGTGGCCTACTACCTGGTGAAGCAGCACGGCGCGCAGCGCATCACGCTGGTCGACCCGCGCGACCCGATGAGCCTGACCTCGGCGCAGTCGGGCGAGAACTACCGCAACTGGTGGTCGCATCCCACGATGACGGCCTTCACCGACCATTCGATCTCGCTGATGGAAGCGCTCGACCGCGAATCGGGCGGGCGCCTCAACATGACACGCGGCGGTTATGTGCTGGCGACGCGGCGGCAGCGGCCTCAAGACCTGATCGACAACCTGTATCGGGGTTACGGCCGCGAGCCGGGCTTGATCCGCTTTCACGAAGCCGCGGCCGGCGACTACCGGCCGCCGCAGCGCACGCCGTGGAGCCAAGCGCCGCTCGGCGTCGATGTGCTGCTGGACCAGGGCCTGATCCGCACCACCTTCCCGACGCTGGACCCCGAGATCCGCACCGTGCTGCATGTGCGCCGCGCTGGATCCATCAGCGCGCAGCAGATGGGCCAGGTGATGCTGGAGGCGATCCGAGCCGCCGGCGGCTCGGTGCGACGCGCCAAAGTGCGCGGCATCAGCGCGGGCGCGCCGTTCCGGCTGGAGCTGCAGTCCGATCAGGGCACGGCAACGCTGAAGGCTGATCGCATCGTCAATGCCGCGGGCCCCTACCTGCGCGACATCGGCCGCATGCTCGGCGACGAACCGCCCGTGCACAACGTCTACCAGCAGAAGATCTCGTTCGAGGACCGCCTGGGCGCCATCCCGCGCACGCTGCCGTTCACGATCGACCTCGATCCGCAGCAGCTCGCCTGGGACGATGGCGATCGCGAGCTGCTGGAGGCGAACCCGGCCACGCGCTTTCTCACCGAACCGATGCCGGGTGGCATCCACTGCCGCCCCGAAGGTGCGGTGAACGGCGCGTGGGTCAAGCTCGGTTGGGCCTACAACAAGGCATCATCCGACGTTTTTGCCGAACCGCCGATGGACCCGCACTACCCCGACATCCTGCTGCGTGGCGCCAGCCGCACGCACGCCGGCCTCAAGGCCTACATCGGCCGCCTGCCGCGCGGCATGCACCACTACGGCGGCTACTACACGATGACGCCGGAGAACTGGCCGCTCATCGGCCGCACGAACGTGCCGGGCGCGTTCATCGCGGGCGCGCTGTCGGGCTTCGGCTCGATGGCCGCGTGCGCCACGGGGGCCCTCTGCGCCGCCTGGATCAACGGCGCACCGATTCCCGACTACGCCCGCGCCCTGTCGGGCGACCGCCATGCCGACGCGCGGCTGATGCAGGAACTGGTGGCGCTGGACAAGGGCGCGCTGTAGCCGATGCTGTCGCTGGCGCTCAAGTGTCTGGTGGGTGCGGTCGCGGTGCTGCTGATCGCGCTGCTGTCGAAGACGCGCAACTTCTACATCGCCGGCCTCGTGCCGCTGTTTCCCACCTTCGCCCTGATCGCGCATTACATCGTGGGCACCGAACGCGCGCCCCCCGATCTGCGCACCACGGCCCTGTTCGGGCTGCTGGCGCTGATCCCGTATGCGATCTACCTCGTCACGGTGTACTGGCTCAGCGTGAAGACCTCGTTGCCTGTCACGCTGAGCGCGGCCACCGCGGCCTGGTGCGTGGCCGCGGCGCTGCTGCTGTGGTCCTGGACGCGCTGAACGCGCCGCGTCACTCGGGCTGCATGCCCGCCGAGCGCATCACCTGCGTGTAGCTCTGCAGCTGCGTGCGGATCAGCGTGCCCAGCTCCTCGGGCGTCGAGCTCTTGATCGGGATGCCTTGTTTCCCCAACGCCGCGATCACGTCGGGCCGCGCGATGGCCTGCGCAAACGCGCGGTTGAGCTTGTCCACCACGTCGCGCGGCATGCCGGCGGGGCCCAGCAGCGCGTTCCACGACACGATCGAGAAGCCTTGCAGGCCGGCCTCGGCCACCGTCGGCACATCGGGCAGCAATGAACTGCGGCGGTCCAGCGTCAGCGTGATCGGCCGCAGCTTGCCGGCCTGGATGTGCGGCATCGCCGTCGTCAGGTTGCTGAACATCAGCTGCACGCGGTTGCCGATGAGGTCGGTCATCGCCGCCGGTTCGCCCTTGTACGGCACATGCACCATGTCGATGTTGGCCAGCGACTTGATCTGCGCCATAGAGACGAAGCCCGCCGTGTTGCCCGACGCGTAGCTGAGCTTGCCCGGGTTGGCCTTGGCATAGGCGATCAGCTCCTGCAGGTTGCGCACCGGCAGTTCGGCGTTGACGACGAGGAACAGCGTGAACCGGCCGATGTCGGTGATCGGCGTGAAGTCCTTGTTGACGTCGTAGGGCGGCACCTTCTTCAGCGCCGGCACCACCGACAGCGGGCTGTTCGTGCCCAGCAGCAGCGTGTAGCCGTCGGGTGGCGCGCGCATCACGTCGATGGCGGCGATGGCGCCGTCGGCCCCGGCCTTGTTGTCCACGATGATCTGCTGGCCCAGGATCTCGCTAGCCGCCTTGGACACCGTGCGTGCCACCGCGTCGGTGGCCGAGCCGGCCGGCAGCGGCGTCACCAGCCGGATCGGCTTGGCGGTGGGAAGGGCCTGTGCCAGCACCGGCCCGCTGGCCAGTGCGGTCAGCGAAGCGATGGCAACGAGCGTGAGGCGTCGGGTGATGGGCTTGCCGTTCATGCGGTCTGTCTCCTGGTAACTGTCGATGAATGCTCGGGGGTGATGAGTGCCGTGCCCTGCGACAGCACGGTGGCTTGGCGCGCCGGCACGCGCGTTCTGAAGCGGATCTGCGAGCCGCTGCGCCAGGCTTCGGTGCGGAGCGTCTCGCCGGGGTACACGGGGCCTGACATCCGCGCGTGCATCGCCGTCAGCCGCGCCGCGTGTCCGCCGCACAGCGTGCGTTGCAAGGCCCAGGCGGCCATGCCGAAGGTGCAGCGGCCGTGCAGCAGCGGCCGCGGATGCCCCGCCGCGCGGGCGCGTTCGGGGTCGGCGTGCAGCGGGTTCCAGTCGCCGCTGAGCCTGAAGATCAGCGCCTGTTGCGGCAGCGTCGGCATCTCGAACACCGCATCGGGTTCGCGCTCGGGCCAGGGTTCGGGCGCGCTGCCGCGCTCCAGCCCTTTGGGGTCGAAACCCCCGAGCTTGCGCGCCAGCGACGACGACTGCAATGTGCACAGCAGCGCGCCGCTGGCCGCATCACGCACCGTGCACTCGGTGACCAGCAATGCGCCCACCTGCGCGCCCTTGTCGCGCACCGCCGTCACCTGTGTGCGGCCGATCACCTCGCCTTCCACCGGCAGCGCCGCGTGGTTCTGGAAGCCCATCTCGGCGTGCACCACGTGGAGCAGATCGACGCCGGTGCCCGGCTCGGCATACCAGAGGAAGGGGTAGGCCAGCACGGTGCCGAAAGACGGCAGCGCCTGCAGGCCACGTTCGTACACGAAGCGCAGTTCGTCGGCACTGCACCGATCGCCGCCCAAGCCCAGACCCAGCGCGTACAGCATCGTGTCGTTGCGCGTGAAGCGGCGCTTCACCGGCGCGATGGCCCAGCGGCGCAGACGCTGGGCGTCGAACAGCGTTTCTTCAGTCACCTGAGATCTTGGCGGCGCGGATGACCTTGCCCCAGCGTTCCGTTTCATCCCGCATCAGCGCCTTCAGCTCGGCCGGGCCCGACGGCGTGACTACGGCGCCGCTCTTCTCCAGCGCCTGGCGAACGCCCGGCTCCTGCAGCGACGCGAGGATCGCGCTGCTCAGTGTGTGCACCACGTCGGCCGGCGTGCCTGCGGGCGCCGTGACCGAAGCCCACGACGACATCTGCAGCTCGGGGTGGCCCAGCTCCACGACCGAAGGCACGTCGGGCAACGCCGGCAGGCGCGTCGGCGACGTGACGGCAATCGCGCGCAGCTTGCCGGCCTGGATGTGCTGCATCGACGACGCCAGCTGGTCCACCATCATGTCCACCTGGCCGCTGAGCACGTCCTGCAGCGCCGGGCCGTTGCCCTTGTACGGGATGTGCGTGATGTCCACCTTCATGTGGAACTTCAGCAGCTCTGCGCCCATATGGCTGGACGCGCCGCTGCCGCCCGACGCGTAGGTCATCTTGCCGCCGCGGGCGCGCGTGGCAATGTCGTCCAGCGTGCGCAGGTTGCGGTCGGGGCGGGCCTCGATGACCAGCGGCGTGTCGAACACCTTGGCCACCGGCACCAGGTCGCGCTCGGGCTGCAGCTTCTGGCTGCGGTAGATGTGCGGGTTCATCACCAGTGTGCCCATCGACGTGAACAGCAGCGTGTAGCCGTCGGGCGCGCTCTTCGCCACAAGTTCGGCACCGATGCCGCCGTTGGCACCGCCGACGTTCTCCACCACCACCGGCTGCTTCAGCCGCGCGGTGAGCGACTGCGCCAGGATGCGGCCGCCGGCATCGGTGGCGCCGCCGGGCGGGAACGGCACGATCATGCGGATCGGCTTCGACGGAAAGGCCTGCGCGAGCGCGCCCAGCGGCGCGGCGATGCAGGCGGCCAGCAGAAGCAGGCGGCGGATGGGAAGCATGCGGTTTCTCCTGGCGTCGTGGTGGTTGCGGTCGCCGCGGGCTCAGCGACCCATGAAGCGCGGCGCGCGTTTCTCGGCGAAGGCACGGAAGCCCTCTTCGTAGTCGGCCGAGGCCTTAAGCACGCGGCTCAGGTTCTCGGAAATCTCCATCCCTTCGGCCACACCGCAGCCCAGCGCGCGCAGCGTCGCGTCGCGCGTGGCCTGCACCGCCAAAGGGGCATTGGCGGCGATGCGTTCGGCCAGTTGGAGCGCGCTGGCCTGCAGCTGCGCCATCGGCACGACGCGGTTGACGAGGCCGAAACGCAGCGCGGCCTCGGCCGTCACTGGGTCGCCCGTCAGCAACATCTCCAGCGCCCGGCCCAGGCCGACGATGCGTGGCAGCCAGACCATCGCGCCGCTGGCCGGAACGATGCCGCGCGTGACCTCGGGCAACGCGATCAGCGTGCCCTCTGCCGCGACGCGCAGGTCGCAGGCCAAAGCCAATTCGAGCCCGCCGCCGCTGACGCGGCCGTGCAGTGCGGCGATCACCGGCTTGCCCAGGTCGTGCGGCGGCACGTATTGAAGCCGGCGCTTCTCGCCGGGCAGCGCTTCGAAGCGCCGCCCTTCGGCCCGCTCGGCCTCGTCCACCTCAACGCCGTCGCGGTAGCCGAAGCCCGGGTGCGTCTGGCCGATGTCCATGCCCGAACAGAAGGTCGCGCCCTCGCCCCACAACACGGCCACGCGCGCGTCGCGGTCCACCGCGTAGTCGCGCCAGGCATCGCGCAGCAGGCGCATCGCCTGCGGGTTCAGCGCGTTGTGGCGCTGCGGGCGGTGCAGGCCGATGCGGGCGACGAAGCCATCGCGCTCATAGCGCACTGGCAGGCGGTCAGTGCTCATGGAACGCCAGCCTTCGGCACCGCAACAACGCCCGCGGCCACCAGTTCGGCCAGCCTGGCGCTGCCCACACCAACACCGGCCAGGATCTCGGCCGTGTGTTCGCCCAGGGCCGGCGCGGGGCGGCGGATCTGCGCCGGCGCGTGTTTCATCTTGATCGGCGTCATCAGCAGCGGCACTTCGCCCGCCACCGGATGCAGATGCGGCTGCAGCGAGCCGCGCGCCTTTACCTGTTCGCTCTGCGCCGCTTCGGCCACCGACAGCACCGGGCTGATGCACAGCTCCTTGTCCTTCAGGGCTTCAAACCAGGCATCCCGGCTGCGCGTGAGAAAGATGCGCTGCATCTCGGCACGAATCTCTTCCTGCTTCGCATCGTCGGCGTACTGCAGGGCGTCCCATTCGGGATGGCCGAGCGCGTGGCACAGGTTCTTGTGGAAGTGGCTCTCGATGGCCGACACGGTGACGTAGCCGCCGTCGGCGCAGCGGTAGATGTCCGACCACGGATAACGCCCGTTGTGCCGCTCTTCGCCGCGGCTGGGCGCGGTGCCGCTGCCGACGTAACTCGACAGCGCCGTCACCGCCATCGCGAACGCGCTGTCGGCCAGCGCCACGTCGATGTACTCGCCCTGCCCTTCGCGCTCGGCGCGGCGCAGCGCGGCCAGGATGCCGATGGCCGCCATGTGCGCCGCGGCCAGGTCGGAGATCTGCGGCCCGCTCATCGCCGGTGCTTCGCCGCGGCGGCCCAGCAGGCTGAGGATGCCGCCCACGGCGAGGTAGTTCGGGTCGTGCGCCACCACGTCGCGGTACGGTCCCTTCTGTCCGAAACCCGACAGCGACAGGTAGACGATCTTCGGGTTCACCGCGCGCACGGCGTCGTAGTCGATGCCCAGGCGTTTCACCACGCCGGGGCGGAACTGCTCGAACACCACGTCGGCCTTCGCGGCCACCTGCAGGAACAGTGCGCGGCCCTCCTCCGACTTCAGGTTGATCGCCAGGCCGCGCTTGTTGCGGTTGATCATCATGTGGCGCGCCGAGATGCCGTTCTTCAGCGGCGCCACGTGCCGGAAGTCGTCGCCGCAGCCGGTGTCCTCCACCTTGATGACGTCGGCGCCGAAGTCGGCCAGGATCTGCGTGGCCACCGGCCCCGGCAGTTGGCGCGAGAGGTCGAGCACGGTGATGCCTTCCAGCGGCAGGCTCATGGTCTTGGCGTCCTTCATTCGACGTCTTTCACTCGATCTTCGCGCCTGAATCGCGCACGACCTTGCCCCACTTGGCAGCGTCGGCGCGCACGAACGCGGTGTAGGCCTCGGGCGTGGCGCTGGTGGGTTCGGCACCGCCCTGCGACATGTGCTGGCGCACCTCGGGCATCGCGGTCACCGCCGTGATCGCGGCGTTCAACTGCTGCACGATGGCCGGCGGCGTGCCGGCCGGCGCGAACACGCCGTACCAGCCCTGCACCTCGAAGCCGGGCACGCCCGCTTCGGCCAGCGTGGGCACATTCGGTGCCGCGGCCGCGCGCGTGGCACCCGACACCGCCAGCGCCTTCACCTGGCCCGCCTTCACCAGCGGCAGGCCGGTGGGCAACGTGTCGAACATGACCTTCACCTGGCCGCCCGCCAGGTCCGACAGCGCCGGCCCGCTGCCCTTGTACGGGATGTGCTGGATGTCGACGCCGGCCATGCTCTTGAACAGCTCCACCGTGAGGTGGCCGACGGAGCCGTTGCCGGCCGACGCGTAGCTGAGCGCGCCCGGCTTGGCCTTGGCCATCGCGATCAGCTCCTGCGCCGTGTTCACGCCCAGCGTGGGATGCACGACGAGGATGTGCGGCATGGCGCCGATGGGCGCCACGGCCACGAAGTCCTTGATCGGGTCGTAGGGCAGCCTGGGGTACAGCGCCTGCGCGATGGCGTGCGTGGCCACCGAACCCAGCACCAGCGTGTAGCCGTCGGGCGCGGCCTTGGCGCCCATGTCGGTGCCCACGGTGCCGCCTGCACCGCCGCGGTTGTCGATGACGATGGGCTGCTTCAGGCGCGCCGACAGCTGGTTGGAGATGGCGCGCGCCATGTAGTCGGAACCGCCGCCAGGGGGGAACGGCACGATCAGGCGGATCGGCTTGTTCGGGTAGGCCTGTGCGAAGGCGCCTCCGGCGCAAGCCAGCGCAGCCAGCAGCGCGATCCAGGGTCTGCGGATCCTCATGATGTCTCCTTGTCTGCATCGGCCACGACGCGCGCCGCGCGCAATGCCTCGATCTGCTCGGCGCTGAAACCGAACTCGGCCAGCACCTCCTGCGTGTGCTGCCCAAGCAGCGGCGCCGCACGCGTGTACTGCGCCGGCGTGCCGTGGAAGTTGATCGGCAGCGCCAGCATTTCGAAGCGCCCCGCGGTGGGGTGCTGCACTTCGATGGTGGCCTGGTTGTGGCGGATCTGCGGGTCCTCGCGCAGCGCCTGCACCAGGTTCTGCACCCGCGCCGCCGGCACGTTGAATTCGGCGAACAGCGCCAGCAGTTCGTCGGTGCCGCGGCGGCCGAACTCGGCCTGCAGTTCGGCGTCGACGAAATCGCGGTTCGCGCAACGCGCCACGTTGGTCCTGCTGCGCGCGTCCAGCGCCAGGTCCGGCCGGTTCAGCGCCTTGCACAGCGCACCCCAGAACTTCTCGGTGAAGCAGGCCAGGAAGAACAGGTCGCCTTCGCTGCCGGCGTAGTTGCGGTAGGGGCAGAAGCTGGGGTGGCCGCTGCCCAGGCGCTGCGGCGCCTTGCCGGTGACGAAGGTCTCGCCGTCGCGCGGCAGCGTGCTGAACACGGTGGCGCCCAGCAGCGAGAGGTCCAGCCGCTGGCCTTCGCCGGTGCGCTCGCGGTGCAGCAGCGCCGCGGTGATGGAGAACGCCAGCAGCGCCGCAGCGTTGAAGTCGGGCATCGGCGTGCCCACACGCACCGGGCCGCCGTCGGCGTCGCCCGTCATCGCCATCACGCCGCTGAGTGCCTGGATGATGGGGTCGTTGGCCGGCAGGTGGGCATACGGCCCGGTCTGGCCGAAGGCCGAGATGCTGGCGAAGACGATCTTCGGGTTCACCGCCTTCACGGCGTCGTAACCGATGCCCAGGCGGTCCAGCGTGCCGGGGCGGAAGTTCTCGGTGATGACGTCGGCCTGCGCCGCCATCTTCAGGAACGTGGCGCGGCCGTCCTTCGACTTCAGATCGAGCCGAACGCTGCGCTTGTTGCGGTTCTGCGAAAGGAAGTTGGCGCTCTCCTTGCCCACATAGACGGTGCCCATGCCGCGCGACAGTTCGCCGGCTTCGAGCTCTTCGATCTTGATGACGTCGGCGCCGGTGTCGCCGAGGATCATCGTGCCCACCGGGCCTGCCGTCATCACGGTGAGGTCGAGGATGCGGTAGCCGGAAAGCGGTTGTGCAGCAGGCATGTCTTCAGTACCGGTGGGTGAGGAACAGCGCGCCGGCGTCGCCGCGCTTCATCACGAAGCTGTGCGCCAGCGCGGCGTCGGTGCGCGGATGGTCCAGCCGGTAGTGGCCGCTGCGCGTCTCGTTGCGGTTGAGGCAGGCGCGCAGCACCAGCTCGCTGGCCAGCGCCATGTTGCGCAGGCCCAGCAGGTCCATCATGGTGGCGGGTGTCGCGCCCAGGTCGGTGGCGGCCTCGGCCTGCGTTTCCAGCGCGGTCTGCAGCGCGGCGTTCAGCCCCTCGGCCGTCTTCTCGCAGAGGCAGTGGCGCTGCATCATGCGGCGCAGGCGCTTCGTCAGCACCGCCACCGCCTCAGGCATGTCGGCGCGGCGCAGCGCGCCGTGCACATCGGCCAGGGACGCATCGAGCGTCGCGGCTTGCGCGCGCGCCCGGCCCGTTGCGGCGCGCTTCGCCGCCGCCACGCCCGCGCGGTGGCCGAACACCTGGCCCTCGCCCAGCGAGTTGCCGCCCGGCCGTTCGGGCCCGCGCACGCCGCCGGAGAGTTCGCCGATGACGTACAGCCCCGGCACCGTGCTCTGCGCGTCGCCGTCGGTCATGCGCACGCCGCCGTTCATGCACTGGAACACGACACCGGCCTCTAGCGTGTCGCGGCCGAGGTCGATGCCGCGTTCCTGCGTCCAGCGCGCGGTGTTCGGCAGCACGCGCTGCAGGTCTTCGGGCGTGTTGTGCGCGAACGAGAAGAAGATGCCGCCGTGCGGCCCGCCGCGGCCCTGCGCGGCCTCGCGCGCCATCGAGATGTCGATGTACTTCGAGACGTTGTTGCTGGTGAACGGGAAGCCCTTCTCGTCGTACACCTCCTGCAGCGTCACGCCGGCCGGCACATAGTCGTGCAGGAACTCGCGGCTGCGCGCGTCCAGCAGCTTGGGGTACAGGCGGAAGGCCGAGCCGCTGAAGAGCTGGATGTACGGGTGCACCAACGCCGGCCCCAGCTGGTGGAACTCCATGTTCACCAGTTCGGCGCCGTGGCGCCAGCAGATGGCCTGGCCGTCGCCCGTCATCTCGGCGGTGGACGCCTGCAGCTCGAAGGCGCTGTGCAGGCCGCCGGTGCCGAGCACCACGCTGGGCGCCTCGTATTGCACCAGCACCTGACGCTGGGTGTCGAAACCCAGCACGCCGGCGACCGTGCCTTCGGCATCGCGCAGCAGGTCCACCAGCGCGATGCCCTCGTCGATGTGCACCCCGCTGGCCACCAGCGCGTCCGACAGCGCCTGCACGAAGGCCTTGCCCGTCTTGCCCTTCACGCCGAGCGCACGCGCATGGCTGCCGAAATCGCTCTTGATGAGCTTCAGGTCGGCGCCTTCATGGTCGAAGGGCACGCCGAGCGCCATCAAGTCCTTGATGCGCTCGGGCGCTTCGTCGGCCAGCACACGCACCAACCTTTCGTCGATGAATCCGCGCCCGGCGCGCATCGTGTCCTGGTAGTGGCTCTCGCGGCTGTCATCGCTGCTGCCGAAGCCGGCGGCGCCCATGCTCATGATCTCGCTGGCGCCGTGCACCGTGCTGCCGCCCGACTGCAGCGCGGCCTTCGTCAGCAGCCGCACATCGGCACCCGCCTGGCGCGCCGAGAGCGCCGCGCGGCTGGCGGCACCGCCGCCGCCCACCACCAGCACGTCGGCCCGGCGCTTCTCGACAGCGAGCTTCATGCGGTCAGTTCACGCGCGACGATGTTGCGCAGGATCTCGCCGGTGCCGCCGAGGATCTGGAACACCTTGGCTTCGCGGAAGTGGCGCTGCATCGCGTACTCCATCGAATAGCCGTTGGCGCCCATCACCTGCAGGCCTTCCAGCGCCACCTTCATGTAGGTATCGCCGGCGAAGAACTTGGCCTGCGCCGATTCCACGTTGCACTTCTGGCCTGAAGCGAGCAGCGCCGCGCCGCGGTAGGTGAGTAGCCGCGCGCAGTCCACCTGCGTCTGCAGCTCCACCAGGCGGTGGTTGATGGCCTGGAACGACGCGATGCTGCGCCCGAACTGCTTGCGTTCCTTCGTGTACTCCAGCGCCAGGTCCAGCGCGCTCTGTGCCGCGCCGGTGACGATGGCGGCCAGCGCGATGCGCTCCTTCGCCAGCACGCCCATCAGCTGCGTCCAGCCGCGGTGCAGGTCGCCGATGAGCTGCTTCGCCGGCACGCGCGCATTGACGAAGTTCACCTCGCACGAACGCACCATGTGGCCACCCAGCAGGTCGATGGGGCGCACCTCCATGCCCGGCGTGGGGTTCGGCACCAGCAGCAGGCTGATGCCTTCGTGCTTGCCTTCGCCCTTCTCGGTGCGGCAGGCCAGCAGGATGTGGTTGGCCTGCACCGCGCCGGTGATCCACATCTTGGTGCCGTTGACGATGAAGTCGTCGCCGTCGCGCACCGCGGTGGTCTTCAAGCTGGCGGCATCCGAGCCCGAACCGTTCTCGCTGAGCGCGAACGCGAAGCGCGTCCTGCCTTCGGCCAGCCTGGGCAGCAGGTCGTCCTTGATGGCGTCGGGCGCGAGCTGCACCACCGCGCCGCCCACCATGTTGACGTTGATGTTCCAGTAGCGCGCCAGCGTGCTGCTGTGGTAGCCGATGACCTCCAGCATGCCGATCATGTCGAGGTAGCCGCCGACGCCGCCGTACTGCTCGGGCAGCGTCAGGGCGAACCAGCCCTGACGCGCCATCAGGTCGACGAGTTCGGTGGGGAATTTCTTCTCTTCGTCGTGCGTGCGCAGGTAGTCCTGCGTGGCCACCTGGCTCAGCGCACGGTGCACGCTTTCGCGGAACTCGAACTGTTCGGGCGTGAGGTAAGGGCTCAGCTCGCGGCGGCCGAGCAGGCGTTCGTGCTTTTCCATGGTCTCAACCTGCCTTCACGGGCCGCAGCCCCATATCGCGCACGTTCACGCCGGTCGCGACCAGCGTGTACAGGCTCGCCAGGAAACCCTGGCCGTAAGGATTCGCCTCGCCCAGGTAGCGCGGGTTCGGGCTGGCCACGTTCACGATCAGCGGCCCCTTCTGCTGGTGCCGCAGCGTGCCGGTGCGCAGGTCGAAGTGGTGGCGCAGCACGTACTCCAGCGCACGCACACCCGCTTCTTCGTACACCTTGTCCAGCAGCCCGAGCTGCCAGCCCTTCACGAAGCCGTAGCCGATCATCACGGTGGCGCTGGTGTCGATCAGCGAGTAGTCGTCGTCCACGGTGGCGCGCCAGAAGCCGTCCTCCTGCAGCGGCAGCAGCGCCTCGCAGGTCTTGCGGAAGAGGCCGGTCACGCCGGCGGGCGGCTTCTCGATGACCTCCAGCGTGTCCACCACGCCGGCCAGCCACCAGCCCTGAGCGCGGCCCCAGGCGGTGCCGTCGATCCAGACGTCTATCTTGCAGTAGCTGTCTTCCACCGGCACCGCAGCGTTCAGCACATGGCGGATGTACCCCTCGGGCGTGGCCAGCAGCTCCCAGGTGCGCACCAGGTCGTTGATCGCCATCTCGGTGCGGCCCATGATGGCCAGCGACGGCGGCACCATGTAGGCCGTGTCGGCGAAGATCCAGCCCGGTGTGCTGGGTGCCGTGCTGAACACCGGGCAGCCCGCCACCTCGACACGTTCCTTCAGATAGATCGGCAGCGCATCGCGCGCCTCGGCCTCGAAGCCCGCCAGCACCAGCGGCCGGATGCGCGACATCGAATCGCTGATGTTCGGGTGCGCGACGATGCGCCCCAGCGGGTTCTTGCTGCGCGGGATGTTGCCGGTGCCGGCGAGCGTGTGTTCGAGCTGCTGCTTCAGCATCTCGTGATGGCCCGACAGGTGCATGCCGTTCAGCATCGCGGCGTGTTTGCCGCCGGTGTCCACGGGCTCCTGCAAACCGCGTTCGAGCATCTTGCGGACGATGGTTTCTGGCATCACTCAACTCCTTGAGACGGATTCGTCAGGTTCTTCAGGCCCATCGGCTGCGGCGCGAACAGCCGTGTGTCCATGGGCTTGCAATCGGGACTCACGCGGACTTCGAAGCCGACGTGCGGGCGGATCTGCGAGTCGATGTCGATGCCGGGCGCCACCTCGATCAGCAGCAGTCCTTGCGCATCCAGCGCGAACACGCAGCGCTCGGTAATCACGCGCACATGCGCGCCGCGCGCGAAGGCGCTGGGGCCGTGCAGGTTGACCTGCTCGATGGCCGGCAGCAGCTTGCGGTGGCGGCCTTCCTGCTGCACTTGCAAGGCGCCGCCTTCGATGGCGACGCGCAACGAGCCGCTCGTCAGCGTGCCGCACAGCAGCAGCTTCTTCGTGCGGAACGTGATGTCCACGAAGCCGCCCGGACCGCGGATGGCACCGTCGAACTTGGCCACGTTGACACTGCCCTGCGCATCGATCTGCGCGAAGCCGAGCAGCGTCGCGTCGAGGCCACCGCCGTGATAGAAGTCCAGCAGGTCGGCGGAATCGACGATGGCCTGCGGGTTGTAGTGGGCGCCGAACGCGCCGGTCTGGCCCGGCACGCCCATCGCGGGCACACCGCCGAGCGCACCGTGTTCGACGCTGAAGGTCAGCGCGTCCAGCGCGCCTTCCTCGGCGATGACGCTCGGCAGCTGGGAGCCCATGCCCACGCCCAGGTTCACGACATCGCCACGCGCCAGCTCCAGCGCGGCACGGCGCAGGATGATCTTCTGGTGGTCCAGCGGCATCGGCCTGGGCGTCGGTGCGCTGCGCACGGCGCCGGTGAAGGCGGGGTCGAAGCCCAGCTGGGTCTGGATGGCCTGCGCGTCCACCACCACCGCATCGACCCAGATGCCCGGAATCTCCACCTGCCGCGGGTGCAGCGTGCCGCGTGGCACGATACGCTTGACGACGACAATGACCTTGCCGCCATTCGTGCGCGCCGCCATCGCCATGTGGCGCACGCCGCCGCTGATGGGCTCTTCTTCGAGGCTGATGTTGCCGTCTTCATCGGCCACACTGCCACGCACGATGGCCACGTGGATGGGCGTGCTGCGCAGGAACAGGCATTCGGTGCCATCCACCGTCACGCGCTTGAGCAGATCGAGCTCTGGCGCGTCGTGATGCGCCCGCACGTCGCCCGACGTTGCGGATGAAGCGGGATCGACGAAGGTGGCTAGGCCGGCCTGTGTCAGCAGCCCGGGTGAGCGCGCCGCGCATTCGCGCATCCAGCGGAACAGCACGCCCATCGGCAGCACGTAGGTGGCGATGCGGTTGTTCACCGCGGCGTCGATGAGCTTGGGCGTATCGCGCACGTTGTACGACGAAGCGATCAGCCGCTGCACCATGCCTGGGGCGGCCAGATGCTCCAGGCCGGTGGTCTGCCCCGGCGCCGACCAGCCGGTGCGGCACGGGCTGATCACCGTCAGGCCGCGCGGCTCCTCCCTCTTGGCGAAGCGTTCTTCCAGCGCCTGCAGCACGGCCTCGGTGGACAGCAGCGACACCACGCCGCAGACGGCCACGGTGTCGCCCGAATCCACCAGCAGCGCGGCCTCCGCCGCGGTCATCACCTGCATGGCGCGTTCAGTCCGCAGTGAGCTTGGCGCTCTTGATGACGGCGGCCCAGCGCGTGATTTCGCTGCGGATGAAGGCGTCGAACTGCGCCGGCGTGTTGGGCGCGAATTCGGCGCCCAGGCCGTTGAGGCGCTCCTTCACTTCAGGCAGCGCCATGATGCGCGTGACCTCGGCATTGAGCCTTTCGACGATGGCCTTCGGCGTGCCCTTGGGCGCCAGCAGACCGGCCCAGGCCACCGCGGCATAACCCGGAACGCCCGACTCGGCCACCGTGGGCAGATCAGGCACCGCGGTCGACCGCTTTTCGCTGCTGACGGCCAGCGCGCGCAAGCGCCCCTGCTTCACCTGCGGCAGTACCGACACCATCGACGCGAACATCATGTTCACCTGCCCGCCCAGCAGGTCGGCCTCGGCCGGCGCGCTGCCCTTGTACGGGATGTGCGTCATCTCCAGCTTGGCCATGTCGGCGAACATCGCCGCGGCCAGGTGCTGCGATGAACCAGTGCCGCCGGATGCGTAGTTCAGCGCGCCCGGCTTGGCGCGTGCCAGCGCCAGCAGCTCGGCCGTGGTCCTGGCCGGCACCGTGGGGTGCACCACCAGCAGGCTGGGCTGCTGCAGCAGCAGGATGATCGGCTCGAAGTCGCCCAGCGTGTCGTACGGGAGCTTCTTCTGCAGCGTGACGTTGCTGGCATGGCCGGGCGCGACGATCACCAGCGTGTAGCCATCGGGCGCGGCCTTGGCGACGATGTCGGAGCCCGTGATGCCGTTGGCGCCGGCGCGGTTGTCGGCAATGATCGTGGTGCCCAACGCCTGCCCCAGGTGCTGGCCGATTAGACGCGCGACGATGTCGGTGGTGCCGCCGGCCGCGAACGGCACGACGATGCGGATCGGTTTGCCGGCGGGCCACGCTGCCTGGGCATGGACGATGGGCGCAGCGAAGGCGGCGCACACGAATGCAGCGGCCAGCGCCGCTGCGCGGCGAGTGAAGAAACGCATGGAAGTCTCCGGTGGAAAGCGCGTCAGTCGGCCGCAGTGGCGCCGGAGATCTCCACCAGCTTGCGCCAGCGCACGATCTCGGCCGCGATGAAGTCGCGAAACTGCGCCTGCATGCTGGGCGCTGGGTCCGAGCCCTGATCGGCCAGCAGCTGCTTGGTGTCGGGCTGCGTGAGGATGCGGTTGAGCGCCGCGTTCAGCTTGTTCACCACGGCCTGCGGCGTCTTGGCCGGCACCAGGATGCCGTTCCACAGCGTCACCTCATAACCGGGCAGTTGTTCGGTGATGGCCGGCACGTCCGGGAAAACCGCCGAGCGCGCCTTCGTCGTGATGCCGATGGCCTTGAACTTGCCGCTCTTCACGTGCTGCACGACATCCACCAGCGGCGAGAACACCGCTTCGATCTGGCCGCCGAGCAGGTCCACGATGGCCGGGCCGCTGCCCCTGTACGGGATGTGCTGCATGTGCGCGCCGGCCATGCTGTTGAACAGTGCGCCGGCGATGTGCAGCGACGAGCCGTTGCCCGCCGAGCCGTAGCGCACCACGTTCTTCGGGTTGCGCGCGTAGGCCAGGAACTCGGCCAGGTTGTTCACCGGCAGCGCGGCGTTCACCACCAGCAGGTTGGGAATGAAGGCCACCTGAGACACGGGCACCAGGTCACGCGTGAGGTCGTAGCTGATCTTCTTGTACAGCGTGACGTTGGTCGCGTGCGTGCTGGTGGCCAGGAAGATCGTGTGGCCATCGGGCAGCGCGCGGGCCACGTAGTCGGCACCCAGGTTGCCGCCGGCACCGCCCTTGTTCTCGACCAGCACCGTCTGGCCGATCTCGTTCTTCAGCTTCGCGGCCAGCATGCGGCCGGTGACGTCGGTGCTGCCGCCGGGTGCAAACGGCACCACCAGCGTCACGGGCTTGCTGGGCCAGGCTTGTGCGGAAGCGGCATGCGGCAGCAGCGCCACGGTGAAGGCCGCCAGGCCCAGGCTCAAGGCCTGCATCCAGGGTGTGCTGCGCGTCATTCAACTGTCTCCAACGGCGATTTTCGAGGTGTACGGAAATCGTATCGACGCCCCTTCGTGCTGACGAATGCCGATTTGGGCGCGCCCTATGTCTTGCGGTTAAGCGCGGGGCAAAAACTCGGCTAAACCCTGATCGAGCACGGTCACGCTGCGCTGCGGCACGGTGGTGCGGAAGCGCACGCGCCCAGGCTCATCGGCCCAGGCTTCGGTGCGCAGCAACTCGCCGGGAAACACCGGCCTGGCAAAGCGGGCTTCGATGCGAACGAGCCGGTCCGCATCGCCTTCGGCAAACGGCCGCAGCAGGGCGTACGCCACAGCGCCGTAACTCGAAAGCCCGTGCAGCAGCGGCCGCTCGAAACCCGCGGCGCGCGCAGCGCCCGGGTCGGCATGGATCGCATTGAAGTCGCCCGAGAGGCGGAACAGCAAGGCCTGCTGCGGCAGCGTAGGCGTGTCGATCTGCAGATCGGCTTCGCGTGCCGGCAGCGGCGCATGCGATGCGGGAATGTGCCCATACGACGCACGCTGCGCGCCGTCGGCGCGGCAGAACATGTCGGCATCCAGCGTGCACAGCAGCTGCCCGCTGCTGGCATCGCGCAGCTCGCGGCGGAAGAAGACCAGCGCGCCGCGGTCCTTGCCCTTTTCTTCGATGCCGGTCACTTCCAGCGTGCCGATCACTTCGCCTTCCGGCGGCAGCGGGCCGTGCATGCGCAGCGTCTGCCCTACATGCACGCACTGCGATGGCGTGACGCCGGCATCGGTGCGGTACAGCCAGCCGAAGCGCGCGGCCAGCACCGTGGCCAGCGTCGGCAGGGCCACCAGAGTGCGCTCGAACACGTGGCGCAAGGCCATGGCATCGGCCGGGTCGTACCCCAGGCCAATCCCGAGAGCGTAGCGCATCGTGTGGGCGGCGTCGTACGCCTGCCGCAGCGGCGGCTCACGCCAGTGCAGCAGGCGCTCGATGTCCAGCGCCATCGTGTCGGTCCGATCAGTTGCCGCTGAACTGCGGTGGCCGCTTCTCGATGAAGGCGGCCATGCCTTCCTTCTGGTCCTGCGTGGAGAACAGCAGATGCAGCGCGCGCGTCTCCAGCGTCAGGCCGGTTTCCAGCGGCGCGTCCATGCCGCGCAGCACGCAGTCCTTCGCCAGCTGCACCGCCAGCGGCGACAGGCCGGCGATCTGCTGCGCCAGCGCCAGCGCGCGCGTTTCCACGGCATCGTCGTCGGCGAGCTCGCTCACCAGCCCCCAGTCGAAGGCCTGCTGCGCGATGAACAGGTCGCCGGTCAGCAGGTAGCGCTTCGCCTTGTGCTTGCCGATCGCCGCGGTCAGCCGCTGCGTGGCACCGCCGCCCGGGATGATGCCGATGCGGATCTCGGGCTGGCCGAAGCGCGCCGACACGCCGGCGACGACGATGTCTCACAGCAGCGCGAGTTCGCAACCGCCGCCCAGCGCGTCGCCGCGCACGGCAGCGATCACCGGCTTGGGCGAGGCCGCGGTGGCGCGCCACAGGTTCAGCACGCCGCGCTGCATCATGTGCACGGTGCCCGCCCCGGCCATCTCCTTGATGTCGGCGCCGGCGGCGAAGGCCCGCTCGTCGCGGGCCAGCACCACGGCGCGGGTGTCGGGGTCATCGGCCGCCGCCTGCAGTTGTTCCACCAGCAGGCGGCGCACGTTCATGTTCAGCGCGTTGCGCGCCTGCGGCCTGCAGATGCGCAGCAGGCGCACGTGGGGATGCTGGCGCTCCAGCCGCATCTCGGGCGAAGTCGCATCGTTCATGCCGACTCCAGCCCGGCCACGGCGCCGCTGGCGAACAGGGCGTCGACCTCGGCCGCGTCGAAACCCCACTGCTGCAGCACCTGCGCGGTGTGTTCGCCGAAGCGCGGCGGCGGGCGCTGGTAGCGCGCCGGCGTGCCGCGGAAGTTGACCGGATGGGCCAGCGTCTCCACCGCGCCGGCCGTGGGATGCTCCAGCGCCACGACGGCGCCGTTGTGCCGCATCTGCGGGTCTTCGCGCAGCGCCTGGTGGATGTCCTGCACCGGCGCCGAAGGCACGTTGAACTCGGCCAGGCGTTGCAGCCAGAAGGCGCTGGTCTGGCCCGCGAAAGCCTGCTCCAGCGTGCCATCGACGAAGTCGCGGTGCGCGTAGCACGCCACGTTGCTGCGGGTGCGCTCGTCGCTCTTCAGCTCGGGGCGGCCGATGGCGTCGCACACCGAGGCCCAGAACTTCTCAGTGAAGCACGACAGGAAGAACAGCCGGCCGTCGCCGCCGGCGTAGTTGCGGTAAGGCACGAACGCGGGGTGTCCGCTGCCCATCCGCGGCGGCGCCTTGCCCGTGCGCAGCGCTTCGCCGTCGCGCGGGATCGCGCTGAACACGGTGCCGTGCAGCAGGTTCAGATCGAGCCACTGGCCCTGCCCGGTGCGCTCGCGGTGCAGCAGCGCGGCGCACACGCCATAGGCCAGCAGCGCTGCGGCGCCGAAGTCAGGGTACGGGTGGCCGATGCGCACGGGGTCGCCGCCGGCGTCGCCGGTCATGTGCATCAGGCCGCTGAGCGCCTGCACGATGGGGTCGTTGGCCGGCAGGTGCGGGTACGGGCCGCTCTGGCCGAAGGCGGAGATGCTGGCGAAGACGATCTCCGGATTCACCGCGCGCACCGCCTCGTAGCCCACGCCCAGCCGGTCGAGTGCGCCGGGGCGGAAGTTCTCGGTCACAACATCGGCCTCGCGCGCCATGCGCAGGCTGCGCTTGTTGCGGTTCTGCGAGAGGAAGTTGGCGCTCTCGCCTTCCACGTACAGCGTGCCCATCGCGCGCGAGAAGTCGCCGGCACCGATCTCCTCGATCTTCACCACGTCGGCGCCCAGGTCGCCGAGCATCATCGTGCCCACCGGCCCGGCCGTCATCAATGTGAGATCGAGCACCCGGTAGCCGCTCAGCGGCTGCAGCTGTTCGGCCCCCACGGCAGCTACTTCTTCAGCGCCGCGGCGATGCCCGCCGACATGCTCTGCGTCGTGCGGCCGAAGGTGGGGCCGTCCATGTACTGCACCTCGAAATTGAAGCGCGCCACCTGGGCCTTGAAGGCCTCGGTCTGCATCGCCTTCTGCAGCCGGTCGCTGAGGTAGGCATACACCTCGTCGGGCAGGCCCGCGGGCGCGACGATGCCTTTCATGTTCTCGAGGTAAATGTCGTAGCCCAGCTCCTTCAGCGTGGGCACGGCTGGCAGGCCCGGAAAGCGGTCGTTGGAGCTCAACGTCAGCGGCACCATCTTGCCGGCGTCGATCCACGGCTTCAGCTGGTCGGGGGAGCCCAGTGCGATCTGCACCTGGCCGCCGATCAGCGCCGTCATTACATCGGCATCTCCCTTGTAGGGAATGTGCAGCGTCTCGATGCCGGCGGCCTTTTCCACCATCACCATCATCGAATGGGTGAGGCTGCCGACATCCGAGGTGCCGTAGGCCAGCTTGCCTGGATTTGCCTTGGCATAGTCCACCAGGTCGCGGAAGGTCTTGAAGCCGCCGTCGGGCCGCATCGCCAGCATCGTGCGCAGGCGGATCACGTGCGCGATCGGCCGGAAGCTGGTGTTCAGCGTGTAGCCACCTCTGGTGGTTGGGCAGCGAGGTGCTTTCGCTGCCGCCGGCCACCAGGAGCGTGTAGCCGTCGAGCGCGGCGCGCGCCACGGCGTCTGCGGCCATCACGCCCGCGGCGCCGGGCCGGTTGACCACCACCAGCGGTACCGGCATGACCTCCAGCGCTCCGGCCGCCAGCGCGCGGGCGATCAGGTCGGTGCCGCCGCCGGCGCTGAAGCCGACGATCAGCTGCACCGGCTTTGTGGGCTACCACGGTGCGGTCAGGGCGGTGGCGGGCCCGAGGACAAGGCTGCCGAGCAGGCCGGCGAGAAAGTGGGCGCGTCGCATGGGTGATGCCTCCGTCGATGAAGGCGGGCCCGGTCGCCCTTGCGGCGCCGCGTCTCCTGCGGGCATGCTAGGAGTCCGGGCGGCAGAAGCCGCCCAGCCTCCTAGACTGCGGCTTTAACGCACGGCTCCCCCGAGCCCCCTCCGCGAGGGAGCTCCAGCTCGTTGGACCACACCCTCCAGCCTCCCTCCACGAGGGAGGCTCCAGTCAGTCGGACGAGCGTTCCACCGCTGCTCAGGCTTGGCTGAGCACCGCCATGCGCCGTAGGTTCAGCGCCATGCACACGAGCTTCCACTCGGCTTGCACTCGGTGCAGCCCTCGCAAGCTGAACTGCCGGAACCCCAGCACGCTCTTGATCCAGCCGTTGGGCGGCTCGGCGATCCACTTGCGGCGTCGGTACGCCGCCTTGCCTTGCTCGGTCTGCAGCTTGGCAGCCATCGCGGCGGTGTATGGCCATCGCTCCGGATGGAAGCGCACGGGCTCCTTGCCCTCACGCCCCACGGCCACCACCAGCTCGCAGCCGCTGTCGGCCAAGGCTTCGAACACCGCTTCGGCCTTGTAGCCGGTGTCGGCCAACACCTGCTCGGGCAGCGCGCCGAGGTTGCGCTCGACGGCTTGCAGCATCACCGGCAACTCTGCCGCATCGCTGCCGCAGTTGGTGAGTTCGGCCGCCACGATGATGTGCGCCTGCTCGTCCACCGCGGTCTGCCCGTTGTAGCTGGCATCGAAGCCCCCGCCGGCGCGCTTCATGATGCGGCTGTCCGGATCGGTGAAGTTGTCCTGCGCCTTGTCCTCGGGCACCCCGAACTCGCGTTTGTAGCGTCCGCCGCGCGGCGGATCGTCGGGGTCGCGTCCGCGCTCGCCTTCGGCCTCGCGCTGGCGCTGCTCCAGGCGGCGGCGGGCTTCCTGGATGGCCGCCAGGCGCTGCTCGCGCCGGGCGATCTCCGCCGGGATATCCAGTTCGGGCTCGTTCTTCTCGGCCTCGTCGGCCTGTTGGGCTTGCTTGAGCAGCGCCTCGATCTGCGCCTTCAGTTCCGTCTCGGCCTTGAGCATGTGGCCGTAGCTCATCGCCTTGTGACGGCTGGCGTTGGCCTTGACCTTGGTGCCGTCCACAGCGATGGTGCCCAGTTTCACCAGCCCCATCTCCCGGGCCAGCCGCACGACCTGCACGAACAGGTCGCTCAGCTCTTTGAGGTGGAACGCCCGGAAGTCCCGGATGGTGCGGTGCGCGGGGAAGTTGCCCGCAGCCAGAACCCGGAAGGCCACGTCTTCGTGCAGCTTGCGGGCGATCTTGCGCGAGCTGAACACGCCCGTGGCGTAGCCGTACACCAGCACCTTGACCATCATCGCTGGGTGGAACGGCTGGTTGCGTGGGCCGTTGTTGTCTCTCGCACTGAACGGCAATTCACCGCCCCGTTCTTCTCGCATTGAGTG
>OEIU01000753.1_pt1 | contig 26547 bp, 28 predicted proteins | sample 1539221 | NCBI WGS metagenome assembly OEIU01 (sample SAMN03792071, study PRJEB22550) | activated sludge metagenome | feature: wastewater treatment plant; material: activated sludge; isolation source: Wastewater treatment plant of a petroleum refinery complex | place: Argentina: Zarate | collected...
CTTCAGACCACGAGATTGCTGAAGTTTCACTAACAGCACCTGTCACACGTCTCATTTTCTTGTGGACTTGCCCGGACATTCGCGCAGTGGCATAAAATGCCAATGGAGGTGGTCGTCGTGGCAACGAGGAACGTGGTCTTAAGCCAGCACCAGCATGAGTTGGTTGATTCCCTGGTGAAGTCGGGGCGCTATCAGAATGCCAGCGAAGTGCTGCGCGAGGGCCTTCGGATCCTGGAGCGGCAGGAATCGGAGAACGCTGCGAAAATTGCGGCTCTGCGCAATGCGGCAGATCTGGGCTGGTCGGATGTCGATTCGGGACGGTTCGACGATGTTGCCGATGACGACCTCGACAACTTTCTCAGACACCTCGGTGTTCGCGCGACGGGTGCCCAGCCAGCCGGCTGATGGCTAACTTTCGCGTCAGTCACGCTGCTCAAGCTGACATTATTTCGATCCTCGCATGGTCGAATGAGCAGTTCGGTGAGGAGGCGCGAAGGCGGTATGAGGCGCTGATTGCCGCCGCCATCCGCGATGCGGCGTCACGAGCCGACGATGTCGGGCATACACTGCGCCCCGAGTTGGGGGACGGCGTGTTCACCTGGCACCTGTCCCAAAGCCGCACACGCTCTCGGGGTGGAGGTGTCCACCGCCCGAGGCACTTCCTCGTATGCCGTCGAAATGGTCACCTGCTCGCCATCGGTCGTGTCCTCCACGATGCCATGGATGTGCAGCGATACGCCGATCCTGAGTCGACTGGGAAGTAGTCGTCTCGACTTGCTGACGAGGCACGTTACGATCGATGCGTGCCCGAGCATCCAGGCGGATTCGAAAGATCCGAAGTGCGGCAAGTGGAGCGAGTGACGGGAATCGAACCCGCGCTACCAGCTTGGGAAGCTGGAGTTCTACCATTGAACTACACTCGCGTGAACCCGATCCGCCGGGCTCGGCTGCAATTCTAGCAAGCCCCCGGCGGGGCACCCCGGCCACACCGCTGAAGCAGTTTCGGTCAAAGTGATGACACGAGCACTTCCCAGTAAATAAAGTGAGCTATCGCACTACGAGGACGTGGTGCGGCACCCCCGCTTTCAGAGTGCTGCAGCCGTCCCCGCCTCACAGAAATTCTGCTCTGAAGGGATCTCATGGCTACAAAGTCGGCGCCGCGCACTTCCTCGATGGAAGACGACGCGCACCTCAAGAAGCTCGGGTACGAGGGGAAGTTCGACCGCTCCCTTTCGCTCTGGGGCACGTTCGCCCTCGGTTTCACGTACCTCTCCCCGCTCGTCGGCGTGTACTCGCTGTTCGCGTTCGGATTGGCGACGGGCGGGCCGCCGTCGATCTTCTGGCTCGTCATCGTGGGAGCCGGCCAGTTGCTGGTCGCACTGGTGTTCGGCGAGGTGGTGTCCCAGTACCCGATCTCCGGCGGGATCTACCCGTGGGTGCGGCGACTGTCCAACGCGAGGTTCGCGTGGATGGCTGCGTGGGTGTACATCTGGGCCGTCATCGTGACCGTCACTTCCGTGGCGGAGTACGGGACAAGCTTCCTCGCGAGCCTTTTCAACCTGCAACCGACGAAAGAGCTCACGCTCATCCTCGCCGTCGCACTTCTTTTGGTCGCGCTTGTCGTCAACCTCAGCGGAACGAAAAACCTCGCGAGGGTCGCCAAGATCGGCCTCGCGGCAGAACTCATCGGCGTCATCGGGGTCGGGCTTTTCCTTATGATCTTCGAACGGAAGAACGACTTTTCGGTCCTCTTCGACACGTTCGGGACGCAAGGAGACGGAAGCTACCTTCCCGTCTTCATCGGAGCGGCGCTCACCGGGCTCTTCCTCTTCTACGGATTCGAAGCGTGCGGTGAAGTGGCCGAAGAAGTTTCGGACCCGGCCAGAGCAATTCCTCGCGCAATGATCATGACGATCCTCGTCGGCGGGGTATCCGGCATTGTCGCGTTCCTCGGCTACATCCTCGCGGCACCGGACCTCGCGGCCATCGTGAGCGGCAAGGACGGGGATCCGATCGCCGGCATCCTGGAAGCGTCGCTCGGCACCGTGGGATCCAAGATCTTCCTCGTCGTCGCGCTCACCGCGTTCCTCTCCTGCGTGCTGAGCCTGCAGGCGGCGGGAAGCCGGCTGCTTTACTCCTTCGGGCGTGACGGGATGATGCCGGGCCACCAGTGGCTCGCCAAACTCTCCACCAAGAAGGTGCCGCGGAACGCGCTGCTTGTGGCGTGCATCGTGCCGATCCTGATCTGCCTCCTGATCTACATCGGGGAAGACGGGCTGCTCAACCAGATCACCGCGTTCGCCGTTCTCGGCATCTACTTCGCCTTCCAATCGGTTGTGCTCGCGTCGCTTCTCGCCCGGTTCAAAGGCTGGAAGCCCGCGGGTCCGTTCAGCCTCGGCGCCTGGGGGCTCATCGTGAATGTGGTAGCTCTGGTCTACGGCGTGGCCGCCATGCTGCTCCTGGCCTGGCCGGGAACGAGCGGCGACTTCCTCACCGACTGGATCGTGCTGGTCGGCCTCGCGCTGGTGGTCGTCACCGGTGTGATCTACATGATGATCGCCCGACCGGGTCGCACGTCGACCATCCCGGAAGGCGACGCGCTCGAAATCGCCGCCCTGCTTCGGCAGGGCTGAACCGCAACAGATCACTCCGGGCTCGGCCGTCGTCCTCCAGCGGCGGCCGGGCTCGGCTAGTCTCATTCCATGCTGCTCTCCGACCGCGACATCAAGGCTGAACTTGAGGCGGGGCGGGTGGGCCTCGACCCGCTCGACCTCACCATGATTCAGCCCTCCAGCATCGACGTGCGCCTCGATCGCTTCTTCCGGCTGTTCGACAACCACAAGTATCCGTTCATCGACCCGGCGGAAGATCAGCCCGAGCTGACCCACCTCGTCGAAACGGATGACGACCAGCCGTTCATCCTGCACCCTGGCGAGTTCGCGCTCGCATCAACCTTCGAGCAGGTGACGCTCCCGGATGACGTGGCCGCCCGCCTCGAGGGCAAGAGTTCGCTCGGCCGGCTCGGCCTGCTCACGCACTCCACGGCCGGATTCATCGACCCTGGGTTCACCGGCCACGTGACGCTGGAGCTCAGCAACGTCGCCACGCTGCCCATCAAACTCTGGCCGGGGATGAAGATCGGGCAACTGTGCTTCTTCCGGCTCTCCTCGCCCGCGGAGAAACCGTACGGGTCGAGCGAATACAGCTCCCGGTACCAAGGTCAGCGCGGTCCCACCGCGAGCCGGTCATTCCAGAACTTCCACCGCACCAGCACAGGGCGGTAGGTCAGCTCGCGACACCGACTCCTTCGCGAGCAGGCGCGAGAGTGTCGAGGAAGTCGAGCACGGCATCCAGCACGATGTCGGCCGCCAGGATTCGGGAGTGGCCGAGACCGTCGGTCGCGAGGATCCGATTCTTCCCCGGGTGCGCCAGGGCGAGCAGTTCTGCGTCGCCGAACGGGATCATCCGGTCTCCTCTGTCGTGGATGATCAGCAGGGGGGACTCCGCCGGAAGGGGCTTTTGCGCGGCCGAGTAGCGCTGCCAGACGTCGCGATCGCCATCGAAGACGCGATCCTCGAGGCGCTCGCGGACCCGGTCGCTCATCGCCGGGGAGAGCCCGAGCGCACGGCAGAACGTGGAAACGAGAGGGGTGAGGTCTGCGAGGCCGCTGATGGAGATAAAACCGTCCGCCGCGAGTCCCCTGTGGGTTGCCGCCGCCACCGCCGGGGTGCCCAGCGAATGCGAAATGACCGCCTCGAAACGTCCGTAGCGGCTCGCCAGATCGGCGAGGACCGCGCCGTAGTCGATGACATTGGTGCGTCTTCCCGAAGATTTGCCGTGGCCGGGCGCATCCAGCGCGATGATGGTTCGCTCGCGCGAGCGCAACTCCCGAACGATCGGCGCGAAATCCGATGCACGCCCCTCCCAGCCGTGCACGAGCAGAATCACGCGCGCACCCGACCCCCACCGGTAGAGGGCGATCTGGTGCCCGGCGATACCCTCCCGGGTCTCGTGCGCGAGGTCCATGACCGGTTCAGCATCCAGGCTGACGGCACCGGGTTTTCGCGGGGTGCGCCAGGCTCGCCAGACGAACTCTGTCGTGAGCCGCGGCGCAATCTTCTCCAATTGCGGCAGAGAATTCAGTAGAGCAGACATGCCGAGCTCCTTTGGTGCAAACAGGGGTGGTAAAACAATACGAACGATCGTACAATTAAGTTTGCGAGGTGACAATGGCTACGACGTTGATTGATGGACGTCGGCGGCGCGGCGACGAATCGCGGCGCGCGATTCTGAGCGACGCCGTCAACCTCGCTTCCATCCACGGACTTGACGGACTGTCCATCGGCACCCTCGCGGAGCGCACCGGTGCGAGCAAGAGCGGCATTGTCGCCCTGTTCGGCAGCAAGCTCGACCTGCAACTCGCCACCATCCAGGCCGCCCGCGAACTCTTCCTCAACCGGGTCGTGGAACCGACACTGCGAGCGCCGCGAGGGGTGACGCGGCTGTGGACGCTCTGTCGCACCTGGCTCGACTATTCCCGCGGGCGCACATTCGATGGCGGGTGCTTCTTCCGCGCGGCGGCGGCGGAAGCGGACTCCAAGTCCGGTCCGGTTCGAGACGCACTCGTGGCCATCGACGACGAGTGGATCGCCTTCGTCGAGCGCTGCGTCTCGCTCGCCCAGGATGAACTCCCGGCGTTGCGAAACCCCCAACTTCTCGCGTTCGAGCTCATCGCCCTCCTGGACGCGGCGAACCGCGGCTCGCTATTGCACGGTAATGATCACGACTACGACCTGGCCGAGGTGGCGATGCGCGCACGCCTCATCGCGGCCGGGGCGGACCCTGAGCTGCTGGACGGTATCCGGATTCAGCCTGTTCAGCGCAGGTGAGCGCTACTAGAATTTCTGCATGGATCGGCGCCAGGCGCTGTGTGGGCTGACCGCCATGACCGCCTTGGCCCTGGCCGCTTGCGCGAGCCCTACCTCCCAGGACATGCTGTTGCGGTCTCCGCGCCCGCTTCCGACGGAGCCGAGCAGTACGCCGACACCAACCTCGACTCCGTCACCAACACCGACGCCGACGCCAACACCGACCCCAACCCTGCCCTCCGCACCGAACCTGGCAAAGGTCCCTCGCCCCGGAGGCGCTCTCTACGACCTGCCTGGCGACGGAAACCTGATTGCCTGGACCGTCGACGACGGCACAAGCAGCGAAGTTGTTGGAGCGTACGCCCGGTTTGCAGCGACCACGGGGACCAGACTGACCTTCTTCCCGAATGGCAGGTACAGTTCCTGGGTCGACAACGCCGCCCTGCTCAGACCACTCGTGGACAGCGGTCAGGTGCAGTTGGGGAACCACACGTTTTCGCACCCGGACCTCACGAGTCTCTCCGATGGCGGCATTGTGCACGAACTCCAAAAGAATGCGGCGGTTCTGAAAAACACGTTCGGCATCGATCCTGCGCCCTACTACCGACCCCCCTTCGGTTATCTGAACGCCCGGGTGCAGCGGGTCGCCTCGGGAATCGGTTACACGGCCCCGGTGATGTGGTACGGATCGCTCTCGGACTCCAGTGTCCTCACGCCAGAACAGATCATCGACTTCGCGACGAAATGGTTCCTCCCCCAGCACATCGTGATCGGCCATGCGAACCACCCCGGGGTGACTCAAGCGTTCTACCGCCTGTCGGCGATCATCATCTCGCGCGGACTCACACCCGTCACCTTGGACGACGTGTTCCTGAAATAGCCGATCAGGCGGAAAGTTCGGCCTGCTGCAACACGAGCCAGGGGCTGAACGCGAAGGGGGTGGCGGTGACCGCTTTCGCAAGCGCACCCGGGTCGGTCCAGGCCCACTCCGCCACCTCGTCCGGATTGGCCGCAACGGCATCCGTCGTCACCGCCCGGAAGACGGGGCAGATCTCGTTCTCGACGATGCCGCTCGCATCCACCGCGCGGTAGCGGAAGCCCGGAAGAAGCGACGTGACATTCGAAATCGTGATTCCCAGCTCGAGCCGCGCACGCCGGGAAAGCGCATCCTCCAACGATTCGCCGGGTGCCGGATGCCCGCAGAACGAGTTCGTCCACACGCCGGGCCAGGTGAGCTTGCCGAGCGCCCGTCGGGTGACGAGAACCTGGCCGGCCTCGTTGTACACGTGGCAGGAAAACGCGAGGTGCAGGGGCGTGTCCGCGGTGTGAACGGCGAACTTCTCGAAGGAGCCCGTCGGCGTGCCATCCTCGTCAACAAGGATCACCAGTTCCGGTTCAGCGCTCATGGTTGAACACTACCGGTCAGGAATAGTCGAAGCCGAGTTCACTCGGGTAACCGCCGAGTGCAGTGAGCTGTACGGCCGCGCTCTGAAGGTGCGCCATCGCCAGTGCGAGCGGCCGACCCCCGAAACTGACGCGGCACACCCCCAGCTCGGCGAGGCGCGGGAGCGGAATCGAGGAGGCTCCCGCGATCATGGACAGCGGCCCATCGAGCTCATCGATTGCGCGCTTCACCTTGTCTTCCGTGTCCAGCCCGAACATGAAGATGACGTCCGCGCCGGCCGCAAGGTAGGCGTTGCCGCGCTCGCGGGCCTCCGGCCAGTCGCCACCTCCGATGAGCGTGTCGACGCGGGCATTGATGACGAGGGGAACGCCGGCGCCCTCCGCAGCCGACCGGGCCGCGGCCACTCGCCGGGCGGCGGTCGGGATGTCGAAGAGCCCGTCGCGAGCGGCGCCGATGCTGTCTTCGATGTTCAGGCCGGCCGCCCCGACATCGATCAACCGAGTCACGCTGCGTTCGACCTCACCGTCATCCGCGCCGTACCCTTTCTCGAAATCGACGGTGACCGGCAGGTGGACGGCATCGATGATCACGCGCGCGGCACCCAGGGCGCCGTCGAGCCCGAGGCCGCCGCCATCCGCAACCCCGTGCGCGTCGCTGATCGAGTGGCTCGCCGTGGCGATCGCCTTCACGCCGGGCACCGCGGCGACCACCTTCGCGCTCACGGCATCCCAGACGTTCACGAGAATGAGCGGGTCGCCGGGAACGTGGAGAGATCGAAGAAGGCGGGCCTTGTCGGCGAGAGCGGTCATGACTCAATTCTGCGCCTCGCGGTGTCCGTGCCGCAGAAGCATACGACGCATGAATGTGTGTCGGAGCGCTCATAGAAACATATTTGTTGGTAGACTGTCCCCATGCGCACCACTGTCGACCTTCCCGATGAGCTGTTTCAGCAGCTCAAAGCGCGTGCGGTTCAGGAGCAGATCTCACTGAAACTCCTCATCGAGAAGAGCGGATACGAATACCTCAGACAACCTCTTCGTCGATGGGATGCGAGGGACGTCACGCTCCCGTCGGCTGGGGATGGAACCGGACGGGTGCTCGTCAATCCGGCGACGTGGTGGGAGGACATCAACGAGCGCGAATGAAAGCGATCGACACGAACATCCTCGTCTACGCGTTCCACGCGGACACCGAGCACCATGGCACGGCACTCTCCGCGCTCAAGTCCATGATCTCCCAGGGCGAAGCGTGGGGAGTTCCCTCGCCGTGCATTCACGAATTCCTCGCAACAGTGACACGGGCCAAATACTTCTCGCATCCCGCGAGCATGAGCGAGGCGCTGTCGTTCCTGCGCGAGCTTCAGGAGCGGTACGGATGCTTCGTGCTGGACGAAAGCACGGTGCACTTTGCCACGCTCGAAAAGATTCTTCTGGCGAGCGGTGTCGCCGGCGCCAAGGTTCATGATGCGCGGATTGCGGCGATCTGCCGCGACCATGCGGTACAAGAATTGTGGAGTGCCGATCGCGACTTCAGCTACTTCCCCTGGCTCACCACGGTAAATCCGCTCGTGTAGCCAGCTATTCGATGACCGAGGGTTTCGCCTTCACAGGAAGCATGAGAAGGAGTCCCGCCAACAGTACGATCACGATTCCGATGATTCCGAACCGCGTATCGCCGGTAGTGGCGACAAACAGGGTGAACAATCCGGGCGCGAGAAAGCTGACCGCGCGCCCAGTTGTCGCATACAGGCCGAAGATCTCACCTTCGCGCCCGTGTGGGGTGATGCGGGCCAGGAAGCTGCGACTGGATGATTGCACGGGGCCGACGAACAGGGTGAGGAACAGCCCGGCGATCCAGAACCCTGCCTGTGCCGTCCCAATGAACAATACGGCGGAGCCCGCGAGGACCAGCCCGATGAGCGAACCAATGATGACAATTTTCGCGCCAAGGCGGTCATCCAGCCACCCGCCCAGGAAGGTACCAATCCCGGCGACGACGTTGGCGGCTACCGCAAAGTAGATCACTTCAGTTGCACTGAACCCGAACACCTGAGCGGCGATGATCGCACCGAAGGTGAACACGGCGGCAAGGCCATCTCGGAATACCGCGCTGGCGAGAAGAAACATCAGCACCTGAGGGCTCTTCTTTGCCAACGAGACGATGGTCCCCCACAGCAATCTGTAGCTGGCGAAGAACCCGACACGGTTCTCGCGGATGCGAGGGGGAATTTCCGGAACCTTCATGAGCACGGGCAACGCGAAGATGGCGAACCAGCCTGCTGACACGAGAATGGCAAACCGAACATCCAGTGCGCCCCCGTCCGCCCCGAAAGGCATTCTCAATAGTCCGTGACTGGTGGGGTCGCCGAAGCCCTGAATGAAGAGAACAAGCAAGATGATGAGCAAGACGATTCCGCCGACGTAGCCCATCCCCCAGCCAAATCCGGAAACACGTCCCACTGTCTTCGGTGTGGAGACCTGGACGAGCATCGCGTTGTAGTTGACGCTCGCGAACTCGAAGAAAATGTTGCCGACCGCAAGCAGACTCGCACCAAAAATCAGGTAACCAGGCACGGGTGCGACGAAGAACATCGCGGCCATCGCGAGAACTACCACTCCGGTGTTGATCGCCAGCCACAGTTTGCGTCGCCCAGAGCCATCGGATCGCTGGCCGAGAATCGGGGCAAGAATCGCGATGAGGAAGCCCGCGACTGTCAGCGCGATGCTGATCACGGACGTGTTCCCCGCTTTCGCAGCGACGAGTGCAGGGTTTCGATCGTCGTCGCCGGCCGCTGCAAGGATGTCGGGGTCGACGAACAGTCCGCTGGCCAGATAGGTGCTGAACACGAACGTCGTGACGACCGCGTTGAATGCCGCGGAACCCCAATCCCAGAAGGCCCAGGCGCGAACCATCGACTTGGGAATAACCCTGTCCTCGATGAGCCCTTGCCCTACGGTGCCAATGGCGCGAGTGTTGGCGATTCGCGGAACGCTGACTTCAGCAGGCCGTTCGACGTCGTTGTCGGGTGTCTCATTCGTCATTCAGTCAGGTTACTGGTGATCAGGTCATCCCGGGCGAAAGAATACTTGAGTCATTCACACTCAACTTTCAGCCTGCCAACTTGACATAGTTATCCACAGGCGTGAAACTTGAGTGAACGGGACTCAAGTCTCGGAATCTGAACTTTCACCAAAAGGAGTAAAGAGCGCATGGCTCGAGCAGTAGGAATTGACCTCGGAACGACCAACTCTGTCGTATCCGTCCTTGAGGGTGGAGAACCCACCGTCATCGCGAACGCGGAAGGCTTCCGCACGACGCCCTCCGTTGTGGCGTTCACCAAAGACGGCGAAGTTCTCGTCGGTGAGACCGCGAAGCGGCAGGCCGTCACCAACGTCGACCGCACCATTGCGAGCGTCAAGCGCCACATGGGCACCGACTGGACCACCAAGATCGACGGAAAGACGTACACCCCGCAGGAGATTTCTGCGCGCATCCTCGGCAAGCTGAAGCGGGACGCGGAGCAGTACCTTGGCGAGCCGGTCACGGATGCCGTCATCACTGTTCCCGCCTACTTCAACGACGCCGAACGCCAGGCCACAAAAGAGGCGGGAGAAATCGCCGGCCTCAACGTGCTGCGCATCATCAACGAGCCCACCGCCGCCGCACTCGCGTACGGACTCGACAAGGGCAAGGAAGACGAGCTCATCCTCGTCTTCGACCTCGGCGGCGGGACGTTCGACGTGTCCCTGCTCGAAGTGGGCAAGGACGACGACTTCTCCACCATTCAGGTCCGCTCGACATCCGGTGACAACCGCCTCGGCGGTGACGACTGGGACCAGCGCATCGTCGATCACCTGATCAAGCAGTTCAAGGAGACGACCGGTGTGGATGTCTCCAAGGACAAGATCGCGAAGCAGCGCCTCAAGGAGGCTGCGGAGCAGGCAAAGAAGGAACTCAGCTCCTCCATGAGCACGAGCATCCAGCTGCCGTACCTGTCACTCACGGACAGCGGGCCGGCCAACCTGGACGAGACGCTCACGCGCGCCCAGTTCGAGAAGATGACGAGCGACCTGCTGGATCGCACGAAGAAGCCGTTCGCCGACGTCATCAAGGAAGCGGGCATCAAGATTGCCGACGTCGCGCACGTTGTGCTCGTGGGTGGATCCACCCGCATGCCTGCCGTCGTCGAACTCATCAAGAAAGAGACCGGCGGAAAGGAGCCCAACAAGGGCGTGAACCCGGATGAGGTTGTCGCCGTCGGCGCCGCCCTCCAGGCCGGCGTCCTCAAGGGCGAGCGCAAGGACGTTCTTCTCATCGATGTGACCCCGCTCAGCCTCGGAATCGAGACCAAGGGCGGCATCATGACGAAACTCATCGAGCGCAACACCGCGATCCCGACGAAGCGCAGCGAAACCTTCACGACCGCGGACGACAACCAGCCTTCGGTCGCAATTCAGGTGTTCCAGGGCGAGCGCGAATTCACGAAGGACAACAAGCCGCTCGGCACGTTCGAGCTCACCGGCATCGCCCCCGCTCCGCGCGGCGTGCCCCAGGTTGAGGTCACGTTCGACATCGACGCGAACGGCATCGTGCACGTGTCCGCCAAGGACAAGGGCACCGGCAAGGAACAGTCGATGACGATCACGGGCGGCTCGTCGCTCGCCAAGGAAGACATCGACCGGATGATCCGCGAAGCGGAGGAGCACGCCGCCGAAGACAAGGCACGCCGGGAAACCGCGGAGATGCGCAACACCGCCGAACAGCTCGTCTTCTCCACCGAGAACATCATCAAGGAGAACGAAGACAAGCTCCCCGACGACATCAAGTCCGAGATCCGGGAGGACGTCGACGCGCTGAAGACCGCGCTCGCGGGCGAAGATGACGACGCAGTGAGCACGGCGTTCGACAAGCTCAACGAGAGCCAGCAGAAGATCGGCGAGGCCCTGTACCAGCAGAGCCAGACTGCCGAGGCGACCGCTGCAGACTCGGAGACCGGCGAAGCGGCCTCCGCGGACGACGAGGACATCGTCGATGCCGAAGTTGTCGAAGATGAGCCAGAAGGCGGCAAGAAATAGCTATGGCGGCAGACAAGGATAAAAAGAAGCGCGACCCGGCGGCGAATTCGCGCCACGAGCAGGACGCAGCGGAGCCGGTCGTGCGCGACAAGCGTCGCATCGATCCGGAGACGGGCGAAGCGCGCGCGGGCGCGGAAGCGGTCGACGAGAAGCTGACCGACGAGGATCTTGCGAAGCTGCTCGAAGAGGTGCCGGAGGGTGCTGGCGCTGGCGACGCATCCGAGCACCTCAACGATCTCAAGCGGGTGCAGGCCGAGTACGCGAACTACCGCAAACGGGTCGACCGTGACCGGTATGTTGCGCGCGAACTCGCTGTCGCCGAGGTCATCACCAGCATTTTGCCGGTGCTCGACGATCTCGACCTCGCGCACGCCCATGGAGATCTTGAGGGCAGTCCGCTGGAACTCGTTGCGCAGAAGATCCGCACGATCTTCGGGCGCTACGGGCTGGAACAGATCGGTGCCGTCGGTGAGCCCTTTGATCCGAAGTTGCACGAAGCGATCGCCCAGTTGCCGAGCAAGGACGTCACGGAGCAGACCATCGCGGACGTCGTGCAACCCGGCTACAAGTCGGGCGAGCGGCTGCTGCGACCGGCCAAGGTCGCTGTCTTCGTTCCCGAGGCCTGACCGTGGCAAGCCAGGACTGGTTCGACAAGGACTTTTACAAGGTTCTGGGCGTGCCCAAGGATGTGTCCCAGGCCGACCTGAAGAAGACCTATCGGAAGCTTGCGCGCAAGTATCATCCGGACTCCAATCCGGGTGATGCCAAAGCCGAGACGAAGTTCAAGGAGATCAGCGAAGCCCACGCGGTACTCTCGGATCCGGAGTCCCGCAAAGAATACGATCAGATGCGCGCGATGGGTTCCGGGATGCCGCGCTTCACGGCGGGCGGCCAGAACGGCGGCTTCGAGGATGTGTTCGGGGGCATGTTCGGCGGCGGTGCTGGCGGCGGTCGCCGCACGGCGAGCGCGCCGGGCGGCTTCGAGGACATCTTCGGCAGCATGTTCGGCGGAGGGTTCGGACAGTCCAGCGGTGGATATCGGGGTGCCGGTGGGCCGTCGAAGGGCCGCGACATCACGGCAACCACGACGCTGGATTTCGTCACGGCGATCAAGGGCGAAACCGCGCGGCTGCAGTCTGCCGGCGGCAAGCCGATCAGTGTGCGCATTCCTGCCGGTGTCGCGGATGGCCAGAAGGTCCGGCTCAAAGGCAAGGGTGAGCCGAGCCCGGACGGCGGGCCGCCCGGCGACCTCACGCTCACCGTGACCGTGCGCAAGCATCCGGTGTTCGAACGGGACGGACTCAACCTGCGCGTGGATGTCCCCGTGACATTCACCGAAGCCACGCTCGGCGCAACGATCGAAGTTCCCACGCTTGACGGCGATCCGGTGAAGCTGCGGATCGCCCCGGGAACACCGAGCGGTCGCGTTCTGCGGGTGAAGGGCCGCGGTGTCACGACGACGAAAGGCGTCGGCGACCTGTTGGCGGAAGTGGTGGTTGCCGTGCCGAGCCACCTCACCGCGGACGCGAAGGAGTATTTGGAGAAATTCGCGAAGGCGATGCCTGCGGAGAATCCTCGTGCTGAACTTATCGCAAAGGCGAAAGGATGATTCCCATGGATGAGAACTCGCCGGTCTTCGCCATCGCCATGGCTGCGGAGCTGAGCGGCATGCACCCGCAAACATTGCGGCAGTACGACCGGATGGGGCTTGTGTGCCCTCGCCGCACGGTCGGCAAGTCGCGTCGGTACTCGATGCGCGATGTCGCCCAGTTGCGGGAGATCGCGCGGCTTGGTGCGGAGGGGGTGAGCCTGGAGGGCATCCGGCGGGTGCTCGAGCTCGAAAACCAGGTGACCCAGTTGCAGGCGAGGGTGCGAGAGCTCGAGACGGCGCTCGCGGATGAACTTCTTACGAAACCCGGCCGACGAGTCTTCGCTGCCGGTGAGTCTGGCGACGTCGTGTCGCTGCGCACCGGGACCAGGGCGCAGCGCAACAACCAGGTCGTCGTGTGGCGACCGTTCAACCACTGATGAGAGACGAGGGGAGTCCACGAGTTGACCGAGATGGCGATTGCGGGCTCCCGGGCGCAGGTGGCGTGCTTTCGAACGCGGTGCCCATGAACGCGGTGCCCATGAACGCGGCGCCCACCAACAGAGTGCAGGAGTAGACGATGGCAAACATGCAGGGCGCACCGGCAAGCGACGAAGAGCCCAAGACCGCTCTCGAACAGTACGGTGTCGACCTCACCGCGATTGCCGGTACGGGCAAACTCGACCCGGTGATCGGGCGTGATGCGGAGATCCGCAGGGTGAGCCAGGTGCTCACCCGGCGCACGAAGAACAACCCCGTGCTCATCGGGGAGCCGGGGGTGGGGAAAACCGCGGTCGTGGAAGGTCTGGCGCAGCGCATCATCGCCGGGGACGTCGCCGATTCGCTCAAAGGCAAGCGGCTCGTGGCCCTGGACCTCGCCGCGCTCGTCGCCGGCGCGAAGTACCGCGGAGAATTCGAGGAACGACTCAAGGCTGTGCTCAAGGAGATCAACGAAGCGGATGGCCAGATCATCACTTTCGTCGACGAATTGCACACCCTCATGGGCGCCGGCGGCGGCGAAGGCTCCGTCGCTGCCGCGAACATGCTCAAACCCATGCTGGCGCGCGGCGAACTTCGGCTGATCGGCGCCACGACCCTGGACGAGTACCGCGAGTTCATTGAAAAGGATGCCGCCCTGGAGCGGCGATTCCAGCAGGTGTATGTGGGTGAGCCGAGCGTTGAAGACACGATCGCCATCCTTCGCGGACTGAAGGAACGGTACGAAGCGCACCACAAGGTGGCCATCGCCGACACGGCGCTCGTGGCCGCGGCAGCGCTCAGCAACCGCTACATTTCCGGCCGCCAGCTCCCGGACAAGGCGATCGACCTCATCGATGAGGCGGCGAGCCGGCTCCGGATGGAAATCGACTCCGCGCCGGTGGAAATTGATGAGCTCCGGCGCAGCGTCGACCGGCTCAAGCTCGAGGAGCTCGCGCTCAAAAAGGAGAAGGACGACGCGAGCAAGGCGCGGCTCCAGAAGCTCCGCGACGACCTGAAGGAGAAGAGCGCGATTCTCGACGACCTTCAGACGCGCTGGGAGCACGAGCGGGCATCCCTCAACCGCGTCGGTGAATTGAAGGAGAAACTGGATGCGCTGCGCATGCAGGCCGACCGGGCGCAGCGCGAAGGTAACCTCGAGTTGGCTTCGCGGCTGCTGTACGGCGAGATCCCGGTGATCGAGCGTGAGGTGGCGGTTGCGGAGAAGTCGGAAGAGGAAACCCCGCTCATGGTCAACGATCAGGTGACCGCCGAGGACATCGCAGCGGTCATCGCCGCGTGGACCGGCATCCCCGTCGGCCGTCTTCTTCAGGGCGAAACGGAGAAGCTGCTGCACCTGGAGTCCGAGCTGGCGAAACGGCTGGTCGGCCAGAAGCGAGCGGTGCGCGCGGTTGCGGATGCCGTGCGCCGCAGCAGGGCCGGCATCGCCGACCCGGCCAGGCCTACCGGATCGTTCCTGTTTTTGGGGCCGACCGGTGTCGGAAAGACCGAGCTCGCCAAGGCGCTCGCGGAGTTCCTGTTCGATGACGAGAAGGCGATGATCCGCATCGACATGAGCGAGTACGGCGAGCGGCATTCGGTCGCGCGCCTGCTTGGCGCCCCTCCCGGGTACATCGGCTTCGAACAGGGTGGCCAGCTCACCGAGGCGGTGCGCCGCCGCCCCTACTCGGTTGTGCTCATGGATGAGGTGGAGAAGGCGCACCCGGACGTGTTCGACGTGCTCCTGCAGGTGCTCGACGACGGCCGCCTCACGGACGGGCAGGGTCGCACCGTGGACTTCCGCAACGTGATCCTGATCCTCACGTCGAATCTGGGCAGCCAATTCCTCGTCGACCCCGAGCTCAGCTGGGAGCAGAAGGCGGATGCTGTCAACACGATGGTGCGGCAGGCGTTCAAGCCGGAGTTCGTGAACCGTCTCGATGACATTGTCATCTTCTCGCCGCTGTCGATGGAGGATCTGGGCCAGATCGTCGAGCTGTACGTGGATCGCCTGGAGACGCGGCTGGCCGAGCGCCGCCTGGGCCTCGCCGTTACCCCGAGCGCGAGGGCGTGGCTCGCCGAGCGCGGCTACGACCCCATCTACGGTGCGCGGCCGCTTCGACGGCTCATGCAGCATGAGATCGATGACCGGCTTGCGACGGCGCTCCTCGCGGGAACAGTGCGGGACGGCGACACGGTGCTCGTCGATCTTGCGGACAACGGCGAAGAACTCAGCGTCACGAACGGTTAACTGAGGCGGCGGGAGGGTCGCCATCGGGGCCTCGCCGACGAAACGTCGGCGCACACACTACGGGGCGAGTTCTTTGGCGATCGCCTCGATGAAAGCGTCGATGTCGGCCTCCGTCGTGTCGAACGAGCACATCCAGCGCACCTCGCCGGCTGCGGCATCCCAGTCGTAGAACCGAAACGCTTGCCGCAGACGATCTGCGACGCCCGGTGGCAGCACAGCGAATACCGCGTTCGACTGGGTTTCCTGCGAGAAGGACAACCCGGTGACGGATCCGTCCGCGATGCGATCGTCGAGCGACCGCCGCAAGTGGGCGGCCATGGCGTTCGCGTGGCTTGCCGAGCGCAGCCACAGGTCTCCCTCGAGGAGCGCGAGGAACTGGGCGGACACGAACCGCATCTTCGACGCGAGCTGCATGTTGAGTTTGCGCAGGTACAGCAGACCGGGTGCGGTTTCAGGGTTGATGGCCACGATCGCTTCGCCGTACAGCATCCCGTTTTTGGTGCCCCCGAAACTGAGCGTGTCGATTCCGGCATCCGTCGTGAATTCGCGCAGCCCGGTTCCGAGCGCTGCGGCCGCATTTGCGATGCGGGCGCCATCCATGTGCACGGTCATGCCCTTCGATTGGGCGTGGTCGGTGATGGCTTTGAGTTCCTCGACGGAGTACAGGGTGCCCAGTTCCGTGGTTTGCGTGATGCTCACCGCGAGCGGTTGCGCACGGTGCTCATCTCCCCAGCCCCACGCTTCGCGGTCGATGAGGTCGGGCGTGAGTTTGCCGTCCGGGGTTTCGACCGTGAGCAGTTTCAAGCCGCTCACGCGCTCCGGGGCGCCGTTCTCATCCGTGTTGATGTGCGCGGTCTTCGCCGAGATGACCGCGCCCCACCGGGGCAGCATGGCCGTGAGCGCGGTGACGTTGGCGCCGGTGCCGTTGAACACGGGGAACACTTCGGCCTGCTCGCCGAAATGCTGGCGGATGACGGACTCCAGCCGCTCGGTGTACACGTCGCCTCCGTAGGCGATCTGGTGTCCGCCGTTCGCCTCGGTGATCGCCGCGAGAACCTCGGGGTGGGCGCCGGCATAGTTGTCGCTCGCGAAACCGCGCAGCTCGGGATCATGAAGTTGGGTCACCCGTCCATCCTCTCACCAGGACCGGGGTCGATCAGCGGGAGAGGGCCTCGGAGAGTTTCACGCGGGCGCCCGTCCGGAGCAGCGCATTCGAGTAGATCCGCGAACCGAGCACGGTGACGGCGGCCGTCGTCACGAGCAGGACGGCGAGCGACAGCAGCGGCTCCCACCAGGCGGCCTCGCCGAGAAACACCCGCATGGGCATCCCGACGGGCGCGGAGAACGGAACATACGACATGATCGCGAGAACAAGCGGATTGTTGTTGAACGCGATCACGAGGAGGTACGGGAGCATCACGAGGATCATCACCGGGGATGTGGCGCTCCCGACATCCTCCTGCCGGGACACGAGGGACGCGGTGGCGGCGTAGAGCGCGGCGATCATCACGAAGCCGAACACGAAGAACACCACGAACCAGGCAATGGACGGACCGAAACTGGCGAGCAGACTGGATTGGCCGGTCAGGGTGAGCCCGATCGCGGCGAGACCCGCGATCACCGCGATTTGCGCGAACGCGAGAATGCTGTTGCCGATCACTTTGCCCGCCATGAGGGCTCGCACCGAAATGGTGGACATCAGGATTTCGACGATCCGGGTCTGCTTCTCCTCGACGACGCTTTGGGCGATGGTGGTGCCGAACGTCATGGCGGACATGAAGAACACGATCCCGAACGCGATGGCGGCGAAATACGCGAGCACGGGGTTGACGGCGCCGGGGTCGAGGAGCTCCACTTTCGGGGACGTACTCAGTTGCGCCACCAGCGACTGGGGCACCGTGTCCAGCGCGATGACCGAAACGCCGATCCCGGACCCTTCGGCAGGAATGATCGCCGCCTCGACCGTGCCTTCGCGCACGAGACTCTTCGCCGTGTCCACCGAGTCCGCGACCGTGACGTTGAGTGTGGGGATTGCCTCCGCGAAGGCCACGGCCGCACCCGTCGCCGCGACATTCGTCTTCGACGCCGTCGTGCTCACGAGTCCGCCGACCAGCACCGACGCGAGCACCGCGAGCATGAGGATGCCGGTGGAGATGAGAAATGCCTTGCTGCGCAGCTTCATCCGAATTTCGCGCGCCGCGACAAGGTTCACGCTGTTCGCAAAACTGGGTTCACGGTAGTCGGTCATTGGATTACCTCGTGGAAGATTTGCGCGAGTGACGGTTCCTGTGGGGCGAACCGCGCCACGCCACCCCGTTCAAGAGCGGTGCGGAGGAGGTTCTGTGCGGCATCCGCCGTGTCGGCGCGGAAGGTCACGGTGGCGCCGTCGAGAGCCTCGATTTCGATCCCGGGAGTGCCGCGGACCCACGCGATATCCGAGGTGGCCTCGAGCTCGTAGCGGGACTCGCCGAACTCCGCCCTCAGCTTTTCGCGAGACCCTGAGGCGCGGATCGCCCCCTCCGCGATGACGACGAGGTCATCGCACAGTCGTTCGACGATATCGAGCTGGTGGGAGGAGAACAGCACCGGAACTCCGCGGGCCGCACGCTCTTTCAGGACGCCCTGAACCGTCTCGACGGCGATCGGGTCGAGTCCCGAAAACGGCTCATCGAGAACGAGGATCTCCGGGTCGTGCACGAGCGCCGCGGCGATCTGCGCCCGCTGCTGGTTGCCGAGCGAGAGGCTTTCGACGGTCGTGTCCGCGCGTTCGCCGAGCCCGAGCTGGTCGAGCAGGGTGGCCGCGTTGCGCTGTGCAGCGGCAGGATTCAGACCGTGGAGTCTGGCCAGGTAGACGATCTGCTCCGCGACCTTCATCTTCGGGTACAGCCCGCGCTCCTCCGGCATGTACCCGAAACGGCGGCGGTCGGCCGTCTCCAGGGGGCGTCCGTCGCGGGTTACCGTTCCGGAGTCGGCGGACAGCACGCCGAGGATGATGCGCATCGTCGTTGTCTTGCCCGCGCCGTTCGCGCCCACGAATCCGGTCATCCGGCCGTGCGCGATGGAGAATGTCACGTCGCGGAGAACTCGTGTGCCCCCGAACGACCGATTGACGTTGACTAGCTCAAGCACCCAACCACCCTAGACCAGTCGCACGGGCGCAAAATTCGCCCTCGCCTACGCTCCGTCAACGGCCCAGGCGCCGGAACAGGTAACATGCCGCTTGTCGCTCGAAAGCCACACCACGACCGCTCGCCAGCACCTGATCGACGGTGAAGGTTTCGGGCTTTCGGGCGCGAGCGAACGAGTCCAGATTGCCGGTCCGATACTGCATGCTGGCCCAGGTCGGTTGAACGGCGACGAGCTCGTAGCGCGGGTCCAGGAGCGCAAGCGAAGCATCCCCGTGCGAGTTGTTCGCGAGGAGGTATGCACCGTCGGCAAGGTATCGAGTGCAGTATCGCGTGACCGGACCGGCGTAGAGGGAAATGAGCACATCCGCCCATCCGTTGGCGACCTCGGCGAGCGGCTCCCGATAGTCCGCGACGACGAAGCGCGCCCCCGTAGGCGTGGTGGGAAGTGCGGAGACAGCCGTCGCGAACGTCCTGTCGCTGTCGACGAAGGTGACCTCAGGCCACACGCTGAGCGGCGCGGTGTCGAGCCCGCCTCGCCCCGCGGAATGGGCCGGGGCGAAGCGGGCTCGGTCACGCGGTCGCGGTCAGTCGCTGCCGGTGATGCCGGATGTCGACTCGATGACGGCCGTCATCTTGCGGGACAGCGCTTCGTAGAACATGGACAGCGGGAACTCGTCGTCAAGCACCTCGTTCGTGAGGTCCTTCGGCAGACCGTCGAGCGGCAGGTCGCGAGTCGCCCACTTTGACGCCGGATGCGGGGTGAGCGTAGCCGAGACCAGGTCGTACGCCGCCAGCCAGTGCGCCACTTTCGGCCGGTCGATGGAGCGCCAATACAGGTCGCCGATCTCATCACCGAGCGCGTTCACGACATCCGGGACCTCGTCCCAGTCGATGCTGAGCGTGGTGTCGGTCCAGTGCAGCACGTGGTGCTGGTGCATCCACGCGAACAGCAGCTGACCGCCCAGGCCGTCATAGTTGCGCACGCGGCTTCCCGTGAGCGCGAACCGGAAAATGCGGTCGAAGATCACCGTGTACTGCACGAGTTGGGCGTGCTTGCGGGTCACCGGGTCGGTGTCGTCCGCGCGCACGAGCTTCACGCTCTCGCGGAACGCGGTGAGGTCGCAGCGCAACTCCTCGAGCGAGTAGAGGAAGTACGGCATCCGCTGTTTGATCATGAACGGGTCGAACGGCAGATCCCCGCGCATGTGGGTGCGGTCGTGGATGAGATCCCACATCACGAAGGTCTCTTCCGTGAGCTTCTGGTCCTCGAGAAGTTCGAGTGCATCCGCCGGCAGGTCGAGCCCGGTGATGTCGGATGCCGCCTTCACGACACGGCGGAATCGCGCAGCCTCGCGGTCGGCGAAGATCGCACCCCAGGTGAACTTCGGGGTCTCCCGAACGGCAACCGTCTCCGGGAACAGCACGGCCGAGTTCGTGTCGTAGCCGGCGGTGAAGTCGAGGAACCGGATCGGAACGAACATTGTGTTGGAGTAGTCGCCGGCTTCCAGTTCGGCGACGAACTTCGGCCAGATCACCTCGATGAGGACGGCCTCCACAAGCCGTTCGGTGCTGCCGTTCTGCGTGTACATCGGAAACACGACCAGGTGGCGCAAACCGTCGACCCGGTTGTTCTCCGGGTGGAAGGCGACAAGCGAATCGTAGAAGTCCGGCACGCCGAAGCCCTCCTTCGCCCAACGCTCGAAGTCGGCGACGAGCGCGGTGAGGTACTCCTCGTCGTACGGGAACAGGGGGGCAAGTTTGGCAATCTCCTGGACGAGGGAGGCAACAAGCTTGCGCGCCTTCGACTGGTCGGAGGACTTGGGGATGCTGCCGTCCTGCACCTGGAGCGGGCGAATGCTCGTGGCCGCGGCTTTCAGGGCGAGCCACGCGGGGTTGGCTGCAACGTCCTCAACGACCTCGGGTTCGCCAATGATGGTCTTCTCGTGAGTGAGTGATGACATGGTTCGACCTCCCGTCGTTGTCGATGCGAAATTGGTAGCGATTTATAGGGTATCCGGCGAACCATGGCGTTTGGTTGTGGTCGTCGGCAAAAAACTGCGCCTGCGCGGTTCGCCGCGCCGGTTCCGTCAACGACAGGGCGCTCGGGTGTCAGTTCTCGTCGGATTCGGTGGGAATCCGGATGCTTCGGATCGCGGCCATCGCGTCGTGCGCGAGGGAAACATCGTGCGTGCGCACCGCATCCAGAAGTGTGGATTGCGCTTCGTACAGCGCAGCGTAGTCGATGGTTTTCGGGAGGTGGAGGCCGCCCAGGCGCACGAGGTGCATGACGGACGTGATGGCGCGGCGCAGCGACTCGTTCTTCGACAGTGGAGTGAGGCGGTTGAAGAAATGGAAGTTCGCGGTGGCCATGGACTGCATGTCGCGGGACGTGGCCGCGGTCTGGAAGTCGGCATGATCCTGGCTCATGTCCTCGAGAGTCGATGCCCCTGCGATCGGAATTGTCTCGTCCAGGAGTGCACCGAACAGCGCGCTCCACACGACGACGGCCTCGGCGGTCGTGCGGGGGTTCACCACAGCGACGCGGGTGAAGCGGTTGGCTGAGGCCTCGATGACACCGATTTCCCTGAGACGCTGGATGGCTTCGCGCACCGGCGTCCGCGAGACGCCATAACTGGCGGCCAGCGCAGTGTCGCTGATGTGCTCGCCGGGGAGCAGCCGCCCTTCGTGGATGTCGGCGAGGAGGCCCTCGAACACCGTGGCGACAACCTTGCTCGTAGCAATTCCGGCGGCCTCGGCAGGGGCGTTCTGACGGCCTGGCGAATCGGACTCAAGCATCCCACCAATATTACCGGGGCGATCTTCGCCAGGTCAGAAGATCATCGGTCTGTCGAGGTCCTCCGTATCGTCGGATGCCAGCTCGACGCTCACGGGCACGTGGTCGCTTGGCGCGTCGCCCTTGCGCTCGTCGCGGTGGATCTGAGCGGAGACCACGCGGTCTGCGAAGTCTGGCGAGCCCAAAATGAAGTCGATGCGCATGCCCTCATTCCGGGGAAAGCGCAGCTGCTTGTAATCCCAGTAGGTGTAACCCTCCGGGACGAGCGGTCGAACAACGTCGCTGAACCCCCGGTCGAGGAACGCGAAGAACGCCGCCCGCTCCGGGGCGGAAATATGCGTCGAAGTGCCGGGCGTGAAACTCGGGTCGCCCATGTCCTGGTCGGTTGGCGCGACGTTCCAGTCGCCCATGAGGGCAAGCGGCGCATCCGGATTCTCCGCGAGCCACGCCGTCGCGTGATCCTTGAGGCGCGCGAGCCAGTCGAGCTTGTAGGCGTAGTGGGGGTCGTCCAGCCCCCGTCCGTTCGGAACGTAGAGACTCCAGAGCCGGATGCCGTCCACGGTGACGCCGAGGGCGCGGGCCTCGAGAGGCTGGTCTGGCCCTTCCGCGCCTTTCAGGAATCCGGGCTGACCGGAAAAGCTCGTTTCCACATCCGTCATCGGCAGGCGGCTCGCGAACGCGACGCCATTCCACTGGTTGAGGCCGTGCGCGATGACGTCGTAGCCCGCCTCCTCGAACTGTTCGAGGGGGAACTGGTCGGGCCGGCACTTGATTTCCTGCATGCCGAGCACATCGATGTCTTCCCGGATGAGCCAGTCGACGACTCGACCTGCCCGGGTGCGGATCGAGTTCACGTTCCAGGTAGCGATGCGCATGCTCCAACGCTATCGGCTCCAAGTCACACCGCCTCCTGAATGATGAATAGAGTTGTCTGCGTGAACGACGCCCGACGCCAACTCATCGACTACATCGTTTCGGATGCGGTGTTTCACGGCGACTTCACCCTGACGAGTGGGAAGAAGGCGAACTTCTACGTCGATCTTCGGCGGGTGAGCCTGGACCACCGTGTCGCCCCGCTCATCGGGGCCGTCATGCTCGATCTGATTGCGGATGTCCCCGACGTTTCCGCTGTCGGCGGGCTGACCATGGGCGCCGATCCCATCGCTGCGGCAATCCTTCACCAGGGTGCCGCGAGGGGACTCGGCTACGACGCGTTTGTGGTGCGCAAGGAACCGAAGGATCACGGGCGGGGCCGTCAGGTGGAGGGTCCGGATCTGGCCGGCAAGCGCGTGATCGTCGTGGAGGATACGTCGACGACGGGCGGCTCGCCGCTGGCGGCGATCGCCGCACTCGAGAAAGTGGGTGCCGCCATTGCCGCGGTTGCCGTCGTCGTGGATCGCAACACCGGCGCGCGAGAATCCATTGAGGCGGCGGGATATCAGTACCGCGCCGCTCTCGGGCTTGAGGATCTGGGGCTGTCACCGTGAGCAACGATCGCGGCAACGGCAACGGCAACGGCAACGGCAACGAGGAGGAGAGCGACGGCCTCGATGCGTGGCTTGCCGCGCACTTTCCTCCCAAGACTCCCGAAGAGCCGCCAGCGCAACCCCCCACGGAGCCGCCGACACCAACCCCGGTGGAACCACCCACGCAACCTCCTTCGGAGCCGCCGGTCGTGCCGCCCGTCGTGCCGCCCGTCGTGCCGCCCGTCGTGCCGCCGGCGGCACTTGAATCGCCCATAGTCCCTGAACCACCGACAACACCGGTACGGTCTGAGCCTCCGGAACCGCCAACCGAGCGGGTGTCCCCGACGACCGGGCCGCCCGGCGTCGTCCCGATGGCGGAAGAACTTGCCGGACTGCCGCCAGCACCCGAGTTCCCGCCGTCGCCGACGGAGGCATTCAGCGAGCCGGCGGGACCCTCGGCGATCGACGCGCTGTTCGGCGAGTCGAAGTTTCGTGACTACGAGCAGGAGCCTGCGCCATCCGAAAGCCCGTTCGCTTCCCGATCCGTCCCGGGCGAGGTCAAAGAGCCTGCGGTCATTTCCACGGCCCAGAAGTCGCTCATGTGGATTGCCGGTTCGCTCGTCGCCCTTCTCGCTTTGCTGGCGCTGTTCAGCCTGGGTACCCGGTTGAGCGGGCTGCTGGGCCCCGCACCCGATATCGTTGCTGCTCCGACGAAGACCGCGTCGCCGACGCCGACGGCCGCCCCGCTTGGCCCGGTCGCGCCCGGCGAGTACCTCTGGAACAAGCTTCTGGGCGGCGAGTGCCTGAACCCGTACCAGGGGCCGTGGCAGCAGAAGTACACGGTCGTCGACTGCACCACCCCGCACGCTGCGCAGCTGGTGATTCGCGGCACGTTCGGGCCGGATGGAGGACTCGCCACTCCCTACCCCGGGCTTGAGGCATTGCAGTCGCAGGTGAACCTTCTGTGCACGGCGCCGACCGTGATCGACTACGCGAAGGCGGCGGCATACACGGACATCCAGGTTGCGGCGAGCTATGCCGCCACAGCGGATGAATGGTCATCCGGGGATAGGGACTACTACTGTTTCCTCTCCCGCAGCGCCGGCGGGATGCTCACGGAGGATATTGCTCAACCGCAGGTGGCTCCAACCCCAAATCCAGCACCCACCGCGTCGCCTTCGCCGTAGCGGGGAAACTCACACCGGAACCAGGCTCATCCGCCTAGCTGTCGGTCGCGCTTCGGAGGGCAGCCTGGATCAGTGCGAACGCTCGTTCCCGGTCGACGCCGAGCTTGCGGATGCGTTCTGCGAACGCGGACGCAGCCTCCTGCGCCTGCCGTTCGACCGGGTCACCGTGACTGGCGACGAAGGAGCCGTGGCGTCCGCGGGTTTCGATGATGCCATCAGACTCCAGCTCGCGGTAGGCGCGAGCCACCGTGTTCGGAGCGAGGTCGAGGTCGCCAGCAAGTCGACGCACCGTGGGCAGGCGCGTTCCGGGCGCGAGTTCGCCGGATGTGACCAGATCCCTGACCTGCGTGCGCAACTGTTCGAATGGCGGCGTCGCCGACTTCGGGTCGATCGCTAACATCATGATTCAGGACCGGTCGTATCCGCAACGGGTCCAACAATCAGGCGGGCACTCAAGTCGGTGTACTGTGGCCAGAGCCGACGGAGGAAGTACCGCTCCGGGCGGGAGGCGATCCAGTAACCGGCCAGCGCGGTCACAGCAACAATCGCCAACACACCCCCGATTTGGTCGATCGTGAACATGTTGACGGGATCAATTGTGCGCAGAAATACGGAGGAAAGGTCAGTCCCGAGAATCATCACCGCGAAAAATCCCAGCACCATCGGTGCGGAGGCGAGCCCGAGCAGGTCCTGAGATCGCAAAGCGTCATCCCATACGAGTTCGCGTTCGGAGCCGATGGGTTGCGCGCGGCCCACAATCCGGCGCCCAACAATTTCCGAGAAGCCGAGCGCGAGCACGGACGCAATGGTCAGAACACTGCCGGCGGACGCCGTTGGCGAGAGCGAGATGGACGTAATCCCTGTAGTGTCCGTGATCGCCGTGATCCCGAGAAGAAGGATTGCGAGACCGACAATGATCGGAGCTCCGCGCCGTTCAAAGGGTGGAATGTAGTCCGGCAACCCCACTGCGCCGGCACGCGCATACCGGATCGCCTCCGGGTCCCGTTGTGCCGGCCACTGCAGGGCACCGATCAGGGAACCGACGGCACCCCCGCCCAAGGCTGCCCCCACGACAAGAAATGCGCCACCGGATCCCCCGACTGCTTCGGCTGGGTCGGCAAACCAGACCAGGGCCGCTGTCCCGATGACGGCGAGAATCGTTCCACCCAGTTCGAAGCGTCGCCGTCGCATTCGACGGGCGCCGACGTGGAAGCGAAGTTCATCCGGAACCCCGAGCCCGAGCGCTCGCTCGAAGTTGCGAGTAGCGCGCTCGACACTTTCCTTTCGGAACGTCCACGCCATGAGAAGCAGACCGATGATCGTGAATACCGCGAGGTAGACGATGATCGCCGTCAGCAATTCCTGATTATTTGACATTTGTACCAATGTATCAATACAAAGGCCGGTCGTCAAGAAATGGTCAGGCGTCCTTTGCCGCGTACACGCGCTGCCCGCCGACGAAGGTCTGCAGCACGCGAGCATCGCCGATCTCGTCTGCCGGATGCGCGAACGGGTCGCGGTCGAGAACGGCGAGGTCGGCAAGTTTGCCCACCTCGATCGTCCCGCAATCGTCGAGGTGGTTTACATACGCGGAGCCTGCTGTGTAGGCGGTGATCGACGTTCCGAGGTCGATGCGCTGCTCCGGTAGGAAAGTCTCATAGTCGCCTTCGGCGTGTTCCCGGGCCGCCTTTCGGTTCACTGCGACATGGATGGCGGCCATCGGGTCCGGCGTGCTCACGGACCAGTCGCTCCCGGCTGCGAGCGTCGCGCCGCTGCGCAGCAGGTCGCCGAACGGGTACTGCCACGAACTGCGGGGTTCACCAAGGAATGGCAGGGTGAGCTCCACCATTTGCGGCTCGAGCGCCGCCCACAGGGACTGCATGTTCGCGACGACACCCAATTCTCGGAAGCGGGGAACATCCTCCGGGTGGATGACCTGAATGTGCGCGATGTGGTGCCGATGGTCGTTGCGGCCGTTCGCCGCGATGGCGGCCTGAATCGCGTCAAGACTCTCGCGCACCGCGCGGTCCCCGATCGCGTGGAAGTGCAACTGGAACCCCAGCGCATCAAGTGCCGGTGCCGCTTCAGCGAGCACCTCGGGCGGCACGAACGACATCCCATCGTTGATGGTCGGATGCCCGTGCCCGTCAAGATACGGGTCGATCATCGCTGCGGTGAAGTTCTCAGCCACGCCGTCCTGCATGATCTTGATGCTCGTGGCGCGGAAGCCGCCGAGACTGTAGGCGTCCCGCTTGGCCACGAGATCCGGGATCTGCTCGACGCCGCGCGTGCGGTCCCACCAGATCGC
>OEIU01000754.1_pt1 | contig 26491 bp, 21 predicted proteins | sample 1539221 | NCBI WGS metagenome assembly OEIU01 (sample SAMN03792071, study PRJEB22550) | activated sludge metagenome | feature: wastewater treatment plant; material: activated sludge; isolation source: Wastewater treatment plant of a petroleum refinery complex | place: Argentina: Zarate | collected...
CCCCCCCCCCCCCCCCGCCTCCCCCGCTCCAGCGGGGGAGGTGGTTCGAGCGCAGCGAGAACCGGAGGGGGAAGTCGCCCAGTCCACCTACATCAGCCGCCTGCTCCACCAGATCCGCCAAAACTACGCCGACGTCCTCGCCTCCCCCGTCGCCGACTTCCGCCTCTACATGCGCAACTCCTTCATCGTCTCCTCTCTCAGCGTCCTCGGCATGACCCTCTCCAGCGCCATCGTCGCCTACGGCTTCTCCCGCATCCGCTGGCGGGGGCGCGACACCACCTTCATCCTCGTCCTCGCCACCATGATGATTCCTTTCACCGTCATCATGGCCCCGCAATACCTTCTCTTCAAGCACCTCGGCTGGATCGGCACCCTCAAACCGCTCTGGGTTCCGGCGTGGTTCGCGGGCGGCTTCAGCATCTTCCTCCTCCGCCAGTTCTTCATGGGCATCCCCCGCGAACTCGACGAGGCCGCCCGCATCGACGGATGCTCCCATGTCGCCACCTTCCGTCACATCATCCTCCCCCTCGCCCGCCCCGCGCTCGTCGTCGTCGCCCTCCTCCAGTTCATCGCCACCTGGAACGACTTCTCCGCCCCGCTCGTCTTCCTGAACCACCAGGACACCTTTACCGCCGCGCTCGGCCTGCACATGTACCAGACCCAGCAGACAACAACGCCGTGGAACCTCGTCATGGCCGCGAGCATCATGGTGATCGCTCCCGTCCTCGTCCTCTTCCTCATCGCCCAGCGATCGCTCATCGAGGGCGTGGCGACGCAGGGGCTCAAGGACTGACCATCTCTCTCATGCTGGGTGGCACGGGCGGCTCGTCCGCCCGTGGTGTTGCAACCAAAGGTCTGCGTGCTCAACCGACTCTTCCTGGTCCGGCTACGTCTCGATCTGCGCAAATGCCTTCTTCACGGCAAAGTACGCCGCCTTCGGCCTCCCCTCCGAGTCAATCAACGACCACGACATCCCCGGCCACGCATCGTTGAACTGCCACACAATCGCCCCCATGCACCGCGGCCGGTTCTTCGCCAGCCACTCGATCGCCGCCGCCAGCGCATCCGCTTGCGCCCATTGACAGTTCTCCACCCAATCCGCAAACGTCTTCGTCCGGGCCCCCGGGTTCGCCGCGAGCCACGCCCTCAGCTGCCCCTCCACGTGCGCGGCCATCCCGCCCGTCCCGCGCTGGCGATGCCGCATCCCCTCCGAATCCGCGTGCAACTCGCCCGGCTCCATCACCCTCGCCAGCGTCTCCTCGTTGGCCGGAGCCTGCTGGCCGAACTCCGTGCAGAAGCGCGGCACGATCCCGCGAAACGCCTCGCTCCCCGGCGAGGCGTCCCATGTGTGCCGACTACCGTGGTTCGCGTCGTTCGGTGCCGGCGCATCCGAAGCCACGGGCAGGATGCCCGTGCTACATGGGCTGTTGGGCCAATACGGCCGCGTCGGATCGAGTTCCTTCACCAACCGCGGCAGCAGGTCGTACCAATATCCGGCACCCCACGCCCGATCCTTCGTCCGCTCCTTCCACGGCCCGAGCATGTCCGTCGCCGCGTGCCCCCACGACTCACGCCCCCATACACATTCGTTCCCGCCGCACCACAGCACCACGCTCGGGTGCTTGCTCAGCCGCGCGATCTGGTGCCGCGCTTCCGCCTCCACGCTCTTGGCGTACTCCTGGTGCTCCGGATAGCACGCGCACGCGAACATGAAATCTTGCCACACCATGATCCCCAGCCGGTCGCACTCCTCGTAGAACGCATCGCACTCGTACGCGCCACCTCCCCACACCCGCAGCATGTTCATGTTCGCCGCAGCCGCTTGCCGCACCCGCTCTCGAATCTTCTCCGGCGACCGGTCATCCGGGAACAGCCCCTCCGGAATCCAGTTGGCACCCTTGCAGAATGTGGGCTTGCCGTTGACTTCAATCTGGAACTGTGAGCCGCCAATCGAGTCTTCGGTGTTCAGGCACACCTCCCGAAACCCCACCCTCCCCTGCCAATCGGGCCGAGCCGGACAGTCGTCGTCAGGGTGATAGACCGAAACTCCGAGGTCATATAGATCTTGCTCACCGCAGCCATTGGGCCACCAAAGTGCTGGCGGCTCGCCGTGAAAGAACAATGACATTGCGATCGTCCGCTCGCCACGTTTCACAACGTTCATGTCTCGCCCATGGAACAGCGTGCCTCGAACAAGATGCGCGTCCACAACGAGGTCGCCTGTCGATGGATCGTCGTCTGCCCACTGCAGATCGGCCAGGATGTCCAATGTCCAAGACCCGTTGCAACGCGTCGCCGTTCGGACTCCGGCGATTCTGGCCCCCCGCCAGCCCTCAATCCGAATCCCCCCACTCACCCCACACGTCGCCGCCCTCGGCGCCCAATCCCACCCGAAGTTGCACGCCGTCTTCCGGATGTACGGATACGGCTCCCACCCCAGCCCATCCCCATTGTGCGGCAGCGCACCCAATCGTTCCCGCTCCACCCGAATGTGTCTCAGCGGCGAGCGAAACACAATCACGATCTCGTTGTCCGCCCCCGGCTGGAGCAACACGACGCGCAGGTCGAACCGATGCGGGTGAAACATGTTCGCCGTTCGCCCAACCTCCCGCCCATTCACCCGTATTTCCGCGATCGTGTCCAGCCCCTCGCACACCAGATCGAGCCGCTCGTGCCCGAGCATTTCCGCCTCGACCCGAAACACCCCGCGATACTCCCAGTCCGTCTCTCCCACCCACTGAATCTCCCGCTCGTTGAACCCCACCCGCGGATCCCCGATCAACCCAGCCCGCATCAGGTCCGTGTGCACACACCCCGGCACCCGGGCCGCAACAAGCGCTTGCCGCACCTCGCGCGGCACACCCTCCATCGCGCCCACGGCTCGCACGGTCCACTCCGCACTGCTCAGATCATGAACGATCACGCACCCAGAGTAGCCGGTACCATCGGTCCATGTGCCTGCCCACGCTTCCCCCCCCCCCCCCCCCCCCCCCGCCCGCCAAGGTCTACCAGTGCCAGCGCGCCCCGGGCCCGGTCCAGATCGACGGCGACATCACCAAGTCCGTCTGGAAGGACGCGAAGTGGACCGACGACTTCATCGACATCGAGGGCGCTCCCCCCCTCAGGCCCAACCCCGCCTTCCGGACCCGCCTGAAGATGATGTGGGACGACACCTACTTCTACTTCGCAGTCGAGATGGAAGAGCCCCACGTCTGGGCCACGCTCACCCAGCGCGATTCGGTCATCTTCCAGGACAATGACTTCGAGGTCTTCCTGAATCCCTCGGGCGACTCGAGGAACTACTACGAGTTCGAGGTCAACGCCCTCAACACCGTCTGGGACCTCCTCCTCCGCAAGCCCTATCGAGAGGGCGGAACCGCCGACACCTCGTTCTGCATCGAGGGGCTCAAGTCCGCCGTCAAGGTCCATGGAACCGTGAACGACCCGCGCGACACGGACAAGGGGTGGGACATCGAGATCGCCATGCCCTGGAGCGCGTTCACGGCCCACACCAAGTCTCCCGGCCCCCCCCGGGTCGGCGACTCATGGAAAGTGAACTTCTCCCGCGTGCAGTGGGATACCAACCTGATGGGCGGCTCGGCGACCGCCCCGCCGACCTATGTCAAGGTCGAAGACGCCAAGGAACACAACTGGGTCTGGTCGCCCATGGGTCTGATCGACATGCACCTGCCCGACCGCTGGGGCACCGTCACGTTCGCCAAGCCGTAGGCCCGTGCTCACTTCCCCGCGCCGACCCTGAGTTGTTCCGTCACCGCGGGCAGAGCATCCAGGCACCGGTGCATCTCCGCCCGGACCGCGCGCAGATGCTCGCCGAACTCCGCCACCATCTGGGAACAGGCCGCCTCCTCGAGCCGACACGCCGCGTCCATCAGCGTGCTCGCCGCCACCGCCCCGGACGTGCCCTTGAGCGCATGGGCACGGCGCGACACGGCTTCCGAATCGTTCTTGCCCACGCACGCATCGAGCTCGGCCAAGTCGCTCTCCGCCTGATTGCGAAACGACTCCAGCACCATGATCGCCAGCGCCGCATCGTCCATGCAGCGATCCAGCAGCAGCGGCACGTCGATGGCCGGGACGGATTGGGAGGGGGTCTCGTTCATGACTTGTGTCCTCAACTACGCGGCCTGTTGCTGCTGCGCGATCGCGTCTCGCTTCAACTGGGCGACGATGGTGCTCAAGAGATGTTTCGGATCGATCGGCTTGGCTGTGTAGGCGTCCATGCCCGCCTCCAGACAACGCTCCCGATCCCCCTTCATGGCGTTGGCCGTCAGCGCGATTATCGGAATCGCCCGTCGATACCCGCCGATCTCCGGACCCGCGGCCTCCCAGCGCCGGATCTCGCGCGTCGCCTCGAACCCGTCCATGACGGGCATCTGGCAGTCCATGAGGACCACGTCGAAGAACTCCTTCTTGACGGCCTCCACCGCCTTCGCCCCATTGACGGCCGTCTCGAAGCGATACCCGGACTTCTTGAGGATCTCGGTCGCCACGATGCGGTTGACCTCGTTGTCCTCGGCGAGGAGGATGCGGGGCGCTCCGCCGTCGGTCGAGCGGGCCGGGAAGTACGCGCTCATGGGGATCGGTCCCGGCGGCGCATCCGCCGCGGCCTCCTGCTTGGCGACCGTCATCGCGTCCATGATCGACTTGAACAGGTCGGTCTGGCGAACGGGCTTGGTGATGTACCCGGTGAACCCGGAAGCCCGCAGGTGGTCGCGATCGACCTCCGCGTCCACCGAGAGCATGAGCATCAGCACGGTGGCCTTGGTCTCCGGGTCCTTCCGAACCCGGCGGGCGAACTCGCCCACGTCGAGCCCCGAGAGCACGCTGTCCACGATGGCGACCTGGTACGGCGCCTTGTCCGCCGACGCCTGCGCCAGCGAGAGCAACGCGTGCTCCGCGTCGGAGGACGTGGACGCGACCAGCCCCCACGTCTCGATCTGCTCGCGGAGCGCATCCCGCTGCAGGTCGTTCTCGTGGACCACCAGCACCCGCATCTCGCGCGGATCACGCCGAATGAACTCGGCTCCCCACAGGTGCTCGCGCCGGCGGGCCTGGGCCACATCCGAGTTCTCCCGCAGCTCGAAGCACGCGGTGAACCAGAACGTCGAGCCCTTGCCCTCCTCGCTCTCGACGCCCACGGTTCCGCCCAGCAAGCCCGCGAGTTGCTTGGCGATCACCAGCCCAAGGCCGGTGCCGCCGTAGACACGGGTCGTCGAAGCGTCGGCCTGCGAGAAGGCCTTGAAGAGACGGTCGATGCGGTCCTTGGGGATGCCGATGCCCGTGTCGGTGATGGCGAAGCGGATCGTGGCCTTCTCCCCCTCCTCGTGGTCCACCGTGAGGCGGACGATCACGCCGCCCTCGCGGGTGAACTTGATCGCGTTGTTCACGAGGTTGATGAGGATCTGCCGCATGCGGGCGCTGTCGCCGCACACCAGCGAGGGCACGGCCTGATCGATGTGGCAGACCAGCTCGAGCCCCTTGCGCCGGGCGTTCTGCGACATGACGTCCATCACGTCGCCCACGGCCCCGTGCAGGTTGAAGTCGTAGGACACGATCTCGAGCTTCCCCGCCTCGATCTTGGAGAAGTCGAGGATGTCGTTGATCACCGTCGTGAGCGACTCGGCCGACGACTTGGCCAGTTGCCCGTAGCGCCGCTGCTGCTCGGCCAGTTCGGTGCCCAGAAGCAGGTCCGTCATGCCCAGCACGCCGTTGAGCGGCGTGCGGATCTCGTGGCTCATGTGGGCGAGGAACTCGCTCTTGGCCCGGCTGGCGGCCTCCGCGGAGCGTTTGGCCTCGGCGAGTTCCCGCTGCGAGACCTGTCGCGCGGCGATGTCCCGGTGGATCAGCCATCCCGCCGCGCCCACGAGCAGCAGGCCGATCAGGCTCCCGACGGCGATCGTGGCGATGGTGGCCGTTGCGCTGGCGCCGACGGCGGCGATGCGCTTGCCCAGCGCCTCCCGCTCGATCGCGGCCATGGTGTTGAGGTCTCGCCGGATGCCCTCGGAGATGTTCTCCCCCTCGGTGTTCATGGCCAGCCTCGAGGCCTCGCCGAGGTTGCCCTCGGCCCGCAGGTCGATGGCCCGCCGGAGCATCTGCAACTTGCGGCCCACCAGCAGGCTCAGGTCTCCCAGCCGGGCGTCGTGGGGCGGGCTGCCCGAGAGGAGCGTTCGGAGCTGTTGCACGCCCGGACCGACGGCGCTGGCGGCGGCGCTGTAGCGGGTCAGGCAGTCGGCGTTGCCCGAGAGCACGTACCCGCGTGCGGCGGCCTCGGCTTCGACGAGCAGCGCGCCCACGTCCGCGAGCCGAGCCAGATTCTCGCGGGTGCGGTTGTCGCCCCTGGCCTCGTCGCGGAACTGCTCGAGCGCCTTGAACGACGCGAGGCCGACGAGCGTCATGACCATCAGCGCGGCCGCGAAGCCGACGGTGACCTTGCGCTCCATCGAGTATCCGGACCAGTCGTCGCCGTCGGGATCCTCGGCGCATCGCCGGGCCCAGTAGAGGCCGCAGTCGGCGCACAGGAGGCCGACCGACGCGGCCAGCAGCGCGATGGCCGTGTGCAGGGCCATGGGCGAGTGTTCGCCCAGGCCCGAGAGGGACGCCACGCCGTTGGCATGGCCGACGAGGACGAGCGAGGGGACGACAGCAAGGCCCAGCGAGGGAAGCGAGATGAGCGAGTCCCACTTGCGCATGCGGAGCGCGAGCAGAACAACGACCATGCCCGCGAGGGCCAGTTCGAGGGCGGTGGCGGGGCCGATCATGGCCGCGCCGTGCGGGCTGCTTGCGGCGGCCTCGACGCCGCGGGCGAACAGGAATCCGTCGATGATCGGACCGACTCCCCACGAGGTCGGGGTGACGAAGCCGACGAGGCGGGCCGCGCCCACGAGCAGGAGGAAGGCTCCGCCGAACCTGGCCGTCCACGTCGTCCACCGCTTGGGCCGTGCGCGGCAGATGGAGAGCAGGCTGGCCCCGAGCAGAAGGAGGGCGACGGCGATGACGGGGTTCATCGCGGGGCCGGTGCGGCCGGCGCGATAGAGCACCTCCATGCCCAGCGCCCAACCGACGAGTGAGACAAGACCCGCGAGGATGGAGGCGCAGGCGGCGACGCGGCAGAGGATGAACCATCGGCGCATGAGCCGGCCCTGGCGGGCCGCGCCGCTTCCCTCGAAGGGGAACTCCGGGATGGGTGTCTGGTGTTGGTCCATCGCTGACGAACGCGCCGGGGCGATTCGTCGGCTTTGATCGACCCGATCGGGGCCGGGGTCAACCCGACCGGGGGGCCGGACGCACCATACCTGTCCGGGTGCGACACGGAACGGGTCTGATAACCCGGGAGCGGTCAACAACTCGGCCCCGCGAGAAGGCGGGGCCGGTGGGGGAAAGCGGGCGATCGGGATCGAACCGACGACATTCAGCTTGGGAACGCCCGGGCTGCCGATCAGAATCCCCGTGAAACTGGCCACTTTCGACGTACGCCACGTTCGCTTGCACACGTGCTTGCACAAGGCCGCGCATGATGGGGATTCTCGTCCCCGCGCCCGCCCCGCGACGTTCGCCCACGGGTGGGACGGCCCGGCGCTTGCCCCGACTCCCGGGCTTCGCCAACCGGCGGCACGTCGGGCCAACGTGGCGGGACGTGGGCGTCTACGCGTCTACGCAAACGGAATCCGCGATGACGCCGCCGGGAGCCGGGATTCTGTAGACGTAGACGCCCGGCCGCCGCGTAGGTACTCCGCCGGGGGGGACCGGTCTCGACAGGCCTACGGGAACAGCCGCGCGGGTAAACAGAGTTTGTTTCGCGCGGAGATGGGCGATTTCCAGGCGAATCCGCCCGTTTGCCCACATGGGGCCGAACTTGCCCACATGTCGTGGATTGACGGCGAAATCGCTCCGGTTTGCCTTGCCTGTTCCCGAATGTCATGGCTTCATGTGTCACAACGCGGGGCGGAACCCCGCGATGGAGAGCACGAACATGAACGCCACCACGAAGACCACGCTCGACCTCGCCAAGACCCTCGCCAAGAGCGGGTTCCACATCCCCGCGATCGAGATCCACACGCCCGACGGCCGCACCTGGAACATCGCGACGGTCCCCGCCGGACGCGGCCGCCACCTCGACGGGCACTGGGGCCCACGCCCCGGAGCGCTCGGCGGCTTCCGCCTCTTCGAGATCGACCGGGATACCGACACCCCCGACGAGCACGACGCGATCGACGGCGACACCTGGGCCGCCGACGAGTTGGTCGACTACCTCCGGGCGGTTGGCCAGCCGAAAGACACGACGAGTTGGGACCGCAAGAACGACAACCACCCGACGACCTGAAGCCCGCGTAATGCGGGCTTCGCTGTTTACCAGAGACCACCAACCCAAAGGAGCACGACCATGACGAAGCGCACCCCCAAGACCACCAAGCCCGAACCCACCGCCGCCGAGACCTACGCCGCACGCCGCGACGACATCGCCCGGCTGATGGACGTCCTGCAGATGGAACTCGACAAGCATGCCGAGCAGGCCAAGGCCGACCCGCGCAACTGGGGCTTCGCCGGAAGCCTCGGGAAGGTCCGCAGCGACCTCATCGATCTGGTCGGGTTCCTCAGCAACATGGATCCCGAGCACGTCGAGGCGTTTCTGAACGACGCCGAGTGATCGCCACGCGGCGTCGCGGGGAACCGCGGCCGCCACGTTTCCCCGCCGCAGCGTGCGGCGGGTTCCGCACCCGAAACAAAGGAGTCCGACATGGCACGCAAAGGCACGATCAAGAACATGGGCAAGATGCAGCGCGAAATGAGCGATGCGCGGAAGTCCCGAAAGGCGGCGAAGGCCGCGCCTCCCGTCAAAGAGGCGACGCCCGCTCCGACCAAGCGCATCAGCGCCCTCAGCGCGGCGGCGCAGGTGCTCGCTGCCAGCGAGGTGCCGATGCGGGCCAAAGAGATGATCGCTGCGATGGAGGCCAAGGGCCTGTGGACGAGCCCCGGCGGGAAGACGCCCGAGGCCACGCTCTACGCCGCCATCATCCGCGAGATCGCTGCCAAGGGCACCGCCGCTCGCTTCAAGAAGCACGAGCGCGGCGTCTTTGTCGCGGGGAAGGGAGCCTGAGCCATGACCGCGACGCCCGTCCCCAACCGCGAAGCGCAACTGGAGGCAGTTCTTCAGGCCGCGCTCTACCTGCTCGGTGCACGCCAGGACCACATGCTCACCATCGAGGAATGGACGGACCTCGCGCGGGCCGTCGCCGCGTGCCAGGAGCGGAAGACCGCCGAGTACCTCACCGAGCACGACCTCGAGGACATCGCCGAGCGCTACGCCCTTGAATGGGACGAAGCGACCGATGGCCCGCTCCCGACGATCGACGAGTGAGGCGAGCATCATGCCCCGCTACCAGCCGCGACAGAAGTCGCGGCTTTCTCTTCGGCCAGTGGCCATCGTTGACCGACGCTGCTGAAGCCGATCACTTCAGTCGGGCACTGGCCTGCTCCATGATCTCGGCGGCCACCCTCTCGGGGTTGTAGCCGCCGGACAGCATGACGCACGGCTTGCCCGCCGCGGCGGCATACTCCCTCGCTTCCTCGGAGTGCAGATGCCCGGTGAGCTTGATGATGACAATGACGACGGCCGTGTCCGGCCGGTAGATCGGCCCACGCATCGGAGTGCCAGGACCGTGCTCCGTCAACTCGACCCACTCCGCGTCCTTCAGCTCGAATGCCTGCGTCAGACGCTGAACCGCTTCGGCATTCCGCTCGCCACCGATGATCACCATGCGCTTCCCGCGCAGCAGTTCCCGCACGCCCAGCACCGACGGGCTCCACTCGCGTTCATCTCCGTTCGTACGCTTGGGGTCTGTCTTCCCGACCTCGCTTTTGAGTGTGAGCGCGCGAGCGATCACGTCGGCCATGAAATCAGCACCAGCCGGTGGCCCCGGCCACGCCGCTGCAGCGGCAGACCCGACGGCTTCCGCGACCCGGCGGTCGGTTGTGGAAACGCCCATGCCCTGCAAACGCTTGACGGCATCGGAGATCTTCGTCCAATGGGCCGGCGCTTCCTCGGGACGGCACTTGGAAAGCTGCCCGGCGTGGTATCTGATCTGTCCCAACGCGTTCTTGACCCCTTTGGTCGCAGCCTCGCGCTCATCCAGCCGCTTGCCCTGCGCCTTGATCCGTGACCTCAGATCAGCCGAGTTTGCCTGGTCTGCAGGGTCATCGGCGGTCATGTGCCGTTCGATGAACACACGCCGCTCGGCGGTCTCGCGGCGCAACCAGACGTGCGTTTCGGCTTGATCCCGATCATCATCGCTGAGCCATGTGTCAGCGAGCGCGACCCGCAGGGCCGAGTTGGACTCGGCCAACAGGTGGAACGCAGACTCCTCATCTTCGGCACGCCGCCCGTCCGCGACGGCGTCGACTCGCCGAAGTAGTGCGACCGCGTCGGCCTGGGCGTCGTAGCAGTCAGCGATTTGTCTGAGAATCGGATCCCCGGGCTGGGCCTGGTTGCGCCAGAACACCCAGAGGAAGCAGTTCTCCATCGCCTTGGCCTTGGCGATCATGTCGTTGAGGCGGTCGAGAACCTCGCGCTCATCGTCGGGATTGGCGGCCGCAGCGCGCCGTTCAATAAACAGCCGACATGACGCGGCCTTCAGGCGGCATCGCTTCTCGACGAGAGCCAGGTCGATCTCCGACATCGCCCCGGCGTTATCGCCGCCCAACTCAGCATCTGTTGATACCTCCGAAGCCGATGCACGGGCTCGTCCGAGTTCCTCGGTCGTCCCCGTGAGCGGGAGATGCACCACGGCATCCCCGAGCCTGAGGGGCACGATCGCCGAGGAAACGGGCAGTGACTTCGGGATTGTCACCAGCTGCATCTTCGGCTCAATGCTCGGAGCGGGCGATGGGATCGGAGGAGTAGATGGCGAGGCTAGTTCTGGCTGGGCGGGCTCGATTGGGCTGGGTGCTATTGGCGTTTCGGTCGTGACTATCTGCTCGACAGCGGCTGGCGCTGGGCCTGCGACACGCTCGGCCTCCTCGCAAAGCCACTTCCCTATCAGCGCAACAGCCCGCCGGAGCGGTTCGGATCGTTCTATGTGCGGGCGGAGCACCTCAGCGGCGGCGTCCGCCAGCTGACGCAGTTCGAGATCAGTCATCGCTGGTCCTTTCAACGATTATGGGGGAATATGTGCGCGGCAACGCAGCCGCGGCAGTCGCGATCAAATGCCCGGTCGGGGGCCGGTGGCCCCCGCCGGGCGTCATGGTCTGTTGACGAGATTACTTCTTGTCGATCCACACCGAGCCCACTGCACCAGCGAGTGACTTCGGGTCATCTCCCTGCGGCGCTTCCTCAATCTGCTCGAGGAACACCTTCATGTGCTGGCTCCATTCCTGCCGCTGGTCACCGTACCACTCGCGGGCGTCGTCCGAGGCGAGCGCTTCGCTGCGGGCAAGAGCCATCAGCATCAGATCGATGCAGGTCTTGCCGATGGGGGAGTCCTGCTCCATCCGACGGTAGAGGCGGTCGTAGAACGGGTGGCGGGTGTTGAGCAGCACCACCACGGAACGCCCGACCATCTTGGTCCGGTAGAAGGGTGCGCCCGGCAAGGCCTCGTACTCGATGACGACGGGATACTTCGTCAGGCGCTCTTCGAGTTCCGTCATCACCTCCGGCGTCGCGTCGGTGCTGATCCGGCGATCCTCGATGAACTCCTTGACCTCCTGCTGAACCTCGAATGTGGGCTTGTCCGCCAACTCGTCGATGGGCTTGAGCCGCGGGGCCAACTTTCCGACCGTCTCCTCCGCGCGGGCGGTCTTGGCGGTTGCGGCGTGGTGGGCCTTCGTGCCCCGCGCGATGATCATGTCCTTCAACGTGTTCACGTTGGCGATGATCGCCGTGCCGAGCCGTTCATAGATCGACGAGCCGGACGAGATCTTGGCGTGCTGCTTGGTGTGCGTCACACCGAAAACCTCATCCAACTCGGGCTCGAAGCGGATCTCCACCCGGTACCACGCGTCGGTCCAGTGGCGGGCGTGGTACGGGCTCTTGATCAGGTCAATCTCGCGCCGAGAGCGGACGATGCTGTACCCGGACGTGGCGTCGATCTGCCGCCGCTGCCGGTTCTCCTTGGCCGACTTGCCGTTGCCCATCGAGGTCTGCCACTCCTCGGGGAGGAGTGTCATCACGACCTCAACCGTGGAAGTCTGATCGGGCTTGCCGGGGATCGGGACGTCGAACTTGAGGCTGTCCCCGTGCTGGGTGGCAAGCGGATCGCCTTCGAGCCGCGCCTGAGGCATGAGATAGAGAGGATCGACGGGGCCGACCGCCGTGCCGTTGATCGTCAGGTTGAAATCCGCGACGAGGAAGTGCCGGAAGATGCGTCCCAGCGCGGGCCGCAACGCGCGGACCAGCGTGTCCTGCTTGCCGTCGTGGTCCAGGCGATCGCAGTTCTTCCAGACCACGATGGTGCCCGAGGGTGACGTCGCAAGAGACGAGTACGGAGCGGGGATGACCGCTTCGCGGGGCTGAGGGACCTCGGACATCGAGCCGTCCGAAACCTCATTCACGTCGATGTACGTCATCAACGGCTTGCTGCCGCGACGCCAGGTATAGACCTCGACGCGCTCGCACTGGCTGACGCTCGCGTTGGGCAGACCCATGCCGAACCGCCCGAGTCCCGAGCGATCGTCGAACCGGGTGCTATCGCCGAAGCGGAGCGCCCGGCGCAACGTCTCGGCATCCATGCCGCGCCCGTTGTCCGCGATGGCCACCTGCACGATGCGGGGCTGCTTGGGACGGCCCGGGCCGTCCGGCTCCTGCTCGACTGCGATCATGTCGATCGAAACCTCGGTCGCGCCCGCCTGGATGGAGTTGTCGATCAACTCCGAGAGGGCGCTGTCCGTGCCCTTGTACCCGCTGTCGCGGGTGGCGCGAATGAAACGATCCTGCCGAACAATGCTGTAATCCGTCTTCATAAACCACGGTCCTTTCTGCCCGCCATATAGACGGGCTTGGAACACGACGCCAAGCGGAACGTCCGCAATGGCGTTCACGGCCAAGGACCAACAGCGACCCTTGGACGAGAAGTCAGGATGTGGCGAGGGTGTGATCGAGTCGAGCAGGAAGGCTCAAGACCCGTCAGATACCGCAGAGTGCCGCCCGCTTTCGTCCCGCCATAAAGACGGAACGCGATCAGCCTCGCTATGAGTATTGTATCCGCCGCCGAGCCCATTTCTATCTCGGCATGGACATTTTGTTGACTTCCGAGTTGTTCGGGGGTCAGGGATGGCGGCCCCCGCCGGGTGCGATGGGCGCTTTAGGTCGTCGAGCGCGGAGCCCCTCCCAGCACCCAAACCCGATACGATGGCCTCCTCCGGAGCCCTGCCTGCGCCTGCAACGCACCCTATGACCACGTCCGCGCCGCTCGTCGCGCCCGGGCAGCCAGCGGCAACCGGACCGGCATCGTGGAGCGTGCATGGCGAAGAACTCGGCGAAAACGCAGTCGAAGCAACAGCCACCGGCACCGAATGGGCGACGTGCCGCTCCGGCAAAGTCTCCGTCCGGCTCGGCTGCGAAAGCCTCCGCGGCCGCGGCAGCTCCCGTGCAGTTGGCCGTCAAGCGCGACGAGGCCAAGGGCCTGATTTGGTCCCATGTCCGCGGCAAGTGGCTCGTGGAGACACCGGAGGAGACCATCCGGCAGACATACCTGCCGATTCTGGTCAACGAGTACGGATTTAGGCTTGAGCAAATTGCCGAGGAGGAATCCGTCGTCGGCCGCGGGTCCGCTGGCGCACGCGCCGACTTCCTGATCTGGCGCACCATCCAGGACCGCACCGACGACAAGCCCGCGTTCATCGTCATCGAGTGCAAGTCCGACAACGTGACCATCCGCCAGGAGGACTATTCGCAGGGCGAGAACTACGCCCGGCGCGAGGGCGCGGCGTTCTTCGTCACCCACAACAGCCGCGAGACCAAGTACTGGCGGGTCCGCACCGACAAGCGCCCGGGCTACCTCGAAGAGATCGAGAACATTCCGCACGCGGACGCTTCCGACGCCGAGATCGAGAAGCTGCTCAACCGGCTCAAGACCTTCAAGGAAGACGAGTTCGCCGACCTGCTGCACTCGTGCCACAACGTCATCCGCAACCGCGAGCATCTCGATCCCGCCGCGGCCTTCGACGAGATCGCCAAGGTCTTGTTCATGAAGGTCACCATCGAGCGCCGGCTCCGCGCCGGCCGTGTTCGCAGCAACCTGTTCACGGCCGACAGCCTTGATGAAGACCGCCGCCGGTTCTCGAATCCCGTCGAGAACCTCTTCGAAGAGACCAAGCGCGAGTACGCCGACGACAACATCTTCGACGGCGACGAGAAGATCAACCTGAAGTTCGACACCGTTCGCGAGATCGTTCGGCTCCTCGAGCGGTACAACCTCTCCGACACCAGTGAGGACGTGAAGGGCATCGCCTTCGAGCGGTTCCTTGGTCGCACCTTCCGCGGCGAAATCGGCCAGTTCTTCACACCGCGATCAATCGTCGAGTTCATGATCCGCATGGTGGACCCGCAGGAGGGTGAAATCATCTGCGACCCCGCCAGCGGCTCGGGCGGGTTCCTCATCCGCTTCTTCGAGATCGTGCGGGAGAAGGTCCTCCGGGATGTTGACCGCGAGTACGCCGAGTTCGTCGCGTCGCTCGAAGGGAAGAAGCTTTCGGAGGCCAAGCGGGCCGAACTGCTCCGCGAGAAGGACGAACAGCGCCGCGCCGCCATCGATCAGCACTCCGAGGATTCCCGTCTCTGGAAGCTGGCCAACCGCTGCATCTACGGGTGCGACGCCAACGACCGCATGGCCCGCACCAGCAAAATGAACATGATCATGCACGGCGACGGCCACGGCGGCGTGCACCACCACAACGGCTTCATCAACGTCAATGGCATCTTTGAGGGCAGGTTCGACATCATCCTGACCAACCCGCCCTTCGGGGCCAACGTCGAACCGACCGACCGCATCACCGAAGGTGATGTGCGCACCACAGACGAGCAGCGCCGGCGCTATTCGCGGGCCTACGGAAAGGCGTACACAGACGCACAGGAGCGCGTACTGAAGGCTCTGGAGGCCAAGGCGCCCATCGGCTCGCTCTTCGATCTTCCCCACAAGGGCGAGGACAACGAAGCCGAGCGAGCACGGCACAAGCCGGGCAAGATCAAGACGGAAATTCTCTTCATCGAGCGATGCCTGTCCCTGCTCAAGCCGGGGGGACGACTCGGCATCGTGCTGCCAGAGGGCATTTTCAACAATCCCTCGCTCCAATACGTTCGGGAGTTCTGCGAGGACCGCGCCCGCATCCTGGCCGTCGTCAGCCTCCCGCAGGAGGCCTTTTTCGCAGCCGGCGCGACGGTGAAGGCGTCGATGCTCTTCGTGCAGAGGTACACCGAGGCCGAAGCGGCCAAGTTCGCCAAGGTGCGCGACGCGGCGATCAAGGAGGTCGAGGCGAAGCACGCGCCGGTCATCGCGGCCGAAACGACGCGGCTCGAAGCCGAGATCGACGCCGCCAAGCAGGCCAAGGACGCGGACCGGCGCAAAGCGGCCCAGTCACAACTCAAGCAGTATCTGGCCCGCATCGCGGAGCAGAAACGGCTCGAGGCGAGGGCGCTGCTCCGCGAGCGTTTCGACTATCCCGTGTTCCTGTACGACGCGAAGCACATCGGCATCTCCGCGACCGGCGAGCCGGATACCTGTGAGTTGCATCTCGATCCCGTTCTTGGCCTACCCGAAGGGATGCAGGAGCAGACAACGGCGCTCATGCAGTACCGCCTGTTCCGCCGCGACCCGGATGCTTTTATCGCCGCGACCTCGAAGCGGGAGGTGTCCCGGTGAACGTTGCGACTCAGGCTTACGCGGTGCGATGGCGAGACGCCAATCGCTGGGATATCAAAGCGGCCCGGGCCACGCAGTTTCGCTTGGCGCATCCCCATTTCCGGCCTCTGGCTCACTTCGCTGAGGAAGCGACGGTCACGGTCAACCCCGCGGCGAAGCCCGACCATGAGTGGCCGGTCTACGGGGTGAACAACTCCACCGGCGTGTTCTTGAGCCACCGTCAGCGCGGAGCCGATTTCAACTCGGCCTACAAGCGAATCGAGAAGGACTGGTTCTTCCACAATCCGACGCGAGCCAACGTCGGGTCACTCGGCCGCGTCCCCACTGTGCCGGATGATGCGATCACGAGTCCGGAATACCAAGTCTGGCGCTTGACGGGCCAGCTCATCCCGGCGTTCGTTGAGATCCTGATCCGGACTCGATACTTCCTCGAACTGATCGACTGCCACCGCGTGGGCGCTGTTAAAGAACGACTCTTTGTCTCGAATCTGCTGGAGATCCCTGTTCCCGATCTCGCCGAACCGCAGCAACGAGCAATTGTCACTGCGTTCGAGAAGTCCAAGGCGAAGGCGGCGGCGCTGCGGATCAAGGCCGACGAACTCGACGCCGTGGCGGAAGCGGACTTCCTGAAGGCCCTCGGTCTGACTCCACCCGCGGATGTCACGCCGCCGAAGTCGTTTGCGCTTCATTGGCGTCAGCTGGCCCGCTGGTCCGTGTCATTCGGACAGCGTGCGGGCTTGGGCGCAAACCTCGATCATTCCAGGTATCCGCTGGCGACTCTGGGGGAACACCTTGTCTTGCTGCAGTATGGCACCAGCGAGAAGGCAAACGCTCTTGGAAAGGGCGTCGCCGTGCTGCGGATCAACAACATCAAAGCTGGTCGGATCGACACGAGCGACTTGAAGCACGTCCCACTTCCGGCAAAGGCCGCAGCATCGCTCCGCTTGGCGAATGGTGACGTGGTAGTGATCAGAACGAGCGGCAGCCGCGATCTCGTTGGCACGTGCGCAGTCTTCGAACTCAATGAGGAGTTCGTTTTCGCTTCGTATCTGATCCGGATGCGATTCGCCACCGCGATCCTCGATCCTCGGTACGCCGCCTACTTCATCAACGGCGCGCTTGGCCGACTCCAGGTGGACACGCTGAGCCGACAGATCATGCAGAACAACATCAACAGCGACGAACTGCGAAGCATCAGGATTCCGCTGCCGCCAAGAAAGGTCCAGGAACAACTCATGGCTCGCGTCGAGAGTGCGAGAGGGAAAGCGGAGGGGCTTAGAATCGATGCTGTCTCGGCAGAGCAGGAAGCCCACGACGAGGCTGAGTCGTTGATCATGGGTTCGAAGCCCGCGCACGCAGCTTCGGGGACGTCGCCTGCATGACCTCATGGCCTACCCATTTCGACCATCTGGATCGTGCGATCCTCGATCAAGGCCAGGGCAACGTTTTCGCATCGGCGTTCTTGTCGCGTCAATCGCGGGAGGGGCGCGGGATATGACGGAAGCCGAAGCCCGCTACAGCGCGCTATACCGCCTCTGGCAGGTCTATCTGCATATGCGGGCGTGGGGCCGCCCAGAATACGACGACCTTGAATCGGAGGCCCGCGAGCAGTTCACCGAACTCGTGACCACGGGGGCACTCTTCTCGTACGTCGAGGACTGCAAGCGCGATGTGCTGCGCGTGGGAATCAGTGTCCCGGATCGATGGCTTGATGTGCTCTGCATGGGCCGAGTCAGCGCCGGCCAGGCACTCCCGAAGGCTGATGCTGATCACATTGGGAAGATTCTGGACGAGATGTACCCGATGCTCGTACGGCTCGATCCTGATGCGCAGCCGTCCGCATCACCATCTACCGACAGACGCGACGCCGGAACCGGGAGCATGTCTGACGCCGTCCGTAAGGCGGGTGCGTCGCTCGAATGGGTGCGGAAGGAGCAACCGGACTTGGCTCCTGATGCCGCCAGCGGGGAGCGATACAACAAGGACCAGTACGACTACATCCGAGAGAACGGCGGACCGGCGTACCCGCTGGAAGATGATCGGCGATCGACCGTTCCCTCCTGGGACACGTGGACGCGGTACGTCCGCGAGTACCTTCGGTTGACGGACGGTCGTCGAAACGAGCCCCGCCGAGGCGGGCCGACCCGGAGCGTGGTTCGGCCCGAGGACATCGCTGATCGGCGGCGTGCAGACCGCGATGACGAAAACTGATCACCTTGGGGATGGTGTAGGAACGACCTCACTGTCTACGTCTACGGGAATGCCGATTGTGGCATCATCGGCTGTGATTCTGTAGACATCGGCAACGGATCGCCGGTTGGGCCATCTGCGTTCATCGCGCTCGTCCCGCCACGAAAAGCCTCCGTCGGATTCTGCGCGGATATCCGCGCTCATCCACGCTGCACCAGCCCCATCCGCGCCGGAATCCAAACATCCGTTCATCTCGGGGTATGGGAAACACGCGATTCAACCGGCCTTGTCCCCCGGCGACAGGACGAGCAACATCCGAACCATCGCCACTCATCACAGCGGGTGAACTCGCCGTCGTCCTCGGCGTCTCCACGCACACCGTCTGCCATTGGGCTCGCACCGGCCGCATTCCGTGCCTGCGGGTGGGCCAGAAGACACTGCGGTTCGATCGCGACGCCGTCCTCGCCGCCATCCGCGATGGCCACGCCACTGAAGGGGGTGCGGCTTGAGCAGCACTTCTCACCGAGATGGATCGATGGCCGAGGTGACTCTCCTGAGCGTCCGGCAGGTTGCAAACCTGCTCGGCGTGCATCCCCGCAGCGTCTGGCGCTTGGCTCAGACGGGCGACATCCCCGCGCCGATCCGGCTGAGCGAGCGGGTCATCCGTTGGCGGCTGACTGACCTCCGCGATCGCCTCGAGGAAATGGCCGCAGGCGCGAAGGGGGTGGGCCGATGAGCGTCAGCCCCGACATCAACAACATTCCCCCGGGCACGGCCGCGCACGGCTGGCTCGCCATAGGCGGCGAGCGTGTCGCTGGCGGTTGGCGCTACCCTGAGCGCAACGCCCAGGGTGAACGCGTCGGCACGATCACGCGCTGGGACGCACCGGCGTCGGGGGCTCGCTACACCGCGGCGAGGGGTTCGAAGCGAGGCCTGATCTTCTCTGCCGACGGCCTGCCTGCCTATGCGGGCACGAGCGGGCACGATCCGGTTCTCATTGCCGAGGGCGCGAGCGATGCCGTCTGCCTCATTTCGTTTGGCTTCACGGCGATCGGTGTACCGATGGCCGGGCGCGGTGCGGATGACCTCGCCGAACTGGTGAAGGACCGGCACGTCGTCGTCCTCGGCGACAGTGACGACGCAGGCCGGCGCAGCGTCGAGACGCTGTGCGCAGCGCTCATCGAGGTTTGCGCGTCTGTGCGGTTCGCGTACCCACCCGACGGGCACAAGGACGTGCGCTCATGGGTTGCCGATGGCTGTGCCGGAGACTCCGACCTCTCGAAGCTCATCGACGAGGCCGAGCCGTTCGCTCCCGCACAGCCCGAGTCGGCCCACAAGCCGCAAGCTCCGGAGTTCACACCGTTCCCGACAGACACGATCCCGCGGGCTGCGGCCGCCCTCGTCCGGTCCGGCGCGGAGGCGATGCAGGTAGACGAAGGGATGATTGCGCCGCTCGCGCTGGCCGCAATGAGTGCTGCGATCGGCAACGCCCGCGTCATCGAACTCTTCGCGTCGTGGCGCGAGCCTGCCGTCCTGTGGGCCGTCGTCGTCGCGCCTTCGGGCTCGGGCAAGTCGCCCGCGCTCGAGCTCGTCACCCGCCCCGCCGAGCGGCGAGACAGCGAGGCTCTCCGCGACCACAGGGAAGCCACCAAGGAACACGCCGCTGCGATGTTCCTGCACGAACGGGCCATGAAGGCGTGGGAGCGGGGAGCCGCGAAGGGCAACCTAGCCGACACGCCGCCAGCGGCCCCCGAGCCGCCGCTGTGCGAGCGGATCGTCACCAATGACGCAACATTCGAAGGCTTGGCCTCGATGCTCGCCGCGAGCCCGCGCGGGCTGCTCTTGGCCTGCGACGAGTTGGCCTCCTGGCTCGGCGGGTTCACTCGCTATGCCGGGAATAGCGGCCGCCCGTCGAGCGAGGCGTCTCGCTGGCTACCGATGCACCGCGCCGGATCGCTGAAGGTCGACCGCAAAACATCACCCCCGCTCAGGATCGAGAAGGCCGCTCTGAACATCGCCGGGCTCATCCAGCCAGGCGTGCTCGCCGCCGCGCTGACGGGCACAGACTTCGACTCTGGCCTCGTGGCCCGTCTGCTGCTCTCGATGCCCCCGACTCCGACGCGCCGTTGGCGACCCGGCGGCCTGTCGCCGATCGTCGAGGGTGCGTTCAACACGTTGATGGCGAAGCTCTACGACCTGGACATGCCCGAAGACGAGCACGGCACGCCGATGCCCCGCTCGCTCCCGCTCGACGAGGAAGCAGGCCAGCACTGGGCCGAGTACTACAACGAGCTCAACCAGCACATGGCCGGTGAGGACGAGCGGACGCGAGCGATGCTCTCGAAGCTCGAGGGTGGAGCCGCGCGGCTCGCCCTGGTTGTTCATCTCGGCCGGATCGCCGGTGGCGAGGACGTGCGACCCGATTCGATCGACGGCGAATCGATGCGCCGGGGTATCACACTGGCGAAGTGGTTCCGGCATGAGGGGGAGCGGGTGTACCTGCGCCTCGCCGAAGGCGACGACGACCGCGAGGCCCGGCAACTGCTCGACCTCGTCCGCCGCAAGGGCGGCAGCATCAGCGGCCGGGAGTTGGTGCAGTCATCACGGGCGTTCCGCGCCGTGAAGGACGCGGAGGCCGCCCTGTCGCGACTGGTCGACGCGGGCCACGGCGCTTGGGTCACCCCGCCGCAGCGCGGCCCGGGCGCGCCCAAGGCCCGCCGCTTCGTCCTGCCCGGCGTATCCGGCGATCCCGTCTACAGAAACCCCGCTGGCGGTGCCAAGAGGGAGGATTCTGTTTGCGTTGACGGTGTAGACATGTCCAACGGCGGCACCGCAGGAGGTGCCGCGTGATGAAGTGGGATCGCTGCTGGATCTCGGCATTCCTCGAAGGCCCGCACATGGATGGCTGGCGCGGCGGCCTCCGCGTCGCTCGCGTCGTCACGCTGCGGAAGATCGCGACCATCCCCATCGTGCCGCACCCGAACGGGCGCGTGCGCCGGCTCTATCTGGCGATGGCCAACCGCGGTAGGGGCTGGGAAGCGGTGGGCGTGTACGGCACGGCGAAGAAGGCGAGGCACGAAACCGAGCGGGCACTCGGGGAGGTGGTGCCATGAGCCGATGGACCGTTACAATCCATGAGGCCGGTCACGCCGTCGCTGCCTTCGTCCTGACCGGCACGCGCGTCGTCGCGACCCTGCACGAGAACGGCGGCGGCGCGGCGTGGCCCCACGAAGAGCTGTCCCCGACCGACACCGCAATCATGACCGCAGCGGGTCCGCTCGCCGAACCCCTGGCCAACCGATACGCCGCACCGGACATCCCGCCGCAGGTCCCCGGCAACACACCGTCGCCGGCGCTGCCGACCCTCGAAACGGTTGCCACACTCGAGACCGCTGCCGAACTCAAGAGCGTCTTCACCAAGTCCATCGCCGATCACGTCGTGATCGCGCGGTGGTGCATCGCGGGCCTCGAGAAGCATCCCGAGCGATGGGCCCAGCGGCATGCGTGGATCCAGACGCTCGCTGCGCGGCTCATCCGTGATCACGAACAGCAAATCGTCGAAGTCGCGCGGGTGCTGTACCTGCGCGGCGTGGTCTCTGTCCCTCTCTCTGAAAGGAACGCCTCATGACAACGCTTGCCAAGATCGCCCAGAACAAGAAGCAGCACGCCCGCGCCGCGTTCATCGACGCGGCATGGGCCGAGGAAGCACCCGACCGCCTGGCCGCGCTGGCCAGCGACGCCGGGATGGAGCCCGCTGCAGCGGATGCGATGATCGCCCGCATCGCCGAGGCCCGCGCAGACATGCACTCCGCCGGCGATGTCGTACGCCTGCGCCGGACGGCTACGAAGACCAAGGCTCATGCCGACGCGACGCGGTCCCAGGCCGAGGCGCAGATCGCCAAACTCGAGTCCGAGGCCGACGCCGCCTCGTTCGACGCCGAGAACGCGCAGCGGGGACTGAACGCGGCCGAGTCGGCGGCCCGGCGCGTGTTGGCTGTGTACGACGAAGGCCTGCTCCCCGCGTCGCGCGTGCCCAAGGAGGTGCTGGCGCTGATGGAGCGTCGCGAGCACGAGCGCAAGGCGTCCGAGGCCGAGGCGACGAAGTGCGCGGCGTTCAACCAGCGCAACCGCATCCGCGATGATGTCGAGCGGCTGGAACGTGACCTGCGGAACCTCCCGATCTCACGCGATCAGCAGGAGCAGGAGGCCCGGCTGAAGGATGAGCTCGAGCGGGCCAAGGCCGCACTCGCGGCCGCGGAGGCCCGGCTCACCGACGCCGAGCGGGCGCACGCAAAGACCCGCAAGGGGATGTAGTCCCGCGACCTGATCCACATCTTCGCATGAATCGCTCCTTGGCCCAACCGCCAACGAGCGACTTGACCCGTGCCAAGTGCCAGCCCTCACTGTGACCCCGGCCGACCGTTCCGAAACGCGGCAGGGGCGGATGGAGATTCGCCCCATGGGCACCGTGTTCCGCAAGTCCTGGACCGCACCCGTTCCGCCCGGTGCAGAGATCGTCGAGCAGCGCGGTAAGCGCATCGCCCGCTATCGCATCCGCAGCGGCAAGCTCCGCACCGCCGAAGTGTTCACCGCCGTCGACGGGCGCGTTCGCATGCGTGGAACGACCAAGTCGTACATCGCCAAGTTCCGCGACGCGGCCGGGTACTGGATCGAGCGCCCGACTGGCTGCTCCGACGAGACCGCCGCGCGGGCGGTGCTGGCGCAACTGGAGCGCCGCACGGAGTTGGTGCGAGCGGGCGTGCTGACGCCTGAGGAAGATGCCGCGTCCAAGCATGGGGCCGAGTCGATCGACACCAACCTCGACGCGTGGCGCGACCACTTGCGGCTCAAGGGCAGCACCGAGCATTGGTACACGCAGGCGCGGCGTCGGGTGGCCCGCGTCGCGGGTGATCGTGGCGTCAAGCGCCTGCGCGACTTCACCGCTGCAACGGTCGAGCGATGGCTGGCCGAGCAGGCGGACGCGGGGATGTCGGCGGGCACGCGGAACGGGTACCGGCAGGCGTGTGTGACCTTCGTCAACTGGTGCGTCCGCGCAGGGCGGCTCACTCACAATCCGCTCCTGGCCGTCGCGGTGGCCGACCAGCGGGCCGACACGCGGCGGCAGCGCCGGGCGCTTACCGAAGAGGAACTCACCCGCCTGCTGGACGCCGCCCAGCGCCGCCCGCTGACGGACGCGATGACGGTGCGTCGCGGCGAGGACAAGGGCAAGCCGCTGGCGAACCTGTCGTCCGAGACGCGGGAGCAACTGCTTCGGCTCGGCCGCGAGCGGGCGCTGGTCTACAAGACGCTCGTGCTTACGGGCCTCCGCAAGGGCGAACTGGCCAGCATCACCGTCGGCCAGGTGGACATGGCGGGCAGCGTACCGCACCTGCTGCTGCACGCCCGCGACGAGAAGAACCGTCGCGGGTCGGAGATTCCGCTGCGGGCCGACCTCGCCACCGACATCCGCTCGTGGTTGGCCGACCGCCTCGTGCGGGAGCAGCAGGCGGCACGCGACGCGGGTGAGCCGATCCCTGCGACGCTGCCGAGCGACGAGCCGCTGTTCGAGGTGCCGGACGGACTCATCCGCATCTTCGATCGCGACCTTGTCTTCGCCGGGCTGGCCCGCGTCGAAAAACGCGGCGGCAAGGAAGTCGTCATCAAGACCGACGACCGCGGCCGCACCATCGACGTTCATGCCCTGCGGCACACCTTTGGCACGCACCTCTCGAAGGCGGGCGTTCCGCTGCGGACCGCGCAGGCCGCGATGCGGCACAGCGACCCGAGCCTGACGGCAAACGTCTACACCGACCCGAAACTCCTCGACGTGGCCGGTGCGGTGGCGAGCCTGCCGGACCTGCCGCTGGGCGAGGTCGCTCGCTCTGCGATTGCTGCTCGGTGATACTGACCGACCTCCCGCCACTTCATGCGCATGCGGTTATCCGCCTGGGCGTGTTTCGCGCTCCGGTATTGCAGGTGCAGACGGCGTTGTACTGCAGACTGCTGCGCGACGCGAGACAATCCAGGCGGATAGTGCGTGCCGCAGCACCCAAGCGCCGGCCAGGATGCCCACGACAGCGATGAAGGGCATCCACCAACTAAACCAGCCCAGTGGGTTCTTCGCGGGGTCCGGTATCGCGGCGGCGATTCCGTCGCCGACTTTGTAGGCGCTGATGGCGGCAACACTCAGGCCCCCAGCAACGGCCACCTCTTTCCACCGTTTGTGGACCCAAACGACGAAGTCGTCGCCGCCGCTGCGCAACTTGTCAACGAACGAATGTCGAAGCGGCTGCTCCGCCTTCTCGATCTCAGGGAGCCAGTGTCGCAAATGTGCCGCGCTCTCGGGCGAGAGACGCGATTCCGCGAGAGCTTTGCCGTAGACCGAGAGCATCTTGCCGCCCGTAGAAGCACCCTGTTCCGTCAGTACTCGCACGCCATCGTCGCCAAACTCGCGAAAAACGTCAACAGTGAGCGAACGCCCCTGCTGGACTAGAAGCTTTCCTGACTCTCCGTGCCTCGCGATGAGCCTCACAGCATCCGGCGCACGGTCTCCTAGACCCCGCACCGCCTTCAACGCACCAGGGCCGCCGTTCTTGACGAGAAGGGCGACCGCGTCGTCCCCCGCACGGACAGACAGCTCCTCCAATTCGACCGCCAGCTCCTTCGCCCCCTTGCCCGCGACATCGTCCGCATAGCGAGACCCCTGCTTGAGTAACCACTCAGCCAATTCTGCGGCAGGTCCTGCATGCGCAATAGGGCAAGCGATGGCTACGAAGAGCATCATGATGAAAAGGACCAATCCGTTTCGCTTCATCGGACACCTCTCGTCTCACCGCGCGGCCTTCTGGATGAGCAGTTCACGCTGCTTCCGCAGATTCACTTCAAAGCTCCCCATATACGCCCCCAATTGCTTGCCTGTCTCCGCGCGAGCGTCGTTCAGTTGCGTGGTCATGGTGTCAGCCGCCTTGCCTTCAAGCCACCAGCCAGCGGCAAGATCGACCACAATCGTGATCGCGATTTCACCCGCCGCCAGTGCCCAGGCTGGTACAGCGCCAACGCCGGTCGCCGTGCCGACACCGGCAGTTCCGGCGGCTGCCGAGCCGCCCACCGTGATGATCCCCATTCGAGTCCCGATCGCGACCATCACCCGCTCGATGATGAGGGACTGAAGGGCCAAGATGCCGACTTCCTTTCCAACCATTGCGCCCGCAAAGTTGACGGTTGAGTCTTGGACGGCGGCTTCAAAAGATGCCGCGTTCGCGATTCTGTTCGCTTCCGCGAGCATCTTGGCCAGCTCCTCCTTGTCGATGTTTACCCCTTCTCCCTGGAGGATGTCGTACGCACGATCTCGTAGAACGGCGTCGCGTTGTTTGAGAAGGGTGTGGTATCGTTCGATCGAACCAGTGACTGACGATTTGTACTTGTCTGGAAACCCCAGGTGCTTGTCGAGCGAGGTCTTGACCATCTCGCTGACCCGATCAGAGCGTCCGCGCAGCGCGACTTTGTCGGTGACCCACTTCCATGCGAAGACGGAGGAGTCGTAGACCCCGGTAAAGTCTGACAGGAACTCCTTGACGTTTGGGATCGCCACCATGTCGAAGTACTCATCGACGGGTTCAACGGCGGTCGCTCGCATGGACTGGAACTCTGCGTCCTCTTTGGCGAGCACGGCGCTCCAAGCCGCACTGACTCGTTGCACCCGTTCGTTGCTCTGATGCCGATGCCACAGGTAGAACGCGACCAGCGCGACTCCAAGGAGCACGGCCAGCACGAGGATCGCGCGAGCGAAAGGACGGATCCTGCCATAGTCAAAGGGCTTCATACGGAGAGCATTCTAACCCCCGGGTCAGCCACGCTGCTAGCCTGCACACTCTCGACGAACTTCGCGGGATAGGCATCCGCCACACCTTGCACAACCGCTTGCACACGCGCTTGCACAAGCGAGCGTCCACCCGGGTCATTCCCTGTCATCGTCCGGCCGTTGGCCCCGATCCGGCCACTCCCGCCCACCTCGTCAGAACTCGCGGATTTCGCGGGTTTTGTCAACGAAAAGCCGCCGGTGTCATCGTGTGACATCGGCGGCAGACAAAGCGGGCGAGGAGGATCGAACTCCCGACATTCAGCTTGGGAAGCTGACGTTCTACCGCTGAACTACGCCCGCGGTGATGGGGAAGTGTACCAGTGTGGCGGGGGGGACGCAAGGAGGGAAGGCGGCGGGGTGCCGAGCGGGAGCGTGGGTCACGTGGTTTCCCAGAGGAGGCGGGGGGTGAGGGGGGCGTGGCCTGCGAGGTGGAAGTGGAGCATGGTGAGGGCGGCGGCGGCGGCGCGCTGGCAGATGTCTTCGCGGTCGCCGGTGAGGAGGAAGCGGCGGGGGGGGGACTGGGGTTTGGAGGGGTTTCGTTCGGGGCGGAGGGGCGGGGGGGCCGAAAGAA
>OEIU01000756.1_pt1 | contig 26438 bp, 29 predicted proteins | sample 1539221 | NCBI WGS metagenome assembly OEIU01 (sample SAMN03792071, study PRJEB22550) | activated sludge metagenome | feature: wastewater treatment plant; material: activated sludge; isolation source: Wastewater treatment plant of a petroleum refinery complex | place: Argentina: Zarate | collected...
TCGAGGTGGACGATGGCGAATTTTTCGTGCTCCTCGGCTCGAGCGGCAGCGGCATGGGGAACGGGGGGTCCGGGCGGGCGGGAGGTGGGCCGCGGTGGTCGAGGGGCCGGGGTTGTCTTGGGGGTCGCGGGCCCGCACCCGCCACGAGTAGGTGTCGTCGGGGAGGGCCCCCACGACGCCCGGCGAGGCGAACGGCTGCTTGATGTTCCTGCCCGCGAACACGACGTTGTTGAACTGGTCGCCCGGGGAGACCTCGACGTCGTAGGACTTCGCGCCGGCCACCGGGTTCCACGACAGGTACGGGTTCAGGGCCGTGAACGTGGCCGCGGATCCGCCCGGGGTGGTGGACATCTTGGTGCCGCCGATGATGTTCGGCCAGGTCTTGGCGACGCGCGCCACGTCGCTCCAGATGCCGATCGTCCCGGCCTCGTCCACCGCGCGGACGCGCCACCAGTAGGCGCCATCCGGGAAGACGATGTCGGGCACGGCGATCGACTGCTCCGTGGTGCCCTTCCAGATGGTCTTGCTGAAGCCCGGGTTGTCCGCGACCTCCACCTCGTAGGAGACGGCGTCGGGCACGTCCCCCCAGTCGAGGATGACCGCGGCCTCCGGGTACTTCACGGGGTTGGCGATCGAGTTCGGGACGAGGGCGGAGGGCTGGCTCGACAGGCGGTCGGCCTTGAACGGGGAGGCGACGGTCTTCGCCGGCGTCGTCCCCGCGGCGGGGTCCTGGGCGGTGGCCAGGGCCGGCACGACCAGGGTGCAGGCGGAGAGGGCGAGTGCCAGGCGGCGGGACCGACGCATGGCCCGCGACGCTACGACCGCCGGGCGCGCGTGAGGCGCGTCAACCGTGCCGGGCGTGTGTCGCGTCTGCATCAGGTCTCGAGTCCATTCGGGCGAGGGCACGAGCGCTTCCTTGCGGTCGAGGAGCCCGCGTCGTGGGCGGCGGGCGGGGGGAAGAAGACTGGTGTGGCTGGGGTGCTGCGGTCGGGGTGCTGCGGTCCTGCGGCTCGCACCGTGCGAGCGGGTGAGGGCTGCGCAGGCCCGCCGGGGGGCGGACCTGCGCCGTGGCCTCAGTCCGGGATCCGGACTACCACTTGCCGGCGGTGCCGTTCGCGGTGCACGCGCTGGTCGGGGTGCAGTCACGGCTCACCGTCGAGCCGGTCGCGGCGGTCAGGTCCTTGGTGTACGTGTAGACGGTGCCGGACTTGCTGGTCGCCGTCAGGACGTAGCCGGTCGCGCTCAGGCCGGAGATCTTGACCTGGTCGGACGCGGCGTCGGACGCCGTGGTCGACCACGAGATGTTCGGCTCGATGGTGCGCAGGTTGGTGGTGGTGGCGGTGGCGTAGGTGTTGCCATCCGAGAAGAAGGCCTCCATCGCGGTGGCGCCGTTGCGCACCAGCGACTTGGCGGCCGCGTCGTTGGCCTTATTGCGCTGGCCCAGGAACGCCGGGATGGCGATCGCGGCCAGAAGACCGATGATGATGACCACCACCAGGAGCTCGATCAGGGTGAAGCCCTTCTCGTTCCGGCGGCGGCGGAGTCGCTCAAGCATGTGCTCTCCTCCATGAGAACGTGACGTCCGCGGTCCTCCTGCCCGTGACGTGGGCACCCGCGGTTCACACCCCATATCGAGCGACATGGGCATTTTCTTGAGAACCCGGACAGCGGCGTCCGGTGATCGGGGCCGCGGGCGGCGCCCGCGGCGGGGCCTCAGGCGGGGCGGCGGGCGATCGCGAACAGCTTCACGAACGCGAACCTGAAGCCGTCCGGACCGCTCGCGCCGTGCACGGCGCGGGTGACGCGCTCGACGTGGGCGGCGGCCTCCTCCGGATCGAGCGAGGCCGACAGATGGCTGGCGACGGCGGCGATCCGGGCGAGGTAGGCGTCGGGGCCCTGGCGGCGCACCCGGCGCTCCTCCCACGCGTCGATCACGTCGAGGCCCGCGTCGCCCATCCAGCCCGCGACCTCGTCGGCGCTGCGCTGGATGACGTCGAAGACCCCCGTCCACTCGGCCGGGACGGGCGGCCGGATCCCCTCCAGCACGGCCCGGAACTCGGCGTCGGTGCCGGACGCGGACGCCAGGATGCCGAGCGCCCCGCCCGGCCGCAGCGGCCGCGCCATCGCGGCGATGGCAGCCGGCTTCTCGGGGAACCAGTGGAACGCCATGCCGCTCACGACCGCGTCGAACGCGCCCTCGGGGACGTCCATGTCGTGGACGCCCGCCACCTGCAGCGTCGCGTCGACCCGCCCGCCGAGCTTCTCGCGGAAGCGCTCGAGCATCCCCTCGGAGGGGTCCACCCCCGTCACCCGCCGGGTCGCGAAGCGGTCGACCATCGCCTCCGTCACGAAGCCGGTGCCGCAGCCGACGTCGAGGACGTCGTCGTACCGGCCGTCGGGGAGGGAGGCCACCAGGCGCCGGGCGCCGTCGCGGTTGCGGCGCAGCAGGTCGTCGTAGTCGTCGGCCGCGCGGGTGAAGCCCTCCCCCACGTCCTGGCCGTCCCTGGGTCCGCCGGTCGTCGTCATGGCCACTAAGGTAGAGGAATGGCCGCGACCTGGACCCTGGTGACGGACGGGGCGTGCTCCGGCAACGGGACCGACGCCTCCCGCGGCGGCTGGGCGGCGATCCTCACCTCCCCCGACGGCGCCGAGACCGTCCTGACCGGCGGCGAGTACCCCACCACCAACAACCGGATGGAGCTGATGGCCGCCCTGGAGGGGCTGGCGGCCACGCCGCAGGGGTCGGACGTGGAGCTGGTGACCGACTCGAGCTACCTGGCCCACGCCATCGAGAAGGGGTGGCTGTCGGGGTGGCAGCGCAAGGGCTGGAAGACGGCGAGCAAGCAGCCGGTGGCGAACCGCGACCTGTGGGAGCGGATGATCGCCGAGCTGGCGCGCCACCACCGCGTGCGGCCCACGCTTGTGCGCGGCCACGCGGGGCACGAGGTCAACGAGCGCGCCGACCGGCTCGCGGTGGAGGCCGCCCTGGACGCCCGGCCGCGCCAGGAGGTCCCCGCGACCCGCGGCCAGGAGCAGCTCGGCCTCGACCTCCCGGATTGACGGCGGCGCCCCGGACGCTCGTCGTGGGGCCCGGCGCCGTCGGCGGCTTCGTCGCGGCGCGGCTCACCGGGGCGGGCTGGCCAGTGACGGCGGTCGCCCACGGCGAGACGCTGCGGGCGCTGCGCGCCGGGCCGCTGCGCCTGACCGACGGCGACGAGGAGCGCGAGGTGTCGGTGCGCGCCGTGGGCGACCCCGCCGAGGCCGGCCCCGCCGACCTGGCGCTGGTGTGCGTGAAGAGCTTCAGCACCGAGGCGGCGGCCCGCGCGCTGGCCCCGGCCCTGGCCGACGGGGCCGTGGTGCTCTCCCTCCAGAACGGCGTGGCGAACCCGGCGGTGATCCGGCGCGCCTGCCCGGGCGCGCAGGTCGCCGGCGTCGCCGTGTACCTGGGGTGCCAACGGCCCGCGGCCGACCACGTGATCCGGCGCCCCAGCCGCAACCCGGCCACCGGCGAGCTGCGCGACGCGCTGGCGGGCGGCGGCGACGGCCCTCCGGCCGACGCGCTCGAGCGGGTGGGGGCGGCGATCGGTGTGCCGGTGCGGCGCGGCGACGCCGATCTGGCCCTGTGGACGAAGCTGGTGGCGAACGTGTCGCTCAACACCGTCACCGCGCTGGGGCGGGCCCGGGTGGGGGCGGTGTTCGCGGAGCCGCGGGCGGTGGAGCTGATGCTCGCGCTGGGCCGCGAGACCGTGGCGGTGGCGCACGCCGCGGGCGTCCCGCTGCCGCCGGACGCGGCGGAGGCGTACGTGGCGGACGCCCGGCGGCGCCTGCCGGCGGCCGGGGGATCGTCCACCCTCTTCGACCTGGAGGCGGGCCGGCGGCTGGAGCGGGAGGCGCTGGTGGGCGCCGTGGTCGCCGAGGGCGGGCGGCTCGGCGTCCCCGTCCCGGCGAGCCGGGCGTGCGACGCGCTGCTGCGGCTCCTCAGCCCCCGGGAGGGCTGAGCCGGTCGGCGGCGGCCCGGGCGGCCGCGGCGGCCTCGGCGGCGATGGCGCGCACGATCCCGCCCGCCGGCGCCTCGCGGGCGAGCGCGTGGGCCTGGCCGGCCCAGAGGTTGAAGCCGCCGGCGTCGCCCGCCTGGCGGGCCGCGGCGCGAAGGGGCGCCGTCGCGTGGTGGACATGGGGGTACGCGACGACGGCGTCGGCGTCGTGCTCCTCCATGAAACGGTTCACGATCCCCCGCGCGGTGCGGCCCGTGAAGGCGCGGGTGAGGCCGGTGCGGCCCTCGCCGGCGAGGGCGGCGCGGTGGGCCGGATGGGTGCCGGCCTCGGCGGCGCGCAGAAACGCGGTGCCCATCTGGGCGGCGCGGGCGCCCGCCGCCACCACGGCGGCGACCCCGGCGCCGTCGGCGATCCCGCCGGCCGCGACGAGCGGCAGGTCGGTCGCGGCGGCGACCAGGCGGAGCAGGGCGAGCAGACCGGGCGACTCGGCGTCGTCGCGGTCGTCCCAGGCGCCCCGGTGGCCGCCCGCCTCCGCGCCCTGGCAGACCAGCGCCTGGGCGCCGGCCGCGGCGGCCGCGCGCGCCTCGGCGGCGCTGGTGACGGTGACCCAGACCTCGGAGCCGGCGGCGCGGAGCGCGGCGACCACCCCGGCGGGCGGGCAGGCGAAGGTGAAGGACACCACGGGCACGGGATCCCCCGTCAGGAGGGCGATCTTCGCGTCCCAGGCGTCGTCCTCGTCGCGGGCCTCCCCCACCCGGGTCCCGAGCCGGTCGGCGTCGGCCCGGAGGGAGCGGACGTAGGCGTCGAGGGCCGCCGGGTCGACCGGGTCGCGACGCGGGACGAAGACGTTGACGCCGAACGGAGCCGGGGTGAGTCGCCGGACGGCGGCGATCTGCGCGGCGAGGTCGTCGGGGGTGCGGTAGCCGGCGCCGATGAACCCGAGGCCCCCGGCGTCCCCCACCGCGGCCACCAGCGAGGGCGTGGTCGCGCCGCCCGCCAGGGGGGCGAGGACCACCGGGTGCCGGAGTGACGCCAGGACCGCCGTCATCGCGGCGAGCCTACGTCAGCGCGGGTCGCGCGGTCCCCGGGATTCCCATGTGGGACTCGCGGTTCGTCGGAAGTGGGACTCGGGACGGAGCCGCCGATGGCCGGGGCGAGGGGCCCGGAACCCCTTCACCGAGGGGTTCCGGGGGGAGGGCGCCCGTCCGCCTGGGCCAAGTGGGACTGGAGGATGGTCCCAAGTGGGACCCGGGGACGGTCCCAAGTGGGACCCGGGGAGCGCCGGGCGAGCGGGGGGTGGACCCGACGTCACCGCCTGAGGCAATTGACCCCGGGACCCCAAAATGCACCGACGAGGAGCGCCCTGGATCCGGAGGGAGCCGGTGGCCGACACGGAACCGGTCAGAACCCCTTCATTGAGGGGTTCTCCCAGGGAACGCCCGACCGGCAGCTCCAAAGTGGGACTTCGAGTCAGTCCCAGGTGGGACCCGGCGAGCGTCGAGCGCCCAGGGTGGACCCAGCGTCACTCGCCTGAGGCAATCGACCCCGGGACCCCTATTGCACCGACGAGGAGCGCCCGGATCCGGACGGCGCCGCCGGCTGACACGGAACCGGCCAGAACCCCTTCATCGAGGGGTTCTCCCAGGGAACGCCCGACCGGCACCTCCAAAGTGGGACTTCGGGTCCGTCCCAAGTGGGACGCGAGGACGCCCGGGAGTGGGACGGGCGCCCGCCCCGGGTCAGGGGGCCGCGGGGGGCCCGGCGGGGGGACGGGAGCCGAGGGTGACGGGGACGTCGATCTCGTCGCCGTCGCGGAGGATGCGGACGGTCACGCGGTCCCCCGGGGCGTGGCCCACGAGGGCGGCGGCCAGGCCGGCGTTCGTGTCGGCGGGGGCGCCGTCCACCCCGGTGATCACGTCGCCGGGCCGCAGGAGGCCCGCCGCGGGCCCGCCGGCGACGACGGACTGGAGGAGGACGCCCTCGGGGACGTCGCCGCCCACGATGCCCATGTACGGCAGGTCCGCCCGGCCGGTCGCGATGATCCGGGTCGCGGTGCGGTCCACCACGGCGCTGGGGACGGCGAAGCCGATGCCCTCGTTGGTGCCGCTCTCCGTCGCGATCTGCGTCGCCATGCCCACCACGCGGCCGTCCATCGACAGCAGCGGGCCACCCGAGTTGCCGGGGTTGAGCGCGGCGTCGGTCTGGATGACCCCCTGGATCGCGAACCCGTTGGGCGAGTCGATCTGGCGCCGCAGCCCGGAGACGATCCCGCTCGAGAGGCTGCCGTTCAGCCCGAACGGCGAGCCGATCGCGACGACGGGGTCGCCGATGCGGACCTCCGACGAGTCGCCGAACGGCAGCGGAGGCACATCGCCCGGCGACTCCCGCAGGGTCAGCACCGCCACGTCCACCGACGGCTCCACGCCGCGCACCGTCGCCTCGACGCGACGGCCCCCCAGATCCACGCTCACGCTGGTCCGGTCGCCCACGACGTGGGCGTTCGTGACCACGTGCCCGCGCGCGTCCACCAGGAACCCGGACCCCGTGCGGTCGCCGGCGTCGATCAGCACGACCGACGGCGACGCCGCCCGGTAGATCGCGCGGACGTGGGCGGCGTCGGCCGTCCCGGCCCCCGCCGCCTCGCTGCGGACGCCGAGCGCCGCGGCGATCCCCACCAGGACGAGCCCCGTCACCAGGCCGCCCAGGACCGCCGCACCCAGCAGCCGCACCGAATCGCCGCGCATCCGTGTCATGGGGAGGATGGTGCGCGCCGGCCGCCGCGCCCGCACCGTCCGCGCGCGGGGTGGGCGCCCCCCCGGACGGACGGTCGCCGGCATCGTCCCCCGGGCCGGAGTCGTCCTACACTGACCTCATGCGCAACAGCTACACCCTCGGCCGCGTCGCCGGCATCGAGATCGGGATCAACTGGAGCGTCCTCGCGCTGCTCGCGCTCATCATGTGGACGCTCGCCACCGGGGTGTTCCCCGACACGAACCCGGGGCTCGGCGACAACACCTACTTCGCGATGGCGGTCGTCGCCTCCCTCGGGTTCTTCGCCTCGATCCTGCTCCACGAGCTGGGTCACGCCCTCCAGGCGCGCCGCGACGGGATGGAGATCGACGGCATCACCCTCTGGCTGTTCGGCGGCGTCGCGCGCTTCACCGGGATGTTCCCAACCGCCGGCGCCGAGTTCCGCATCGCGGTCGCCGGGCCCATCGTGTCGCTCCTGCTCGCCGCCGGCCTGCTGGGCGGCACGTGGCTCCCGGGCCTGGCCGAGCCGGTCGACGGGGTCCTGGCGTGGCTGGGCATCATCAACGCGCTCCTGCTCGTCTTCAACCTGATCCCGGCCCTGCCGCTCGACGGCGGACGCATGCTGCGCGCCGCCCTCTGGCAGTGGAAGGGCGACCTGCAGTCGGCGACCCGGCTCGCCGCGGGGGTCGGGCGGATCCTGGCGCTCGGGATGATCGGCCTGGGCATCGCCATGGCCGTCCTGGGCCAGGGGATCAGCGGCGTCTGGCTCGCCCTGATCGGCTGGTTCGTGCTCCAGGCCGCCGGCGCGGAGGCGCAGATGGTGCGGCGGGCGCCCCCCGTGGTGGGCCCGCGCGTGGGCGACATGATGGACGCCGAGCCCGTCACCACCCGCCCGGAGCTCACCCTCGACGAGTTCTCCCGCCTCGCCGGGATCGACCTGGCCCACGAGGCGTACGCCGTGCTGGGCGACGACGGCCGCCCCGTCGGGATCATCCCCACCCGCGCGCTGACCGACGTGCCGCGCGAGGAGTGGCGCGCCCGCACGGTCGCGGACTGCATGATCGGCCGGGCCCAGGTCCCCGCCCTCACCGCCGAGGCATCGCTGGACGACGCCATGGAGGCCCTTCGCCGGTCGCCGGTGCGGCGGGTGCTGGTGGTCGACGGGGAGCGCCTGGTCGGGCTGCTCTCGCTGGACGACGTCGCCCGGACCCTGGGCCTGCGCGTCGCCGGCCCCACCCTCCCCTAACGCCCCTCCGGCGCGGCGTTCCCCCGGTCGCCGCGCGCCTCGCGGATCGCGCGCATGAATCGCATGTGCCGCAGCATCAGGGCCAGGCACGTGAGGCCGAGCACGGCGTTCACCACGATCAGCGTCAGCTCCATGCCGGCGCTGAACGCGAGGACGTCGGTGCGCCCCGCCTCCCCCGCGAGCATCACCACCAGCAGCGCCTGCTTGGGCCCCAGGCCCCCCGGGGTGGCCGGGAACAGGCCGCCGAGGCTCCCCGCCACCTGGACCGTCAGCGCCGCCGTGATCGAGGCGGGGATGCCGAAGGCCAGCAGGAAGCAGGCCGCCGCGCCGACCCGGCAGCCCCACCCGGCCACCTGGTAGCTCACGACCGACCGCAGGTACCGCAGCGGGGTCGTCAGGATCACGAGCCCCCGGCCGAACTCGTGCCAGAACCGGCGCACCCGCCGGCCGAGCATCACGAACAGGATCGCGACGACCCCGGCGATCGCGAGGGCCCAGAACGGGTGGCGCAGCGCCAGCGAGAGGTCGAACGCCGGGAGGTCCGGCAGCCTCACGCCCGGGAGGATCCCGAAGGCGAGCGCCCACCCCAGCAGGGTGGACGCGATGATCATGTCCACGATCGTCTCGCAGACCAGCGTGCCCGTCAGCGTCGCGTACCCGGCGTGCGGGACGGAGCGGCGCATCAGGAACATCTTCATCAGGTCGCCCGCGCGGGCGGGGAGCACGGCGTTGACCCCCACGCCGGCGCAGTAGGCGCCGAAGGCGGAGCGGTAGCGGATGCGCTCGCCGGGGAAGGCCGCCCGCAGGATGTTCTGCCACCCGCGGGAGCGCAGGGCCAGGTTCACGATCCCGAGCGCGGCGGCGGCGACCAGGAACCCCCAGTGGACGGCGGCGAGCCGCTCGCCGAACGCGTTGACCGCGTCGACGAAGGAGCGGATCGAATCCACGGCGCTACCGGGTCAGGAGGTAGGCGGCGCCCGCGGCCAGCAGGTTGGGCCGCCGCTCCGCGCGCTCGGGCGCCATGCGCCCGTCGTCGTCCAGCAGGCGCCGCGCCGACACCCGCAGCCCCTCGGCGGCCGCGAGCCGCTCGAAGTCGCGCAGCGTGCAGAGGTGGATGTTGGGGGTCGCGAACCACGGGTGCGGCAGCGTGCGGCTCACGGGCATCGTGCCGCGCAGCAGCAGTCCCGCCCGCAGGCGCCAGTGGCCGAAGTTGGGGAACGAGACGATCCCGGCGGGCGCGACGCGCATCATCTCCCGCAATACCCGCACCGGGCGCCGCGTCGCCTGGAGGGCCTGCGACAGCACCACCAGGTCGAAGCCGTCGTCGTCGAACTCCGGCAACCCGTCGTCGATGTCGGCCTGCACCACCGGCAGCCCCCGGGCCACGCACGCGTGGAAGGCCTCCGGGTCGCGCTCCACGCCCTGCACGCGGCAGCCCCGGGCCCGCGCCAGCTCCCCCAGCAGCTCGCCCTCGCCGCACGCCAGGTCCAGCACGCGGGCGCCCTCGGGCACCAGCGCCGCCACCACCTGCAGGTCGGGCCTCACGGCGCCAGCTCGCGGTGCAGGCGGTCCATGAACCCCGCGACGGTCCGGTGGTACTCCGGGATCTCCAGCAGGAACGAGTCGTGGCCGTGCGGCGACGGGATCTCGCGGAAGGTCACGTGGGCGCCCCCGGCGGACAGCACCCGCACGATCTCGCGGGAGTGGGCGGTGTCGAACCGCCAGTCGCTGTCGAACGACAGCACCAGGTAGCGGGTGTCGCCCGCCGCGAGGGCGCGCGACGTGCCGGCGGGGTCGGCGAACGCGTCGAAGTAGTCCATGACGCGCGTCAGGTACAGGTAGCTGCCGGCGTCGAACCGCTTCAGGAACGACGCCCCCTGGTGCTGGAGGTAGCTCTCCACCTCGAAGTCCACGTCGAAGCCGAACCTCGGGGCGTCGGCGTCCTGGATCCGGCGGCCGAATTTGCGGCGCATGGACTCCTCGGAGAGGTACGTGATGTGCGCGAGCATGCGCGCCGTCGCGAGGCCGCGGTCCGGCCGCGTGCCGGCCTCCAGGTAGTCGCCGCCGTTGAAGTCCGGGTCGCCCATGATGGCCTCCCGGGCGACCGCCGAGAAGGCGATGTTCTGCGCCGAGAGGCGGCTGGACGCGCAGATCACCACCGCGGCCCCGAGCTCGCCGGGGGCGTCGAGCGACCACTGCAGCGCCTGCATGCCGCCGAGCGACCCGCCGACGGCCGCCAGGGGCCGCTCGATGCCCAGGTGCCGCACCAGCGCGCGGTGCACCCGCACCAGGTCGGACACCGTGAACAGGGGGAAGCGCAGGCCGTAGGGACGGCCGGTGGACGGATCGACCGACGACGGGCCCGTCGTCCCTTGGCAGCCCCCGAGCAGATTGGCGCAGATCACGAAGAAGCGGTCGGTGTCGATCGGCTTGCCCGGGCCGATGAAGTTGTCCCACCATCCGGGGCGGTCCGGGTCGCCGTGGTGGCCGGCGGCGTGGGCATCTCCCGTCAGGGCGTGGCAGATGACCACCGCGTTCTCGCGCCGCGCGTCGAGGCGCCCGTACGTCTCGTACGCGACCTCCACGGGGGCCAGCGCGGCCCCCGAGTCGAGGCGCAGCGGCGCCCCGGGCGTGAACAGGACGACGCGCTGGGTCTCGACGCGTCCGACGGAAGGTGCTCCCACCCGGTTATCCTGACGCGCGATGGAGGACGGCGTCGCCCGCGCGAAGCTCGACCCCGACGACCCGGAGCGGTTCGTCCCCCTCCGGCGTGCCCTCGGCGTCACCAGCTTCGGCCTCAACCAGATGCTCCTGCGGCCGGGGCAGCGCGGCCGCATCCACCGCCACGAGCGCCAGGAGGAGGTCTACGTGGTGCTCTCCGGGCGGCTGACGGTCGAGGTGGAGGGCGAGCCGCAGGACCTGGAGGCGGGAGAGCTCATCCGCGTCGCGCCCGGCGTGCGCCGGCGCGTCGTGAACCTGGGACCCGAGGTCGTGAGCGTCCTGGCGATCGGCGGGGCCAACCCGCACGAGGGCCGCGACGGGCTCGCCTACACGGACTGGTCCGACGCGGACCCCCGGGCGCCGCAGGAGATCCCCCTCCCGGAGGACCTCCCGGCGTCCGAGCTGCGCGACTCCTGAGCCGCTAACCGGCGGGCCTGGCGGGCGGGTCGCCCTTGGCGCCGGGGTCCTTGATCGCCTCGACCGCGGCCTTCGCCTTGTCGGTCACGCTGCCGCCGCCGGTGGCGATGTCCTTCAGCTCCTCGGCGTCCTCCTTCAGCGCCTCCGTGCCGCCGCGCTCGTCGATGAGCTTCTTCGCCTGGTCGGTGACCTGCTCGGTGATCTTGCCGATGTCCATCGGATCCCTCCGTCGTGGTCGTTCGACTCCGCGGGCCACCCTAGGCCAGCCCGGTGGCGCATGGGAACCGCACCCGGCGCGCCGCCCCGGCCGTCGCCCTCACAACTCCCGCCGCAGCAGGCGGGATCCCGCCTCCCTGGCGCGCTCCGTCACGGGCCGGCGGCGCCACGCGTCGAGCGCCACCTCCCGCGAGGCCGCGATGTCGGCGGTGAACGCCTCCGTGAGCGCGGCGGCGAAGCCGCGGTCCTGGACCGCCAGCACGGCCTCGTCGTTGAGCTGGAAGGAGCGGTTGTCGAAGTTGGCCGAGCCCACGACCGACCAGGCCCCGTCCACCACCAGGGTCTTCGCGTGCAGCATCGTGGGGGCGTACTCCCAGATCCGCGCCCCCGCCTCCAGCAGCCCCCCGTAGGTGGCGCGGCCGGCGTGGCGCACCACGGCCTTGTCGATCGCCGGGCCCGGGACCAGGATCCGCACCCGCACGCCCCGCCCGGCGGCGTCCTCGAGCGCCCGCAGGAAGGCCGGCCGGGGGGCGAAGTACGCCGACGTCAGGTCGATCGTCTCGCGCGCCGCGGCGATGGCCAGGAAGTAGAGCGTCTCGACGTTCGTGTCCCCGACCCCCGCGGTGGAGCGGATCACCTGCATCGCGGCGCCGTCCCCCACCGGCGGGAGCTCCGGCAGGTCGTCGTCGCCGGCGATCACCTCGCCCGTCGCCTCCAGCCAGTTCTCGGCGAACGCGCCCAGCAGCCCCCGCACCACCGGCCCGCGCACCCGCACGTGGGTGTCGCGCCAGTGGTCCGGGTCGTGCGCGTTCCCGGTCCACTCGTCGGCGATGCCGACGCCGCCGGTCAGGCCCACCTCGCCGTCGACCACCAGGATCTTGCGGTGCGTCCGGTTGTTCACGCGCCGGATGGCGTACGGCTTCGGGGGCCGGAAGCGGCGCACCGTGACCCCGCACTCCTCCATCCGCGCGATCAGCTCCCCGCCCATCTTGATCGCCCCGACCGCGTCGATCAGCACCCGGCACGTCACGCCGGCGCGGGCGCGCTCGCACACGGCCTCGGCCACCTCCTCGGCGATCTCGCCCTGCCAGTACACGTAGGTCAGCAGGTTCACCGTCCGCGTCGCGCTGCGGATGGTCTCGAGGAAGCAGGGGAAGATGCGGTCGCCGTTGATCAGCAGCTCGATCTCGTTGCCGCGGCTGATCGGCGCCTGGGTGAGCGACTCGGCGGCGCGCAGGAACCCCTCGCCGGCGACGTCGGGCGGATCGTCGATGGTGTAGCCCCGTCCGCCCTCGCGGCGATGGCGCAGCGAGTCGCTCGCGTACCAGAGCGCCGCCCAGAGGGCGATGCCGGCGGGCCAGCGGCGGTTCACGGGACCACCAGCTCGAAGTGGCCGGGGGCGATGGTGATGGGTGTCCGGGCCGGGACGACCTCGCCGTCGACGTTGAGCTCCGCCTGCCCGGGCAGCCCCAGCGACACCCGGGCGCCGCGGGCGCTGAGCACGCCGGGCTGGCGGGTGACGCGGCCGTCGCGCAGGGCGTCGGCGTACTGGACCAGGCGCAGGCGGTTCCCGGCCTCGATCACCACCACGTCCAGCAGGCCGTCGTCGGGCTCGGCCTCGTCGATGACCGAGCCGGCGCCGAACGCGCCGGAGCAGGCCACCATCACCTGCCACGCCCGCCCCTGGAAGACGCGGCGTCCGTCGACGTCCACGGCGCATCGCAGGGCCCTCCCCACCACCGCGGTGACGCCCGCGCCCACGAAGTAGGCGAACGGGCCCATCACGCGCTTCAGGGGCGCGGCCCGGCGGGCGGCGGGCCCCGGCAACCCCGCCGTGGCCACGTTGACGAAGGGGTGGTCGCCCATGCGGGCCAGGTCGAGGCGGCGACGCTGATCCCCGCGCGCCGCCAGGCGGGCGGCCTGGCGGGGGTCGTCGGGCAGCCCCATGCGGCGGGCGAAGTCGTTGGCGGTGCCGCTCGGGATCACCGCGAGCGGGACCCCGGCCGCGCCGGCGGCCTCGGCCGCCGGCCCCACGCCCCCGTCGCCGCTGGCCAGCACGGCGCGGTCGACGCCGGGCCCGATCGCCGCCAGTCCCTCGGCGATGGGCAGGCACGCGACCTCGGCGGCGCCCTCCTCCCGGAGCATCGCCGCGAGCTCGTCTCCGAACGGTCCGGAACCCGACCCCGAGGCCGGGTTGTGCAGGAGGACGACTCTCACCGGCCCCGAGCCTACCCACGGCGCCGCGGTCCGATGCGTCCGCGCGCGCTTCCGGCGGTTTCCGCGCGCATGGCGTCCGGTCGTGGCCGGTAGCGTCCCGGCGGATGCGCCTGATCGTCGCCCGCTGCGAGGTCCGCTACTCCGGCCGCGTGTCGGCCGTGCTGCCCCTGGCGGTGCGGCTGGTCATCGTGAAGCAGGACGGCGCGGTGCTGGTGCACTCCGACGCGGGCGGCTACAAGCCGCTCAACTGGATGACCCCGCCCACGCGGCTCACCGAGTCGGAGGGGATGCTGCTGGTGGAGAAGGGCAGCGCGTCGCGCCTGGAGCGGCTGGAGATCCATCTCGACGAGGTGCTCTCGGACGTCGCCCACGACATGGGCGAGGCGCTCGGGCTGGAGAAGGACGGGGTGGAGCGCGACCTGCAGGAGGCGCTGGCCGCCGCCCCGCAGGTGCTGGGCGCGGGGATGCGCCTGGTGCGCCGCGAGTACCCCACCCCCGTCGGACCGGTCGACCTGCTCTGCGCCGACCCCGACGGTTACGTGGCGGTGGAGGTGAAGCGCGTGGGCACCATCGACGCGGTGGAGCAGCTGTGCCGGTACCTGGAGTACATCCGCGCCGGCCACGGGCTGGAGGGGTGCCGCGGCACGCTGGTCGCCGAGACGATGAAGCCGCAGGCCCGGACCCTCGCGACCTCGCGGGGCCTCGCGACGGCGTGCATCGACCTGGCCGAGCTGCGGGGGCTGCGCGAGCCGGAGCTGCGGCTCTTCGGGGCCTGACGACGGAGCACCGCACCCAGCCGTTCCCCTGCCGGGTGGTGCGCCACCGCGGCGCCCGCCGGATGACGCTGCGCGTGGGCGCCGGCGGCGTCCGCGTGACGGTGCCCCCGCGGGTCCGGGCCGCCGCGGTGGAGGCCTTCCTGCGGCGGCATCGCGACTGGGTGGCCGACCGCCTGGCCGAGCTCCCGGCGGCCCGACCGCTCGCCCCCGGCGACGGGCTGGCGTTGCTGGACGACACGCTGACGCTGGAGGCGGCGGGCACGCCGGGCGGCGGCGGGCGCGCCGTGCGGCGGGGCGACCGCCTGGTGGTGCGGCCCGACGCCGGCGGCGGCATCGACGCCCCGGTGGAGCGCTGGTATCGGCGCGCCGCCCTCGCCGAGATGGAGCCGCGCGCGCGGGCCCTCGCCGCCCAGCTGGGACGCGAGGTGACGCGGGTGGCGGTGCGTGACCCCCGCTCGCGATGGGGCAGCTGCACCGCGCCGGGGCGGCTGTCGTTCTCGTGGCGGCTGATGCTGGCGCCGGAGCACGCGCTCGACCACGTGGTGGCGCACGAGGCCTGCCACCTGGTCCACCCGGACCACTCCGCCGCCTTCTGGGGGCTGCTCGGCGAGGTGCGGCCGGGCCACGAGACCTCGCGGGCCTGGCTGGCGGAGCACGGCGAGCGCCTGCGCCTGGGGCCCGCCTGGAGGTCGAACCCCGGCTAGCCCCGCCTGATGCGGGCGATCCGGTCCTCGATGTTGGCCGCGCCGAGCAGGTCGTTGCGGGCGAGGGCGTCCTTGCGGAGCACCTCCAGCCCGGCGAGCGCCCCGGGGACGTCCAGGCCGAAGCCCGCCGAGCGCTCCCATGCGTCGCCCGCGCGGATGGTCTCGCCGCGGTCGGTCAGGACGAAGGCGAGGGCCCGCCAGGCGTAGGCGTTCTCGTCGTCCTCCTCGATGACCCGCAGGGCGGCCTGCTCTCCGCCGTCCAGGTCGCCGCGGGCCCGCAGCGTGGCGGCGAGCGCCACCCACCCGGGGGCGTTCTCGCGGACGGTCGACAGGAGCCCCACGGACCGCCGCAGGGCCTCCTCGCTGCCGGCCAGGTCGCCGGCGTCGCGTCGGGCCGCGCCCAGGGTGGTCAGGCTGCCGGCGGTCTCGCGGATGGCGTGCGCCCGCTCGGCGTACGCGAGGGCGCGGACGGCGGCCCCCTCGACCCGTGCCCGCCGGGCCGCGGCCAGGGCCTCGCCGAAATCGGCGACCTTCGCGGCGGCGCGGTGCTCGGCGGCGAGGGACTCCTGGGCCTCGTCGCTCGTCATCGACATCGCCGCGCCGGGCGCCATGCGCGCGTCGTCGTCGCCGAAGTGCTCGATCCGGTCGCGCGCCTCGCGCAGCCGCTGCTCCCGCTCGGCGACGTTGCGGGACACGGCCTCCTGGGCCCTCCGCGGCTCGCGCGACGCCCGCAGCAACGCGTCGTACTCGCGACGGATCTCGGGCCTCAGCAGGGCTTTCTCGCCCTGATCGCAGAAAGCCTTCTCGATCGCACGCCGGTTCTGGGGCATCGGCGTGCCGGCCAGCTCGCGGCGCTTGCGCTCGGCGGCCTCGCGGATCGCGTCGTCGCCGGCGTCGGGGGGGATGCCGAACCAGGCGTAGAGATCGCGTTGCGCCAGCTCCTTCAGGAACCGCGTCCGCCGGCTGCGTGCATCCTCCGCCACGCGCGGAAGCCTACGGACCGGCGCGGCCGAGCGTGTCCCGCCGTGCGAGCGCGACCGCCGCGGCCGCCGCCGGGGCGATCGCGGCGACCGCCAGGGCGGCGGCGGAGCCGTGCCCCGCGAGCGCCCCCGCGGCGCGGCCCCCGCCGCCAGGCCGAGCGTCTCGGCGCTGGTGAGCCAGGTCAGCGCCTCCACCGCGTTGCGATCGGGCACCACGATGTCCAGCAGCTCCAGGCAGCCGACGTTGAGCAGGGCGAACCCGACGCCCGCGATCACCAGGACGGCGGCCAGGCCCCCGATCGACCCCGCGAACGGCGCGGGGACCAGCGCGGCGGCAAGCACCACCGCGCCGGCGACGAAGCGGCTCGCCGGCCCGCCCGCCCGGCGGCTGTGCCCCGCCCAGAACGTCGCGATCACGCTCCCGGCGGCGAACGACGCCAGCGGCGGCGCCACGAGCGCCGGGTGCCCCTGCTCCAGCGCGAACGTCGGCGCCCCCACCTCCAGGCCCCCCAGCGCGATCCCGAGCGGAATCCCGGCCATCACGATCGTCCGCACCCCGAGCGCGAGGGTGATCCCCGCGTATGCGAGATGCCCCGCCGCGCACGCCAGGGCCAACGCGCGCGCGCCGGGCCGCGCGAGGAGCGCGGCGTGCACCGACATCCCAGTCCCTTCCAGCCGCCAGGGGCGGCATCGACGACGACGGAGCAGGGCCCGGCGGGGCCCCAGGCTCCTACGGCGGCGTCAGGCGGTGGAGACGGGCGGAGCGGCGCATCCCGGGCACGATAACCCCGCTCCGAGCGGTCGCGCTAGCAGGTCGCGGTGTTATCTGCGAGGACGAACGGGTACTTGCCGCATCGGCCGGACGCCCGCTTCCATGTCCGGTCGAGCGCGGAGCCCAAGCCGATCCCGGCGACAATGCGGCCCGCGCGCACAGCGGACGGCACCGACGCCGAAGCCGCGGACCCGGCGGCGCATCGCCCCGGGACCCAGCGCCCGCAGACGGGAGGCCCGCCGGCCGCCCGGCCCCGCGCACGGATGTGCGGGCTCGTCCACCGTGAAAGGCGACGCGCTTGAAGACGATCCTCTGCCTTGCCCTGGTCGCGACGGCCCTGCCCGTCGGAGTGGCCGCGCTCAACTCCGCCGAGCCGGCCGCGGCGCAGACCGCGCCCGTGTCCGTGGCGGGCCTCCCGCCCGGCCCCGACGAGATCGCCCTGCGCGACCACGTGCAGGAGCTGGGTCGCACGGCCCGCGGCCACGCGCTGCGCCTCGGCCTGCGCCCCGGAGACCCCACGGGGCTCCCCCGGGATCCCCAGGTGCTCGTGCGCCGCGCGTCGCGCCTGGAGCAGGTCGTCGGCTTCCTCGAGGGCCGCCGCGAGGTGCGTCGCGCCGTCGACGAGCGCCCCGCCCCCCGCGGCCGCGCCCACGGGCGCGGCGCCGCGGCGGAGCTGCGCCGCCAGTACCTGAGGGCGTCCCGGCTGTCCGTGGCCCTCGGGATGACCCGTCCCGCGCGGCCGCGCGTCCCCGCCGGGCGCGCCGCGCAGGTGCGTGACACCGCCCGCTGGCGGGCGATCGCCGACTGGCTCGCGGCGCGCAGCGAGAAGATCCGCCCCGCCGAGCGCCCCATGCGCGAGCGGGTGCCGTACTACGACGCGTTCATGTGCATCGCCGGACACGAGTCGGGCGGGCGCTGGGACGTCTCCACCGGCAACGGCTACTACGGCGGTCTGCAGATGGACATCGGCTTCCAGCAGACCTATGCGCCCGGGCTCTATCGCGCGAAGGGCACGGCCGACCACTGGACGGCGGAGGAGCAGATCCGCGCCGCCGGCCGGGCCGTGGCCTCCCGGGGGTTCACGCCGTGGCCGAACACCGCGCGCATGTGCGGGCTGCTCTGACGAGCCGCCCGCACGCGCGGCGGGGTCTCAGGACCGGTTGCCCCCGAGGAGCTGGAGCATGAACAGGAAGACGTTGAAGGCGTCGAGGTAGATCGACAGCGCGATCAGCGTGACATCCCCGTTGCCGGCGCGGCGGAGGCGCCAGAAGTCGAACACCGTGAGCCCCGCGAAGACGACCAGGCCGCCGATGCACCAGATCAGGTTCTCGGCGGGGATGTTGACGAAGATCGCGACGATGCCGAACAGCAGCAGCGCCAGCAGGCCGATGAACGAGACCCGGCCGAGCGCCGACAGGTCGCGCTTGGTCATGTAGCCGACGGTGCCGAGGACGCCCATGAACAGGGCGGTGGCGCCCGCGGCCTGCGCGATGAGCGTGCCGCCGTCCTCCATGCTGGCGTAGGCGTTCAGCGTCGGGCCGATCGCGAGGCCCAGGAGCAGACCGATCCCGAAGAGCATCCCCATCTGGAGGGGTGTGGCCTCGTCCTTCCGGCGCGCCATGCCGATCACGAACGTCAGGGCGATCGCCGCGATCCACGCGCCGATCGTCCAGCCACCGGAGAGGTCGCGGCCGATCCATGCGCCCGCCGCGGTGAACCCGGCGGTGACGGCGACGAGGAACATCACCTTCCCGAAGACCGCCTGCGCGTCCACGCGCCCGGCCGTCGCGGTGCGGTCCCAGGTCTCCTGGCTGTATCCGTACTGCTCGGGTGACTCCCCCACCGTGTCTCCTCTGACGTGTGCGCTGCGGTCGAGTGTGGCGCGGCCGGCGAGCGGGCACAACCCCGCCATGGATGAGGAAAAGCCCAGGAACGAGCGGGATGAGGAGGCGCCCGGGCCCGCCCCGGGCGGCGGCGGCGTGGGCTACACGGGACGCCCGTCGCGGGAGGAGCCGGAGGACGGCGGGGCCACACGCGACGAGGACCGCGAGCGCCCCGACACGCCGGACGGCCGGGAGCGCACCTAGGGGGCCGGCGGCTCCGCCCGCCGCAGCGGCAGGGCCGCCTCCACCCTGGCGCCGCCCGCCGGCGACGCCCCCACGGTGAGCGCACCGTCCAGCGCGCGCACGCGCTCGCGGGCCGCCGCCAGGCCGATGTGCCCCTCCGCGAGGGCGGCGTCCAGCCGCTCGGCGGGGATCCCGACCCCGTCGTCCTCGACCAGGATGCGGATCTCGCCGCCCTGGCGCGACACGCGCACGCGCACCCGCGACGCCGCGGCGTGCTTGGCGGCGTTCTCGAGCAGCTCGCGCACGAGGCCCAGGACCACTCGGTCGTGGACGCCCGCGCCCGCCGGGGTCACGTCGAGGTCGCACACGAAGCCGCCCCGCCGTGCGGCCCGGTCGGCGACGGCCTTCACCGCCGCCCCCAGGCCGCCGTGCGACAGCGTGACCGGGTGGAGCTCGGCGACCGCCTCGCGCAGCATCACCGTGGCGCGGACGAGGCCCTCGCGGGCCCGGACGACGCTCTCGCGGGGCGCCTCCTCCAGCGCCTCCGCCAGGTCCTGGCGCGCGGCCAGGAGATCCTGGAGGACGTCGTCGTGCAGGGCCTCCGCGATCCGCTGGCGGGCGCGGTCCTCGGCGTCGAGGGCGTCGGCCACCAGCTTCCCGCGCTGCTCGGCGAGCCGCGCCACCTGCTCCTCCGCCGCGCGCAGGTCGGTGATGTCGAGGACGGTCCCGACCAGGCGGACGCGACCGCTCACCGGATCGCGCTCCACGTCGCCCTGCTCCGCCACCACCGTGCGGACGCCGCCGTCGGGACGCACGATCCGGTGCTCCAGGCGCGGCATCACGCCGCCGCGCCGCCGCGCCGCATCGACGGCGGCGGCCAGGCGCTCCCGGTCGCCGGGATGCGTGAGCTCGAGCAGGCGCTCCGCCGGCACGGTCCGGTCGGGCGTCGGGGGGATGCCGAAGATGCGGAACATCTGCTCGCTCCAGGTGATCACCCCGGAGCCCAGCTCCAGCGCGTAGCTGCCGAGCCGCGCGATCCGCTGGGCCCGCGCCAGGTCCGCCAGCGCCTCCGCGCGGTCCTGCTCGCGGGCGCGGCGCCGGGTCACGTCCTTCACGACCGCGACGCCCCCGGGGCCGCCGTCGATCAGCGCGGCGGAGATGATCACGGGGATCCGCCGACCGTCCTTGTGGCGGAACGTCAGGTCGAACTCCTGCACCCCGGCGCTGCGGAACCGCCTGGAGGCGGCGGAGATCTCCTCCAGCGCCTCCTCCGGCCAGAAGGGGTACGGCCGGTTGGCCCCCAGCAGCTCCTCCTCCCGGAAGCCGGTCATGCGGCAGAAGCTGGGCGACACGCGCACGATGCTGCCGTCGTCGCCGGTGGCGAGCAGGCCGTCCTGCATGGCGTCGATCAGGGCCGAGGTGCCGCGGTCCGCTGCGCCGCGGGCGGTCCCGCTCACTCGAGCAGCCCGAGTCGGATCGCAGTGGCCACCGCCGCCGCCCGGTCGGAGACCCCCAGCTTCTCGTACACGTTCTGGAGGTGCGACTTCACGGTGGCCGGGCTCAGGTGCAGGCGCTCGCCGATCTGCGGCGCCGACAGCCCCTCCGCGGTGAGGCCGAGCACCTCGCGCTCGCGCGCGCTGACCGCCGGCCCCGGGGTGGCGCCGCGCAGCCGCACCCCGTGGGCCAGCGCGGTCTGGGCCTCCGGCGCCAGGACGGCGCGCCCGGCCGCGATCGCCTCGACGGCGGCGCAGATGTCGCTGCGGTCGGCGTCCTTCAGCAGATAGCCCGAGGCGCCCACCGAGACCCCGTCGAAGATGAGCTGCCCGTCGCTCTGCGCCGACAGCAGCAGCACGCGGGTGGGGATCCGCTCCCGCCCGATCTCCGCGACGATCTCGACCCCGCTCAGCCCGGGCATCCGGACGTCCAGCACGGCGACGTCGGGGGTCAGGTCGCGGATGCCGGCCATCGCCTCCCGGCCGTCGGTCGCGACGCCCACCAGCTCCAGGCCGGGACGCTCCGAGATGGCTCGCGCGACGCCGTCCCGGTAGACCGGATGGTCGTCTGCGACGAGGACCCTGACCATGCGCGGAACGATAACCCGCCCGGGCCGGATCCCTCAGTCGCGGCCGTCGCCGCGGAGCAGGCGCATGAGCTCCGCCCGCGGCGTCTCCTTGCCCACGCCCGCCGCCGCACCCGCCTCCCGCGCGCGCGCGTCGAAGTCGTCGCCGGGGCTCGCGGTGATCAGCACCACCCGGAACCCGGGGTGCGGCCGCTCCGCCGTGATCGCGCGGCACACGTCCAGGCCGCCCTGGCCCGGCATCCGGACGTCGAGCAGCAGGACGTCGGGGCGCAGCAGGCGGCAGAGCCCGAGCGCCTCCAGGCCGTCGCCGGCCTCGCCCACCAGCTCCAGCCGGGGGTCCGCCGCCACGGCGCGCACGAGGCCCTCGCGGTACCCCGCGTGATCGTCGGCGAGGAGCACGCGCAGGCGCGGGGGCGGCACACATGGATCATCGGCACGCCGGCCGCCGCGGGCATCCGCCGATCGGAGGGTCCGCCGGGGGGAACCGCGCCCGCGGAGCCCCCCGCGACCGTCAGGGCGCGGCGCCGCCCCCGGCCTCGCGCGCGCGGCGGCACGCGCCGCACTCCGACCCGCGGTTGTACCGGTTCAGGACGGTCGGGCAGCTCACGCACACCCGGCGCCGGGTGACGGGCGCCACCTCCTCCGGGCTGGGGCAGGAGCAGAGCTTGGGGCGTCGGCTCCCGCGGGGGCGCCAGAGCTCGGCGATGAGCCCGCACTGGGGGCAGGCGATCTCCACGGGCTCGAGGGGGCGGCTCCTCATCGGCCCGTCATGGTCGCACCTGCCGGCGGGGGCGTGCCCCCGGGGCGGTGAACGGCGATGATGTGGCGCATGCGAGAGATCCTCCCCGGCGTGTGGCACTGGCCCACGGTCCACGAGCGCCACGGCATCGAGATCAGCTCATACCTTCTCGGCAGCGAGGAGGTCGTGATCGACCCCCGGGTCCCCGACGGCGGGCTGGAGGCGGTCGAGGCGATCGGCCCCCCGTCGGTCGCGATCCTCACCAACCGCCACCACTACCGTCACGCGGGGCGGTTCGCGGAGGCGTTCGGCACCCGCGTGCTGGTCAACCGGCTGGGCGCCCAGGAGTTCACGGCCGGCGAGCCGGTCGAGTTCTTCGACGCCGGCGACGAGCTGCCGGGCGGCGTGCGCTCCGTGCCGGTGGGCGCCCTGTGCGCCGACGAGACGGCGCTCTTCATCCCCGCCCACCGTGCGGTGGCCGTGGCCGACGGCCTGGTGCGGTGGCAGCCGGAGGGGCCCCTCGACTTCGTCCCCGACATGCTCATGCACGACCCCGAGCGCACGAAGCGGGGACTCGTGGAGGCCTACCGGCGCGTGCTCGACCTCGACTGGGACACCCTCCTCCTGGCCCACGGCCGCCCCCTCGTGGGTCCGGAGGGCCGGCGCGAGATGGCCCGCGTGGTGGGCGGGCACGCCTAGGGCGACGCGGCCCGGTCGAGCTCCGGGAAGGCGCGCGCCACGGCGGCGAAGGCCGTGATCGCGGCCCGCCGGACATCGGCCTCGACCTCCGCGGCCGGGCGCCCCGCGAGGACGCCCTGCACCATCGCCCGGTGGCGCAGGCCCATCGCGGCCAGCAGCATCGCGACGAACGCCCGCACCTCGACGTCGCCGGGGTCGCGCCCACCGGAGCGACCGATCACCGCGGCCAGCTCGTCGCCCAGCGGCTCGCCCGAGAGCAGCAGCCGGGCGCGCAGGCCCTCGGACGCGTACAGGGTCTCCAGGAAACGGCGGAACATCGCCATCTGCTCGGGGTCGGCCAGCTCCGACCACCCCTCGACCCCGGGGACGCGGTGCTCGGTGAACAGGCGGGTCAGCGCCCCCGTCACCGACTTCCCCTCCGGCCTCCCGGCCACCGCCGCGACGATCGCGGGGCGCCCCTCCGCCTCGCGGTCGAGGGACAGCTCCCCCTTGGACCCGAAGTAGTTGAAGACCGTCTTGATCGAGACGCCCGCGGCCTCGGCGACCTCGGCGACGGTGACCGCATCGAACCCGCGCTCCACGAAGAGGCGGGTCGCGACGTCGGAGATGGCACGGCGCGTCTGGGCCTTCTTGCGCTCCCGGAGCCCCGGTGTGATCTGCACGTCCTCAGGATAGCCCATTCGTTACATCCGAACGACTTTTACCGTCATTGTAATCTCGGAGGGGGTCTGGCACGGTGTGCGGATGACCACACCCACATACGCCATCGAGGCGGCGGGCCTCGTCAAGCGCTTCGGCGAGAAGACGGCGCTCGACGACGTGTCGTTCGAGGTCCCCGCCGGCACCGTCTGCGGCCTGCTCGGGCCGAACGGCGCGGGGAAGACCACCGCCGTCCGCATCCTCACCACCCTCTCCACCCCGGACGCCGGCTCGGCGCGGGTGGCGGGCATCGACGTGCTGGCGGCGCCCGGCGACGCGCGCAAGGTGCTGGGCCTGGCCGCCCAGGACGCGACGGTCGACGCGCTGCTGACCGGCCGCGAGAACCTCCAGATGATCGGCGAGCTGCACCATCTGGGCCGCCGGGTCGCGCGTGCCCGCGCCGACGAGCTGCTCGCGCAGTTCAGCCTGGCCGACGCGGGCCGCCGCCTGGTGAAGACGTACTCGGGCGGCATGCGCCGCCGCCTGGACCTGGCCGCGACGCTCGTCGCCCGCCCCGAGGTCCTGTTCCTGGACGAGCCCACCACGGGCCTCGACCCGCGCGCCCGCAACGAGCTCTGGGACGTGCTGGAGACGCTGGTGGACGAAGGGGCCACCATCCTGCTCACCACCCAGTACCTCGAGGAGGCGGACCGCCTGGCGGACGACATCGTGGTGGTCGACCACGGCGCCGTGATCGCCCGCGGCGACGCCCGCTCCCTGAAGCGGCAGGTGGGCGGCGCCCAGCTCTTCGCGACGGTCATCGACCCGGCGCGGCTCGACGACGTCCGCGCCCACGTGGGCCGCGTCGCCGGCGCCGAGCCGGCGGTGGACCCCGATTCGCGGACGGTGCAGGCCCCCACGGAGGAGGGCCCGCGCGCCGTGTCCGCCCTGGCGGACGCCCTGGCCGACGAGGGCGTCGAGGTCGAGGACATCGGGCTGCGCCAGCCGACGCTCGACGACGTCTTCCTGACCCTGACCGGCAGCGCGATCGCCGCCGGCGACGAGGCGCCCGTGGAGGTGGCCCGATGAGCATCGCCGTCCCCGTCCCCGCCCCCGCCGAGCGGCGGGCCAACCCGTTCACGGACGTGTGGGTCATCGCCCGCCGCGGGCTGCTGCACATGCGCCGCCACCCCGAGGCGCTCGCCGACGTGACGCTGCAGCCGGTCATGTTCACCCTGCTGTTCGCCTACGTGTTCGGCGGCGCGATCGCCGTCGCCGACGGCGGCTACCGCGAGTTCCTGATGGGCGGGATCTTCGCCCAGACCATCGTGTTCGGCGCGTTCGGCGTGGCGATCACCCTGGCCCACGACCGCACGAACGGCGCGATCGACCGCTTCCGCTCCCTCCCACTCGGCAACGGGGCGGTGCTGGGCGGCCACGCCGTGGCGAGCCTGCTGCGCAGCGTCCTGCCCATCGTCCTCATGTCGATCTGCGGCCTGATCGTGGGCTGGCGGATCAACGACGGCGTGCTCGACGCGGTGCACGCGTACGTGCTGATGCTGGGCCTGTCGTTCGCGGTCGTGTGGGTCGGCGTGCTCATGGGCAGCCTGCTGCCCACGCCGGAGGCCGTGCAGGGCGTGGCCTTCACGGTGATCTTCCCGGTGACGTTCATCGCCAGCACCTTCGTTCCGGTGAACACGCTGCCGGGGGTCCTGAAGACGATCGCCGAGTGGAACCCGGTGTCGTCGGTGGCCGAGTCGCTGCGCGAGTTGTTCGGCAACCCGCGGGGCGAGTTCGGACCCAACCCGCCCTGGCCGATGGAGCACCCCGTGGCGTACAGCTGGATCTGGATCGTGGGGATCGTGCTGGTCTGCGCCCCGATCGCCATCCGGGCGTACCGCAGGACCACGAGCGACTAGGGGCTGGGGAACCAGGAGCGCGCCCGGTCGAAGAGGTGCCGGTCGGCCAGCAGGTTCAGGGCGCGCCGGGCGTTGACGAAACGCTCGGCGACGCCCTCGAGCAGGCGGGCCGACCCGGCCGCCTCCGGCGCGCGGGCGGCGAGGCGGTACCAGCGCTCCCCCAGGTGGTCGAGCAGGCCGACGCCGCCACGGGTCTCGAGGGCCTCCTCGAGCGCCTCGGCCGGCCGGCCGGGGACGGCGGCCGCGCGGCCCAGCCGCTGCAGGTCGATGGGCCGGAACGCCCGGCCGGCGGTGTGGTCGGGGAACACGCCGGCCAGGAAGAGCGACAGGTCTCCGAGCCGCCGGTGGACGGCCGGGTGGCGCGACTCGGGCAGCACGTCCAGCATGCCCGCGAGGCGCATGGGGTCGAGCTCGCTGAACCGCTGGCGGCGCCAGCCACGCGGCGTGCGGCTCCAGACCGTGCCGCTGGCGACGCGGGTGAACGACGCGAGCAGGGCCGCCAGGAACGCCCGCCGGGGACGGTCCGCGAGCACCTCGCGCAGGTCGTCGGCGCCCAGCAGGGGCAGCCGCCGGCGCGGGCCCACCCACTCGGGGACGTGGGTCGCGTGGCGCAGGTCCTCCGCCACCCGCTCCACCGCCACCGCGAACGTCAGGAACGGCGACGCCCGGACGATCGGCTCACGGTCGGGGTCGCCGGCGCCGGCCCGGAGCAGCAGGTGGGCGGCCTCGTCGGAGGCGAGCGCGGCGTGCAGCAGTCCGGGCTCGCGGCGCAGCAGGGCGTGGGCCTCGGCGGCGTCGGCGGGCGGGCGGCGCCCCGCGAGGCCCAGGACGATGCCCAGGTCGGTCGGCCCCAGGTGATCGAGGTACCCGTCCACGTTCCGCGCGACCCGGTCGTCGGACATGGTCCCGACGCTAGCCTCCGGTGCGGATGACGCGCCAGGTCCCCCGCATCCTCCCCATGTCCGGCGAGCTGACGGCCCCGGGCGGAACCCGGTTCGCGCTGCTGCACGTCGTCGCGGGCGAGCGCCACCACGTCGGATGGTTCGAGCTGAGCGACGACCCGTGGCGCGTGGGCCTCACGGAGGCGGCGGCGGTGGCCGACGCCGGCGTCGACCCGGGCGCGGTGCGGTCGGAGACGGAGGCGGCGCTGGGCGGGTTGCGCGCCGACCGCGACGCCGAGCGCACCGACCTGCCGGAGCCGGTCGGACCGGTCCGCAACACGCTGCGCTGGACCGTGGACCGGCGGCGGGCGATCGAGCGGCTCGAGGCCGAGCTGGAGGAGTTGCCGGCCGCCTGAGCGGGTCCGCGTGACGCGGGGCTCAAGTTTTCCCGCGAGGTGCCGAAAGGGCGCGCATGCGCGGGTTCACCGGGTCGACCCAGGAGCGTTTCCTCCACCGCCATGCCGGCGCGGTGCGGCGGGTTTGGGTTCTCGCGCCGGGCGGCACCCCGCCGGCCGGCGCGGCCGCCCCCGCCACCACCCGCCCCGCCGCCCCCGCCGTCG
>OEIU01000757.1_pt1 | contig 26430 bp, 20 predicted proteins | sample 1539221 | NCBI WGS metagenome assembly OEIU01 (sample SAMN03792071, study PRJEB22550) | activated sludge metagenome | feature: wastewater treatment plant; material: activated sludge; isolation source: Wastewater treatment plant of a petroleum refinery complex | place: Argentina: Zarate | collected...
AGTAGGCCTCGTCGAAGCCACCGACGGCATCGAAGCTGTCGCGTGGCAGGAACAGGCAGGCGCCGGAAACCGCATCGACAGGCTCGGCCTGGCCACCCGCCTCCGCGGCCTCCAGCTCGACGCCAGCCAGGGCAGGCCAGCGTCGGCCGAAGTGCTGCAAGCCGCTGAACGTGTTGAAGGCGCGCCTGAGGGTTGGATCGCGCCGGCGGTTGGCCCGCTCGACTTCGCCATGCGCGCCGACGACGCGCACGCCGAGCAGCCCGGCATGCGCATTGCTGGCGGCAGCCTCGCGCAGCGCGGCGATTGCATCGGCCCCGATCAGGCAATCCGGATTGAGGAACAGCAGGGCATCGCCACGGGCGAGCGCGGCACCGCGGTTGCAGGCGGGACCGAACCCGGTGTTGTCGGGATTGCGCACGATGCGCAGGCGCCCGTCGCCGCCGAAGCGCTCGCCGATTTCCCCGATCTGTCCATCCTGCGAATCGTTGTCGACGACGATCAGTTCGATCGGCGAACTGGATGCGAGCACGCACTTGACGCACTCCACGGCCAGCGCCCCGCTGTTGGCGGTAACCACGACGACACTGGTCAGGCCAGGCTCGAGTGGTCGAGTCACGGGCCGGTTCCGCTCGTCAAAGCCCGCTGATCAGTCGATCGCCCTGCTCGCGTGCGGCGTTCCACAAAGCGGGCCAGTGACGCCAGGCCTGGGCCATGTCATCGAGTTCCGCGCGGGCGGCCTCGGCACAGGCCGGCGCATCGAAATCCTCGGGCCAGTCGCCGAGCCGCGGTGCGCCCTGCCTGAGCAGGGCATTGCCGTTGTTGCGCACGATCTCGCGCACGTCGGCCTGCCAGTAGACCGGCGCATCGGCCAGCAGTTCGAACTGGTTCTGCAGGCGCTCGACGACATCGGCGCGAACGAAGCCGAGGTATTCCTGCAGCGAACCGGCCAGCGTCGCGGCATCGGCGGCGGCGAGATCGGCCGTGACTTCGCCGAGCAGCGCGAGCCGGCGGCCCGGATCGCTTGCCTTCGCCACGCCGACCTGGTTGGTCACATAATCGCGCAGGAAGTGATTGAAGCGTGGCGTGTGCGGGGCCATCGTCACTTCCGAGCGTTTGCGCATCGATTCCTGGGCATGCCCGATCGCGGTCGGCAGGTGCATGACCAGCGAGCCCGGGTGGCAATACTGGGTCGCGGCACTGGCCAGTCCGTCCTCGCCGCGACCATCCGGATTCGTGCACGGCAGCAATTCCCGGTTGTCGAACAGGAACGGCAGGAAGAAGGCATGCGTGGCCGGCTTGGCCCGCAGCCAGCCGTACCAGAGGCTCTGGGCCTCGATATTGCGCAGGTAGGCCTCGCGATCAGCCCAGAATTCCGCGCGACTGGCGGCATCGAGCTGGTACAGCCAGAGCGCGCTCTCCGTCCCGGAACTGCCGCTCGTGCCATTCAGCGTGGACAGGATGCGGGCATCGCCGCGCAGGTGTTCGAGGCGTCCGAGGTTGATGCCGCGCAGGCTCTCGCGGTCGATGCGGTAGTCCTCGCGCGCGATGGCGGCGCCAAGGCGGTCGCCGCAGATGGCCAGGTGGGCCTCGAACGGATCCTGCGCCTCTTCCTCGCCGGCCTCGAGGGCATCGTCGAGGCGGCGGTAGAAACGTGCGGAAGCCGCAGCCGCCGGGTTCGGCTCCAGCCCCGGACGCGCGTCGGCGTGGCGGCGCAGCGGAAAGCGGAAATCCTCGTCGAGCATGGCGAACATGCGTCCCGCGGACATCAGCAGGGCGAGATTCCACGATCGACCGCCACCGGCACGGCGCGTGCGCGGGCCGCGGTCGAGCAGCCACTCGATGCTCGCGGCTGCCTGCGGCACGGCCTTGGCCAGGCGCTGGCGCAGCCTGGCGCGCTCGGCCGGACCGACGTAGCTCACCGGATTGCCGACCGCGCGGGCGAATTCGCGCAGCAGGTCGCGATTCATGTCGCGGTTCTTTTCCTCGACGGAATCGTCGAGCAGCACGATGTGGCGGGCGACGCGGAACCTGCGCTCGTAGTTGGCCAGCGAATCGAGCAGGCGGCGCAATTGCTCCGGCCGGTCGCAGGCGCGGATGTAGATCGCATGCAGGCTTCGTGGCTCGCTCTCCGGCGCGCGCTCGAGCCGCGCCAGGTAATCGCGATCGGAAATCAGCAGGCCGGTCGAGGCAAGCCCTTCAAGGCCCTTGCGGATGCGATCGTGCTGGGTCAGCCCGGGCACCACGGCGGCGACTCGCGCGACATGCTCATCGATGCTGCGGAACTCGCGGCACTGGTCCAGCGATTGCAGGACGTGGTGGCTGAGCACGTGGCGCTCGCCCGAGTCCCTGGCGATGAAGGCGTATTCCTCGCTGGAGAGCGGCGCGACCATGGCGTCGATGGCGGCATACAGCGGCGCGTCCGCGGCCGGACGCGGCCCGCGTGGCGCGGGATTCATGCTGCCGTAGTTGATCTGGAATTCGGGTGTCGTAGTCATCGGTTTGCCGGTTTTGTCATCGGCGCAGCCAGCGCAGCCATCGGGGCAGCGCCTGGGTTGCGGTGGAGTTGCGCAGCCGGTCGATCTCGGCTTCGAGTTCGGCGATGCGTGCGCCGGCGCTCATGTTCCTGCGAACTTCGCCATTGTAATGCGTGTAGACCGATTCCTCGCGGTCACCAAACCAGGCACTTGCCGGCAGCGTCGCCGGCAGCGGTCTGCGCGAGCACGCCGCCACGTAGTAGAGCGGCGCGTAGTCGAACCCGGCCTGGATGCCCGAGCCGCCTGCTGCCGCGGTCGATACCGCGCTGCCGCTGCCGGCACCGTCCAGGGACCAGAGCGCCGACTGGAACAGCAGCTTCTGGCCATACAGGCGAATCTCGGGGAAATGCGCGCCGAGCAGTTCGAGCAATTCCTCGCGATAGAGCTCGCGCACGTGGAACTCGTTGCGGAAGCCCGCGATGTCGCTGTAGGTGCGCTTGTCGGGCGAGGAAATCAGCAGCACGCCGTCCTCGGCGAGGACGCGCGCGAAGCCGGCCACGAGTTCCTGCTGGGCGGCCAGGTGCTCGAGGGTCTCGAAGGAGACCACCACGTCGAAATGTCGATCGGGAAAGTCCAGCCGGGTGGCATCGGCGTTCAGGTAGGTGAGGTTTTCCCTGCCTGCGTATCGGGCCCGCGCGTGCGCAATCGAGCCTTCGGAGATGTCCACGCCGGTGACTTCGGCGGCGACGCCGGCAAGCAGGTTGGATCCGTAGCCTTCGCCACAGGCGGCATCGAGCACCCGTTTGCCCTGGCACAGCGGCAGCGCGAACGCGTAGCGATGCCAGTGCTCGTACCAGATCTCGCGCACGCATTCGGGCGTGAAGCGTTCACCGGTGAAATCCAGCTTGCCGCCCTGCTCAGCCATGGCGATCGCCTCCCGGGTGGGTCCATCGGTGTGGCAGCCGGACCAGGCCGAATTCGCGCGATTCGCCACGCACGCTGAGCCCGCGCTCGACGGTGTCGAACAGCCGCACGCCCTCGGTATCCATGACATGGGCGCGCAGGTTGTAGCTGCCGGGAAGCAGGCCCAATGCGCTGAACTCCACTTCCGCCACGTAGCGTCCGGCCGAATCGTGCTGCAGCTCGATGCCATCCATCTCCGAGCTGATCCCGTAGACCGGGGTGCCGTCGGCGCGTGCGATGCCGAACATGACCACGGGAGCACGATCCTCGCGCGAATTGATGACCGCGCGCAGTCGCAGGTCCTGGCCGAACGGCGCGACGAGCGCGAGCTGGCCGCCCTCGCCATTGATCTCGAAGCCGTCGACCTCGAACTCGAGCCCCGATCGCGTCGCCGCGCGCGGCGCATCCGCCGCCTGCTTGCGTTCATGCCAGGCCAGGTAGGCCTGGGTGACCTCGAACACGTCGCCGGATTGCATCGATGTGCCATGGCTCAGCCAGAGCGCGCGACGGCAAAGCTTCTGGGCGTGGTACATGCTGTGCGACACGAGCAGCAGGGTTCCGCCCTCGGCAAGGTACTGCTCCATCCAGCGCACGCATTTCTTCTGGAAGGATTCGTCGCCTACGGCCAGTACCTCGTCGGTGATCAGCAGGTCGGGCCTGAGCGAGGCAATGATGGCGAATCCGAGGCGCACCACCATGCCGGACGAATAGTGCTTGACCGGCTCGTCGATGTAGGGGCCGATATCGGCGAAATCGACGATGTCGGGCATCCGCGACTCGAGCTCGTCACTGCCCAGTCCATACAGCGCACCGGCCATCGCTACATTGTGGCGACCGCTGTATTCGGGATGGAAGCCGGCGCCGAGCTCGAGCAGGGCGCCAACCTTGCCATGCACCTGGACCGTGCCGGTCGTCGGCGTCAGGACTCCGGTGACCAGCTTCAGCAAGGTCGACTTGCCGGCCCCGTTCTCGCCGACGATCGCGACCGACTCGCCGCGCCTGACGCTCAGGTTGACGTCGCGCAGCACGCACTGGCGGTCATCGTCGGGGCGCCCGCGCAGCAGGCGCCCCAGCGCACGCAGGCGATCGCCGGAGCGGTGCGCCTTCGGGTAGGCCTTGCCGAGTCCGACCGCTTCGATCAGCACCTCGCTCACAGGAAATCCTCGAAATGCGGATCGAGTCGGCGGAACAGCCCGTGGCCGAGCCCGAGGGTGATCGCCGCCGTGGCCAGCGCGACCAGCAATCCATGCCAGGGGAATTCGCCGTAGCCGAGCAGGATGCTGCGCAGGCCCTCGACGTAGAAGGTGAACGGATTGAGGTCGAGCCAGCCCTGGAAGCGTTCCGGCAGGTTGGCGCGATCATAGAAGATCGGCGCGGCGAACATCATCAGGGTCAGCAGCTGGCCGAGCATCTGGGCCAGGTCGCGGACGAAGACCTGCAGCGACGCGAACACCAGCGAGACGCCGAAGGTGAAGGCGAACATCGGCACGTACAACAGGAGTGCGAGCGGCAGCCGGGCAATGTGGATTCCCTGCCCGGACAGCGTCAGCGCGACGAGGATCGCGACGTAGCCACCGGCATGCAGCAGGAAACTCGCGCTGCAGGGTGCAAGGACCAGTATCTCGCGCGGCAGGGCCACCTTTCCGATCAGCGCGGCATTGTCCTGCAGGGCGGTGGTCGCGCGCACGACGGCATCGGAGAAAGCCACCCATGGCCACATGGCCACGACGAGGAAGGCGACGTAGCCAGGCGCTCCGGCACCGGGCACCTTGGCCTTGAAAATCTGCACGAAGACGAACGCGTAGATCGCCAGCTGCAACAGCGGCTGCAGCAGCGCCCAGCCGAAACCGGTAAAGCTGCCGCGGTAGCGCTCGAGCAGCTCGCGACGGATGAAGTGCGTCGCAAGAGTCAGTCGACTCATCGGGGGCTCGCCCCCAGGGTCGGAAAAGTCAGCACCTGCAGCCCCCGAACAAACCAGACAACAACCGCCATTGTCCCTTGACCGGGGTCGCGCTGCCATGGCACCGGACCTCGGCGGGCCGTTCGAGCCCGCTCAGCGGATATCCCATGCAAGCCGGGCACGCCTGGGTGGCGCGCCCGCAAGCTCCTTGCCCACCAGTTACCTCGTGCCCGGGATCTTCGGATCCGGGCTGGTGCCCTCGGGGAGATAGCGCGAGCGCAATGACGCGACCACGTCCGGAGTCGCCTTGATTTCCTGGCCCTTGAGCTGGTCGACATGTTCCTTGACGCGCGCATCGCGCATCGAGTTCTCCAGTTCGGAGACGATCTTTTCCTTGACCTGGTCGGGCCTGCGCGGCCGCGGCGGCACGCGTTCGACTAGCAGGATGACATGGTAGCCAAAGCGCGACTTGACCACGGGCGAAATGTCTCCCGGCGACTTGAGCTGCTTGACCGCCTCGGCGAAAGCCGGATCCATCGAGTCCGAATCGGCTCCGGGGATCAGGCCGTCGTTGGATGCCTTCGAGGTGTCGTCGGAGTACTGCTTGACCCGGCCAACGAAGTACTCGCCGGCAACGGACTTGGCGTGCACGCTTTCCGCCAGCTTCTTCGCTTCCTCGTCGGATCGGTTCTTGGTGTCGATCAGGATATGGCGGGCGGAGGTGGCGCCCGGCAGCGCATAGGCGTCCGGATTGACCATGTAGCGTTCCCTGGCGAGTGTCTCGACATCGCCGATATCCATCGAAGTCCGCAAGGCCGTCAATTGCATCTCGGTCAACAGGCGGTCTTCCTGCTGCACCACAGCCTGCTTGTAGGTATCGCCTTCATCGAGCTTGGCGGCGCGTGCTTCCATGGCCACCTGGCGGTTGATCAGCAGTCGGTCGATCAGTTCCTCGATGCGCTTGGGGTTGTTCATGACATTGGCGCGCATGCGCTGCGGCACGGTCAGCATGGCCGCATCGACATCGCGCATGGTCACGACCGCGCCGCCCCGTTCGGCGACCACGGTGTCGGGCGGATATCGGGTCTGGGCCGTGGCCAGGGATGCGAAGAGCACGAGCGGGATTACGGGCAACAGGATGCGAATGGCGTTCGACACGGTTACTCACTCCGGGGGTTTCATAGGTTTCATGGGCCGAGCAGATCGGGCGGCGTCCGCGACGACCGAATCGATGACCGACGGACGCATTGCCCTGCTCGGGCCCTCTTTGACTACGCTGGCGTCCGATGGTTCTCGCATCGGGCTTGGCCCGATCCGGCCCGCGCGTATTCACGACCGCGCATTGTAACGGTTGCGGACGCGGAATCGACGGTCCGCTGGTCGCAGGCCTGCCCCGTCCGCAAGGATTGCCGAGCCGGGAGACCGGCGCCTTGGCATGCCTATCGCGAAAGGCACCACCAGACGCGACAAGGCGACGCCGGGTCACGGCGTCGCCTTGTCCTGAACAGCCAGTCTGGTTATTCAGCGATTCGCAGGGTCAGGGATTCTCGATTGCCCCTGACAGGTTGATCTTCGGCGAGCACAGCGACGATGCACAGGTCGGCGTCGTCAGCTGGCTCGTCGAGGCCGCCTGGATGATGCTGAAATGGTAAGTTGTGCCCGGTACGAGCTTGCAACCTGCGAACGCACCGTTGGTGATCTTCCAGACCAGGTCCGAGGACTTGCCGGAAACGCTGCAGGAAGCATTGATCGGATAGTTCGCATCGGTGGAGAACTGGCCCGGACACGGCGCGATAGCGGCGAGGGTAAAGGCTGCACCCGGAATGATCTGGAAGGATCCCTGAACATTATCCCAGTTGATGCTGGTGGGCGCCCTGAATCTCCAGGAAACGTATTTTCCTCGCTGCAGGCCGATCTGCACATTCGTGCGGTTGGTACCCGGGAATCCGAAACCAACCGTGTCGTTCGATCCAACCGGATAGGTGTTCGGGCTGACTCCGAATACTGAAGTGTAATTGGTAAAGTCGATGCTGCTGCCCGGCATGGTGCCGCCGGTAACGGTGCCGGTAAGCTGGCGATCGGCATCGGTCAGGCCATTCGGCGTGGCCAGTGAGGTCACGCTCGCGCAGTAATTCGGAGGAGGTGGAGCGGTACCGGGTTGCACGGTGACGGTCGGCGTCGACTGGATGTTGGTGCGCACGCTCTGCAGGTTGGCGTTGGCCTGATCCTGATAGGTGCACTTGGCCTTGAAGGTGATGGTGCCATTGGTCGTGGTGCTCGGATTCTGCACGGTGACGGTGCGCGAGGCTGCGGAGCCGCAGTTCGTGCACAGCGCCGCAGAAGCGGTCCAGCCCGAGATGACGTTGACGCTGCCGCTGTTGACGATGACGCCGTCCGGATAGCAGCTGACGCCGACGGTCACGCCCGAAAGGCCCGTGTTGAGCTGGAGGGTGACATCGCCCTGCCCGGTCTGGCCACCGCCTACGGTGGTCGGTCCGGTGACGCTGATCGACGCGGCATTGGCCAGCGAGGTCACCACCGGCGGATAGCAGGCGAGGTCGTTGGTCAGATCGATCGAGACGTTGCCGGTCACCGGATCGATGTTCAGCAATGAACCGGTCATCGAGCATTGGGTGACCGAAAGCCGTTTCACGGCAACCTGGAAGTCTGCCGCATTGCCGACAGCTGGCAGGACCAGCGCGGCGCACAGCGCAAGGGCACCGGCGGCGCCAAGTATGGAATTCTTCATGGTATCAGGCACGGATGCAGTCTCTCGGATCGCGGATCGCGGGTAGTTGTGCGAAGCATAGACCCTAAGGCCTTAAAAAAAAAGAAAGCCCCGCTTGCGCGGGGCTTCCCTGACTCTTGAAACCTGACTCAGATCACAATCAGGAGCAAGCGAGCGTACCGGCAGCAGCCGAGCAGCTACGCGAACCCTTGTGATGCCACAGGCCCGAGTAGTTGGCCAGACGGCCAGCCACGTTGGCGTTGACGTAGTTGGTGATGGCGAAGCCGGTAGCCGGCAGACCATCGAACACTTCGCCTTCGCTGGACGCGTTCAGCTGATGCGGCTCACTGGTCGGATTGAAACCAATGCGCATCCAGCCTTCACTCAGGTTGTCGGCACGGACGTCGACGTTCGAAGCCAGCGCCGAACCGAGAACCGGAGAAGTCGGGTCTGCGGAGAAGTCGGCGGCGGTCTGGAACGAGATGACCTGTGCTTCGTAGCTCAGGACCGGCGTGTTGAAGGTCGGATCGTCGCACGGCGAGAAGCAGACACTGCAGTTCGGGTTGTCGGCATCGGAGCCCGTGCAGGAGCCCGGAGCGGCTTCTTCGCGGTTGAACGGGAAGAGGCCGACCTGGACTTCGGACACGCCGTCGAACACCTGGACGAACGGAGCGATTGCGGTCGCGCCGACGATCAGGTTGTCAACGTAGAAACGCTTGGTCGGGAAGGTGACCACCCAGTCGGTCGTCGCAGCAGCGGCGCCACCGAGAACATACTCGTTGAAGATATTGTTCTGGGTGAACAGGGCGCTGACGGCGTCGATCTTGCGGCTGCCCGGAGCGGACGCACCGTAGGTCGCCTGGATCAGGCTGCCGTTGTTGAACACGTACGCGGTCGAATCGATCTGCGCACCGCCAACGCTGGACAGCGACGGGTTCACATCACCCGGGACGCCGTGCAGGTTGCTGACGCCATCGCTGATGAAGCCGTCGATCGCGTCGGCGCTGTAGCCGGCGCTCACGCCCGAGCTGACGTCAACGAGCAGGGCCGAACCGAACAGGCCGCCGGTCGGCGGATCGATGTCGATGTTCGGATCCGTGATCCAGTAACCAGCGGGAACGCCAACCCATGCGCCAACAACCTTCGCGCAGTTGGTCGGGGTACCGGCAACGTGCGTGATCGCGGTGAGCGAGCCGTTCGTGCGGTTGACCACGGTGCCCATTTCGATGATCTCGAAATGACCTTCGCGGGTACGGGCCAGACCGGTCGGGCCGCCGTCGTCATACGCACCGGAGTAACGGGCGTTGGTGAACGGCAGGTAGGAACGACCGTCCGGCAGCTGGCCGAGGCCGTTGCCGGTGGCGCCCTTGATGCGCGGAACCGTGCACGAGTTGTCGTCGGTGACGAGGTTCGCCTGCGTCTGGTCCGGGAGCTTGAACAGGGTTGCTGTCCAGACATCGTACGGCGACAGGTAGACGTGGAAGTCGCGCACTTCGCGGCTGTTGTAGCCTTCGACGAAGCGGACCTTGACTGCCTTGCCCTGATCCGTGGTGTTGACTACGGAGAACAGGGTCTGCAGGTTTTCACCGGAACCGTTCGTGTTGACGGTGTAATACGGGTAGATAAGGACTTGGCCCAAACCATCGGGGTTCAGATTAACTGCGCTCGCGATATTCGCGATGCCCACCGTACCGGCGATACCGGCGACGACGGCGGTCGTCAAGCTATTTCGCTTCATTACAGACACTCCTAAATTGACCACAGGGCTTTTGCTTACGGCTAACTTCTGTCCAACAGCAGTTTTGTCCCGCTTTTCACAGGGCAGGGTTAGGCAACAGCGAACCAATCGTACGGCAAGGCCCGATGAGGTGCAATCCCTCCCCGGGCGATCATTCACCTTATGCCAACCCCTGCACCCTCCCGGGATACCTTTCAACAGGCGGCAGGCCCAGCGGACCCGCGCTTCCCGGCACTATACCCGCATATTTCACTGGCCACCAGTTGCCGGCTTGGCATCGGGCAGCATGTACCACTGGCCCTTGCTCCGGATCCAGGTTTCCCTGACGAAACCCACCGAACTGACATCGGTGCCGACCCCGGGCATCTTGGTGCTGTAGTCGATCTGCAGGTCGAGAATGCAGATATCCGGCTTGTCGCAGGCCTGCTTGTAGGGCAGGACCTTGGTCCAGCGGACCGGCCGGTTGTTCATTTCCTGCGCATAGTCCTCGCGCTTCTTCGTGGCGCGGAAACCCGGGCTGAGGAAGTCGTAGGCCTTTTCGGCCTTTTTCTGGATCAGCAGGTCCCAGCGCTCGATCGCGCGGCGCTCGACGACCTTGGTGTCCTTGCCGTCGGCCGGAGCTTCGCTCCTGGTCGCCTGGCTGGTGCAACCGGCAAGCAGCAGGCCGGCGACCAGGCATGCCGCGAGTTGACGAATGGATGGGTGGTTCAAGGGGTTACTCCTCATTGTTGCGTTCTTCCGGTTGACGCGACGCGCCGCCCATCTGGGCGCGCAGGGGTGCCAGGCTCTGGAACTGGCGCTTGTATTCCTCGGTGATCTCGCGCGCCTCTTCCGAGTTGCTCATCACCTGCGGGGTGATCAGGACGATCAGCTCGGTACGCTGGGTGTTCTTCTTGGTGCTGCCGAACAACTTGCCCAGCACCGGGATACGGCTCAGTCCGGGCACGCCGTCTTCCGAGGTCTGGTCGTCCTCGGAAATCAGCCCGCCGAGCAGGATCGTGTCGCCGCTCTGCACGGCGATATTGGTATCGAGCGTGCGCGTATTGATCGGCGGATTGCCGTTCAGCGAAGCCGAAGCGCCCGGCTTGCTGACCTCCTGTGACACTTCCAGGTAGACAAGGCCGCCCGGGTTGACGCGCGGCTTGACCTGCAGGATCACGCCGGTGTCCAGATAGGACACCTGTCCGACGCCCGTGGATGTACCCACGTTGGGATTGGGGATGCCCCCTGTCGACACCGAACCGAGACCGACGATGCTGGTCTGCTGGACCGGAATGCGCGTACCGACATTGATCTGCGCCTCCTGGTTGTTCATCACCATCAGCGACGGCGCCGACAGCACCTTGGCCTGGCCGCTGTTCTCGAGGGCGCTCAGGGCCACCTGGAACTTGCTGTTCAGGTACGAGGCGAAAATATTGGAACCGGAAGCTACCGGCGTCGTCGCCGTTCCGATCAGGCTGCGATGGCGATCGAGCGTATTCGGGAACGCCCGGCCATCGCGGGTTTCGTACTGGCCCCCGTAATTCTCGCCGGTCAGGCCCGCAAACCACCATTTGACGCCATATTGCAAGGCGCCGGTCAGGGTTACTTCGAGGATCTTGGTTTCGATGTGCACCTGCAGGGGCGCGATATCGAGACGCCGGATCGCGGCCTGCATCGAATCCCATTCGGCCGGCGTGGCCATGACCAGCAGCTGGTTGCTTTCCTCGACCGCGGTGATGCGGATGTCGGACTCGCCGCCGCCGCCACCACCGCCGCCGACCGCTCCGGTCGCTGCTGCAGCCGGCGTCGCCGCCACCTTGGGCTGTTGCGCCATGTTCGTGCTGCGCCGGCTCGAAAGGCGCGAACCGGCCCTCGAACCCGAGCCGATGGTCGCCGATGCCAGGCCCGGGGCGACCGAGCCCGAGGTGTCTGAACGCCGCGAACCGCCGCTGCTGGCGCTGCCAAGGAAGATCTGGCTGAGGTAATCGGAGAGGTCGACCGACTTGATGTTCTTGACGTCGTAGACGAACAGCTGGGTCGCGCTTTCGTCGCCGGCGCGGTCGAGGCGCTTGAGCCACTCCTCGGCTTGTCGCAGGTACTCCGGCTGCGCGGTGATGGCGATGATCGCGTTGGAGCGCTCGATCGGGATGAAGCGGAACATGCCTGCCAGCGGCGATTCGCCGGCGGAACCGAATACTTTTTCCAGTTCGGGCATCAACGTGCCGACTTCGACGCGCTGCAGGGTGAACACGCCGATCGACATGCCCTTGAGCCAGTCGACGTCGAAGGTCTCGATGGTCTGCGCGTAGTTGCCAAGCTCGGATGCCGTGCCGGCCAGCACGAGCATGCTGCGCGCGGTGTCGATGTTGATGAAGGCGTCGGGCTTGGCGTAGGGCTTGAGCAGCTTGGCCATCTCGCTCGGCGAAACGTAGCGCAGCGGGAACACGCGCACCTCGTAGCCGCGCGCGAGGCTGGGCGGCGAGGTCCGCGGGGTCAGGTTGCCCGGCAGCGCATCCTTGATCTGCAGCACCGTGTAGCGGCCATCCTTGTAGATCAGCGTGTTGCCGGTCCACGACAGCAGCATTTCGAGCACCGACATGGCCTGGTCGGCGCGGATCGGCTTGGCCGTGGAAAACGACACATTGCCGCCCACGTTCGGGGCGATCGTGTAGTTCTGCTGGAGCAGGTCGCCGAGGATGGCCTTGACCACTGCCTGGATCGGGTTGTTCTCGAAGTTGAAATCGACCTGGCCTTCCGCTCCAGGGCCCGGGAGCGGCCGGCTCGACGCCTCCTCGTTGATGAACTTGCCGGTGCCCAGCTGGATTTCCGGTTTAGGCGGCTCGAAGGACTTGCCTTCATCGGCCTTCATGTCGATGCCGGCACCCTGGCTGGCTGCGTTGTCCGGTCTGGATTTCGCTTTCGCCGCGAAATTGTCGGCCGTCAGCGCCGCTTTGGACGACGCCGGCGAGACATCCTCGCGCGCCGCGGGCACGGTGGAGCATCCGGCCAGGAAAGTGAGCGCCAGGGCGATCGTGAAATGGATGATTCTTGAAGGCACGTGGATCACTCCGTCAATTCTTCTGCTCGGTGGGCGAGTTCCCACGTTGCGCGCGCAGGCGCTCGGCCTCTTCACGCATTTGTCGCCGCCGTTCTTCGATGCGCTTGGCCAGATCCGAATCTGCGGCGTTGTCGTTCTTGTTCGGTGCTACGGCCCCCGGTACTGCAGGGGGGGCGGGAGGCGGGCGCTGTGCCAGGGGCGGCTTGGGTGCAGTTGCCGCCGCAGGCGTCAGCTCGATTTCCGCGACCTCGTCACTTGCGTTCCTGAACCTGGCCAGGCGCGGTTCCACGGAGACCAGCGTCCAGCCTGCCTGGTCGCCGGCCAATGGCATTCCGACCTTGAGTGCCAGCGATTCGTTCCGCATGTTGTCGCGGACCATGGCAATTCGCAATTCCGGCGTCTTGTCGGTCTTGCGCACGAGGACCACCCCGGTGAGGGTGACATTGAGCGGAACCGGAGGCGGCCCCTCGTCGGCGACGTCGCCATCGCTGACCGGAGTCGGCTTGCGGTCCTCGTTGAACAGCGGCCGGCCATCGACTTCGTGGAAGTTCGAGAAGGCCGGCAAGCTGAACGGCTTCTGGTCGATTTCGGCCGCCAGCTCGGGCGACACTTCGGTATCTGGGGGCAGCCAGCCGTAGCCGCGACCGTATCCGGCCAGCTGGACCAGGGCCATCAGCAGCAGCAGGCCGCAGGCTCCGGCCAGCACCAGGGTGGTCATGCGCGAGACCTTCACGTCCATCATGGCGCCGGCTTCCCCGCTTCGCGCAGATAGCCGGACAGGTTGAAGCGCACGTCGAGCGGACTGGCGACGCGCTTGGCGCCCGGCGGCACGTAGGTCTGCTGCTTGTAGATCATCAACTGGTCGATGAACAGGTACGGCTTTCCGTTCTCGAGGTCATACAGGATGGCGGCCAGCGATTCGAGATCGCAGCGCAACCGCGCCTGCACGATGACGCTCTTGTAAAGCTCCTCCTGGCCGCCGCTGTAGGGCTGGTTGCTGACCACCGAGCAGCGCTTGGGGTCGGACTGGTCGGTTTGCGCCTGGCGCAGGCGCGTGATCAGCCCTGCGGAAGCGGCATTCGCATCGGACTCGGCGAGGAAGGCCTGGTTGCCCTGCTCGTAGGCACGGACTTCGGCGAGCTTCTTCTCGATCGCCGGGCGCTCGGCGATGACGCGGCTGTAACGTTGCTGCTGGTCGCGCAGGTCGGCCATCTGGCTGTAGTACTCCAGGTGCGGCGCGACAAACCACCAGTGCACGCCGAACAGGTAGACCGTCAGCAGGACGATCAGCAGGAGCACGACGGCGAGCAGGCGGCCGTCCTTGGGCTTGAGGTCAAGGCGCGCCATCGCTCACCTTCTCGTCGGCTTTCTTTTCCGCCGCTGGCGCCGCGGGTTTTTCCTTTTGCGCCGCCGGCGCCGCATCCGGAACGCGGTCCACGGCGACATCGCGAGGCTCGGCGCTGATCGTGAAGCGGTCCTTGCCGGTGCGCGGGTCGGGCTGGATCTGGCCTTCGAGCTTCGGATTGGCCAGGAACGGCGAGGCGCTGAGCACGCTGATCAGGCCTGCCGCTTCCTTGCTCTGGCCCTGCAGCTGGATCTGGTTGTTTTCGATGCTCAGCCGCTCGAGGTAGGTATCGTCGTTGAGGCGGCCGGAGAGGTCGTCGAGCAGGGCGATCACGAGCGGCCCCCTGCGCTTCTTCTCGGCGAGGAAATTGGCTCCGCTGACCGAATCCTGCAGGGTCTTCTTGAGCTCGAGCACTTCGCGCGCGGCGGCCGCCGCCTTTTCGACCTCGGCCTGCATGGTTTCCACCGCGATCGCCCGGTTGTTCAGCGATTCCGACATGTTGAACACGAGCAGGACCAGGGCCAGCGCGAAAAGGCCGAGGTTGATGGGCAAGCGCATGTCGCGGCGGCGTGCCCGGCGCTCGACCGGCAGCAGGTTGATGCCGCGGCGCACGCCGCCTTGCGGCGTCTCGCTGCGCACGTCGACGCCATCGAATTCGATACTGCCGCCGGCAATCGCGGCCAGTTGGGGATCGAGCAGGGACCGCGGCAACACGACCAGCTCGACGCGCAGGCTGCGCGAAGCGGCATCACGCCCGGTCACGCGGCTGTCGAAATAGACCTGGTCGGCCTTGAACGGGGTCTGCCGGTCCATCTCGAAGGACAGCACCTGGCGCAGGTTGTCCTCGGCGGCGACCGGCAGGGTCAGCGTCCTCGTCAGCGCGCGCGCTTCGGGTATGCAGAAGACGATGCGCAATCCGGGGTTCTCGATGCGCGCCCGCAGGCGGCGCATTTCGGACGCCTGTTCTTCCTGCGGCAGGTCGAGAGCGATGCGGCCGAATTCGCTGGCTGTGCCGTCGCGCTCGCGCAGGACGACGATGTCGTTCTCGCGCACCTCCAGCAGCAGGGCTTCGGCATTTCCGCTGAGCCGCTTGCGCCAGCGCTCCGGCAGGCAGGCAAGCAGCTCCGTGCCCCACCACGAGAAGAATCGCGGCAGCGGTGTCTTGGCAAGGCGCGTCCGCAGACGGGCCAGATGTCTGTCCAGGGCTTCTTTCACGACGAGTTACGCGTTCTCACCATCACGCCAGCGCAGCACCACGAATGGCCGCCCCGCCGAGTTCATCCCGCCCATGCGGATGGTCGCATCGAGCACGGTGCTCGCTCCGTTCGCGAGCTTGGCACGGGATTTGACACTATACGTCAGGCCTCCACCGTCCGCCATGAGGGGCGTGCCGTCGGGCAGCATCAACCCGGATGTCCCCTGGTTCAGCAAGCCTGGCGCCAGCTGCTGGCGTTGTTCGATCAGTTGCCTGGCCTGGTCGGCGGTCATGCCCGGTATGGCCATCATCGCCTCCATCGGCGCATAGGCGGCGCTCGGCGTGCTGCGCCCGGAGAACATCGTGATCGCCGGCTCGATCTTCGCGTAGAGATCGTAGGTCATGCCATAGACCTGCTGGATCTCGGACAGGGTCTCGAACGGCGCATTGCGTGGGCTGTAGGGAAGGCCCACGGCCCGGTAATCGTCGCGCTCGGCGCCATGCAGGGAGGTCAGGTCGTCCGGGTCGCGCCAATCCTGGATAGCATCGGCCAGTTCCTCGGCCTTGGCCTCCTCGACACCGGCGCCGACGAAAAGGTTCTTCAGCGATACCGCATCCGCGGCATTGATGTCGATCTTGCCGGAATCATCGGTAATCGAAATTTCCACTTCGGCATCGTCGAACATGAACGTATAGGGCCTGCCGTCGGCTACCCACTTCTGCTGGGGATCGGATTTGCTCAGGCCGAAGATCGCCAGGTTCAGGCCCGCTTCGGCGGCATAGCGTGCGGTCGTCGTGTCGAACAGGTGCCGCGACTGCAGGCCTTCCGTGCGCGCCACCAGGGCGAAGCTGCCGAGCAGGACCGAGAGCATGGCGATGACCCACATCACCAGCACGAAGGCGATGCCGCGCTGATGGCGTGGAGCGATCATTGCAGGTTGCAGGCGCATCATCGGGACGGCTTCACGCCGGAACCCTGCGCATCCTGGGGATTCGGCGGCGGCGGTGGCGGATCATCGAAACGGATCGTGTTCGACTGGCGCGCGGCGCCCACGTCGAGGACCAGCGGAATCTCCATGTCGGGCCAGCCGACCAGTGCTTCGGGGCGCATCTTCAGGCGGATGCGAACCATCACCGGTGTGATGCTTGGATCCTCCCAGTCATCCGACCAGTCCTCGAGTTCGCCCTGGTCGTCAAGCTTGCGGTACTCGAATTTCCCGCTCTCGACCTGGTCCATGAGGATGACCGGCTCGGAATCCTCCTTGCGCGGTTTCTTCAGGTCGAAGCCATTGAGCATCGCATGGGTGAACAGCAACTGCTTGCCATTGCGCGTGTTCGCCAGTTCCAGCGTCTGCACGTAGGAGCCACCATTGGAAAGATAGCCGGGCATCGGCGCGACGAAGCGCATGAAATCGCGCTCGCCCTGGAACAGGAAATTTGCGCCCGTGCCGCTTTCCTGCCCGAACGGCAGCGGCAGGGTCCGGCTGATCTGGTGGCGGATGAACTCCTGGGCGACACGCAGGCGATTGGTGCGGTCGATCAGGTTCTCGCCGACGTTCATGCCTTTCACGGCCGAACGGATGCCGCCGAATGCCGCGGCCAGCAGCACGGCCAGCAACAAGGTGGCGAGCATCACCTCGATCAGGGTGAAGCCGGAGGAACCATGGCGGCGGCCCGGCGTTCTCATCGACGGCCTCCGCTCGCGGGATTGGCAGGCTGGCGCGTCATGCCGCGCCCCTGCTGGCGGCCGCCGAGGTTGAGGCCGGGAATCCGGCTGCCTTCGTTGGCGTCGGGCGTCGCCGTGCGCAAGGTGGAGAATTGCGCCTGGCGCTCGTGCGAACCATCGCCCCAGATGACCGTCAGCACGACGTGGAAAAGATCGATCTGCGGAATGCCGAAGCCCTGCCCGGCCGACGCCCCGGCTGCGGCCTGTGCGACGCCAGCCGCCGTGCCGGATGGCTCGCTGGCTTCGGAAACCACCAGCTCGGGATCGATCTGCTCGATCTGCATTTCCCAGCGGTAGCTGCGGTCGAACTCGCCGCTGCTGCTGCCGGCCTTGACGCGTTCGCCGACGCCGACGTTGTCCAGCAGCGACTGCGCCCACAGCGCCGCGCGCGTCTCGTCGGCCGAGCGCCGCGCATTGTTCATCGACATGGTGAGGATCTGCATCAGCGCGCCGACCGCGATCGCGAAGATCACGAACGCCGCAATCATCTCGATCAGGGTGAATCCCCGGGCACGCCTGGGCAGTGTCATTCGCATGACAGGTTCAGACCGCCTCGTTGCCGCGGAGTTCGTCACCGGTCGCTTTCCGGCTTGTCCAGCGTGATCTCGCCGGTCAGCCAGCCGACGTTGATCTTCCACTCACGCTCGCCGAGGACCACGGCGATATTGCCGCCGGTCGAGCTGCCATCCGGGAAAAAGCGGATGCCGCCGGCGCTTGCGCTGGTCAGCTCCTTCTGCGCCGTGGTCAGGCGCAGGACCATGTCCTTGGGTAATTCGATCTCGCCCTTGCCCGGCGCCTGGTAGGCGTTTTTCTCCAGATCAAGCATCAACACCTTCTGCTCGCCCTTGACGATGGCCTGGCCGCGCGTATAGCGCAACGCCGCGACCAGATCCCGGCTGGCCGCCTGGACGCGCGCGCTGGAGAGGCTCTTCGCGAACGAGAACGCAACCACGCTGGCGACGATCCCGATCAGCACGATCACCACGATCATCTCGATCATGGTGAAGCCTCTGGAGGAGCGGGGAATGGAGAAGGGGGAATGGGGAATGGGAAAAGACGAGCGCGGAAGCTCGGCGCTAGAGTGCGCGAGTCCGCGACGCATTGCGTCCGGTATCGGGAGCTTGTCGCTCAACACCGATTCCCTTTTCCCATTCCCTATTCCCGGACTCTCATTCCCAACTCCCGTAATCCTTGTTCGTGCTGTCGCCGCCCGGCTTGCCGTCCTTGCCGAGGAAGATGATGTCGAAGTCGCGGCCGGCGTCGCCGGGCTTCTTGTAGACGAACGGATGGCCGAACGGATCCTTGAGGTCGGTGTCCTTGGCGTACGGGCCGAGGCCGTCGCGCTTGGTCAGGTCCTCGAGCGAGTTCGGGTAGGAACCGACGCTCATCTGGTACTGCTCCACCGCACCGGCGAGCTTCTTGACCTGGATCGTGCCGGCCTTGTATTTGCCGCCGCCGAAGGTATCCATCATGCCGCCACCGACGATCGTGATGACGATGCCGAGCAGCACGATCACGGCGATCATTTCCATCAGGGTGAAGCCGGCGGTGCGCGGCAACGGGCGCAGGCTGCGCAGGTTTCGGGTATTCATGATCGAACTCCTCATTGAATCGAACTCGTCAGTTTCAGGATCGGCAGGATGATCGCCATCATGATGATGGCGACCACCACGGTCATGATCACGGTAGTGGCCGGCACCAGGGCGGCGAGCAGGCGCTCGAGCGTGTTGCGCACTTCCACATCGAAGGTGTCGGCGACCTTGAGCAGCATGTTGTCGAGCTCGCCGGATTCCTCGCCGACGCTGATCATCTGCAGGGCAAGCTTGGGGAACTGCTTGGACTGGGACAAGGCGAAGCCGAGGCCGCTGCCGGTCTTCACCTCCTCGCTGGCCTTTTCGACAGCGACACCGAGGAAGGAGTTTCCCATGACGTTGCGCGCGACGTTCAGCGCGCCGAGCAGGGGCACGCCGTTCTTCAGCAGCGTGCCGAGCGTGCGCGACAGGCGCGCGGTTTCGAGCTTGCGCACGAGGTCGCCGGCGATGCGCACGCGCAGCAGGCGCTCGTCGATGGCCAGGCGGCTGTCCGGGTCGGCCAGCTTGCGCCGGAACCAGGCGATGAAGAACACCAGCCCGGCCAGCATCAGCCACCAGAAGTTCTGCAGGGTCGAGCCGACGCCGACGACGATGCGCGTCAACAGGGGCAGCTCGACGTCCATGTCGGCGAACATCTGTTCGAACTGCGGCACCACGACGACGAGCAGGACGAACAGCGAGACCAGCACCATGCCGACCAGGAAGGCCGGATAGATCAGCGCATTGATCACGCTCGACTTCAGCGCGCGCGAGCGTTCAAGGTAGTCGGCAAGGCGGCGCAGCGTGTCTTCCAGCGAGCCGCCGGCTTCGCCGGCACGCACCATGTTGACGTACAGCCGCGAAAACGTGCCGCGTTCGGCTTCGAGCGCATCCGAGAGCGTGGCGCCGCCGCGCACGAGGTCGCGCACGCGCTCGAGCAGGTTGCGCGCCTTTTCGCTTTCCGGCAGGTCGAGCAGGATCTGCAGGGCGCGGTCGAGCGGCTGGCCGGCGCCGAGCAGGGTCGCCAGCTGCTGGGTGAACTGCACGATCTGTGCGTCGTTCAGGGTCGGGCGCTTCATCAGCGCCGCCAGCAGTCCGCCGGAATCCACGCTGTCGGCATCGCGCACGTCGAGCGGAATGTTGCCCGCGTCCTGCAGCTTGTTGATCACCTCGTCGTGCGAAGCGACATCCATCTGCCCCTCGAGCACTTCACCGGACGGCGTGACGGCCTTGTAATGGAAGAGGGTCAATTGAGTAGCCGGGAGTGGGGAGTAGGGAGTGGGGAATGGATTGAGATCTGGGAATGGGGAATGGGGAATGGGGAATGGTTGAAAAGACGATTTCCCGCCGCACGCCGCGCTTCCGCTTTATCTATTCCCCATTCCCCATTCTCCATTCCCGGCATTTGAACCATTCCCCATTCCCCATTCCCTATTCCCGGCTTCACAAAAATCACCCCTCCTGCGTCACGCGCAGGATCTCCTCGATCGTGGTCTGGCCGCCGAGGGCCTTGACCAGGCCGTCCTCGTACATCGTGCGCATGCCTTCGGCGCGGGCCTGGCTTTCGATTTCGCCCATGCCCTTGTGCTGCATGATCAGGCGGCGGATCGAATCGCTCATGACGAGGAACTCCATGATCGTGGTGCGCCCGTAGTAGCCGCTCGGATAGGCCTGGCTCGGCACCGGCTTGAACAGCTTGATCGGCCGCTCGCTGGTCAGTTTATCGAGGCCGAACTCCCTGACCACCTCGGGCAGCGCCTCATAGCTCTGCGCGCTTTCGCGATCGAGCCGGCGCAGCAGTCGCTGGGCGAGGATGCCGTTCACTGTCGATGTCAGCAGGTAATCCTCCACGCCCATGTCGAGCAGGCGGGTGATGCCGCCGGCTGCATTGTTCGTATGCAGGGTCGACAACACCAGATGGCCGGTCAGCGCCGACTGGATCGCGATCTTCGCGGTTTCCAGGTCGCGCATTTCGCCGATCATGATGATGTCCGGATCCTGGCGCACGATCGATCGCAATGCGTGCGAGAAATCGAGGCCGATCGCCGGCTTGGCCTGGATCTGGTTGATGCCCTCGATCTGGTACTCGACCGGATCCTCGACCGTGATGATCTTGACGTCGGGCGTGTTGAGCTTGCTCAGCGCGGTGTACAGCGTGGTTGTCTTGCCCGAACCGGTCGGCCCGGTGACGAGCAGGATGCCGTGCGGGAGTTCCAGCACCTTGTTGAACTTGGGCAGGAATTCGTCGGTGAAGCCGAGCGTGTGGAAATCGAAGACGACCGCTTCGCGATCGAGGATACGCATGACCACCGATTCGCCGTGCGAGGTCGGCACGGTCGACACGCGCAGGTCGAGCTCCTTGCCCTGCACGCGGATCATGATGCGTCCGTCCTGCGGCAGGCGGCGCTCGGCGATGTTGAGCTTGGCCATGATCTTGACGCGCGAGATCACCGCCGCGGTCGAGGCGGCGGGTGGCGATTCGACTTCATGCAGCACGCCGTCGATGCGGTAGCGCACCTTGAGCCGGCTTTCGAACGGCTCGATGTGGATGTCCGAGGCGCGCTGCTCGACCGCACGCTGGATGACCAGGTTGACCAGGCGGATGACCGGCGCTTCGGAGGCGAGATCGCGCAGGTGCTCGATGTCGTCCTCGCTGCGCGAATTGTCGTCGCTGAGGCTTTCGACGATCGAGCCCATCGCCGAACGGCCCTGGCCGTAGTAGCGCTCGATCAGGTCGTCGATCTCGGGACGCAAGCCGACGCTGAGCGACACCTGGCGTCCGGTGGCCAGTTCGATCGCCTCGAGCGGATAGTGGTCGGCCGGGTCGGCGATCAGCAGCTTGACCTCGGTCTCGGTCTCGCCGATCGGCACGACGTGGTGATGCTTGAGGAAGCGCACCGACAGTTGCACGTTGGGCGGCGGCGATTCGGGAAAATCCTTGGCCGCGAGCAGGGGCAGGCCCATGATCTCGGCCACCGCGTCGGCCATCTCGCGCTCGGAAACGAGGCCGAGGCGGGTCAGCAGGGCGACCAGCCGCCCGGACGGATCCTCCTCGTGCAGGCGACGGCCGCGCACGAGATCGGCTTCCTTCAGGCGCCCCTTGGCGACCAGGAACTGGCAGATGCGCTCGTCCAGGGCCGCACCGCTGAGCTTGGGCGCCTCGGCTTCGGACGGGGGCAGTTCGGTTGCAACCGACATCAATTACTCCTGGGCATTGCTGTTGGGACCCGGCAAACCGGTCGACGGTTCCTCAACAGGATGCACCAGGGACTCGATGAATGCTCGGTTCAGGCCTATCCACAGCGCCACCGGCACCACGGCCGGCAGGATCAGATAGCCGAATTGATAGGCCAGCGCAATGCTGTCCGCGGAAATGCCGGCGCCGGTGACCGCATTGGCGCCGGCAGCGCCCGAGTCGAAGGCCAGCATCTTGAACGATTCGGCGACCACGCCCAGCGCCTGCGCCATCCAGATCACGCTCAGGGCAATGGCGAAATGGGCCAGGCGCCTGCGCACCGAGATCGGCGTGGCCATGGCCAGCCCGCTGAACAGCGGCAACGAGTAGCCGTAAAGCATCGGATTCTGCACCAGCACCAGTTCGCCGATGCCGCTGCGTCCGTCCGGGGCGACCTGGTTGACCAGCAGGCGCGTGGTGACTTCCATGCCATGCCCGTTCTGGGCGACGTCGGAGAACAGCGAGGGCCAGAGCGAAAGCAGGCCGAGCTTGGCCATTTGCACGACCGGCCACACCAGCGGCGAGGAAAAGGCGAACCAGATGAAGAAGCTCAACGGCAACCAGAGCACTGCACGCAGGCCAAATCCACGGATCGGCGAGGCGCTCATCAGGCCACCCACTCGCGCGCATTGCGGAACATGCGCAACCAGGGCGATGCGTCGCCCCATTCGCGCGGGCGCCAACTCATCTGCGCGCTGCGGAACACGCGTTCCGGGTGCGGCATCAGGATCGTCACGCGCCCGTCGGCGGTGCTGAAACCCGCCGCGCCGTCCGGCGAACCGTTTGGATTGAGCGGATAGCGCTCGGTCGCACGGCCTGCTCCGTCGACATAGCGCAGGCAGGCCTTGGCCTTGCGCGCCGATGCCGCATCGGCGAACACGGCACGGCCTTCGCCATGCGCGACCACGACCGGGAGTCGCGAGCCGGCCATGCCACGCAGGAAAATGGACGGCGACTCGGCCACCGCCAGGGTGACCAGGCGCGCCTCGTACTGCTCGGAAGCGTTGCGCGCGAAGTCCGGCCAGTTTGCCGCGCCCGGGATGATCTCGCGGATTCCCGTCATCATCTGGCAGCCGTTGCAGACGCCAAGGGCGAAATGCGATTCGTCGGCGAAGAATTCGGAGAACTGCTCGCGCAGCGCATCGTTGAAGAGGATCGAGGCGGCCCAGCCGCGTCCGGCACCGAGCACGTCGCCGTAACTGAATCCGCCACAGGCTGCGAGGCCCTTGAACCCGGACAGGCGGTGGCGCCCGGCCTGCAGGTCGCTCATGTGCACGTCGACGGCTTCGAAGCCGGCGCGGCTGAACGCGGCGGCCATTTCGACCTGGCCATTGACGCCCTGCTCGCGCAGGATCGCCACGCGCGGCTTCGCGCCGGTCGCGATGTATTTCGCGCAGATGTCTTCCCCGGCATCGAAACCGAGCTTGACGACGATGCCGGGATCCGACTCGTTGTTGCGCCATTCGCGCTCGGCGTCGGCGCACACGGGATTATCGCGCAGGCGCTGCATGGCATGGCTGGTCTCCGACCACATCGCCATCAGCTCGCTCCAGTCCCAGCTCGCGACGCGCTCGTTGTCGTGGCGGATCTTCACCTTCATGCGCGTGATGGGACGGCCAACGACCGCCCCGTACTTCAGGAGCCCGTGGCGCTCGAGCAAGGCCGTGAACGTCGAGCGATCGCTCTCCCTGATCTGCACGATCGCGCCGAGCTCCTCGTTGAAGAGCGCACGCAGCATGTTGTCGGCCCAGCCGCCGAGCTCGATCTCCAGACCGCAATGGCCGGCCAGCGCCATTTCGATCAGGGTGACGATGGCGCCGCCATCGGAACGGTCGTGGTAGGCCAGCAGCAGGCCTTCGGCATTGGCCTCCTGGATGGCATTGAAGAACGCACGCAGGCGCGCCGGATCGTCGATGTCCGGCGGCAGGTCGCCGGCGCGCAGGAAGACCTGGGTCAATACCGAACCGCCGAGGCGGCCGCGCCTGCCGCCGAGATCGATGATCCAGAGTTCGCTGTCGCCCTGGTCGAGCACGAGTTGCGGGGTCAGCGCGCGGCGCGCGTCGACGCAGCTTGCGAAGGCGGTGGCGACCAGTGAAACCGGCGACACCGTGCGATACGCGGCGTCGCCCTGCTTCCAGCCGACCTGCATGGACATCGAGTCCTTGCCGACCGGGATCGAGATGCCCAGCGCGGGGCACAGTTCCATGCCGACTGCACGCACCGCGTCGTAGAGGGCCGCGTCCTCGCCCGGATGGTCGATCGCGGCCATCCAGTTGGCCGACATGCGCACTTCGTCGAGGCGAACGGGGGCGGCAGCGAGGTTGGTCAGGGCCTCGCCGACCGCCATGCGCGCCGACGCGGCGGCATCGAGCAGGGCCAGCGGCGTGCGTTCGCCGATCGCCATCGCCTCCCCGGCATGCCCGGAGAAATCATTGAGGGTCACCGCGCAATCGGCCACCGGAACCTGCCAGGGCCCGACCATCGGGTCGCGCGAGCACAGGCCGCCGACGCTGCGATCGCCGATCGTGATCAGGAACGACTTGCTGCCGACGGCGGGGAAACGCAGCACGCGTTCGATCGCCTCGCCGAGCTCGAGCCCCTCGGTATCGGCGATCACCGACAGCGGCTCGACGATGCGCCGGGTGTCGCGCTGCATGCGCGGCGGCTTGCCGAACAGCACCTCGAGCGGAAGGTCGATCGGGAAATGGCGGGAATCGGATTTCGGGAATCGCGAATCTGAAAGCAGGAGCCTGCGTTCCGCGGTGGCATGGCCGACAACGGCGAACGGGCAGCGCTCGCGCGCGCAGATCGCTTCGAACAGCGCCAGGTCATCCGGGCGCACGCCGAGCACGTAGCGCTCCTGCGATTCGTTGCACCAGATCTGCATCGGCGAGAGATGCGGGTCGTCGCAGGGAATCTTCTGCAGTTCGAGGTCGCCGCCGACGCTCGAATCATTGAGCAGTTCGGGAATCGCGTTGGACAGGCCGCCAGCGCCGACATCATGGATGGAGACCAGCGGATTTTCGCGGCCGCGCGCCCAGCAGGCGTCGATGACTTCCTGGCAGCGTCGCTGCATCTCGGCGTTGTCGCGCTGCACGGAGGCGAAATCCAGTTCCGCCGAACTCGTGCCCGCGGCGACCGACGAAGCCGCGCCGCCGCCGAGGCCGATCAGCATGGCCGGGCCGCCGAGCACGATCACGCAGTCGCCCGCCGCGAGCATGCGCTTCTCGACGTCGCCGGGCCGCAGGTTGGCGAGGCCGCCGGCGATCATGATCGGCTTGTCGTAGCCGCGGCGCAGTCCGTTCTCGTCGGTGGCCTGTTCGAACGTGCGGAAATAGCCGCCCAGGCAAGGCCGTCCGAATTCGTTGTTGAAGGCGGCGGCGCCGATCGGTCCGTCGCGCATGATCTCGTAGGCCGAGGCGAAGCGCGGCGGCAACGGGCGCTCGCTCTCCCACGGTCGCGCCAGGCCCGGTATGCGCAGATGCGAGACGCTGAAGCCGGTCAGCCCGGCCTTGGGCTTGCCGCCGCGGCCGGTGGCGCCTTCGTCGCGGATCTCGCCGCCCGAACCGGTCGCCGCGCCGGCGAACGGCGAGATCGCGGTCGGGTGGTTGTGGGTTTCCACCTTGATCGCGTACGGCACGGCTTCGCGCACGCCGCCGAAAATGCCCGACCGGGCGTCGGCGAAGAAGCGTTCCGCAGCGTGCCCGGCGATCACTGCCGCGTTGTCCTTGTAGGCGGACAGGGTATGCGCCGGCGATTGCTTGTGCGTATTGCGGATCATGGCGAACAGCGAAAGCGGCTGCTTCTGCCCATCGATGGTGTATTCGGCGTTGAACACCTTGTGCCGGCAATGTTCGGAGTTGGCCTGGGCGAACATCATCAGCTCGGCATCGGTCGGATCGCGTCCGAGCGCGGCATAGTTCTCCGCCAGATAATCGATTTCATCGGCCGCCAGGGCCAGGCCCAGGCGCCGGTTGGCGGCCTCGAGCGCGGCGTGCGCATCGCCACCGAGGACGATGCGATCGAGCGGCAGGACCGAGCCGACATCGAACAGGCTGTCGAACCCGGACAGCGCGGTCAGTATCGACTGCGTCATCGGATCGTGCAGGATCCCGCTCACGGCCTGCCATGCCGCCGAACCCGGCTGCGGTGCACGATCCAGCTCGCAGGCCAGTGCCCGTTCCACGCGGCTGATCGCGAAACCGCAATCATGCAGGATATCGGTGGCCTTGCTCGACCACGGCGAAATCGTGCCGATGCGCGGCACCACCCAGAGCGCGGCCGGTGCGGGCGCGCCGGGGCACGCCTGGAGAATCTGCTGCAGGCGGTCGCGATCGACCTGGTCTTCCGCCTCGGCCGCGATGGCATAGACGTGGCGGGCCGAAATCAGCACGCAGCCTTCGGCGGCGCGCGCGGGCGCGGCGCGCTCGCGGTCGATGCGAAAGGCGGAAAGGGGCGGCTGGCCGTCGAGAACGATTATGGGAGGCGGGGTGAAAGGGCCGGGAATAATAGGTG
>OEIU01000758.1_pt1 | contig 26365 bp, 26 predicted proteins | sample 1539221 | NCBI WGS metagenome assembly OEIU01 (sample SAMN03792071, study PRJEB22550) | activated sludge metagenome | feature: wastewater treatment plant; material: activated sludge; isolation source: Wastewater treatment plant of a petroleum refinery complex | place: Argentina: Zarate | collected...
CACAGCGCTGCGCGACAGTCGGGGGTGCGAGCCAGCTCAGGTTGCGGTCCGGTTAGGCGTCGGGGTCGGGCCGTCATTCGTATTGCGACCTTCGCCCCGCGTGCCACCGCGTATCTTCGCGCGCCGCCAGAGCTTTCATGCTCGGGGGCGAGCCGGCCGGATCATGAATGGTTAGCATGCCCGCTGGCCACGCCAGGGAGCGCCCCATGCTGATCTTCCGCCCGCTGTTCGACCCCAGCTCCTCGACCTGGAGCTATCTGCTCGGCGACCGCGCCAGCGGCGAGGCCGTGCTCATCGACCCGGTGTTCGAGCAGCTGCGCCGCGACCAGACGCTGATCCGCGAGCTGGGGCTGAGCTTGAAGTGGACGCTGGAGACCCACGTGCATGCCGACCACGTCACCGGCGCCTGGCTGCTGCGCCAGCGCCTGGGCAGCCGCATCGCGCTGTCGGCCGACGGCGGCGCCAGCGGCGCCGACCGGCTGCTGCGCGACGGCGAGCATGTCGCCTTCGGCACGCGCCATCTGCAGGTGCGCGCCACGCCGGGCCACACCGACGGCTGCCTGAGCTACGTGCTCGACGACGAATCGTGCGTCTTCAGCGGCGACTGCCTGCTGATCCGCGGCTGCGGCCGCACCGACTTCCAGCAGGGCAGCGCCGCGGCGCTGTACCGCTCGGTGCACATGCAGCTGTTCACGCTGCCCGGCGGCTGCCTGGTCTACCCGGGACACGACTACAACGGCATGGGCGTCAGCAGCATCGACGAGGAACGCCGCTTCAACCCGCGCCTGGGCGGCGACGTGGCCGAGGCCGACTTCGCCGGCTTCATGCAGCACCTGGGCCTGCCGCACCCGAAGAAGATGGAGCTGGCGGTGCCGGCCAACCTGCGCTGCGGCCGCCCCGAGGGCGACTTCGAGCTGCCGGCCGAGCCGCGCTGGGCGCCGCTGAGCTGCAGCATCGCCGGGTTGTGGGAGATCACGCCGCACGCGCTGGCCGAAGTGGCGCACGAGGTGCAGGTACTGGACGTGCGCGAGCCCGAGGAGTTCGGCTATGGCCTGGGCCACATCGGCGGCGCGCTGCTGCTGCCGCTGGGGCAGCTGCAAGCGCGCCTGAGCGAAGTGCCGCGCGAGCGGCCGGTGGTCACCGTGTGCCGCTCGGGCGCACGCTCGGCGCGGGCCGCGGCGATGCTCGGCAAGGCGGGTTTTGCCGAAGTGGCGAACCTGTCCGGCGGCATGCTGCGCTGGCGCGCCGAGGGCCATCCGGCGGTGGGGGCGGGGGAGTAGCCATCCACCGAAGTCAAGCCAAGTCATCCCTTGTAGGCGCAGCGCGTGAGGCCTGACATGGTTCGGCGGCCGGGGTCGGGACCGTGCCGCACGGCGGCGTGGCGTGTCGGCGGCGAGTTGCCTGAGTGCCGCAGCGATGGTCGCGAGCGTGTCGCCGATCATCAGCAGCTTATGCCCGTTTACCCGCAAGGAGAGTTTCATGAAGATCGACACTGAAGCCAACCGGCTTTATCCCAGCCAGCGCGTCCAGACATCTACTGCGGCAAGCGCCAACCCCTCGCCGTTTTCGTCTGCACTGGCCGCAGCCACTACCGAAACGCCTGCCGTCAAGCAAGCAGATTTCACCAACATGACACGCCGGGAAATGTTCGATTGGATGAATGACCAAATCCGTAGTGGAGAAATGTCGCTTGACGAGAGTTCGCCTTTCCTGGGAATGACAATGAAAATCTCGGTGGCAACTGGTCAGCCAGTAGACATTTCCACGGACGCCACACGCATCAATTTCATCGAGAAGGCCCACTTGGGCATCGAGGCCGCGCGCTCGCGTAACGACCCAGACTTGGCTCAGAGGTTGCGGACTGCGATAGAAGTCATGCGCAGACAGCAAGGGCAGGCACTCGGCATTGATGCACGTGCATAAACAGTGGTTGCGTCTATGGCATAACCCGGCGCTCAACCCGGACGACTATCGGCGCCGGTCAGCAGTCTTGTCCAACGAGGTATGAGCCTGGAGCCGGGCCTCGTCTTTACGAGCGTAACTCACGCGCAATACGCTTGCCCGATGAAGTCCGCCGTCATCCCTCAGATCCGTGTCGAGCCGGAGTTGCGCGCCGAGCTCGAGTCCGTGCTCAGGCAGGGCGAGACCCTGACCGACTTCGTCGAGACTTCGGTGCGCAATGCCATCGCTTTCCGGCGTGTCCAGACTGCATTCCATGTGCGTGCCCGAGCGGCGTCCGAGGCGTACCGCCAGACCGGTGTTTCGGTGCCCGTGGAGCCGGTGCTGCAGCGGCTGCAATCCAAGCTCGACGCCAAGCGCAAGAAGCTCGGTCGCTGAGCTCGGTCGCTGAGCTCGGCCGCTGAGCTCGGCCGATGAGTCTTGTCGTCGAACTGTCTCCGACGGCCGAAGCCGATCTGGAGCGCCTCTTCGACTTCCTGCTCGGCCAGACCGACACCACCGAAGACCTCGATCGTGCGCAGGCAGCGATCGAGGCCATCCGCGCGGCGGTGCAGCACCGTCTGGCCGTGACGCCCTTCAGCTTCCGCAAGGCGGCCCGCAACCCGGCGCAGCGCGAACTGATCATCCCGTTCGGCGGCGCCGGCTATGTCGCGCTGGTCGAGATCGTCAGCGTGTCCAAGGTGGTCGTGCCGGCACTGCGCCACCAGCGCGAAGAGGAGGACCACTGAAGTCAGCGCCGCCCGCTCACAACCCGCGCGCGCAAGCCGCCGCGCTGGCCCAGGCCCACTGGAAGTTGTAGCCGCCCAGCCAGCCGGTGACGTCCACCACCTCGCCGATGAAATGCAGCCCCGGTACGTGCTTGCTGGCCAGGGTCTGCGATTGCAGCTCGCGCGTGTCCACGCCGCCGGCCATCACCTCGGCCTTGCGCCAGCCTTCGGTGCCGGTGGGCTGCAGCTGCCAGTGCGCCAGGCCGTCCGCCAGCCGCGCCAGGTCGCGGTCGCGCACTTCGGGCAGCGGGCGCTCGGCGGGCAGGTCGTGCACGCGCAGCCAGGTCTGCGCCAGCCGTTCGGGCAGGTGCTGCGCCAGCTCGTTGCCCAGATGGCGCTGCGAGCGCGCCTTGGCCTGGCGCAGCGTTTCGGCCAGCTCGGGGCCGGCCAGCGCGATGTTCAGCGGCGTGCCCGGCTGCCAGAAGCTGGAGATCTGCAGCACCGCCGGGCCGCTCAGGCCGCGGTGCGTGAACAGCAGGTCTTCGACGAAGCGCGTGCGCCGTGCCGGCTTGCCTTCGCCGGTTTCGATGGCTACCTCCAGCGACAGCCCGGCCAGCGCGCTGAACGGCGCCCAGGCCGCGGCGTCGAAGCTCAGCGGCACCAGCGCCGGGCGCGGTTCGACGATCGCATGGCCGAACTGCCGCGCCAGGCGCAGGCCCCAGTCGCTGGCGCCGATCTTCGGCATCGACAAGCCGCCGGTGGCTACCACCAGGCGCGGCGCGCGCACCGTGCCGCGCGGCGTGTCCAGCTCGAAGCCGTTGCCGCCGTGACGCACGGCGGCCACGCTGCAGGGCTGCCAGCGTTGCACGCCGCCGGCCGCGCACTCGGCCAGCAGCATGCCGATGATCTGTTCGGACGACTCGTCGCAGAACAGCTGGCCGCGGTGTTTTTCGTGGAAGGCGATGCCGTGGCGCTGCACCAGCGCGACGAAGTCCGCCGGCGTGCAGCGCGCCAGCGCGGAGCGGCAGAAATGCGGGTTGGCCGACAGGAAGTTGGCCGGGCCCGCGTCGCGGTTGGTGAAGTTGCAGCGCCCGCCGCCGGAGATGCGGATCTTCTCGGCCAGCTTGTGTGCATGGTCCAGCAACAGCACGCGCAGGCCGCGCTGCCCGGCGATGCCGGCGCAGAACAGGCCGGCGGCACCGGCGCCGACCACCACCACGTCGAAGGCAGGCACCGGCTGCGCGCTTCAGGACTGCAGGCCGGGCCGCGGAATCGGCTGCACGCTTTCGTAGGCCCGCGCGGTGCGCAGCACCAGCGCGTCGCCGAACATCGGGCCGACGATCTGCAGCCCGATCTGCAGCCCGGCTTTCGTCAGCCCGCAGGCCATGGTGCAGGCCGGCTGCTGCGTCAGGTTGAACGGGTACGAGAACGGCGTCCAGCCGAGCATGTTCTCGGGCGTCAGTACGACGCTGCCGGCCGGCCGCGCGTCGAAGGCCGACACCGCGACCGCCGGTGTGTGCAGCAGGTCGACGCGCTGCATGAACTGGCGCATGTGCGCGCCCAAGGCGCCGCGCGCCAGCGTCAGCTGGTGCAGCTCGAGCACGCCGTACTTCGAGCCCTGCTCGGCTTCGCTGGCGAAGTCGGGGTCGGCCAGCGCCTGCTGCTCGCGCGTCAGCCCGTTCCAGATCGCCCAGGCGCCGGCGAACCGCAGGCCGATCATGACCGGCAGCGGGTCCTCGATGTCCGGGTCCAGCTGCTCGACCTGCGCGCCCGGTTCCTGCAGCTGCCGCACCGCCGCCTGCACCGCGGCCGCCACCTCGGGGTCGATGCCTTGCGCATAGCCCAGCGCCGGCGAGTACGCGATCTTCAGGCCGCGGATGCCGTCATCCAGGCCCGCCAGGTAGTCGCTGTCGTCGCGCGGCAGCGAATGCCAGTCGCGTGCGCCGGGCCGCTTCAGCACGTTCATCATCAGCGCCGCGTCGCGCACGCTCATCGCGTGCGGCCCCAGGTGCGACCCCGTGCCCATCGGCGACAGCGGATAGGCCGGCACGCGGCCGAAGCTGGGCTCGAGGCCGAAGTTGCCGCAGAAGGCCGCCGGGACGCGCACCGATCCCGCCCCGTCAGCGCCCACCGACAGCGGCCCCATGCCGGCGGCCACCGCCGCCGCGCTGCCGCCGGACGATCCGCCCGGCGTCTTGGCCGGATCCCAGGGGTTGCGCGTGATGCCGGTCAGCGGCGAATTGGTCTCGCCCTTGCAGCCGGACTCCGGCGGCGTGGTCTTGCCCAGCAGCAGCGCGCCGGCCTCGCGCAGCCGGGCGCTGACCGGTGCGTCCACGTCCCAGGGCTGCTGCGGGCCGATGGTGCGGCTGCCGCGCCGCGTGGGCCAGCCGCGAGTCGGGATCAGGTCCTTGATCGAGGCCGGCACGCCGTCGAGCACGCCGGCCGGCCGGCCCTCGCGCCAGCGCTGCTCGCTGGCGCGGGCGGCGTGCAGCGTCTGTTCGGACGCCAGGTGGCAGAAGGCGTTGAGCTTCGGGCTCAGCCCTTCGATGCGCGCCAGCACCGCGCGCACGGCCTCCACCGGCGAGGCCTGGCGGCTGCGGTACAGCTGCAGCAGTTCGCCGGCCGTGCAGTCGGCAAGGTCGGTGGGCATGTGCTCTCCCGGGGGCGGTACGGCCCCGACCATAACGGCAAAGCGCAGATGCTGCGGTGCGGCTCATAAGGCAAGCTTCGCGCTTGCGCGCTCCGGTGCGAGCGCTTTGGCCATGCGCGCTCATAAGGCGGCCCGCAGCAGGCCCTCGAAGGCCCGGCCCAGCGCGTGTGCGTCGCCCCTGGGCAGTTCGATCATCGCCGGCCGCGCGTCGGGCGGGCCCAGCCACGGTTCCAGGCGCGCGCGTTCGGTGCTGGCATCCACCAGCAGCACCACCTGCTGCGGCCGGCGGCGGCGCGCCAGCTCGCCCAGCTCGAATTCGCAGCCGGCGCGCTGCGCGTTGAAACCGCGCAGGTCCATCACCACCGCGTCGGCGCGCTCGATCAGTTGCACCACCGTGGCCTGCCAGCTGCTGTCGCGGCAGCAGAACTCGTTGACGCGAAAGCGCCCGTCCGGGTCGGGCGCGGTGTCCAGCGCCGCCAAGCGCCGCTCCAGGTCCTGCGGCGTGGTCACGAAGGTCGAGCCGATGTCGCCGGCCGCGAAGCGCAGGAAGTCGCCGGGATCGACGGTACGCGCGATCACGTCGGGCGCGGCGATCATCGTCACCGGACCGAACCAGCGCCAGCGCGCCACGAGCCGGTCGAACAGCGCCTCGCTGCGCGCGGTGTCGCCGAACACGCGCAGCAGCAGCAGCGTGCGCGGCGGCGGCCGCCCGGCCACGGCCGCGGCGCGGCGCAGCGCCGCGTTCAGCAGCGGCGCGAAGGCGGCCACCGACAGCAGCGCCGTCAGCAGCACCGGCAGCAGCGCGTGCGCGTTCGCGTTGACCAGGTCCACCGCTTCCACCGCCACCACCAGCAGCCACCAGGTGCGCAGCAGCAGCTGCGCGTCGGAAAAGCGCTTGGCCTCGTAGGCGCGCGCCACGCGCTTCAGCCGCCACCACGCCAGCAGGCCGACCGGCAGCGCCAGCAGCACGAAGCCGGTGTCCAGCCCCGGCCCGGCCAGCACCCACTGTGCGCCGCCGCGCGTGCCGGTGAGCCAGGTGGTCAGCCGCATGCCGAACAGCGGCGCCAGCCCGAACACCAGCAGCGCGGCCAGCACGATCGGCGCCACGCCGCGCACGCGCCGCGCGCCGCTGGCCAGCAGCAGCGCCAGCGGCAGCGGCAGCGTCACCGCGGCCAGCTGCAGGAAGAGCACGAAGTTGAACAGCTGGTCCAGCGTCGGCGCGCGGCCGTAGAAGGGCCGCTGCAGCATCGACAGCGCCACACCGGCCGCGGCCAGCAGCAGCAGCGTGGCCAGCCATAGGGCGGCCGCGCGGCGCAGCGGCAGCGCGATCAGCACCGCGGCCATCGGCACCGCCAGCGTCGCCAGCACGCCGGCCTTCGGGAACACATGGGCCGGCGTGCGCGGCAGCTCGCCCAGGTACACGAACAGCAGCGCCAGCGGCAGCGCGCAGACGAAGACCACGCCGAGCACGGCGATGAACACGCGCCGCTGCACGCGCGCTTCCCAGCGCAGCGCGGCGGGCACGTCGCCGTCGGCCTGCGGCGGTGTTGCCGGTGGCGGCGATCGCGGCAGCGCCGGCGCCAGCGTGGCCGCGGGCCGGGCCATCATGCCGCACAGCACCGCGCGCCGGTAGCGCCACAACAGCAGCGGCGCGACCACGGCCGTCAGCAGCACCGCGTTCAGCACGAACAGCGACAGCTCGGCACCCAGCATGCGCATCCACTCCCGCCTCAGAGGGGCGGCTACGATAGCCGCATTCGAGGCGGCGGACCATGACGGTGGCGCGAGGCGGCATCTCCTTCGGCGAATCCTGGCGCGTGCTGGCCTACACGCTGGTGCTGGCGCTGGCCTTCGTCGCGCTGGGGCGGGCGCAGGTCGCGCTGTTCAATGCGCCGGCGGTGCAGCGGCTGCTGCAGGGCACCGGCCTGGTCGACGGGCTCAGCGACGCCAAGCTGGGCGAGCAGGCCGCGGCCGTCGCCGCCGCGTCGCGCGACGCGTTGGCGCGCGCGCCGGCCGGCCACCGGCTGGCGACGCTGCGCCTGGGCTACGAGCTGGGCTACGTCAGCGAGCACTTCGGCCTGTTTGCGCTGGCCCCGGAACCGGCGCGCGAGCGGGCCTGGCAGGTGCTGGCGCCGCAGCGGGCCACGGCCGATGCGATGGCCGCGCAACTCGGCGTCGCGCCCGCCGCCGCGCTGCGCTCGGGCAGCCTGCGCGAGTTCGGCGAGCTGGACGCGCGCTACGAAGCCGACGAGAGCGGCCTGGCGGCGCGCCTGGAGCAGCAGCTGTCGCCATGGCACCGCCACGTCTACCTGCTGGGCGTGCATCTGGGCATCGAGAGCGCGCGCATCGAGGCCACGCAGGGCGAGCGGTCGGCGCCGCCGGCGGCGCTGATCCGCCGCCATGCGGCGCTGGCCGGCATCGCGTCCGCGCTGTGGCAGCCGCTGAGCGCCGCGCCCGGCGGCACGCCGGCCGAACAGACGCAGCGCTACCGCAGCGCGGTGCAGGCGCTGGCCGCGGCGCTGGCGCAGCAGGACGCCGCGTCGGCGCCGGGGACGCGCTGATGCAGGCCTATGTCGTCGGCGGTGCGGTGCGCGACCGCCTGCTCGGCCGGCCCGTCAACGACCGCGACTGGGTCGTCGTCGGCGCGACGCCCGAACAGATGCTGCAGGCCGGCTTCCGCCTGGTCGGCGCCGACTTCCCGGTGTTCCTGCATCCGCACAGCCGCGAGGAATACGCGCTGGCGCGCACCGAGCGCAAGACCAGGCCCGGCTACCGCGGCTTCGTCGTGCACGCCGAGCCGTCGGTGACGCTCGAGCAGGATCTGTCGCGCCGCGACCTGACGATCAACGCCATCGCCATGCGCGAGGACGGCACGCTGATCGATCCCTTCGGCGGCGCGGCGGACCTGCGCGCGCGCGTGCTGCGCCATGTGTCCGAGGCCTTCGCCGAGGATCCGGTGCGCATCCTGCGCGTCGCGCGCTTCGCCGCGCGCTTCGCCGACTTCCGCGTGGCGCCGGAAACCGCGGCGCTGATGCGTGCGATGGTCGAAGGCGGCGAAGCCGACGCGCTGGTCGCCGAACGCGTGTGGCAGGAGCTGGCGCGCGGGCTGATGGAAGCGCAGCCGTCGCGCCTGTTCGAGGTGCTGCGCGAATGCGGCGCGCTGCGCGTGCTGCTGCCGGAAGTGGATCGGCTGTGGGGCGTGCCGCAGCCGCCGCAGCACCATCCGGAAGTCGACAGCGGCGTGCACCTGATGATGGTGCTGGATGCCGCGGCGGCGCTGCAGGCGCCGCTGGCGGTGCGCTGGGCCTGCCTGTGCCACGACCTGGGCAAGGGCACGACGCCGCCCGAGCAGTGGCCGCGCCACATCGGCCACGAGCAGCGCGGCGCCAAGCTGGCGCGGGCCGTGGGCGAGCGGCTGAAGGCGCCGCTCGAATGCCGCGAGCTGGCCGAACTGGCGGCGCGCGAACACGGCCACGTGCATGCCAGCCTGGCGCTGGCGCCGGCGGCGTCGCTGCGCCTGCTGGAACGCTGCGACGCGCTGCGCCGGCCGGCGCGCTTCGCCGACCTGCTGCTGGCCTGTGAATGCGACGCGCGCGGCCGCCTGGGGCTGGAGCAGCGCGACTATCCGCAGCGCGCGCGGTTGCTGCGCGCGCTGGAGCTGGCGCGTGCGGTGGACACGCGCACGCTGGCCGAGGCGATGGCCGCGCAGGGCCGGCCCGGCCCGCAGATCGGCGCGGCGATCCGCGCGGCGCGCGCCGCTGCGCTGCACTCGGGCCTGTAGACGCTCATAAGGCAACCTCCGCGCTGATCGCGCTCCGGTGTGAGCGCTTTGGAGATGGCATGGACACCTCCCACCCGATGAACAAGTGCTGTGACAGGCGAGAGGCCGAGAAAGCCGAATACCGCTGAGCAAGGAGAAGACGGGCCGGCGGCGTGGGCGGGGCCTCGCGTCGCACGGCATTGAGTGCCAAAGTGAGGTTCCTTTGTGAACTTCGCTGACGGAGGCCCCGAATGGATCGTACGACTTACGGTTTGGACATTGCGAAGAACGTGATGCAACTGCACTGGGTCGAGGCTGAAACCGGCGAGATCGGCCGCAAGAAGCTGGCGCGAGCCAAGCTGGCGGCGTACTTCGCCGAGTTGCAGCCCGTGCGCATCGTCATGGAAGCCTGCGGCAGCGCGCACCACTGGGCGCGCGTGCTCGGGGGCCTGGGCCACCAGGTCGAGCTGCTGCCGGCGGCGCAGGTGCGAGCATTCGTGCGCAGCCACAAGGACGACGCGGCCGACGCGCGGGCGATCTGGCTGGCGGCGCAGCAAAGCGACATCCGGCGCGTGCCGCAAAAGAGCGTGGAACAACAAGGCGTGCTGGCGCTGCACCGGGCACGCTCGCACTGGGTGAGCGTGCGCACCGCCACGGTGAACTCGCTGCGCGGACTGCTGTACGAGTTCGGCGTGGTGCTGCGCGGCGGGCGCCGTGCAGGGCTGAAGGCGCTGGCCGAGCAGCGGGCGAGCATCGACGAACAGATCCCGGCGACGATGCGCGCGCTGGTGGACGGCCAGTTGAACACGCTGACGCAGATCGGCGAGCGCATCGACGCGCTGGAGCGCGAGATCGCGGCGCTGCAGGAGCAGATCAAGGGGGCCCGCGAACTCGACCGGGTGCCGGGCATCGGCGTGCTGGGCTCGACGGCACTGGCGGCCACGCTGGGCGACGCGAAGGCCTGGCGCTCGGGGCGGGAGTTCTCCGCCAGCCTGGGGCTGGTGCCGGCGCACACGGGCACCGGCGGCAAAGTGCGTATGGGCCACCTGAGCAAGCGCGGCGACCCGTACCTGCGCACGCTGCTGATCCACGGCGCCAGGGCCGTGATCCAGCACGCCAAGCACAAGCCCAAGTGGCTCGAGCAGCTGCTGGCGCGCCGGCCGCTGAACGTGGCGGTGGTGGCGCTGGCCAACAAGATGGCGCGCACGGCCTGGGCGCTGATCGCGCACGGCCGGGCGTATCAGCGGGATTGGAAGAGTGCGAAGCCCGGCAGCGGCGCCGCGCAAGCGGCCGCCGCGTGAGATCAACCTACCGATACAAGGAGTGGACGCCGCAAAGAGTGCGTGAGTCGAGTCGATGAAGTGATGGCAAAGCGGTCGGACCGCGGGCCGGATAAAGCTGAATGGCCGCCGGGGGAACGCCTCGTGCAAACCCCGCAGCAGGAGATAAGCACCGGCCTCGCGAATGACCATCAAGGCCAGCGGCGGGCTTGCCCTGTCCGCACCCAAAGGCCGGATGTAAGACCGCAGTCGTATCCGCCAAGTCAAAACTTCAAACACTCGCTTGCCACACGGGAGGTGTCCATGTAAGCGGCCATGCGCGCTCACGCCTGCCTGATCGCCGGCAGGTCGCTGTCGGCCTCGGTGCGCAGCCGCATGGCCATGGCCGCGGCCCTCGGCGCGCGACTTCGCCAGCGCGTCAACGCGCGGTGCGGCGCCGCGCCGGGGCGGCGGCGCCGCGGCCCGGCTTTGCAGCCGGCGCCGGCTTGGCGGCCGGCGCGGCCGGCGCTGCCGGGGCCGGCTTGCGCGTGCGCTGCGGGCGCGGCGCCGAGGCGGACGCGGCGGCCTGCACCGCGAGCAGGCTGTCGAGCTTGTCTTCCAGGCGCTGCAGCGTCGCCGCCATCTCGGCGAACTCGCGGCCGGTGGGCAGGTTCAGCCGCTTGTAGAAGCCGTCCAGCGCCATCTCCACCACCTGCCGCAGCGTCATCGACAGCCACGACACCTGATGCAGCGTCTTCACCACCTGGTCGATTTCCATGCCGCGGCCGGCCAGCGAATTGGCGCGGCTTTCCAGGTGATTGACCGCCTGGCGCAGCAATTCCAGCGGATCGGGAATGAACGAACGGGCCATCGCGCGCAAGCTCCGACGATCGGGTCGGGCGATTGTGACATCCGGGCCGCGGCTCGAAGTCAGCCGCGCATGGCCTTCAGGATCTGCTGCGAGCCCGCGGCCAGCAGACGCGCGTCGGAGCTGACGGTGACGAAGCGGAAACCCTTGTTCGCGCGCGCCAGCGCCGCGTCGGGCAGGCCGTTGTGCACGCCGGCGATGATGCCGTGCGCCTGCGCGCGCTCCAGGATGTGCTCGATGGCCTGCGCCGCCTTCGGCTCGGGGTTGTCGAAATCCGGCTTGCAGCCCAGCGCCAGCGACAGGTCGCTCGGGCCGATGTAGATCGCGTCCAGCCCCTCGACCGACAGGATCGCGTCCAGGTTGTCCAGCGCCTGCGCGGTTTCGATCATCGCGAAGGCGACGATGGTGTCGTTGGCCTGCTGCGGATAGTCGGGCCCGCCGTACAACAGTGCGCGCACCGGGCCGTAGCTGCGCGTGCCGCGCGGCGCGTAGTGCGTGTAGGCGACCAGCTTCTGCGCGTCCTCGCGCGTATTGACCATCGGGCAGATCACGCCGTAGGCGCCGGCGTCCAAGGTCTTCATGATGATGCCCGGCTCGAGCCAGGGCACGCGCACCACCGGCACCGCCGGCGTGGTCGAGATCGCCTGCAGCATGCCGAGCATCGACGCGTAGTCGACGACACCGTGCTGCATGTCGATGGTCAGCGCGTCCCAGCCCTGGTGGGCCATGACTTCGGCCGAGAAGGCATCGGGCACGGCCAGCCAGCCGTTGACGGCGAACTTGTCCTGCTGCCACAGCGTACGCAGTCGGTTGTCTCTCATCGGGGCCTCCGGTTGAATACATCGGTTGTCGTACGACCGAGCATAAACGCGTGCGCGGCGCCGTCTGACGCGCGCGCAGGCTGCCGCGGCAGCGGCAGGCGCGTTGGGCAAGAATTCGGCGCATGCCGACACCGACCGCGCCGCTGCCGGACTTCGCGCTGGCCAAGATCCAGCCGCCGCGGCCGCGCGTCGGGTTGGTCGAAAGGCCGGCGCTGGAGCAGGCGCTGCAGCGCGCGTTGCAGGAGCAGCAGCTGCTGCTGCTGGTGGCGCCGGCGGGCTACGGCAAGACGGCGGTGCTGACGCGACTGATCCGCCAGCTGCCCGAGGGCTGCGCGCTGGCCTGGCTGTGCGCCGACGAGGACGATCAGCTGCAACGCTTCCTCGCCTGCCTGTGCGCGGCGCTCGAACCCTACGACCTGCCCTGGCGCATGGCGCCGGATGCGCTGCCGGTGCTGGCGCAATCCGGCCACGGGCTGCGCGACGCGGCCGCCGAGCTGGTCAACGCGCTGGCCGCAGCCGAGCTGCCGTGCGGGCTGATCGTGCTCGACGACCTGCATCGCATCACCGACCCGCAGGTCTTCGCGCTGCTGCAGGCGCTGATCGAGCGGCTGCCCGAACGCTGGAGCGTGGTCATCGCCAGCCGCACCGAGCCGCCGCTGCCGCTGGCGCGGTGGCGTGTCGGCGGCGAGCTGGCCGAATTCCGCCAGGACGCGCTGCGCTTCGGCGCCGCCGAGGTGGCGGCGCTGCTGCGCTCGCTGCCGCCGGGCCTGCCGCCGCCCGATGTCGATGAGCTGCTGCAGCGCACCGAAGGCTGGCCGGTCGGCCTGCGCCTGAGCCTGAACGTGCCGGCCGGCGTGCATCCGCGGCGGCTGGCCGGCGTCACGCAGCGCCACCTGTTCGACTACCTGGCGGCCGAGGTGCTGGACGACATGCCGGCCGAGCTGCGCCTGTTCCTGCTGCGCTGCTCGGTGCTGCCGGAGATGACGGCCGCGCGCTGCGCACACGTCAGCGGCATGGCGCGCTCCGCGCGGCTGCTCGACGAGCTGGAGCGGCGCAGCCTCTTCGTCAGCGTGCTGCAGGCCGGCGAGCTGACGCTGCGCATGCACGACCTGGTACGCGACTTCCTGCAGGACCGTCTGCAGCGCGACCACGCGAGCGAGCTGCCGGCACTGCTGCGCCGCGCCGCCGAGCACGAGAGCGACCTGCAGCGCGCGGTGTCGTGGCTGGCGCGCGCCGGCGCCTGGGACGAAGCCGCGGCGCTGCTGCTGCAGCGCGGCGAGCCGCTGTTCATGCGCGGCAGCGGCGCCGCGGTCGAGCAGCTGCTGGCGCTGTTCCCCGCCGCCGAGCACGAAGCGCGGCCCGAGCTGCAATGGCTGCACGGGCTGGCCGCGATGCAGCACCTGGATTTCGATGCCGTGCTGGCGGCGATGCAGCGCGCCGCGGCCGGCTTCGAGCGCGCCGACCGCGAGCGCGAGGCGGTGCTGGCGCGCGCCTATGCCTGCCTCGGCCTGCAGCACGCCGGACGGCTGGACGACGAGGCGCACGAGGTCGAGCGGCTGCTCGCCTTGCCGCTGGACGCGCCGGCGCGCGCCTTCGTGCAATGCGCCGGTGTCTGGTCGGCCTATGCGCGCGCCGAGGCCGAAGCCATCGCGCCGCGCTACGCGGCGATGCTGGCCGCGCTGGAGCAAAGCGATGACGCGCCGTTGTGGCACCGTTGCGCGATCGTCTCGCTGCTCATCGGCCTGCCCGGCATGGCGCCGCTGCTCGAACGCTTCGCCGCCGGCGCGCTGCGCGCCGCGGGCGACATGCCCAGCGAGCTGCAATGTTCGGCGCTGCACCTGCGCGCCTGGCTGGCCATCGGCCGCGGCCGGCTCGACGAGGCCGAGGCCTGCCTGGCGCGCGCCGACGAGGCCTACCGCTGGCTCGGCATGACGCGCGGCATGAACCACAGCAACGGCATCACGCATGCGCTGCTCGACGCGCTGCGCGGCGAGCGCGAACCCAGCCTGGCCGTGCTGCAGCAGCTGGCGCAGGACCTGCAGCAGCACAGCCCGGCCAGCCACCGCCGCACCAGCGAACACCTGGTGCTCGCTGCGCAGGTGCAGGCCGCCTGGGTGCTGCAGGACGAGCCCGCGCTGCGCGCCGCCGACGCCGCGCTGGCGCGCGCGGCCAATGCGCTGGAGTGGCGCGCCGCGGCGCTGTGCCGGCAGTTCAGCCGCGCCTGCGTCGCGCTGCTCGATGAGCGGCTCGACGCTGCGCGCGGCCTGCTCGAAGCGCTGGCGCAGGGGCCGAACCGCGTCACCTGCTTCCTGGCCGACACGGCGCGGCTGCTGCTCGCCGACCTGCTGCTGCGCCAGGGCCGGCAAGCCGAGGCGGCGCGCGCGCTGCGCCCCTGGCTGGACGCGGTGCGCGGCGGCGCCGAACTCGCCGGCGCGCTGTTCGCCGGCGCTGGCGTGCGGCAGCGGCTGCTGGCCGCCGACTGGGACGGCGAGCTCGCGCCCGTACTTGCTGCGGTGCTGGCGCCGCTGTCGGCGCTGAACCCGCCGCCGGCCGCGCCGCCGGCCACGTCGGCGGCGGCCGTGCCCGGGGCGCTGGCAACACTGAGCGAACGCGAGCGCGAGGTGCTGGCGCGCATCGCGCGCGGCGACAGCAACAAGCTGATCGCACGCGCCTTCGACCTGAGCCCGCACACCATCAAGCGGCATGTCGCCAACATCCTCGACAAGCTCGGCGTCGACACGCGCGGCCAGGCCGCGGCGCGCTGGCGCGACGCGGCGCGCGGCGGTGATGCGGCGCGCTGAGTCGTCCGGCCCGCAGCGCACGCCACTTTCGCGCCGTCGCGCTCCTACCTATACTGCCTCGCAGCGTCGCCGTCCGGGCCGATGCCCCGCTTGCAGAGGTCGCGCCGTGCACATCGCCACGCAGCAGTTTGCCGACACCCTCGTGGTCACGCCCAGCGGCCGCATCGACCATCGCAGCGCCGCCGAGCTCGAGGCTGCGTTGGCGCCGTTGCTGGACAGCGCCGCCGCACGCCGCGGCGCGCTGGTGCTGGACTTCTCGGGCGTCGACTACATCAGCAGCGTCGGCCTGCGCGTGCTGATGCTCGCGGCGCGGCAGATGCGCGCGGCGCAGGCGCGGCTGGCCGTGGCTGCGCTGCAAAGCGTGGTGGCCGAAATCTTCAGCATCAGCCGCTTCGACAAGGTGCTCGAAGTGCATGCCACGCTCGAGCAGGCGCTGGCCCCGTCTGACGCGGCGCTGGTTGCGTACCGCGCGGCGCGAGGGGCAGCGCCGACATGAAGGGCGTGCGCTTCTGGGGCACGCGCGGTTCGCTGCCGGTGGCGCTGACGGCCGCCGGCTTGAACCACAAGCTGCGCGAGGTGCTGCGCGCCGCGCGCGGCCGGCCGCTGGACAGCGATACCGACATCGAGCGCCTGCTGTCCGCGCTGCCTTTCCCGGTGGCCGGCACCTACGGCGGCCACAGCGCCTGCGTGCAGATCCAGATCGGCGACACCGATGGCCTCGACTACGTGGTCTGCGACATGGGCAGCGGGCTGCGCCCCTTCGGCCAGGCGGCGCTGGCGCAGCGCGCCGGCCGTGCGCAGACCTTCCACGTCTTCATGTCGCACCTGCACTGGGACCACATCATGGGCCTGCCGTTCTTCGTGCCGGCCTTCATCCCGGGCAACCGCGTCGTCGTCTACGGCAGCCACCGCGAGCTCGAGTCCGCCTTGCGCCGCCAGCAGCAGCCGCCATCGTTCCCGGTGAGCTTCGACACCATCTTCGACGGCCGCGTCGAATTCGTGCATCTCGAACCCGGCGTGCCGGCGCAGGCCGCCGGCATGACGGTGACGACGATGCTGCAGCGCCATACCGGCGATTCCTACGGCTACCGCTTCGAGGCCCAGGGCAAGGTGCTGGTCTATTCCACCGATTCCGAGCATCCGCTGGCCGACCCGGCGCATACCGAGCGCTTCGTGCAGTTCTTCCGCGACGCCGACCTGGTGATCTTCGACGCCATGTATTCGCTGGCCGACGCCATCTCGGTCAAGGCCGACTGGGGCCATTCGAGCAACGTCGTCGGCGTCGAGCTGTGCCAGTTGGCCAACGTGCGCCACCTGTGCATGACGCACCACGAGCCGGTGTTCGACGACGCGGCCATCGAGGCCGTGCTCGCCGAGACGCGGCGGCTCGAGGAGATCACGCGCACCGGCGCGCCGCTGCAGGTCAGCGCGGCCTACGACGGGCTGGAAATCGCCTTGTGAAGCCCGGCGCCGAGCCGCTGCCCACGGCCGCGCGGCGCCGGGCCTGGTCGGACCGCACGCATCTGGTCGGCGCGGCGCTGCTCGGGCTGCTGGCGCTGGGCGTCTGGCGCGGCGGGCCGTGGACCGAGCGCATGCAGAGCGCCTGGTTCGACGCGCACCAGGTGCTGTGGCCGCGCCACGTGGCCACGCTGCCGGTGACGGTGGTGGCCATCGACCAGACGAGCCTGGTCGAGATCGGCCAGTGGCCGTGGCCGCGCGACCAGTTGGCACGGCTGCTGCACGTGATCGGGCGCGCCGAGCCGGCGGCCATCGGCATCAACATCCTGATGCCCGAGCCCGACGCGCTGTCGCCCGAGCGGCTGCTCGAGCAGTCGCACCTGGACGAGCGGCTGGTCGAGGCGTTGCGTGCGCTGCCGACGCACGATGCGCAACTGGCCAAGGCGATGGCCGCGGCGCCGGCGGTACTGGCGGTGGCCGGTACCGCCGAGCCCGGGCGGCATGCGCTGCACGTCGCGCCGGTGATGGTGCAGGACGGCGCCAGCGCTGCCGGGCTGCCGCGCGTGCCGGCTTATGCCGGCGCCTTGAGCAGCATCGAGGAGCTGGGCAGCCGGGCCCGCGGCTGGGGCCTGGTGTCGGTCGAGAGCACGCGCGGCGTGATCCGGCGCATGCCCACCGTGGCCAATGTGCAAGGCACGCTGGTGCCGGCGCTGGCGCTGGAGATGCTGCGCGTGGCGCAGGGCGCGCCGGCGCTGCGCGTGACGGCCTCGGACGGCGACATGGCGAGCGTCGCCGTCGGCCGGCTGCAGGTGCCGACCGCGGCCGACGGCACGGTGCGCGTGTACTTCTCGCCGCACCTGGAGCAGCGTTTCGTGTCCGCGGTGGACGTGCTCGGCGGCCGCGTGCCCGAAGCCGATCTGCGCGGCCAACTGGTGCTGATCGGCCTGACCGGCGTGGCGCTGCAGGAATACCAGAACACGCCGCTGGGCGAGCGCATGCCGGGCAGCGAGATCCACGCGCAGCTGCTCGAGAACCTGCTCGACGGCACGCTGCTGCGGCGCCCGCGCTGGGTCTCGGGCGCCGAAGCCTTGCTGCTGCTGGCGCTGGGCGGCGTGCTGCTGTGGGCGGTGCCGCGCTGGCGCAGTTATGCCGCCGCGCTGCTGCTGCTGGGCTGCATCGCCGGGCTGCTGCTGCTGAGCTTGGCCGCCTTCCGCTGGCAGCAGCTGCTGTTCGACGCGCTGACGCCGGGTCTGGGTCTGCTGCTGTTCTTCGGCGTGCTGCTGCTGCTGACGCTGGTCGAGGCTACGCAGCAGGGCCGCGCGCTGGAGCGGCTGGTGCAGCAGCAGCGCGAGGACGGCGCGCGCCTGGCCGGCGAGCTGCAGGCGGCGCAGCGCGTGCAGACGGCCGCGCTGCCCAGCCCCGAGTCGCTGCACGGCGACCCGCGCGTCGAGCTCTACGCCGCGCTGCAGCCGGCGCGCGAGGTCGGCGGCGACCTGTACGACTTCTTCATGCTCGACGCGCGGCGGCTGTTCCTGCTGATCGGCGACGTCGCCGGCAAGGGGCTGTCGGCGTCGATCTTCATGGCGGTGAGCAAGGCGCTGTACAAGAGCGCGATGCTGCGCGCGCCCGACGCCGAGCTGGGCGCGATCATGGCCGAGGCCGAGCGCGAGGTGTCGCGCGACAACCCCGACAACCTGTTCGTCACCGCCTTCGCCGCGATCCTCGACCTGCACAGCGGCGAGCTGCACTACTGCAACGCCGGCCACGACAACCCCTACCGGCTGCACGCCGCGCATGCCGAGCCGCAGCGCATCGCCGACGGCGACGGCCCGCCGCTGTGTGCGGTGCCGGGCTTCGACTACCGCGCTTCGTCCTGCCGGCTGTTGCGCGGCGAGATGCTGTGCCTGATCACCGACGGCGTCACCGACGCGCAGGCCGCCGACGGCACGCGCTACGGCAGCGCGCGGCTGCAGCGGCTGCTGGCCGGGCTGCAGTGCCGCGGCGTTGGTGCGCGCGCGCTGGTCGAGGCTCTGCAGGCGGACGTCGCCGCGCACGTCGGCGGCGCCGAAGCGGCCGACGATCTGACGATCCTGGCGCTGCGCTGGAACGGCCCGGCCGGAGCTGCGAGTTGAGCGCGCTAGCGCACCAGGATCTCGACGCGGCGGTTGCGCGGCTCGGCCACGCCGTCGGCGGTGGGCACGATCGGCTCGCGCTTGCCGCGGCCGACGACGACGATGCTGTCCGGCGCGATGCCGCGCGCCACCAGCGCGCGGCGCACGACCTCGGCGCGCTGGCGCGACAGCGCGTCGTTGTAGGCGTCGTTGCCGACCCTGTCGGTATGGCCGATGACCAGCACGTCGGGCAGCGGGCGGCGCGCGATCTCGGCGAACACGCCGTCGAAGGCGCGCTTGGATTCGTCGGTGAACTCGTCCCTGCCCTCGACGAAGTACAGCGTGAACTGCTGCGGCGGCAGCGGCTGCGCGTCCAGCGCGGCGCCGAAGGCGGCGCGCACCTGCTCGGCGCTGGACGTGGCCTTCAGCGGGCCCTTGCTGCTCAGCTCGGCCGCGGCATAGGGCTGGTCGAGCAGCAGCTGCCCGCCGTCCTGGCTGACCAGCACCGCGGTGTCGCGGCCCTGCGCCTCGGGCAGCAGCACCACCGTGCCCTGCGGCTTGGAGGCGCAGGCGCCGAGCAGCGCGGCCAGCAGCAGCGCGCCCCACGCGCGCCGGAGGCTGGTCGGGCTAGTCACCGGTGCTCACCACGAACTCGGTGCCGCGCACGCCGAGCTGCGCCGACGGCGTGCGGATGGTCATCGCCTGCGGCGACTGCTTGGCGATGCGCCCGGAGACCACGGCCAGCGTGCCGCGCTGCAGTTGCGCGTCGAAGCGGCCTTGGGCCGTGGTGGCGTCGAACTCGAAGTGTTCCAGCGACAGCACGCTGTTCGGCCCCGCCGACAGCAGGGAGTTGTCGCGCATGGTGATGCCCACCGTCCCGTCGGCGCCGGTCTTCAGCGTGTCGGCCGCCTCCAGCGCCATGCCCACTTCGGCGTTCAGCGTCTGGCCCTTGCGTTCCACCGACACCTGGCCCTTGCGCGTCTTGATCTGCCCGATGTCGGCGGCGGCGGGCCAGGCGACGGCCAGCGCCAGCGCCAGCCAGGCGCAGCGCAGCAGGGGGCGGGCGGGGGCAGGCTTCATCGTGAACTCCGCGGTCAGCCGAAAGCGGACGCAAGCTTAACCGGGCCGCACGATGGCGCACAGCCCGACGCAGACCTTCAGCGCGCGCATGGACAGCCTGCCGCCGGCGACACGCTTCGTGCAGGACTTCTGCGCGCAGCACGGCGTCGCCGCGGCCGATGTGCTGCGGCTGACGCTGGTCGTCGAGGAACTGCTGACCAACAGCATCGTGCACGGCCATGGCGGCGGCGGCGACGCGCCGGTGCAACTCCGGCTCGCGGTGGGAGAGTCGCAACTGGCGCTGCACTTCGAGGACCAGGCGCCGCCCTTCGACCCGTTGCGCTACCTGGCGGAAGCAGCGCCGCGCCTGGACCTGGGCGCTGAAGAGCGCCAGGTCGGCGGCCTGGGTCTGCCGCTGGTGGCGCAGATGGCCGAGCAGTTCGACTACGTACATGCCGACGGCCGCAACCGGCTGCGGCTGGTGCTGCGGCGCGGCGCCTGAGCGGCTCGCGCTCGATCGCAAAGGAGCGGGACTCGGGCAGGGCTGCCACGTGCGTGCCTGGCTTCCGCCCCGCGGCGAATCGGCACAGCCAGCGGCGCAGTGACGCGGCCGCACCCTGACATGAGGGGCTGCCTTGCCCGAGTCCCGCTCCGTGTCGACCGTGATGGCGGTGTGTTGCGGCACCGCGGAATCGGGTTTGAACGGCACGTTCATCGGCGGTGCAGCGAATGCCATTGGCGCGCGCGTGAAGCGGGTGCGCGGCATGCTGCCGGCGCAGGCCGATCGCGGAGCAGCGCATGGAACACCCGTCCGACTACCTGATCATCGGCGCCGGCATGGCCGGCGCGGCGGCCGCGCTGGCGCTGCGCGAAGCCGATGCCGCGGCGGCCATCGCCATGCTCGGCGATGAAGCGCAGCCGCCCTACGACCGCCCGCCGCTGAGCAAGGCGCTGTGGAAGGACGGCAAGGAGCAGGACATCTGGCGGCCGATCCTGTTCGAGCTGGGCTGCGAGGCCGTCGGCACGCTCGACGCGCGGCTGCAGACGGTCGAGCAATGAATCACGTCGTTCCGCGACGGCGTCGTGTACTACCTCGAAGGCGGCCGCGTGCGCGGCGTGCTGCTGTGGACTAGCTGGGACCAGGTCGATGCGGCGCGCGCACTGATCGCCGAATGCGGCCCCTTCGATGCGCGCAGCGTCGTCGGCCGCCCGTCGGCGGCGCAGCCGCGCCGGCGCGGCGGCAGCTTCTCAGCCGGCGCGCAGCGCCCCGGTGATGCCGACGCGGCGATCGAGCGGGTCGATGAGCACGCCCGGATTCATCACGCCGTGCGGGTCGACCACCTGCTTGGCCGCGGCCAGCATGCGCCTGAACAGCGGATCGGCCTCGCGCTCCCAGCCGCTGCGGTGGTCGCGCCCGACCGCGTGGTGGTGCGTGATGGTGCCGCCGTGCGCGACCACGGCCTCGTTGGCGGCGCGCTTGATGTCGCGCCAGGCGGCCAGCGCCGACGCCACGCTGCCGTCGGCGCCGCCGCGCGCGGCGTAGGTGAAGTACGGCGCCGGTCCGTCCGGATACAGGTGCGTGAAGCGGCACGACAGCAGCGCCGGCCGGCCGGTGGCGCGTTCTATGGCCGCGCCGACCTCGGCCTTCACGCCGGCGTAGAAGGCGTCGAAGCGGTCCCAGGGCACCGCGCTCTCGAAGGTGTCGAGGATCACGCCCAGGCCGACCGCTGGGTCGCGCCAGTAGGGCATGCGCAGGAACGCGTCGCGCCAGGCGCCGGCCGCGCCGCTGCGGTGTTCGCGGCTGCCCTCGGCGGCCATCGAACGCGCCACCGCCGCCTCGTCGAAGCTGCCGCCGTGATCGCGCACCAGTTCGAGCGCGCGGGCCATCGGCGCCTGCAGCGGGTGGTCGGCGGATTCGAAGCCGAGCACCAGCAGCGCATGGCTGCCGTCGCCCACGCCGGCGAAGACGGTCTCCAGCGGGTCGAGCAGGCGGCAGTTGGCCGGGTGCAACCCGGACTGCGCGAGCGCGCGGGCGCAGCGCACCGCGGCGCCGAAGTCGGCAAAGTGCACCGCAGCCGACGCGCGAAAGCGCGGCGGCGCCTGCAGCCGCAGCCAGGCTTCGGTGATGACGCCGAGCGTGCCTTCGCTGCCGAGCACCAGGCGCTCCGGCGCGGGCCCGGCGCCGGAGCCCGGCAGGCGCCGCGTCTGCAGCGTGCCGGCGGGCGTGAGCATGCGCACGGCGGCGACGAAGTCGTCGATGTGCGTGTGCAGCGTCGCATAGTGGCCGCCGGCACGCGTGGCGATCCAGCCGCCGAGCGTCGAGAACTCGAAGCTCTGCGGGAAGTGGCGCAGCGTCAGGCCGTGCGGCTTCAGTTGCGCCTGCAGTTCGGGGCCGAGCGCGCCGGCCTGGATGCGCGCGCTGCGGCTGGCCGCGTCGACCTCGAGCACGCGGTTCAGCCGCTCCAGGTCGAGCGAGACCACGCCCGCGTAGGCCGCGCCGACGTCGGGCTCGACCCCGCCGCAGACGCTGCTGCCGCCGCCGTAGGGCACGACGGCGACGTTGTTCGTCTGCGCCCAGTCGAGCAGGGCGGCGATTGCAGGCTCGCCGTCGGGGAAGGCGACCCAGTCGGGCAGCGCGGGCGGTGTGCGCAGCCACATGCGTGCGAGGTCGGCCCAGCTCTTGCCGCCGGCGTGGTTGAGCCGGTCCAGCGGCGAGGCGGAACACATCGGCGCGAGCGGCGCGGGCGGGGTGACGCGCGGCGCCGGCAGCACGAAGTCGTCGAGCTGCGGCGCGCGCCGCGCCTCGAAGCGCAGATCGAGGTTCTGGACCATCGAGCGCAGCGTGGCGAGCTCGCTCGGGGCCAACTGCGCGTCGGCATGTCCCCAGCCCCAGAAGCGCCGCGCGGGGCGGCGGGACAGCGTGGCGTCGGTATTCACCCGTGGACCTCCTGCAGCGGCCTGGCGCGCCGCGAGTCTAAACTTCCCAATACGCAGCGATGACATCGACGCGATCGAACGAATGGCCGCGAATCTCGGCGTGAAGGTGGAGTACGTGCAGACCCGTTGGCCGAACCGGATGAAAAACCCGTGAAAACGCCCGACACCCCGCACCAGGCGGGCGTGCGCGTCATCAACAACCTACGCGGCAGCAACCAAGCCAATGTGCTGGCCCAGCCTAGCCAAAGCCTAGCCACCGGCTCGGCTTCATGATGCTCACCGACGGCGCGGACTACACCCGCGTGATGGGCTTCATGTGGGGCCTGCCGGACCAGCGCGGCGTGCTCGAGCAGGCCGCGGACAAGTGGCGGAACTGAGAGCGCATCAACCAGCACACGAGGGCCTTCGTGAAACAAGTTCAAGCCAGTTCCCTGGGTTCGATCGGCGACTACCGCCTGATCGACGTTCCCGCACCCTCGCCGGGGCCGGGCACGGTGCTGCTGCGCGTCGCCGCCTGTGGCGTGGGTTATGTCGACGCGCTGGTCGCGCTGGGCCGTTACCAGGTCAAGCCGCCGCTGCCGCACGTGCCCGGGCAGGAGGTCGGCGGCTGGGTCGAGGCGCTGGGCGACGGGGTCGAGGGCCTGGCCGTCGGCGACCGCGTGATGGCCGAGGTGCGCGGCGGCTTCTCCGAATTGGCGCTGGCGCCGGCCGCCGGCGTGCACAAGCTGCCCGAGCGCATGGGCTTCGCCCAGGCCGCGGGCTTTCGCGTCAACTACCTCACCGCGCTGCACGGATTGCGCGACCGGGCGCGGCTGCTGCAGGGCGAGACGCTGCTGGTGATCGGCGCCGCCGGCGGCGTCGGCTCGGCGGCGATCCAGGTCGGCAAGCGCCTGGGCGCACGGGTGATCGCCGCCGCGTCCAGCGCCGAGAAGCGCGACTTCGCTGTCCGGCTGGGTGCCGACCTGAGCATCGATTCGGCGGCCGAGGGCTTCCGCGAGCGGCTGCAGACGCTGTGCGGCCAACTCTCGGGCCGCAAGGGGCCGGACGTGGTCTTCGACCCGGTCTGCGGCCCGCTGTTCGAGCTCAGCTTCCGTTCGCTGGGCTGGCGCGGCCGGCAGTTGGTCGTGGGCTTCGCCGGCGGCCCCGTGCCGGCGCTGCCGGCCAACCTGGCGCTGCTGAAGGGCGCCGCGCTGGTTGGCGTGGACGTGCGCCAGTTCCTGCTCCACGAGCCCGCCTTGGGCGCGGCCCACCTGGCGGAACTGCTGGGCTGGGTGGCCGAGGGCACGCTGGTGCCGCCGACCGGCCGCAGCTTCGCCTTCGGAGACTTCGCGCCGGCGCTGGAGTACGCGCTGTCCGGCCAGGGCAGCGGCAAGACGGTGCTGCAGGTGGCCGACGACTACTGAGCGCCCCCAGGGCCGAGCTGCGCCCAGCCCGCCCCCCGTGGGTCAAGCAAAGTGGCGAAACCACATTTGCTCGAGAGCCGGCCGCACCCCTTCGTCGCTTCGGACGATGACACGGCCGTCGCGCTCCGCTACCGTTTCAGGTCCCTTCCCACGCACAGGTCCACACCATGTCAGACGCATACATCATCGATACCTGCCGCACGCCGCGCGGCATCGGCAGGGTCGGCAAGGGCGCCCTTGCCGACTTGCATCCCCAGCACCTGGCTGCCACGGTGCTCGGGGCCATTGCCGAACGCAACCAGCTGGACACCGCCGAGGTGGACGACGTGATCTGGGGCACCTCCACACAGCGCGGCAAGCAGGGCATGGACATGGCCCGCATGGCGCTGCTGGATGCCGGCTACAGCCACCTGGCCAGCGGCGTGACGCTGGACCGCTTCTGCGGCTCGGGCATCACCTCGGTGAACCTGGCGGCGGCCAGCGTGGCCGCAGGCTTCGAGGACCTGGTGATCGCCGGCGGCTGCGAGATGATGAGCTACACCGCCACGCTGGCCGACCCTGCCTCGCCCGCCATGATGGACGCGGGCAACCTGCGGCTGCGCCGCAACGTGCCGCAGTCGCACCAGGGCGTGTGCGCGGACGCCGTCGCCACGCTGGAAGGCATCCCGCGCAGCGCGCTCGACGAACTGGCTTACGTGAGCCAGCAGCGCGCCGCCGCCGCCATCGCGGGCGGGCACTTCGAGCGCAGCCTGGTGCCCGTCCACCGCGAAGACGGCAGCCTGGCCCTGGACCGCGAGGAATTCCCGCGCCCGCAGACCACGCTGGAGGGCTTGGCCTCGCTGAAGCCCGCCTTCGCGGTGCTGGCCGAGCTCGAGCTGGACGAACAGGGCAACACCTACGCCGGCCTGATCCGGCAGGTCTACCCGGACTTGAAGATCAACTACGTGCACCACGCCGGCAACAGCAGCGGCGTGGTCGACGGCGCCGGCGCGGTGCTGCTGGCCTCCGGCGCCTACGCGAAGAAGCGCGGCCTGAAGCCCCGCGCGCGCATCGTGGCCGTGGCCAACGTGGGCGACGACGCCACGCTGATGCTCAACGCCCCGGTGCCGGCGGCGCGCAAGGCGCTGGCCAACGCCGGCTTGACGGTGGGCGACATCGACCTGTGGGAGATCAACGAAGCCTTCGCCGTGGTGGCCGAGAAGTTCATCCGCGACCTGAGGCTCGACCGCGACAAGGTCAACGTCAACGGCGGCGCGATGGCGCTGGGGCACCCCATCGGCGCCACCGGCTCGATCCTGATCGGCACGCTGCTCGATGAACTCGAGCGTCGCGACCTCAAGCGCGGGCTGGTGACGATGTGCGCGGCGGGCGGCATGGCACCGGCGATCATCATCGAGCGCGTGTAGCACCCGCAGGTCTGCGAACCAAGGCGTGCCGGCCCCGAACGGCGAAGCCGGCGCTGCAATACCTGGCCGGCCCCGACAGCGCCGGCAGCATGCTCGGTGCGCGCGTGCCGATCGTGCTCGACAGCCGCGCCGTTTCGCTGCGCTCGCGCCTGGTCTCGACGGTGGTCATGACGCTGCTCGCCGGCGCGCGGCGCAGGAAGCACGGACCGGCGGCCTGATCCTCGAGACACCCGCCGTCGGCATGGGCGGGTGTGCGAGCGATGCACATCAAAGCTGGCGCGTGCCCGTGCCGGCGACCGGCTGCAGGCCCTTGCCGAAGCTGACGAAGTACTCGCCGGCCGGGTTGATCACCACGGCGTGCCGTGCGGCGGGATCGGAGAAGTAGCGCCAGCCGTAGGCCGCCTCGCCGGGCGCCGCGCGGTTGGCAAGCTCCGCCATCGCCGGGGCGTTGCCCTGCGCGGCCGGGCCCGTGCCGGCGACCGGCTGCAGACCCTTGCCGAAGCTGACGAAGTATTCGCCGGCCGGGTTGATCACCACGGCGTGCCGTGCGGCGGGATCGGAGAAGTAGCGCCAGCCATAGGCCGCCTCGCCGGGCGCCGCGCGGTTGGCAATTTCGGTCATGGCCGAATCACCGTGCGGCGCGGCGAACGCAGCAGCGCTGGCGACGACGGCCAGCATCGCGCACGAGGAGCGAAGAAGGGAGGTGTTCATGAGGATCTGCCTTTGCTCGAAGCCCGGTCTCGATCGACCGTGAAGGCAGTGTGTTCCGGCACGCCTGAATCGAGCTTGAACGGCTCGTTCAGCATGCGTTCACAGAGCGGCCTGCGTCTGCACCTGCACCTGCACCTGCACCTGCACCTGCACCTGCACCTGCACCTGCGCGTTCGCCTTCGCGGGGCCACGCTGCGATCGGAAACTTCTGCGCCGCGTGGCGCGGGCACGCGGCCCGCTCGACGCGCTGCGCGTCATCGGCCGCTGCCGGCGGCGCAGCCGACACCAGCGCCTCGACCGCGTGCTCAGCGCGCAAAGCGGCCGAGGCCGAGTTCCACCAGCGCGCCGCCCCGGCGCAGCAGGAACAGCGCCTCCAGCCCGACGCGCTGCGCCAGCGCCGGACCCTCCGCCGGGCCGGCCACCAGCAGCGCGGTGGCCCAGGCGTCGGCGCTGAT